>Ga0222423_1000068_pt1 | contig 110164 bp, 80 predicted proteins | sample 3A0metagenome_FD_182472 | JGI IMG/M metagenome (GOLD analysis project Ga0222423, IMG submission 182472) | Enriched microbial communities from leaf-cutter ant dump, University of Wisconsin, Madison, United States - 3A0 (version 2) | ecosystem: Environmental > Terrestrial > Nest > Insects nest >...
GGAGGGGGGGAGGGAGGGGGAGGGGGTTAGTCGACGGTGAGGGCGGCTACCGGGGGGGTGCGGGTGGCCGTGCGGGACGGCAGCACCGAGGCGAGCAGCCCCGCCGCGACGGCGATCACGAGGATGAGCCCGAGGTCTCGCCACGGCACCGCGAGCGCGAGTCCGCCCGAGGAGCCGAGCAGGATCGTCGAGCCCGCCCACCCGTACACGAGACCGAGCACGGCACCGAGGGCCGCACCGACGACGGCGATGATGACGCCCTCGATCGCGAGCATCTGGCGCAGCTGCCCGCGCCGCAGGCCGATCGCCCGCAGCGTCGCGGACTCGCGCCGGCGCTCGAGCACGGAGAGCGACAGCGTGTTCGCGACCCCCACGAGGGCGATCACGACGGCGACGGCGAGGAGCTCGACGACGATCGCGAGGAGCGTGTCGATGACCTGCTCGTAGCCCGCGCGCTCGGCGGCCGCCCCGAGGATCTCGGCGGGCGGGTCGCCCACGGTCGAGGAGAGCTCGGTGAACGTGTCGCGCAAGGAGGCCGTGACGTCCCTGGGGTCGGCGTCGTCGGTGAGGGCGAGCCACACGGCGGAGGTCACGGGCTCGCCGCCGAGCCGCGCGAAGTCCTCCTCCGCGAGCCAGAGCTGGCCGAAGGCGCTCGGGTCGTTGACGAGCTCGATCGTCGTCCCCCCGACCGAGATGCTCACGCTCGCACCCTCCTCGACACCCATCCACGCGGGCACGGCGACCGTGCCGGGGGCGGGGAGAGCGACGTCGGAGCGGGCGACGGCCCGCAGCGTGTCGGTGGGCGCCGTGGCGACCTGCGAGTCGGACCACGTCGCGTTCCCCGCGGTCACGGTCGCCTCGAGCGACGTGACGGCCACGGTGCGCGCGACGCCCGGTGTCGACTCGACGGCCGAGATCTGGGTGGCCGTCAGGGCCGCGACTCCGGTCGCGCTCCACGGCGCCTCGACGGCGATGTCCACGGGGTAGTGGTCGTCGAGGAGCTGGTTGAGCGAGTCGCGGGCGGTCGCGGCCCCCGTGGACATCATCGTGACGAGCCCGGCGCCGATGAGCAGCGCGGAGGCCGTGGCCGTGGTCCGGCGCGGGTTGCGCACGGAGTTGGCCGCGGCGACCTTCCCCGGGACGCCGCCGACCCGGGCCGCGAGGGCCCCGAGCCAGCGGGCGACGCCGGGCACGAAGTACACGGCACCGATGAGCACGCCCGTGACCGACACGGCCCCGCCCAGGAGCCCCGCGAGCACGTACAGCGTCGGGTCGCTGACGGTCGCCGAGCTCGAGGCGATCGTCGCGACGGCGAGGATGCCCCCACCGCCCACGACCCCCAGGAGGGCGAGCACGAGGCGGACCTTGCTGCTCCGGCGCACGGGGGTGAGCTCGACGGGCCGCAGCGCCGCGAGCGGGGCCACGCGCGTCGCGACCCGGGCGGGGGCGAGCGCCGCGAGCACCGTGACGAGCGTCCCGGCGGCGAGCGGCCAGATCACCACGGCGGGGCTGAAGGAGACGACGGCGGGCACGGGGACGGCGAGGTCGAGCGTCGGCACGATCCACAGCGCCGCCTGGGCGATGAGCGTGCCGAGCCCGAGGCCGACGGCGGACGCCACGAGGCCCACGACGCTCGCCTCGAGCAGCACCGAGCGCCGCACCTGTCCGCGCGTAGCCCCGACGCAGCGCAGCAGCGCGAGCAGGTGCGCGCGCTGGGCGACGAGCACCTGGAAGGTGTTGGCGATGACGATCGCCGCGACCACGAGCGAGATGCCCGCGAACATGAGCACGAAGCCCGTCAGGACGTCGGTCTCGCCCGAGAACTGCGTGACGGTCTCGTGCGCCTTCTGCGTCACGGTGCTCACCGCGAGGTGGTCGATGCCGTCCTCGAGCACCGAGCGCACGGCGGCGGGGTCGGCGCCGCGTTCGAGCAGGACGAGCGCGCGGTAGGAGTCGACGCTCTCGCCCCAGCCCGCGGCGATCTCGCGCGCGAGGGGCTCGAGCACGATCGCGCTGGGTGCGTCGAAGTTGAAGCCGGCCGGGTCCACGAGGGTGCCCACGAGCGTCACGGCGCGCCCGGACGCGGTCTCCTCGCCGTTCGACGCGGCGAAGCTGTCGATCGTGAGCTGCTCGCCCACCGTGACGCCGAGGCGCTTCGCGCTCGCGGCCGCGAGGGCGATCTCGTCGTCGGCGGCGGGGAGCCGCCCGGAGGCGAGGGTCGCGGGCTCGAGCCGCGGGTCGGTCGCGGCGGTGGAGCCCCACGCGAAGTCCGAGCGGCCCTCGCTCGCGACCAGGAAGCTCGTCGCGAGCACGGGGGAGACGGCCTCGACGCCGTCGGTCGCGCGCATCGCGTCGAGCTGCTCGCTCGTGATCCCCGAGCCGTCGTCGTGCGCGGCCTCGGCGACGAGGTCGGCCTTCGCGAAGCTCGCGGAGACGGCGTTGTAGGCCGTGGCCTTGACGATCTCGGAGCCGAGCAGGGCGGCGGCCACGAAGGCCGAACCGAGCGCGATGGCGATGCCCGCGGCGACCAGCCGCCCGCCGCCGCGTCGCAGCTGGGCGAGGACGAAGCCGCGCATCAGCCGGCCACCGTGCCCGCGACGGGCGCCTCGAGGGTGCGCAGGGCGTCGAGCCCGGCGAGCACGGACTCGGGCGTCGGGTCGACGATGGTGCCCGCGATGCGGCCGTCGGCGATGAGGACGACGCGGTCGGCGTACGCGGCGGCCGTCGGGTCGTGCGTGACCATGATGACGGTGCGCCCGAGCTCGCGCACGGAGCGGCGCAGGAAGCTCAGCACCTCCGCGCCGGAGCGCGAGTCGAGGTTGCCCGTGGGCTCGTCCGCGAACACGACCTCGGGCCGCGCGATGAGCGCCCGTGCGATCGCGACACGCTGCTGCTGCCCGCCCGAGAGCTCCCCGGGCCGGTGCGTGAGCCGCTCGCGCAGCGCGAGGGTGTCCACGAGCGTGTCGAACCACTCCCGGTCCGGGGCGGCGCCCGCGAGCTCGAGCGGGAGGGTGATGTTCTGCTCCGCGGTGAACATGGGCAGCAGGTTGAAGGACTGGAACACGAAGCCGATGCGCTCGCGGCGCAGCAGCGTCAGGGCGTCGTCCCCGAGGCTCGTGAGCTCGGTCTCACCGAGGTGCACGGTGCCGCTCGTGGCGGAGTCGAGGCCCGCGAGCAGGTGCATGAGCGTGGACTTGCCCGAGCCGGACGGGCCCATGATCGCGGTGAAGGCCCCCGCGTCGAAGTCGACGTCGACGCTCGCGAGGGCGTGCACGGCCGCGGCGCCCTCGCCGTACACCTTGGTCAGGGCGCGGGCTCGGGCGGCGGGGACGGTGGTGGCGCCGGACGGCGCGTCGTTCTGGCTCACTGGATTCCTCCGGTCTGGGGTACCCCTCGACGCTAGACGGCGCAGGGCCCGGGGCGCGTCGCCCCGCGGTCGGGTCGTGAGGTCCCCCTGCGGGGGGAGGTGTCCGACGGCGGCTTCCTACCCGCCGTGCGGGCGCACGAGCCCGGAGTCGTAGGCGACGACGACGGCCTGCACGCGGTCGCGCGCGCCGAGCTTGGCGAGCACGCGCCCCACGTGGGTCTTCACGGTGGCCTCGCCCACGAACAGGTCGGAGGCGATCTCCTGGTTGGAGCGCCCGCGCGCCATGAGCACGAGCACCTCGCGCTCGCGCTCGGTGAGCTGGCTCAGGGCGGCGTCGAGGTCCGCGGAGACCTCCGGGTCCGGCAGGGCGGTGGCGAGGTGCTCGAGCAGGCGACGCGTGGACGACGGCGCGATCACGGCGTCCCCGGCGTGCACGGTGCGGATCGCCGCGAGCATCTCCTCGGGCGGGGCGTCCTTGAGGAGGAACCCGCTGGCCCCGGCGCGGATCGCGGAGAGCACGTACTCGTCGAGGTCGAAGGTGGTGAGCACGATGACGCGCGGCGTGCAGCCCGCGGCGGTGATGCGCCCCGTCGCGGCGATCCCGTCCAGGCGGGGCATGCGGATGTCCATGAGGACCACGTCGACCTCGCCCGCGCGCGCGGCCGGGAGGATGCGGGCCAGCGCGTCCTCGCCGTCGTCGGCCTCGATCACCACCTCGAGGTCGGGCTGGGAGTCGATGACCATGCGGAACCCGGCGCGGACGAGCTTCTGGTCGTCGACGAGCGCGACGCGGACGGTGCTCACGGGGTTCCTCCAGGGGCGGGCAGGGGCAGCTGGGCGCGCACGCGGAACCCGCCGCCGGGGCGGGGTCCCACGGTGAGCGTGCCACCGAGCATCATCGCGCGCTCGCGCATGCCGAGCAGCCCGTGGCCGCCGCCGTCGTCGGGGTCGGCGCTCGCCCCGCGGCCGTCGTCGGACACCTCGAGCGTCAGGGACGTGTCGGTCCACTGGACCAGGACGGTGACGGTGGGGTCCGGCCCGGCGTGCTTCATGACGTTGGTGAGCGCCTCCTGGCAGATCCGGTGCGCGGTGAGGCCCACGCCCGGGGGTAGGGTGCGCGGGGTGCCCATCCGCACGAGAGAGACGCGCAGCCCGCTCGCGCGCACCTGCTCCACGAGCGCGTCGAGGTCGCCGCCCGCGGGCTGGGGGGCCAGGGCGTGCGCGTCGTCGCCGTCGGGGCCGTCGTCGTCGTCCCGCAGCACGCCGAGGAGGCGACGCATGTCGGCGAGGGCCGCGCGGCCCGTCTCGGCGATCGTCTCGAGCGCGTGGGTCGCGGCGGCGGGCTCGGCGGCGCCGGCGTACCGCCCGCCGTCGGCCTGGGCGACCATGACGGTCAGGGAGTGCGCCACGATGTCGTGCATCTCGCGGGCGATCCGGGCGCGCTCGGCCTGGGCGGCGAGCCGCAGCTCCTGCTCGCGCTCGACGGCGAGGCGCGCGAAACGGTCCTCGCGCGCGCGCAGGGTCTCGACGCGCGAGGCGCGCAACCGTCCGCCGGCCCACGCGACGAGCGCGAGGGGCACGGTCATGAAGAGCACCACGCCGGCGGTGCGCACGTCGGGCGCGATGAACGGGTCGGAGAGCGCGACCCGCCACGAGAGCAGGACGCAGCCGAGGAGGCCCGTACCGAGCGCGGTCCGGCTCGCCCAGCGGGGGCCGTAGGCGGTCACGGAGTACAGGGCGACGAGCACGGCCGTCGAGTAGAGCCCGATCGCCTGGTACCCCGCGACGAGCACGACGAGCCCCATGAGGTACACGCCCACCACGGACACCACGGGGTGCGTGCGGCGCACGGCGAGCGGCGCGCACATCGCGAGCGCGAGGAGCGGGGAGACGCCGGTCAGCGCGAACAGCCCCGAGTCGACCAGGAGGCTCGCGAGGCCGTACGCCACCGCGAGCACCGCGTCCGCGACCGGCACGTACCAGCGGGGCCGGGTCGCAGGGGCGTCGGGGGTCACGCGGCAAGCCTAGGGAGGCGCGACGTGCGGCGTCGTCGCCCCGTGGGGGGAGGCGGTGTCCGACGGCGGAGGGACGGGCCGGTCGCGCTCGCCCCCGCGCAGGGGGCGACCTTGCCGATCCGAGGTCTGCGCATGGTGCTGACATGACCTAGCATGGGGCGATGACCCGAGTGATCCTGGCCGAGGACGACCCGGCCATCGCCGAACCCCTCGCCCGTGCGCTCGGCCGCGAGGGCTACGACGTCCAGGTTCACGACCACGGGCAGGGCGCGATCGACGCCGCCGGGCAGGCGGACCTCGTGGTGCTCGACCTCGGGCTGCCGGACATGGACGGCCTCGACGTGGCGCGCGCGCTGCGCAACCAGGGCCTCACCGTGCCGATCCTCGTGCTCACCGCGCGTGCGGACGAGGTGGACCTCGTCGTCGGGCTCGACGCCGGTGCGGACGACTACGTGACCAAGCCCTTCCGCCTCGCCGAGCTGCTCGCCCGCGTGCGGGCCCTGCTGCGCCGCACGCACGGCGAGCCCGCGGAGGAGGACGAGCTGCACGCCCAGAACATCCGCATCGACGTGGCCGCGCACCGGGCGTTCCAGGACGACCGCGAGCTGCACCTGACGGCCAAGGAGTTCGAGCTGCTGCGCGTGCTCGTGGCCGCCGCGGGCACCGTGGTCTCGCGCGACTCGCTCATGCGCGAGGTGTGGGGCGCGGACCCGAACGGCTCCACGAAGACCCTCGACATGCACGTGTCGTGGCTGCGCCGCAAGCTCGGTGACGACGCCAACGCCCCGCGGTACATCTCCACGGTGCGCGGCATGGGCTTCCGGTTCGAGTCACCGGCCAGCTAGGGTCGCCGGGTGCGCCGTCGGGTCCTCCAGGCCACGGTGGCGGCGGTCACCGTCGCCGTCATCCTGCTGGGCTTCCCCCTCGCCTTCATCGGCGCGCAGATCGTGCGCCAGAACGAGGTGCGCGAGCTCGAGCAGCGCACCGCGGGCCTCGCGCGCCAGGTGGACACGCGCCTCGAGCGTGACATCGAGATCACCGAGGGGCTCCTCGAGCTGTACGTGGGTGGCGAGCGCTCGCTCGAGGCCTCGGTGTTCGTCATCACGCCGGAGAACCACCAGGTCAGCGCGGGACCCACCGTGACCGGGCAGGCCATCCAGTCCTCCCTGCGCACCGAGAACGGCGCCACCGTGCTGCTGTTCGTCTCGCGCTGGGACATGCTGTGGGTCTCCGCCCAGGTGGTGCTCCTGGTCATCGCGGCCGCCGTCGTCGCGTTCGTGGCGGGCATCGGCATGGCGCTGTGGCAGGCCAACCGGCTCGCCGCCCCGCTCGTGTACCTCGCGGCGCTCGCGGAGATGCTCGGGGCCGGTCAGGTCAAGCCGGACGTGCGGTGCTCCGGGGTCGAGGAGATCGACCAGGTGGCCCTCGAGCTGTCCCGCAGCGCGGACCGCATGGCCGAGCGGCTCGCCGTCGAGCGCCAGTTCGCCTCGGACGCCTCGCACCAGCTGCGCACGCCGCTGACGGCCCTGTCGATGCGGATCGAGGAGATCACGCTCGCGGCGGAGACCGACGAGGTGCGCGAGGAGGCACGGATCGCCCTCGAGCAGGTCGAGCGCCTCGCCGACGTCGTGGACGACCTGCTCGGCCGCTCGCGCCAGGCGCAGGGCGGCACCACGCAGCCCGTGGACCTGCTCGAGCTCGCCGAGCAGCAGCTCGAGGAGTGGCAGCCCACGTTCCGGGCCGCGGGGCGCCGCCTCGAGCTCGAGGTCGAGCCCGACGTCGAGGTGCTCGCGACGCCCGGTGCGCTGTCCCAGGTGCTCGCGACGCTCGTCGAGAACTCCCTCAAGCACGGGGCGGGCACCACGTGGGTGCGCTCGCGGCCCTCGGGCCCGGGCGACGGCACGGTGCTCGAGGTGGGGGACTCGGGCGAGGGCGTGGCGGACGAGCTCGCGCCGCGCATCTTCGAGCGCGAGGTGACGGGTGGGTCCGGCACGGGCCTGGGCCTCGCGCTCGCGCGGGACCTCGTGGCCGCCGACGGCGGTCGCCTCGAGCTCGCCCAGCGCAGGCCGGCCGTCTTCGCCGTCTTCCTCGCGGGCGTGCCGCGCTCGCTCGACCCCGAGGTGCTGCTGCCGAAGGGCTCGGTCATGTCGAGCCCGCACCCGCCCACCCCCGGGACGGCGGCCAGCCCGGAGTGACCGGCGCGCGGTCAGTCGCGCTCGTGCGCGTGACCGACCTCGGCGAGCGCCGTCGGCGTGCCCGTGAACACGAGGTACTTGTAGCAGAAGTACCGGAAGATCGTGCCGAGCCCCACGCCCACGACGTTCGCGGCGATGTTGTCCGCGAGCGGGCTCGTCAGGTGCAGCACGTAGTGGGAGAACCACAGGCACCCGACGGCGATGAGCATCCCGCCGCCGTTGACGAGCGCGAACATGACCAGCTCGCGCACGCGCCCCTCGGTGCGCTGCGTCGCGAACGTCCAGTACCGGTTGCCGAGCCACGAGACCAGCGTCGCGACGAGCACCGACACGACCTTCGCGGTGAGCGGCTTCTCGCCGAGGAGCTCGCCCGGCCCGAAGCGCAGCAGGTTGAACACACCGAGGTCCACGACGTACGCGACGGCCCCCACGGAACCGAAGCGGCCGAGCTCGGCGATGCGCTGCCCCCACGTGCGGCGGGCCTTCTCACCAGTAGGCACTCGCGGAGGATATCCCGCCCGGGCCGCTAGGCTCGCCCGCGTGGGTGCACCAGTGGTCGCCGTGGTCGGCGGGGGACAGCTCGCGCGGATGATGGCGGCCCCGGCCGCCGCCCTCGGCGTGCACCTGCGCGTGCTCGCCGAGTCGGAGCACGCCTCCGCCGCGCAGGTGGTCGCGGACGCTCCCGTGGGCAGGGCCGCCGACGACGACGCCCTCCGGCGGCTCGTCTGCACCCCGGTGCCCGCGGACGTGCTGACCTTCGAGCACGAGCACGTGCCGGGGGAGGCGCTGCGGGCGATCGCCGCGGCCGGCACCTCGGTGCAGCCGAGCGCGGACGCGCTCGTGCACGCCCAGGACAAGATCGTGATGCGCACCCGGCTGAGCGAGCTCGGGGTGCCGGTGCCGCGGTGGGCCGCCGTCGGCTCCCGGGAGGACCTCGAGGCGTTCCTCGCCGTCGTCGGCGGCCGCGCCGTGGTGAAGACCTCGCGCGGTGGGTACGACGGCAAGGGGGTGCGCGTGGTCGGCTCGGCCGAGGAGGTCGCCGACTGGTTCGACGCCGCGCACGCGGGCGGCCCGGCGCTGCTCGCCGAGGAGCTCGTGCCGTTCGTGCGCGAGCTCGCCGTCCTCGCGGCGCGCACGCCGTCCGGGGAGGCGCGCACGTGGCCCGTGGTCGAGTCCGTGCAGGTGCAGGGCGTGTGCTGGGAGGTCATCGCCCCCGCGCCGGACCTCGACCCCGAGACCGAGCGCGCCGCGCGCGACATCGCCGTCCAGATCGCCGAGGGCCTCGACGTCACCGGCGTCCTCGCCGTCGAGCTCTTCCTCCTCCCCGCACCCCCTGCTCCCCCCGCCGAGACCGGTGCTTCCGTCCCCGAGACCGGCGGTTCCACCCCCGAGACCGGTGGTTCCGTCGCCGAGACCGGTGGTTCCGCGTCGACGCGCGGCCGCGTCCTGGTCAACGAGCTCGCGATGCGTCCCCACAACTCGGGCCACTGGACCATCGACGGGTCCGTGACCAGCCAGTTCGAGCAGCACCTGCGCGCGGTGCTCGACCTGCCGCTCGGTGACACGGCCGCCCGCGCGCCCTGGACGGTCATGGCGAACGTGCTCGGCAGCGCTCACGATCAGGTCACGGATGCGCTCGCGGACGTGACGGCGGCAGATCCGGGTGCCAAGGTGCACCTGTACGGCAAGGACGTGCGCCCGGGGCGCAAGCTGGGCCACGTCACGGTGAGCGGCGCGGACCTCGAGCAGGTGCGGGCCCGGGCCGAGGCGGCCGCCGCGATCCTGCGGGGCGGACCCGGCCCGATCTACTGGGGAGAGTCAGATGGCTGACGACGCACTCGTCGGGATCGTCATGGGTTCCGACTCCGACTGGCCCGTGATGTCCGCGGCCGCCCAGGCGTTGCGCGAGTTCGGCGTGCCGCACGAGGTGGACGTGGTCTCCGCGCACCGCCAGCCGCGCGAGATGCTCGCCTACGGGCGCGAGGCGGCCCGGCGGGGGCTGCGCGTCATCATCGCGGGGGCCGGCGGGGCGGCGCACCTGCCCGGCATGCTCGCCTCGACCACGGTGCTGCCCGTGATCGGCGTGCCCGTGCCCCTCAAGCACCTCGACGGCATGGACTCGCTGCTGTCGATCGTGCAGATGCCCGCGGGCGTGCCCGTGGCGACCGTGTCGATCGGGGGAGCGCGCAACGCGGGGCTGCTCGCCGTGCGGATCCTCGCCGCGGGCACCGACACGACCGCCCTGCGACTGCGCACCGAGATGGCTGAGTTCCAGGTGGTCCTCGGTGAGCAGGCCCGCGCCAAGGGCGACGCCCTGCGCGCCGAGGTCGAGGCCACGTCGCTGCCGGACTGACCTGCCCGCGCACGAGCCCCTAGACTCGGGCGCGATGAGCATCATGGTCACCGGCGGAGCCGGGTACATCGGAGCACACGTCGTCCGTACGCTGCGAGGGGCCGGTCACGACGTCGTCGTGGTCGACGACCTGTCGACCGGCGTCGCGAGCCGGATCGGGGACACCCCGCTCGTCGAGCTCGACATCTCCGCGCCCGGCGCCGGGGAGCGGCTCGAGGAGACCATCGCGCGCCACGGGGTGGGCGGCGTGGTGCATCTCGCCGCGAAGAAGCAGGTGGGCGAGTCCGTCGCGCGACCCGAGTGGTACCACGAGCAGAACGTGGGCGGCCTCGAGACCCTGCTCGCGGCCGTGCGGGCCGGGGGCGTGGAGCGCTTCGTGTTCTCGTCGTCGGCCGCGGTGTACGGGGAGCCGCCGTCGGGCCTCGTGGGCGAGGACGACGAGACGCGACCCATCAACCCCTACGGCGCCACGAAGCTCGCGGGCGAGCACCTCATGGCCGCCGCGGGCAGCGAGTGGGGACTGCGGCACGTCGCGCTGCGCTACTTCAACGTCGCGGGGGCGGGCGGGGCGGATCTGGGCGACCCGGCGGTGCTCAACCTCGTCACCATCGTGTTCGACCTGCTCGAGCAGGGGCGCGCCCCGCGCATCTTCGGCGACGACTACCCGACGCCGGACGGCACGTGCATCCGCGACTACGTGCACGTGCAGGACCTCGCCGAGGCGCACGTGGCGGCGCTGAGCTACCTGGACGAGTCCGAGCGCGAGCACTCCGTGTTCAACGTGGGCACCGGCACGGGCGCCTCGGTGCGCGAGGTCCTCGCGGCCGTGCGGCGAGCCACGGGGGACCCGACCGAGGCCGAGGTGGTCGAGCGCCGCCCCGGCGACCCGGCCGAGCTCATCGCGCGCGTCGACCGCATCGCGGATGCGCTCGGCTGGCGAGCCCGCTTCGGCCTCGACGAGGCCGTTGCGAGCGCGTGGGAGGCCTGGCGCCACGACCGCGCCGCCGGTCTCGAGCCGATCCGCGCCGCAGGGTGATGACGCGGTCCGCACGAGGATGCCGCGCGGCCTGAGTCCGCGCCCTATCCCCACGCTGCTCCGGCCCTGGAGCAGAGCCCGGGTCGAGGAGGCTGCCTCTCCCGATCCCGACGCCACCCGTTGAGCGCTCGACTCTTACGTTAAACGCATCACGCGTCCTTCCTCATTTACGTTACGCGCTTGACGACGGCGAGACGTCATGCCTAGGCTGCTCGCCACCGACGAGGCGCAGATGCCTCACGGGGTCGAGGTCCGAGGTTCGCCCGGGCCAAGGCCGGGTCGCCACGGCGGCCCTGTGCGAACGATCTGTCGCGCCTCGGGCGCGGCACGAAGCGCGGCCCGTCCGTGCGCGAGAGGAGATGCGCTGATGGCGCGCAAGGTCATCGTCACGAGCGATCCGGGTCAGGACCAGGCAGTTGCGATCTTGGCGATGCTCGGGCGGCCCGACGTCTTCGACGTGCTCGGCATCGTCGCGACGGCCGGCAACATCGGCCTCGACCACACGCAGCGCAACGCGCGCCAGCTCGTCGAGCTCGCCGGCCGTCCGGACATCCCCGTCTACCTGGGCTCGGCGACACCGATGCGTCGCGAGCTCGTGACGGCCGAGCACGTCCACGGCCCCACGGGCATGGACGGCTTCGACCTTCCCGAGCCCGCGGTCGCGCTCGCCGAGGGCTCCGGTGTGGACTTCATCGTCGACACGGTGCGAGCGTCGGAGCCCGGGAGCGTCACGATCGTCTCGCTGTCCCCTCTCACGAACCTCGGTCTCGCGCTCGAGAAGGCGCCCGACATCGCCGAGCGCGTCGACGAGGTGTTCATGATGGCGGGTGCCTACTTCGAGGTCGGCAACATCCGACCGACCTCCGAGTTCAACGTCTTCGTCGACCCGGAGGCGGCCGACGTCGTCTTCCGCTCCGGCATGAAGATCACCACCATCCCGCTCGACGTGACGCACAAGATGCTCGCCACCGACGAGCGGCTCGAGCGCATCGCGGGGCTCGGCAACCAGGCGGGGAAGGCCGTGCACGGCTGGCTCCGCTACTCCGAGGCCTTCGACCTCGCGAAGTACGGTTGGGGTGCGGCGCCGCTCCACGGCCCGTGCGTCCCGGTCTACGTCATGGACCCGAGCATCTTCACGGGTCGCAAGGTGAACGTCTCGATCGAGCTGACGGGCGAGCTCACCACGGGGATGACCGTCGTCGACTACTGGCGCATCACGGACCGCCCGCGCAACGCGCTGTACATCACGGACGGCGATGCGGACCGCTACTTCGACGCCCTGACCGAGAGCCTGCGGAACCTGCCGTGAACCGGCGATCCGAGCGCCCGGCACGCCGGGCGCATCACCACCAGACCACCGGCGGCGACGTCGGTCCGGTGGTAGCACGGAGCAGTGCTGCCACCACGTCCCGAGAGAACTGAGGAATACGCGAGATGAGATCTCTACCTACTTCGCGACTCGTGCCGCTGGCGCTCGTCTCTGTGCTCGCCCTCGCGGCGTGCGCCGAGCCGCCGCAGGACGAGGTGACGAGCTCGACCACGACGACGGCCGGTTCGTCCGCTCCCGCCGCTGACGCCCTGCCCTGTCTCGCCACGGACGTCGGTGGCGTCAACGACAAGTCCTTCAGCCAGTCGGCCAACGAGGGGCTCCTCGAGGGGGCACAGGCTCTCGGCCTGGAGTCGATCGTCATCGAGGCGCGCTCGGCGAACGACTACGCCCCGAACATCGCGAGCCTCGTCGACCAGCAGTGCACGCTCATCGTGAGCGTGGGCTTCCTGCAGGCCGACGCGACGCGGGAGAACGCCGAGGCGAACCCCGACATCGACTTCACCACGGTGGACGACGACTCGGTCAAGCTCCCCAACGTGCGCCCGATCACCTTCGACTCGGCGCAGCCCTCGTTCCTCGCGGGCTACCTCGCGGCGAGCCACTCCACCACGGGCAAGGTCGGCACCTTCGGCGGCGCCCAGATCCCGCCCGTGACGGCGTTCATGGACGGCTTCGCGCTCGGCGTCGAGTACTACAACGAGAAGCACGGCACTGACGTCGAGGTCGTCGGCTGGGACCCGGTCACGCAGGTCGGTGTCTTCACCGGGAACTTCGTCGCCGGCCCCGAGGCCAAGTCCGCGGCCCAGGGGATCCTCGACCAGGACGTCGACGTGATCTTCGCCGTCGGCGGCCCGATCTTCCAGAGCGCGGGTGAGGCCATCAAGGACGCGAACCGTGAGGTCGCCATGGTGGGCGTCGACGTCGACCTGTACTACACGGCCCCCGACTACCAGCACCTGTTCATCACCTCGGTGCTGCGTCGTGTCTCCGAGGGTGTGAAGGACTCGATCGACCAGCACGTCGACGGCACCTTCAGCGACGAGCCCTACGTGGGCACGCTCGAGAACGGCGGCGTGGACATCGCCCCGTTCCACGACTTCGAGGACCAGATCCCGGCCGAGATCGTCGCCGAGCTCGACGAGGTCCGTGCAGGAATCATCGACGGCTCGATCGCCACGACGCCGTGAGACCACCCGTGGGGCCGCGCTCTCCCCTGGCGCGGCCCCACGGGTACCCCTCGACGCACCAGCACGACGACGCTCGCCATGACAGAGAGGTTCCGGCGATGAAGCTCGAACTCCGCAACATCACGAAGCGATTCGGTTCGCTCGTCGCCAACGACCAGATCACCCTGAGCGTCGCGCCCGGTGAGGTGCACTGCCTCCTCGGCGAGAACGGTGCGGGCAAGTCGACGCTCATGAACGTCCTGTACGGCCTGTACCAGGCGGACGCGGGCGAGATCCTGATCGACGGCGAGGCCCGGCACTTCGACAGTCCGGGCGACGCGATGGCCGCCGGCATCGGGATGGTCCACCAGCACTTCATGCTCATCCCGGTGTTCACGGTGGCCGAGAACGTGATGCTCGGTCACGAGCCGACGGGGCGAGCGGGCCTGCTCGACCTCGACCGTGCTCGTGCGCGGGTGCGCGAGATCAGTGCGCGCTTCGGGTTCGACATCGACCCGGACGCGCTCGTCCAGGACCTGCCCGTGGGCGTGCAGCAGCGCGTCGAGATCATCAAGGCGCTCTCGCACGACGCCTCGGTCCTCGTCTTCGACGAGCCGACGGCGGTGCTCACGCCGCAAGAGACCGACGAGCTCATGGCGATCATGCGCCAGCTCCGCGACGACGGCGCCGCGATCGTCTTCATCTCCCACAAGCTTCGCGAGGTCCGCGAGATCGCCGACCGCATCACCGTCATCCGGCACGGTGCCGTCGTCGGCGAAGCCTCTCCTGCGGCCTCGAACGCCGAGCTCGCCGCGCTCATGGTGGGACGCAGCGTCGAGCTGGTCGTCGCGAAGGACCCCGCGGACCCGGGCGAGGTCGTCCTCGCCGTGTCGCACCTCACGGTGCGTGACGCCCACCATCGCCCCGTCGTCGACGACGTCTCGTTCGAGCTGCGCAGCGGGGAGATCCTCGCCGTCGCCGGCGTGCAGGGCAACGGTCAGACCGAGCTCGTGGAGGCGCTCCTGGGGCTGCACGAGCGTCTCGAGGGTGATCTCGTGCTGGCCGGTGAGCGGCTCAACGGCCGGTCGGTGCGCGAGGTGCTCGACGCCGGCGTCGGCTTCGTCCCCGAGGACCGCAACCGCGACGGGCTCGTGGGGGAGTTCTCGATCGCGGAGAACCTCATGCTCGACCGCTACCGCAGCGAGCCTTTCGTCGCTGCGGGCACGGTCCGTCGCCAGTTCCGTGACGAGTTCGCGACCTCGAAGGTCGCGGAGTTCGACGTGCGCACCCAGGGGATCGCGATGCCGGTGGCGACCCTCTCGGGCGGCAACCAGCAGAAGGTCGTGCTCGCTCGTGAGCTCAGCCGCGACCTGCGGCTGCTCGTGGTGGCGCAGCCCACCCGGGGAATCGACGTCGGCTCGATCGAGTTCGTCCACCAGCGGCTCGTCGAGGTCCGCGACTCGGGCGTGCCCGTCATCGTGGTCTCGACCGAGCTCGACGAGGTCACGGCGCTCGCGGACCGGATCGCGGTGATGTACCGCGGCAGGTTCGTCGGGGTGGTCCCGGCGGACACCCCGCGCGACGTGCTCGGGCTCATGATGGCGGGCGGTGCCGCGCAGGACGCGCACACCGCGCGCACCACGCAGAAGGAAGAGGAAGACCATGTCTAGCCGAGCCGACCGCGCGCGGCGCGGCGCGAGCGAGCACGAGGGCGCGAGCCGTCCCGACGTGCCCGGCGAGGTGAACCGGACGCGCATCGTGCTGCAGCACATCCTGGCGAGCAGCCCGCTGACGATCGTGTTCGCGGTGCTCGCCGCGCTGCTCGTCAGCGCCGTCCTGATCGCGGCGACGAGCGCCGAGGTCGCCGCGGCGCTGCCCTACGTCGCCCGGCGCCCGCTCGACCTCGTCGTCGCGGTGCGGGACTCCGTGGGCGGGGCCTACGGCGCCCTGTTCCGTGGTGCCGTGTTCAACTCCCGCCAGGACGGTCTCGCCGCGCAGCTCAAGCCGCTCACCGAGTCGATGTCCTTCGCGACACCCCTGATCATGGCGGGCCTCGGTGTCGCGCTCGCTTTCCGTGCGGGCCTGTTCAACATCGGCGGCCGCGGTCAGATGCTCATCGGCGCGGCGTGCGCGGGATGGGTCGGCTTCACCTTCGAGCTCCCGATGGCGATCCACCTCCCGCTCGCCCTCCTCGCGGGGATCGCGGGCGGCGCACTGTGGGGAGGTCTCGTCGGGTTCCTCAAGGCTCGCACGGGTGCGAGCGAGGTCATCTTGACGATCATGCTCAACTACGTCGCGTTCTACCTCGTGTCCTACGGGTTGCGCACCGTGCTGCGCAACCCGGAGTCGAACAACCCGAAGAGCCCGCCCATCCACGAGAGCGCAGAGCTCTTCCCCCTGCTGGGCAGCGGCTACTCGCTCCACGTGGGCTTCCTCGTCGCCGTGGCCGCGGCCTTCGGGTGCTGGTGGCTCATCGAGCGCTCCTCGCTCGGCTTCCAGTTCCGCGCCGTCGGGCTCAACCCGCACGCCTCGCACGCGGCGGGCATGCGCATCGGGCGCCTGTACACCTGGGCGATGGTGCTCGCCGGTGGGCTGATCGGTCTGGCGGGGGCGAACCAGGCCCTCGGCATCTCGCACGCGGGCTTCGGCTCCGGGATCGACGCCGGCATCGGCTTCGAGGCGATCACCGTCGCGCTCCTGGGTCGCTCGCGCCCGTGGGGCGTGCTCGCCGCAGGGCTCCTCTTCGGTGCCTTCAAGGCGGGGGGCTACTCGATGCAGGCCTCGCAGGGCATCCCGGTGGACATCGTGCTCGTGGTGCAGTCGCTCATCGTGCTGTTCATCGCGGCACCGGCGCTGATCCGTGGACTCCTGCGGATCCCGGCGCCCGGGACGCTCGTGGGGGCCTCGAACGGACAGGGAGGTGCGGCATGAGCGCCGCCACGACGACGGCGGTCTCGCCGTCCCGGAAGACGGCCGTCTTCCTCGGGGTCCTCGCGATCGCCTCGGTGCTGCTCTTCGTCGTGGGACGACGGGCGGGCGTGACGACCTTCCGCATCGCCTCGCCCTCGGACTTCGTCCAGATCGCACCGATCGCCGTTCCCGCCGTGGGTGCGGGACTGGTCACGACGCTCGTGACGCTCGCCGCGGCCGTGTGGGGGCTGCTCACCGTGCGGCGGGGCGCGCGCGTACCGCGCTGGCTCCCCGCCGTCTCCGGTGGGGTGTTCGTGCTCGGCTTCCTCGCGTGGGCGGCGGTGGACGGCACGGTGGCCCTGACCGGGCTCCTCGTGAGCGCCGTGGGCCTGTCGGTGCCGCTCGTCTTCGGTGCGCTCGGCGGCGTGGTCTCCGAGCGCGTGGGTGTCATCAACGTCGCGATCGAGGGGCAGCTCCTCGCGGGGGCCTTCACCTCCGCCGTCGTGGCCTCGGTCGCGGGCAGCCCGCTCGCGGGGCTCGTGGGCGCGGTGCTCGCCGGTGTCCTCGTCTCCCTGCTGCTCGCGCTCTTCGCGATCCGGTTCCGGGTCGACCAGGTGATCGTCGGCATCGTGCTCAACGTGCTGGTCACGGGTCTGACGGGCTTCCTGTTCGCGATGGTCCTCGTGCCGAACAGCGCCACGCTCAACTCTCCCGAGCGCTTCGACCCGATCAGCATCCCCCTGCTCTCGAAGATCCCCGTGATCGGCCCGGTCCTCTTCCAGCAGACGATCATCGTCTACCTGGTCTACGTCGCGGTGGCGGTGGCCTTCGTGGCCCTGTTCCGCACCCGCTGGGGCCTGCGGGTCCGTGCGGTCGGCGAGCACCCGCAAGCGGCGGACACCGTGGGGATCAAGGTGGGGCGCACCCGGCTCGTCAACGTCGTGATCGCCGGGGCGATCGCAGGGCTGGGTGGGGCCTACTTCACGCTCGGTTCCGTCGGTGCGTTCCAGAAGGACATGACGGCGGGCATGGGCTTCATCGCGCTCGCCGCCGTGATCTTCGGTCGCTGGGACCCGGTGCGGGCCACGCTCGCCGCGCTCCTCTTCGGTTTTGCAGGCAGCGTGCAGTACGCCCTCGGTGCGGTCGGTTCGCCGGTGCCCTCGGAGTTCATGCTCATGCTGCCGTACCTCGTGACGGTGGTCGCCGTGGTGGGCTTCGCGGGCAAGACGTCGGGACCCGCGGCCCTCGGTGAACCGTATGCGAGCCGGTAGCCTGTCCCGCACGAGCTCGCTGGACGTGGGCTCGTGCCTGCCGACGCTGACCGGCCTCGCAGGCGCGAGCCGACGGCGGTGCCAGCGACGATGAGCCGATCGGGAGGGCTGGGTCCGGTGTCGCGGTCTCGTCGCGCCAGGGCGCGGGACGTCGCGGAGGCGGCCGGGGTGTCGACGGCCTCGGTGTCGCTCGTCGTCAACGGCAAGGCGGCCGGGCGCCTGAAGCCGGACGTCGTGGCTCGCATCGAGGCGGCCGTCCAGGAGCTCGGGTACCGCCCCGCGCTGCGGGCCCAGGAGCTCGCCCTGGGGACGGTCTCGACCGTGGGGATCATCGTCCCGGACATCGGCAACCCGTACTTCGGTCTCTTGCTCGCGGGCATGGCCGAGGCGCTCGGGGTCAAGCACCCCCTCACGGTCACGATCCCGCCGGCGGGACGCGAGTACGGGCTGAACGAGGTGCGCCAGGCGATGCTCGCCGACCTCGGGGCGCTCGTGCTCACGAGCCCGTCGCTCGACGTCGTCGCGGCACTCCAGCCCGAGGACAACGTCGTGCTCCTCGACGCCCCCGGGGCACCCCCGCACTGGCGGTCGGTCGTGTGGGACATGCAGGCCGCTTGCCGCGACATGGCCGACCACCTGGCAGGGCAGGGACACTCGAAGATCGCCTACCTCGGCCTCGAGCACGGTCCGCAGGCGGCGACGCTGAAGCACCGCCGCGAGCTCGTGGAAACTGAGCTCCGGCGCGTGGGAGCGTCCGTGGTCGAGGACCTGACGATCGTCGAGGCCTCGGCGATCGAGGCGCTGAGCGTCGTGCGGGAGCGCATCGAGGCGTCGCTCGCACGGGGCGTGACGGCACTCGTCGTGGAGGACGACTGGTACGCGCTCGGCGTGCTGAACGCGCTCGAGTCGTTGGGGATCGAGGTTCCGCGTCGGCTCGCCGTCGTCGCGTTCAACGACGGCCCCGTCTCGACCGTGAGCTCCCCGTCGCTGTCGAGCGTGAGCCTCGACGCCCGCCAGCTCGGGCGTCTCGCCGGGGAGATGGCGAGCGACGTGGTCCGGGGCGCCGAGCGTTCCCCGCGCCGCCAGGTGCTCGCGTCGCGCTTCGTCGAGCGCGCGTCGACCCGCACCACGTAGGCCATTCGACTTCGTTTTCGTCGTCACGAGGCTTGACGTCGAAATCGTACTCATCTACCCTGGCTACGAAATCGAAGTCGGTGGAGGCTCGCATGACGCTGCGCGGTTCCGTGCCGAGCGCCGAGGCGCTGGGTCGGATGCTCCAACAAGGGCGGATGCTTCGCGGCATGAGCCAGCGTGAGCTCGCGCGGGAGCTGGGGATCAGTCAGAAGTGGGTCTGGGAGATGGAAGCCGGTAAGCCGGGCCTCCTCACGGACCGTCTCTTCCAGATGCTGCACGCCACGGGGGTCCGGCTCTACGCCGAGATCGACGAACCTGAGGATGGCGATGGCTGACCTCGTGGTCGAGCTCTACGGCGTCCAGGTGGGGCGCCTCACGGGAAGCGACTAGCGCAGCTTCGACTTCCAGGCCGAGCGCTCCGCGTTCGACCACTTCGGGGTCGGCTCGACCGTGCTGTCCTTCGCGGTCCCGCTGGAGCCCGCCGTCGTGCGTTCCCGCGCCGGGCGACGCCGCAACTTCTAGCGCACCGGGCACGGGCAAGACGTCGCTCCCGGGCGTCCAGGACAAGATCGTCCTGGCGCGTCGCGACCATCGCTGGTTCCAGGTCCACGACGGCTTCCCGTCGACGCACATCCTCAAGCCTCTAGTCCCCGAGCGCCCCACGTTCATCTATGACGAGGAGTACACGACGCGCCTCGCACACCGGCTCGGTCTCGCCGCGGCTCCCGCCAGGATCGAGCGGTTCGACGGGACGGACGCCCTTGTCATCGAGCGCTTCGACCGTTCTGCCGAGGTGCCGGGTGGGCGAGTCCACCAGGAGGACATGAACCAGGTTCTCGGGGCCCGCGGGGATCAGAAGTATCAGGAGATCGGCGGTGTCGTCAGCCTGCGGCGCATCGCCGGGGTGTTCCGCAGCGTGGGCGACTGGCGCTCTGTCGAGTCCTTGGCCCGCATGGTCGTCTTCGCCGTGGCGACGGGGAACCTCGACCTGCATGCGAAGAACCTGGCCGTGCTCCACCTGCCCGACGAGTCGTCTCGGCTGGCGCCGGCCTACGACCTCGTTCCCTTGAGCCGCTACGGGACCGACGGTCGCATGGCGATGGCGGTGGGTGGTGAGTACGCCCACGCCGCCTTGTCGACGGAGCATCTTGAGCGTGAGCTCTCGTCCTGGGGTCTTCGCGAACCGCGCGCTCACGACTGAGCGTCAGCCCGGCATCCCCCCGTACTCGCCGGGCTCGAGCCGCCCCGCCGCGAGGTCGGCGAAGAACCCGGGCGTGGTGTCCGGGTCGAGCAGCACGGCCGACCCGATGCCCCCGGGCCGGTAGTCGAGCGAGGCGATCGGAGGGGTGCCCGTGATGCCGCCGTCGCCGCGCGCGGCCCGGAAGGCGAGGGCGAGGCGCGCGATGTCGAGCGCCCCGGTGCCCTCGGAGACGGTCAGCGCGTCGGTCCCGGCGCGCGCGATGGCGACCTGCCGGCCGGGCTGCCACAGGTTGCCCGGCGAGGCGAGCTCCTTCGTCACGGCGCCGATGAGCTGTTGCTGGCGCTTGGCGCGGCCGACGTCGCCCTCCGGGTCGGCGTAGCGCATCCGCGCGAACGCGAGCGCCTTCTTGCCCTTGACCCGGTGGCAGCCCGCCTTCCACGTGAGCTTGGACTTCTTGTCGTCCACGTCGTGGTCGTAGCACAGGCGCACGCCGCCCACGGCGTTGACGATCTCGCCGATCCCGTCCATGCCGATCTGCACGTAGTGGTCCACGGTGAGCCCGGTGAGGCCCTCGACGGTCTCGATGAGCAGGGGCGCGCCCCCGAAGGCGAACGCCGCGTTGAGCTTGTTGCCGCCGTGCCCGCGGATCTCGACGTAGGAGTCGCGGGGCAGGGAGATGAGCGCGGGCGGGCCGGACGCGGGCTGGTGGAGCAGGAGGATCGAGTCGGTGCGCCCGCCCAGGGTGCCGTCGTCGTCGACGGACCCGTCACGCTCGTCGGAACCGGCGAGCAGGTAGGTGGTGCCGGGCGTGCCGGGCGCGCCGGAGAGGGCATCGACGGTCTGCAGCCGCCCGTTCGCCCAGATCGCGAGGCCCACGGGCCACGCGAGGAGGACGACGACGACGACGGCCACCATGGCGAGCCACACCGTGCGGCGGCGGCGCGACCGGGTGGGCGTTCCGGCGGGCGCGCCCTGGCGTGCTGCTGCCGCGGGTCGGGCGGGTGCCGGGCGGGCGCCGCTGGGGGTCGCGGCGTGAGGGCTGGCGGGACGAGGGCCCACCGGGCGAGGAGCGGCGGGGCGAGGGCCCGTGGGGCGGCGCGCGCCCACCGGGACGGCGTCGTCGGTGGTCGGGCGTGCGCCGGTTCCCCCGGGTGCGAAGCTGGGCGGCGGGCTCGGCTTCCCGCCCACCGGCGTGGCCGACCCACCCGGCTTCGCCCGGCTGCCGGGCCGCGCTGGACGTTCGGGACGCTCGGGCATCAGCCGCAGAGCCCCGCGACGTCGTCGGGCGTGAGGCTGCCGTCGTCGACCTCGGGCTCGTCGGTCTCGTCGGGCGTCGGGGCGTCGCTCGAGGCGGGTGCGTCGGGAGACGGGTCGGCGGACGCGTCGGGCGAGCCCGAGGGGCCGCCGTCGTCGGTGGACGGCTTGGGCCCCTTGGTGCCCTTGGGCTCCTTGAGCGGCTCGTCGCGCGCGATCTTGGTCCAGATCTCGTTCACGCCGTCGGCCCAGATGACGCGGTTCCGGTCCTCGGGGTAGGTGGCGAGCTTGGGCGTCATGAACGTGATGTTCGCACCCTTGATGCTGCGCAACGAGTAGGCGAGGCCCGCGAGGGTCGGGATGGACGCGAACTCCTCGTCGGCCGCGAGGGAGCGCGTCGCGGCGTCGAGGAAGCGGTACAGGTCGACCTGCTGGGTGAGGAGGTTCTTGGACAGCACCTTGTTCACGGTCTGCGCCAGGAGCTGCTGCTGGCGCTTGATGCGCCCGATGTCCGAGCCGTCGCCCAGGCCCTTGCCGATGCGGGCGCGCGCGAAGTCGAGCGCGGTCGCGCCGTCGAGCTCTTGCCGCCCGGGCATGAGGTGCAGGTTGTTCGCCTTGGGGGAGTAGATCTCCTGCTCGACGCACACCTCGACGCCGCCGATCGCGTCGACCATGGTGATGAAGCCCGAGAAGTCGACCACGAAGTAGCCGTCGATGTAGACGTCGGTCATCTGCTCGACGGTCGCCACGGTGCACGCGGCGGCGGACTCGACGTCCTCGCCCACCATGGCTCCGTACGCGAAGGACTCGTTGAACTGCGCGAACGCGGCGACGGTCTCCTTGCCGTTGGTCATCTTGCACGCGGGGATGTCCGTCATGAGGTCACGCGGGATCGAGACGAGCTCGATGCGGTCCCGGTCAGCGGAGATGTGCATGAGGATCGTGGTGTCGGAGCGCATGCCACCGAAGTAGCCGCCGATGGAGCCGTTCTCTCCCGAGCGGTCGTCCGAGCCGATGAGCACGAGGTTGAGGGGCGTGCCCTTCGACTCGTCCTCGGGGTCGGGGGTGTGGATGGTGGGTCTCGTGGTGATGAGGGCCTCGATGTCCCCGCCGCGGATGTTGCTCTGCAGCTTGAGGTACGCGGTCGCGACGCCACCGGTGCCGAAGGCGAGGACGGCGCACGCGGCGATCGCCAGGGCGCGAGCGACCGAGGCGCGGGGTGCCGTCCGCGCGTGCCGGGCTCGCCGGGTGCGCTTGATGGCGTGTCGAGGCTGCAACGTTCGCTCGCTTCCTGCAGGACGTCCGGACCGCGCCGGACGTGGGCACGGCGGAGCTGGTGGCCTTCAGATCCTAGGCAGGCAGTGCTCTGACTTGGTGGAATACCGGAAGCAGCAGCGTGGAGATCCTGTGCGCGTTTGGTTCGGGGCGGCGGTGCCCGACGGCGGGCTACGGGCGACCGAGCCCGTGGTACTCCCAGCCCGCCGCACGCCACTTCTTCGGGTCGAGCACGTTGCGACCGTCGATCACCCGCTTGGCGGCGACCACCTCGCCGAAGTGCTCCGGGTCGAGCACGATGTACTCGCGCCACTCGGTGACGAGCACCACGAGCTCGGCGTCGGCCGCGGCGGCGGGGGCGTCCTCCGCGCGGGAGAGCTCGGGGTGGGCCTTGGCGACGTTGCCGAGCGCCTCGGGGTCGGTCACGACGACGTCGGCCCCCAGGGCCTTGAGCCGCCGTGCGATGTCGAGGGCGGGGGAGTCGCGCAGGTCGTCGCTGTTGGGCTTGAAGCTGGCGCCGAGGACGGCGATCTTCTTGCCAGCCACGTCGCCGTCGAGCGCCTCGTGGGCGAGGTCGATCACACGCTGGCGGCGGCGCGAGTTGATGGCGTCCACCTCGCGCAGGAACTTCACGGACTCGCCGCGGTCGAGCTCCTCGGCGCGTGCGGCGAAGGCGCGGATGTCCTTGGGCAGGCAGCCACCGCCGAAGCCGACGCCGGCCTTGAGGAACTGCTTGCCGATGCGCTCGTCGTGACCGATCGCCACCGCGAGCTGGGTCACGTCCGCGCCCGTCGCCTCGCAGACCTCGGCCATGGCGTTGATGAAGGAGATCTTGGTGGCGAGGAACGCGTTCGCGGCGACCTTGACGAGCTGGGCGGTGGCGAGGTCGGTGAGCAGGCGAGGGGTCTGGCGGCGCAGCTGGTCGGCGTAGACCTCGTCGAGGACCTCGGCGGCCACGGCGCCGTCGTCGTCCTGGGAGATGCCGTAGACGATCCGGTCGGGGTAGAGGGTGTCCTTGACGCCGAAGCCCTCGCGCAGGAACTCGGGGTTCCACACGAGCCGCGCACCGGTGGGGGCGATCTGAGCGGCGATCCGCTCGGCGGTGCCGGCGGGCACGGTGGACTTGCCCACCACGATCACGGGTCCGTCCTCGGTCTCGCCCGTCAGGTGGGGGAGCAGCGCCTCGACGGCTGCGTCCACGTACTGCAGGTCCGCCGCGTCCGAGCCTGCGAGCTGGGGGGTGCCCACGCAGATGAAGTGGGCCTGCGCACCCGCGGCCTCGGCCGGGTCCGTGGTGAACCGCAGCCGACCGCTCGCCAGCGCCCGTTCCAGGATCTCGGGGAAGCCCGGTTCGTGGAACGGGGGCTTGCCCGCCGCCAAGGACTCGATCTTCGGCACGTCGACGTCGATGCCCACGACGTCGTGCCCGAGGTCCGCCATGCACGCCGCGTGCACGGCACCGAGGTACCCACAACCGATCACGGAGATTCGCATGACCAAGAGGCTACCCGCGCCGCGCGCGCTGGCCCGGGCCCTGTCTGGGACCTGGAACGCCGTGGGTCCGGGGAAGGGCGAGTCCTCCGAGGCCAGCGCGGTTCGTTCAGCGGCGAAGGAGCGCGCGACCGAGAGCGCGTGCGTCGCGGGCCAGGGCGCGCAGCGCCTGGCGCACCGAGAGCCGGGGTCGACGGAGCTCCCTCAGCTGACGCTCGAGCGTCCCGATCCGCTTCTCGAGCCGACGACGTTCGCGGCGAGCCTTGTGCGCCGCGCGCCGGAGTCGGTTCACCCGCGCGTCATCGAGCCGGCTCGAGCGCTTGCGCCCGACGGGCGCCCCGAGGTCGACGTCACCGGTGAGGTCGACCAGCTCGAACCGGGCCGGGTCGTGCACCCAACTGCCCCACACCCGGTCGATCGCGTGCTCGATCGTCTCGCCGGCCTCGAGGTGGCGCAGGGCGCGGGAGTGTGCGGCCGTGCGGAAGAGGCGTACTGTCTCCTGCCCGTCACGGCCGACGAACGGCACCGAGGCGAGCCCGCGCTGGTCCTTGACAAGGCTGCGCAGCAAGGACTCGACGAAGAGCTCGTCGGCTCCCACGGTGACAGGGACCTCGAGCAGGTACGGCGAGGGGAACCCGGTGCGAGGCCGGTCCTCGGTGAGGACCACCCTCCCCTCTCCTGCGTACCACTCGCGGACCAGGTAGAGCTCGGTCGTCGGATCCTCGAGCACGCGTCGACGTTCGTCGTGGAGCGCGCTCCACGGGCCCACGAGGACGACGGCGAGATCTTCCTCGGTGCTCGTCAGGAGTCGATCGACCGCGGCCCGCGCGTACTTCGCGCTCGCGACGTCGGTCTCGACGACGGCAAGGATCTTGGGGACCTCCCACTGGCGCCCCAGCGAGGTACGTCGCCCGGAGATCTGGGGCGACCTGCGGGCGAAGTGCGGAGAGTCGTAGTGCTTGACCGCGTGGTTGCGAAGCTGCGTGTTCGTGGCACCCAGGTGGTACGCGGCCGCGCTGCGGACGGGTGCGAACACGGCGCCGAGCTGCGCGAGCCTGTGGGCGAACTCCGAGTCCTCACCGAGGCGGAGACGCGTGTCGAGCCCGCCCGACTCGACGTACATCTCTCGCGAGACCATCGCCGAGGCGCCCGTCAGGATCGAGAACCGGTACGGTCCGGCGTCGTTGAGGTCATCGGTCCGTGCGTAGACGTCCTCCGTCCACTGCCGCTCCAGGTGCTCCCGTGCGCCGAAGAGCCCGGTGAGGTCGTCCTCGGCCGTGGCGCGGTACACCGCTTCCGGGGTGAGCTCCCAGGTGGGGACGAAGAGCAGGTCGCCCTTCGTCGCGACGTCGGCGACCTGCTCGTGGAGCGCCACGTGCGCCCGGACGTGATCCCGGGGAGCGACGATGTCCGCGTCGAGCCACAGGATGAGCTCCCCGGTGCCGGCGCGAGCCCCCGTGTCGCACGCGTTCGCTCGTCCCCATCCGCTCGTCGGCCGCATGATGACCGTGTGCGTGGGGCGCAGGTCGGGGAGCTCGTAGGGCGACGCGCTTCCGTCGTCGACGACGATGACCTCGAGCAGATCGGAAGGGTAGTCCTGCGCGGCCAGGGAGGCCAGGGTGAGGTCGAGGGTCTCCGCAGCGTTGTACGCCGGGATGACGACGGTGACCGTGCGGGTGGGCACCCACCCGGGAGGAAGTGGCCGCGCGGCGTCGCGCCACCGGTTCTGCCACACGGGGCGGCGCCCACCGATGGCACCACCGCCTGTCTGAACCCCGTCTGACACGCGGGTACCTTATCAGTGTCAATTCAGACGAGACCTGGCACTTCGGGAGGCATGGGCAGACGTGGTCAGACCTCGCGCCAACGAGCCCACGGTGTCCATCCCCGGCCCTGCTCGCGCGGCCGCTGCGTTCCGGGGACTGCCATCACGCATCCCGGAGCTGCGCCTCGAGGTACGTTCGATCGCCGGGCTGCGCGCCCTCAGCGTGGTGCGCCGGCAGGTCGTGGTGCTGCAGAGGCTCGTCGTGGAGCTCCCGGCCTACCGTGCGCCCTACGGCGGGTGGCGGGGGTCGCTCGGGGCGATCCCCAGCGCGCTCTCGACGGGGGTGACATGGCCGGAGGGCGAGTCTGGCCCTCTGCTGGTCGATATCCGGTTGCGAGAGCCCGCCGTGCTGGCGGATCTTGCTCGAGCGATCGTCCCCCTCGCGGTGCCCGTGGCGACGTTGCACCGTCATGGATCGACCCGGGTCGCCGTCGCCAGCGGTGTCTCCGCGGGTGTCCTGGCGCTCCTTCCGGAACCGACGGCTCGGCGTCCTCGCCCCGAGCCTCGCCCCGAGGTCCTCCGTGGCACCGACGTGCTCCTCGTGAGCGCCGCAGAAGCCTCGGCGACGAGCGGTGAGATCCCTGAGGGCGAGGTGACGGGCGCCGGCCCGGGGGAGCTCGGTGCAGTCCGTCCGCAGCGGGCACGTCGCCGGCGGCTCCGCGACGACCCTTCGAGCGACCCCGCGCTCGAGCCGCAGCACGTCATCGAGGTCGACGAGCTCGGACAGATCGTCGGTGAGGACATCCCGCACTCGCTCGATCTTCGCGTGCACAACCCCATGGGCTGGGTTCCCGAACCGGACGAACCTGCGGACGCGCGCACGGGTGAGATCCGACTCGTGGACGGCGTGATCCAGCTCGTCCGCGCCGGTGGCGTGGTTGTCGTGAGCGCTCCCGTGCGGCGGCCGCTCTCGGAGGCCTGGGTGCGCTTCGCGCGGCGGTTCCAGCGCATCACGCTCGCGTCGCTGCGTGAACCGCGCGACGCCGGAAGCCGGTCGGATCTCGCGAGGCGGCTGAGCGAGCTCGCCGCAAGTGGTCCTGCCGTCTTCGGCGGGACTCGACTCCACCGTGTGCTCGACATGCTCGACGCCGAGCTGGCCGAGCTCCTGAGCAGGAAGGACGCGCCCGCGAGCGGGCTCCCGCACACGGTCCACGCCGTGACCCAGCACCGGGCGGCGATGCGCGCTCACGCGGGATTCTTCGCGCTCGACCGAGCGGTGCAACGGCTCGGCTTCGACTCCCTGACGCCGTCGGTCACGGCCCTGCTCGTGACCAACCGTCCCGACAGGATCGTCCCGGCGCTGCGTGGGCTGAGCCAGCAGACCTACCCACGGTTCGACGTCGTCGTCGTCGGCCACGGCGTTCCGGTGCCGCAGATCCCGGACGATCTTGCGGGGATCGTGAGCGATGTCGTCGAGCTTCCGCAGAGCGTCCCCTTCGGTGAGGCGCTGGCACGGGCGAGCACGCTGGCCGACGGAGACCTTCTCACCAAGGTCGACGACGACGACCACTACGGCCCTGAGCACGTGTGGGACCTCGTCCTGGCACGGATGTTCTCCGGTGCCAACGTCGTGGGGAAGCCGCCCGAGTACGCCTACCTGGAGGCGCTCGACCTGACCGTCCAGCGGTCGTTCCGCCGCGAGACGTACGTCGAGGCCGTCGCGGGCGGGACCATGCTCCTGTCCGCCGCCGACCTGTCCCGCGTGGGCGGGTGGCGCGGGGTCCCCAGGTCCGTCGACCGCGCATTGCTGCAGCGCGTCCTCGAGGACGGGGGGCTCGTGTATGCCACCCACGGGCACGGCTTCGTCTACGTGCGGCACGAGGACGGTCACACGTGGAGCGCGGAGACCCGGGCGTTCCTCTCGCGCAACCGCGACCAGTGGACGGGGCTGCAGACCGAGCTATTGCGGCGGCCGGCGGGGCTCTTCCTGGGGGATGGTCGACCCCGGAAGAGGCGCTGGGCGATCCTGAACCCGGCGACGCGCGGCGTCTACGGGGACAAGTGGGGAGACACTGCGTTCTGCGAGAGCCTCGCGCACGAACTCAGGCGGCTCGGCCAGGACGTCGTCGTCTATCGCCGGGGGGAGTTCGACGAGCAGAGCCCGCGGCCCGACGTCGCTCTGTGGATCCGGGGACTGACTCCCGCGCAGCGTGTCCCCGGAGCGGTGAACGCGGTGTGGGTCATCAGCCATCCGGACGAGGTGCAGCCCGAGGAGCTGGCGGGCATGGACCTCGTGTTCGCCGCCTCGCCAGGATGGGCGCTGCGCATGGCGCGCGAGACCGGGCTCTCCATCGAGCCGCTGCTGCAGGCGGTCGACGCCACGAAGTTCGCGTGCGCGGACACGGGCAGCCCTGCCTCGGACGACGTCGTCTTCGTCGGTGCTGCGCGGCCGCAGCAGCCCCGCAAGGTCGTCCTCGACGCGGTGGCGGCGGGTGTGGACGTCAAGATCTGGGGACCGCAGTGGTCCGGGCTGGTACCCGAGGAGCTGGTCAAGGGGGAGTACCTCGCGCCCGAGGACCTGCCCGGGCTCTACTCGGGCGCCGCCGTCGTTCTCGCGGACCACCATCCCGACATGGCACGTGAAGGGTTCATCGCGGTCCGCATCTTCGAAGCGGTGGCGAGCGGCGCGTGCGTCGTCAGCGACGACGTCGAGGGACTGAACGACATCTTCGGCCCGCGGGTGCGTACTCGCTCGTCGATCGACGATCTGAAGGTGCTGCACGACCCGGCCGCGCGTGACGCCATCTTCGGCGACGCGAGCGAGCGCGGACGAGTTGCGGAGCTGGTCAGTTCCGAGCACTCCTTCACGGTGCGGGCACGTGAGCTGGTCGCGCGGGTGTCGGAGTACGAACTGCGGCCGGGCTCACGTGTGGTGGGCAATGCGACCGAGCACAGCGAAGTGAACGATGAGGAGAGGGCACCGTAGATGACAATGAGCGCTGAGCCCGACGACCTTGTCGTCGAGCCGGGACGTGTCGACCTCCTCAGCGACTCGCAGGTGGTCGGTCGGGTGCATCGCAGGGCGGACGGTTCTTTCCCCATGGTCGTCTTCCGCCTGCATGGAAGGGCCCTGCGCGAGATCAAGGTCCAGCGCGAGACGTCGGAAGGCCTGGGCTACTTCAGGCTTCCGATCTCTGCGAACCTGCACAGGTTCATCCCAGGTCCCGAGGTGATCGCTCTCGAGGTGGACGGAGTGGCGCTCCCGGTGCACGAGTGCACGCTCACGCGACGTGCCCCTTCCGCGGGGCAGGAGGAGCTCGACGCATTGCTCGACCAGGGCCACTTCCTGACCAAGTTCGGTGGGCTGCGCCTGCCGCTCGAGCTTGACGTGGAGTGGCAGGAGCGCACCTTTCATCACTACGAGCGTTCCCGCGCCATGATGCGGGACCTCTTCGGCTACGACCTTCACGTCGCCTACGGCACCCTCCTCGGTCTGGTGCGCGAGGGTGGGTTCATCGACTCCGACGACGACTTCGACACGACTTACCACTCGCGACTGCACGAACCGCACGAGATTCGTGACGAGCTTGTCGAGATCACGTCGACCCTCGCTGGCATGGGCGAGGACGTGCAGATCGTCCAGGGGAACTTTCTGCACTGGTACATCCGGGTCGACGGCGTACTGACCAAGATCGACATCTTTCCAGCGTGGACCAAGGGCGAGGACTACTTCCAGGCGCACACGACCGGTGGTCCGGTCGCCCATGCTCTCGAGGCGGGGTACCACGAGGTGCCGTTCAAGGGACGAACGGTCAGTGTTCCGGTCAACGCCGAGGTGGCGCTCGAGCTTGCGTACGGCGCAGGGTGGCGAGTGCCGGATCCGCTCTATCAGAGCACCATGCAGCCTGCAGCGGCCGCGACGATGTACGCGGCGCGCGCGGTGCCCGAGCAGACCTCGCGGGTGCAGTGGGAACGACACTGGGCGGGGGCCGCACCCCGTGACGGCGGCAGCGAGTTCGCGCGCTACGTCGAGTCGAGGCTCGGGCGTGGGCTCCGGCGGGTCGTCGATCTGGGCTGCGGTGACGGGACCGACGCAGCGGTGCTCGCGGCGAAGCGCGAGGTGCTCGGGCTCGATGCGTCGCGTGCTGCCGTGGCTCTCGCGTCGCGCGCCCGGCAGGGCACCGGTGCCGAATTCGAACGTCTCGACCTGGGGGCTGCGCACGAGCTGGCGGCGCGCCTCCGCCGGTTCGCCGAGGGCAGGCCGTTGGCGGTGTACGCGCGAGAGCTGCTCGAGAGCGTGACCGCCGGGACCCAGGACGTGGTGCTCGATGTGTTGCGCGACGTCCTGGTTCCAGGCTCTCGTGTGTGCTTCGAGCTCTCCCTCGCCGAGTCGCGCGCACCCTCGGCAAACGCACCGCTCGTCCGGAAGGTCGATGCACGCGAGGTGGCTCAACGTCTCGGACGGGGACGCCTGTTCGCCGTGGTCGAGATGGTCGAGAAGGACGCCGGGGGGCCCGTGCGGTTGATCCTGCGGCGGAGGACCGCGGCGGAAGTCGCTACGTTGCGCGGGCTCGCACGGGGTCGACGCACGGTGCGTCGCCTAGGGGCGCGCGTGCAGAAGCGAGCGCGTCGCTTCTTTCGGCGAGCTCGTCGACGGCTGCGCACGACGGCGTCCCAAGGCGGCAGTCGTCGGTCGGACAGCCCGTAGCCGCGCTCTCGCGCAGAGCAACGAGGTCCGCACCACCGAGCCGAGCCGCGTCCCTGAGAGGATGGGGGATGCGGACATCGAGGAGGCTCGGCGCGCGACCGCCGCGCAGCTTGCTCACGACGACCGCACGCCGAGCTCTACGTCACGGCTCTGAGCGAATGAGCTGCATGAGCACCTCGCCGTACCCGGACCGGAGGAGATCCTGTGCGCGTCGGACGAACTCATCGTCCGTCAGTAGCCCGCGTCGCCACGCCACCTCCTCCGGTGCGCCGATGAGGACCCCCTGCCGCGACTCGACCGCGCGGACGTACGCGGTGGCGTCCGCGAGGTCGTCGAAGGTCCCGGTGTCGAGCCAGACGGTCCCTCGGGGGAGCACCTCGACCGTGAGCCGTCCTGCGTCGAGGTAGGCGCGGTTCACGTCCGTGATCTCGTACTCGCCGCGCGCGCTCGGGGACAGGCCTTGGGCGATCGCGACCACGTCGTTGTCGTAGAAGTACAGCCCGGGCACGGCGTACGGGCTCTTCGGCGAGCGGGGCTTCTCCTCGATGGAGATCGCCCGGGAGGCGTCGTCGAACTCGACGACGCCGTACGCGGAGGGGTTCGCCACGCGGTAGGCGAAGATGGCGCCGCCCTGCACGTCCCGCAACCGTTCGAGCCGGGTCCCGAAGGCCTGTCCGCTGAAGATGTTGTCCCCGAGGATGAGCGCGCTGGGCTCGTTGCCGATGAAGTCCGCGCCGATCACGAACGCCTGCGCGAGTCCGTTCGGCTCGGCCTGCGTCGCGAAGGAGATGTTGATGCCGAACTGGCTCCCGTCGCCCAGGAGCCGGTGGAAGGCCTCGGCCTCGTGCGGGGTGGTGATCACGAGGACGTCGTCGATCCCGGCGAGCATGAGGGTGGTCAGCGGGTAGTAGATCATCGGCTTGTTGTAGACCGGGACGAGCTGTTTGCTCACGCCGAGCGTGATGGGGTGCAGCCGGGTCCCGGACCCGCCGGCAAGGATGATTCCGCGCATCGTCAGTCCCTCTCCTCGCGGACCAGGCTATCGAGGTGCCTGCGCACGGACTCCGCCGTCGGCAGGATCCCGAGAGCGCGCGCTTCCGCGAGGGTCGCGGCGGCGGCGTCCTTCTCGGAGAGCCGGAGCTGCAGCGGTGACCCGTCGCGCGCCGCGGCCGGCCACTCGATGCCGATCTCGGGGTCGAGAGGGTTGATGCCGTGCTCTCGTTCGGGCGCGTACGGCGTCGAGCACAGGTAGACGACCGTCGAGCCGTCCTCGAGGGAGCAGAAGGCGTGGCCGAGGCCTTCGGAGAGGAAGACGGCACGGCGCTCGACGTCGTCGAGGATCACCGCATCCCAGGCGCCGAAGGTGGGTGAGCCGACGCGGACGTCGACGACGACGTCGAGCACCGCGCCGCGCACGCACGTCACGTACTTGGCCTGCCCGGGCGGGGTGTCCGCGAAGTGCACGCCACGTACGACCCCCGCGGCGGAGGTCGACAGGTTGGTCTGCTGCACGTGCAGGGCACGGCCCACCGCATCGCGGAGCTCGGTGAGCTTGAAGAGCTCGAGGAAGACGCCGCGCGGATCCTCGAACTGGCGCGGTGTGGTGACCCACGCCCCGCTGATGCTCAGTTCACGCCACTGCACCTGACCTCCAACCTGGGATCGCCGCCGCAAGCGTAGCGACTCGCGCTGCGATGGCGGCAGCGCGAACGGGTGCCGTGAGGCCTGGAGCGTCAAGGTCGCCTCACCTGGCACTATGGCACCGTGCCGATCGCCGCGACGTCGCAGCCCAAGAGTCCTGCCCCGCCCTTCTACCTCGACGTGCTCGTCGAGCTGCACCGGGTGCTGAAGCCGCGCACCTACCTCGAGGTCGGTGTGCAGACCGGGAAGTCGCTCGCGGTGGCCAGGTGCCGCGCGCTCGGCGTCGACCCGGACTTCGCCGTCGTCGACGAGCTGTGCGGTGAGGTGAGTCTCGTACGGACCACGAGCGACGAGTTCTTCGCGCGCGAGAACCCGACCGCGTGGCTCGGCGGTCCGGTCGACCTCGCGTTCATCGACGGCATGCACCTGTTCGAGTTCGCCCTGCGGGACTTCATCAACATCGAGAAGCACAGCCGTTGGTCGAGCGTCATCGCCTTCGACGACATGCTGCCGCGCAACCAGGACGAAGCCGCGAGGAACCGTCACACCTCGGCGTGGACGGGGGACGTGTTCCGCCTCGTGCGCGTGCTGCGGAAATACCGGCCAGATCTCGAGCTCATCATGCTCGACACCCGTCCCACCGGGCTCTTGCTCGTCATGGGGCTCGACCCGACCTCGACCGTGCTCGAGGACCACTATGACGAGATCCTCGCCAGCACCATCAAGGACGACCCGCAACGCGTCCCGGCGCGGGTCCTGGGGCGCAAGGGCGCGCGCTCCGCGGAGCGAGTGCTGCGCTCCCCGGTGTGGGGGGTGCTGCGGCGCGGACGTCGATTCCCGGGCGGCGCGGCGCGCGGCAGGGCGCAGATCCGCCAGGCGCTCAGCGACCCGCAGGGCTTTCGACGCCGACGGCGTGCGCTGAGCCGGCTCGTGCGCGGTCGCGCGTCACGGTGAGCGACACATGATCGATCGTGGGTCTGGCCGACGCGCCGCAGGACCCATGCGCTTGCAGGACCCCACGCGCCCGCGCACGGGACAGGATGCGGCCGCGCCGAAGCGACCCTCACGACGTCGCAGACTGCTCGCGAGCGGGCTCCTTGACGTCGAGTTCTACAGCGCCGTCGCCGGGGTCGACTTCGAGCGGCCAATGGATGCGGCTCGACATGCCGTGCGAGAAGGTATGCCGCGGCTCGACCCGATCCATCCGCTCCTGGACCCGAGATCGCTGCCGACCGAGGCGCAGGACGCGTGGCGCAGCGGCAGCATCGAGCGCGTGGTCGCGACACTTCGGTCCGAGAGGGGCGGACGGCTTGCGTGGGGGCCCTACCTTGACCCGCGAGGTGACGGGCCTGCGGCGCTCGAACGGCTTCGCTCGTTGACGTCGCGCGACACGCTCTCGGTCGCAGCGCAAGGTGTCGCGCTGGACGTGCCGTGGGGCGAGGCGCGGCGCTGGCTCATCACGGCTGCGACCCGTCGGCGTCGCGGCTCCCGCTACGTGGACTGGTCGACGGGCGAGATTCGGTGGGAGCGCGTCCGGAGTGACCTCGACAGTCGCGTGCCCGGACGAGTCTCCGTGGTGATCCCCACGTTCCAGGACTGGTGCATGACGCTCCGAACCGTCGACGCGGTGCTCGCGAGCACGGACCTTGCGGAGGACCTCGAGATCCTCGTGGTCGACAACGGTTCCGACCCCGAGGTCGCGCACGCGCTCGCGGCGAAGTTCCTCGGCCGTGACGGGATCGCACTGGTGCGGCTCGACACCAACCAGAACTTCGCAGGCGGCTCGAACGTCGGCATGGCAGTGTCGAGCGGTGAGCTCGTGCTGTTCCTGAACAACGACACTGAGGTGCGCCCTGGGTGGCTCGCCCCGCTGCGCGAACGGATCGCGTCTCCTGCCGTACGCGGCGTCCAGCCCCTCCTGGTGTACCCGGACGGGACGATCCAGGCGGCGGGCACCGTGTTCCCGGTCAAGGACGCCCTGCCGATCCACTTCGTCACGGGCCATCCGATGGCGGACGCGGCCAGGGCGGGGACGATGCGGTTCGCCGCGATCACCGCCGCCGCGATGCTCATGCGTGCTCGCGAGATCGCCGAGCTCGAAGGTTTTGATCCGGTGTTTGCGAACGGGATGGAGGACGTCGACCTCTGCCTTCGAGCGGTCGAGGCGAAGGGTGGACACTTCGCCGTCGCACCCGCCTCCGTCGTCGTCCATCACGAGGGCAAGTCGCGGGGGCGAAGTGCCCACATCCCACAGAACCGGCGGACGTTCCTCGAGCGGTGGCGCGGGCGGCTCCCCGAGGGCCAGATTTCTATGTACCAGACTCTCGGGCTCGAGGTCGCTCACCTCGGGGCAGGTCCGGGGGCGTACCCCGCACCGCGACCGCTCGTCGTGCGCCCGCCACGCGCGGTGCGTCTGGACGATGGGTCGAGAGTTCCCGTCTTGCGCTGGTGCATCAAGTCTCCCGCAGCATCTGGCGGCCGCGATGGCTCTTCGGGCGCCCATGCCACGGGGCACCTGCTCGAGACGATCCTTGGTGCGGCCGAGCAAGAGGTCGTGGTGCTCGGACGCGGAGCACACGCAGTGCCCGCGACGGCGCTCGACGATGTGTCGCTCGTGGTGCGCGGGGACGAACGTGGGTGGGCCCAGCCCGGGAAGATCAACGTCCTCGTGCTCGACGGATCGTCTGGTCCGGTGGATGACGACGAGCTTGCGGAGTTCGACCTTGTGCTCGACCTGGGTCCGGGACCGCACAGTGGTCGGCGCCGTGCCACCGAGACGACTCGTCAGGGACTCGTCCCTGATGTGCTCGCACTTCATGCGGCTCGCACGGGACCGGTGGCGGGACCCGAGCCCGGGCACGGATCGGGATCCGTCCGGATCGAGGTGCGTGAGCCCGAGCGGATGTGCGTCTATTCGGGCCTGTTCGGGAGTTACGAGCGGCTTACCCCGCAGCCCGCGTTCGCGGGTGACGCGATCGACAAGATCCTGTTCACGGACGATCCTGCGCTGCGCAGTGAGGACTGGGAGGTCCGCGTGGTCGCACCTGCGCTGCGGACCGACCCGGGCCGCAGCGCTCGGAGGGTCAAGATCATGGCGCACGAGAGGATTCCGGACTACTCGACGTCGCTCTACATCGACAACTCCGTGCAGCTCAAGGTCGCGCCGTCGGCGCTCCTTGTGCAGATGCTCGCGCCTGGTGAGCGATGGGCCGGTGTCAAGCACGGCTACCGTGGCCCCGTCCAGGAGGAGGCCGCGGTCTTGCTCAAGATGCCGGAGTTCGATCGCCCGGAGCGGGTCGCCGAGCAGGTGGAGCACTATCGGAAGGCGTGCCCCGAGGCGCTCGCGGCGCAGACCCTGTGGAGCGCGATCATCGCGCGACGTCACCTGGACCCCGTCGTACGTGAGGTCCAGGTCACCTGGTGGGAACAGGTGCTCCGCTACTCACGACGGGATCAGCTCTCGCTCCCCTACGCCCTGTTGTCGGCGGATCTTGTTCCGCGTGTGCATACCCTGGACCCCTGGGACTCGCCCTACCACCGCTGGCCCATCTCTGAGGGCCGAGACCGAGCTCGAGCTCTCGGCCCGGTTCAAGGTAGCCATGGCTGAGTCACGTGACGCATGGCTCGTCACCGGCGCCCGCGGCATGCTCGGCACCGACCTGGTCGACGTCCTCGCCGCGGCAGGGGAGCGCGTCACGGCGCTCGGGCGCTCCGAGCTCGACATCCTCGACGCCGCGGCCGTCCGGGACGCGGTGGCGGGCCACGACGTGGTGGTCAACTGCGCCGCGTGGACCGCCGTCGACGACGCCGAGGCGCACGAGGACGCCGCGCGCGCGATCAACACCACGGGTGCGGGCAATGTCGCGGCAGCAGCGGCGGCTCACGGTGCCCGCGTGGTCCACGTCTCGACCGACTACGTGTTCGACGGCACCGCGACCACCCCCTACGCGGAGGACGAACCGGCCCGGCCCCGCAGCGCCTACGGGCGCACCAAGGCGGAGGGAGAGCGGCTCGTGCGCGAGGCCGCCGTCGACCACCTGATCCTGCGCACCGCGTGGCTCTACGGGGCGCACGGCACGTGCTTCCCGCGCACCATCGCGCGCCTCGCGCGCGAGCGGGGGACGGTGAGCGTGGTGGCGGACCAGGTGGGTCAGCCCACCTGGACGCGGGACGTCGCAGACCTCGTGCTGCGCCTCGTGCGCGCCGGGGCGGACGCGGGCACCTACCACGCGACGAGCAGCGGGTCCGCGTCGTGGTTCGAGTTCGCGCGGGCCGTCGTCGTCGGCGTCGGTCTCGACCCGGACGTCGTGACCCCCACCACCTCCGAGGCGTTCGTGCGCCCCGCACCCCGCCCGGCCTTCTCCGTGCTGGGCCACGAGGCGCTCCTGCGCGCGGGGGTGGCACCGATCGGCCCGTGGGGCGAACGCTGGGACGTCGCGGCGCCCGAGGTGCTCAGGGGCTGAACAGGCCCGCGCCGAGCGGCTCGGCCTCGCTGAAGCCGGGCAGCACCAGGAACGTCGCCGTCGTGCGGGGCGTCGCGAACGTCATGAGGTCGTCTGTCTCGTCCATGCGCAGCTGCGTGGCCTCGAAGGTGCGCAGCTCGCGCTGGAAGGAGATGAACGCGAGGCCGACGTCGGGCTCGCCCGCCGCGTCGAGCCCGAGGTCGTAGCCGTAGCTGCGTCGCAGCATGAGCCCCGAGCCCGTGAAGGAGGGGTGCGCGGCGCGGGCGTGGGAGCGCGCGGGCACGAGGAACTGCCCCTCGGGCGACTTCGCGCGCAGGTCCACCTCGTCGCGCGGACCGCCGCCGGACAGGGGCGCGCCGTCCACGCGACGCCGGCCGATCACGCGCTCCTGATCGTCGACGGCGAGCGCCTCGAAGCCCGCGAGGTCGAGCCGCAGCACACGCACCACCATGATGGTGCCGCCCGCGACGCCCGCCTCGTCGAGCCACACCTCGCGGGCGAGCTCCTCCTCGCCGCGCGGGACGATCACCCCGTCGTGGAAGCCGAGCGGGTTGCGGTTGACGCCCTCCGTGCCGTGCCCCCGGAACACCGGCAGGCGCCACCGCTGGCGACGCACGGGCAGCCGCGCGGCGACGGCCCGCAGCGCCGGGTCGAGCACCCCGGGGTTGCTCGCGTACGCCGCGAGCAGCACGTCCCCGCCGCGATGGCGCTCGTCGAGCACATCGTCCCCCGCGAAGCTCGTCATCTCCCGCGAGCCCGGTGCCCCGGGGCGCGCCTCGGCGACGAGCCGGGGGCCGAGCCCCACGGTGACCGACAGGTCGCCCGCGCCGTCCGGGAGCGCGGGGTGCCCGGGCGCGGTCAGGGCGAGGACCTCGCGGCCGACGGCGGCCAGCGCGGGCTCGAGCCCGGCCCCGGGGGCGAGGTCGAGCGCGAGCAGCACGCCGAACGCTTGCGGCGTCGTCGGCCGCGCCACGCCCGCTTGGTGCGCACCGCTCGCCGGCACGGGCTCGCCCGCGGGGACACCGGAACCAACGGCACCACCGGCGCCACCTGCGCCACCGGCGCCCGGGTGCGCGAACCGCGTCGCGCCGCCGACGCCGAGCGCACCCCCGACGCCGAGCCCCGCCGCCGCGAGCAAGAGCCCCCGGCGGCTCACCCCACCGGTCGTGGGCCCGCGCCCTGTCCGCGGCGCGTCGTCGTCTTCGGTCACGGCCCCGCCACGAGGAAGTCGAGGCTCGTCGGCGACGCCGGCCCCAGGTCGAGGCGGGCCGAGCGCCCACCGCCGAGCTCCGCGTCGAGGCGCACGAGGGTGCCGTCCGAGGCGACGGCGTAGCGCAGGCGCTCGTCGGCGAGCACGTCGGGGGCCGCGGCGTTCCCCGGACCGCGGAACAGCTCGACGTCCTCGCCGTCCACCACCTCGTCACCGAGCCACGCGGCGCTCGACTGCGCGAGGAGCTGCGGGTTCTCGGGGCGGTCCGCCGTGAGCGAGAGGAACAGCCCGAGCACGAGGCTCACGGGGCTCGCGGCCGGGTCGAGCGCGGCACTCGCCCAGCCGTCCTCGGGCGGGGGGAGGGGCGGCAGGCCCGCGGTCACGGCGCCGTCGCGGTGGGCGAGCGTCGTCGTCGACCACGTCACGAGGCCGCCCGTCCCCTCGGTGCCGCCCACATGGGCGTACCCCACTTGCCGCGTGAAGTCGACCCAGCCCGTCAGCTCCGCCTCGAGGACGCCGTCGGGCCCGGTCACGCTCGCCGCGACCTCGCGCACGCCCGCCTCGTTGTTGCGGAACCGCACCACGGCGAGCCGTTCGGCCTGCTCCTGGGTCAAGGGGGCCGGTGCCTGCGGAGCGCCCGAGCACGCCGCCACGAGCGCGAGCGCGAGGACGACGGCGGTGCGCGCCACGACCCGCCTCATCGCGACGCCGCGAGATCGGCGAGGAAGTCCGCCGGCGGGACGGGCACGTCGGCGACCGCGGGGCGTGCGGGAGACGTCGGGAGGGGTGCCGGGAGCTCGTCGAGGACACCGGGCCAGCCGGGGAGCGGGCCGGGCCGTGGCACGTCGCGGAACGACATGCCCTCGGGCACCTCGAGCGAAGGCAGGAGCGCGGGATCCACCGAGGCGCCCGGGAGGCTCCCGCCGGGGCATCGCGCCTCGGCGAGCTCGGCGGGCAGGGTGCGGACGGCCGGGGCATCCTCGAAGCACGTGCCCGACGACGGCGAGCGCGGCGCGGAGACGTCCGCGACGTCGATCCCGTTGCCGTCCATCACGTTGCCGCGCAGCACGGTGCCGACGCTCGCGACGTCCTCGGTGTTCGCCACGAGCACGCCGGCGCGCGGGTTGGCCGTGATCCGGTTGCGCTCGAGCACGTTGTCCTGGGCGCCGGCGAGGCCGACCCCCGTGCCGAACGCGCCCTCCGCGTGCGCGGGCGACGTCGCCTCGGCGTTCTCGCTGATCAGGTTGCCCGCCACGGTGATCCCACGTTGCGGCACGAAGGCCTCCTGGTACCACGTGAGCAGGGTCATGCCCACGCGGTTGCGCGAGAAGCGGTTGCCCACCACGAGCACGGAGTCCGAGGCGTTGGCGTTCTCGTAGCCGATCGCGTTGCGCTCGGCGACGTTGCCCTCGACCACGACGTCGCACTGCTCGCACTGGCCCACGTAGATCCCCGAGTCCGCCGAGCCCGAGGCGTAGGAGTCGCGGATCGCGCCGTGGCGGGCGTTGAAGGCGTAGAGCCCGTAGAGCCCGTTGCCGGCCGCCGTCACGTGCGAGATCTCGAAGCGCTCGAGCGGGGGAAAGGCCTCCGGGTCGAGCGTCTCGTAGCCGGAGAGGTTGTGGGCGTGCGGGCCGTTCGCGTCATGCATGCCCGTGACGAGCACGCCGTTGAAGGTGTGGTCCACCACCGTGAGGTTCTGCACGCGCACGCCGTCGGCGATCACCTGGACGCCGTTCGCACGCAGCCCCTCGCCGTCGATCACGACGGTGCCGCGGTCCTCGCCGCGCAGCGTGACGTCGGGCGTGGCGATCGTCACGGACTCGGTGTACCGGCCCGGGGCGACGAGGATGACGTCCCCGGGGGACACCCGTTCGGCCGCGGCCGTGAGGGTCGGGGCGTCGGCCGGGACGCGGATCACCTTCGGTTCGTCCGCGCCGCGGGCGCACGCCGTGAGCGATGCTGCGGCGAGCGCGAGCGCGCCCATGGCGAGCGCGAGACGGCGGGGCGGAGTGGTCCTCACGGGCATCGAGGCTAGCGCGTGGCGCGGGGGACGGCGGGGTCGGGCCAGGGCAGGTCGAGGGGCGCGGTGTGCGGTGTCCGAGGGGTGGACGCCGAGGGTGAACTACGAGGTGAAGTCTGAGGCGACCAGCGCCGTGAACCCGGTGGTCACGGGACTTTTCGGACACGGACGCCCGGTAGGGTGCGAGCGATTGCATCGCCAGGGTCGGGAGATCCGGGACCTCAGTCCCCTCCTGGCCCTGCCGTGTGCCCGAGCCGTTGTCCGACCTACGAAGGATGTCTGTGTCGATGTCATCACGTCCCGCCCGCCGCTGGCGTCGCCCCCTCGCGCTGAGCGCCGTCGCCGCGGTGTGCGCCACGGGGGCCGTCGTCGTCCCCACCGCGAGCGCCGCCGGTCCCGTCACGGGAGCCGTCACGGGCACCGTGTTCCGTGACTTCGACTCCGACGGCCTCTTCGACACCACGGGGACCACCGTGGACCGCGGGTTCGCCGGGGTCACGGCACGCGCCTTCGACGCCGACGGCGACCTCGTGGGCACCGCCACGAGCACGGCCGACGGCACGTACCAGATCACCGTGGCGGGAGCCGCGAGCACGGACCTGCGCGTCGAGCTCGAGCTCTCCGCCGCGCAGCTCGCCGAGGGCTACACCTCGTCCTTCGCGAGCCTCGCCTCGACGTGGGGCGGCTCGGACGTGCAGTTCGTCACCCTCCCCTCGGCCGGTGGCACGGCGAGCGGCGCGGACTTCGCCGTGCACCACCCGGACGACCACGTCCCGGCGGGAGTGCCCCAGGTGGTCATCGCCCAGCACTCGGCGAACGACCCGCTGGCGACCTCGCCCGCGGGTGCGCGCAAGAGCCTCGTCGTCGTCGACTGGGACGTCGCGGCCAACGACGCGAACCCCGCCGACACCTCGGCCCAGCGGGTCGTGGGGTCGTTCGCGGACACCCCCGAGCACGACGTCGCGACCGGCACCCTGTGGGGCGTGACGTACGACAGGCAGCGCGAGCACGTCTACTCGACGGCCATGGCGCGCCGCCACGGCGGACTCGGCCGGGCGGGGCTCGGCGGGATCTACCGCACCGACCCCGAGGCGGGCACCACCGAGGTCTTCGCCGACCTCGAGGAGCTCGGCGTCGACACGGGGCGCTCGCTGCTGAACTACGAGTACGGGCTCCCGGCGGGTGCCACGACCGCCCAGCTCAACACCGCGCGCGGCCTGGTGGGCGACGACACGATGATCGCGAGCCGCGACGCGGCGATGTTCCGGTTCGCCGGCACCGTGGGCCTCGGTGGCACGGCGATCGCCCCGGACGGCTCGTACCTGTACGTCGTGAACCTCTACGAGCGCTCCATCGTCGCCGTGGCGATCCCCGACGACGGCTCGGCGCCCACCGCCGCCGACGTCACCGAGATCCCCCTGCCCGGGCTCGCCCCCGACGAGCAGCCCTTCGCGCTCACGGTGCACCGCGGCGAGATCTTCGTGGGCATCACGTCCACCGCGCTCGGCGAGCCCAACACTCTCGCGGGGCGCGCGGAGCTGGGATTCCGCGTCGACTCCGCCCCGCTCGCGGGCGATGCCGTGGGCCCGTGGCGCGAGGTCCTGAACGTCGGCGACCTCACGTTCGACCGCGGGATCCAGACGATCGGCTTCCTCACCGGTCAGCCGGGCCGCCAGTGGAACGTGTGGAACAACACCTGGAGCCCCGGGCAGTACGCGGCCTCGGGGAACTTCTACGCCTACCCACAGCCCCTCGTCTCGGCCCTCGAGCACGACACGGAGGGCAACCTCGTGATCGGCGTGCTCGACCGCTTCGGGCTCCAGGGCGGCAGCAACAACCTCACGCCCAACCCCGCCGACCCCGGGCTCGTGATCGTCTACAGCTCGGGTGACACCTACCTCGCCGGACGCAACGCCGACGGCACGTACGCCTTCGAGGACGCCGGGGAGATCGCCTCGAGCGGCTCTCCCGCGCGCACCGGCCAGGGCGCCACGGGCGAGGGGCCGGGCGGCAAGGAGTTCTTCCAGGACTCCAACGTGCAGGCGAGCGGTGCGATCGGCCAGCACCGTGAGGCCACGATGGGTGGTCTTGCGGTGCTCCTCGGCGCGGCCCCCTCGGCCGCGGCGGCCTCGCCCAACGTGCTCGTCACGCAGTACACGCCGTTCGCCGAGCCGCCCGTCCACTACAACTCCAACGGTCTGCGCTGGCTCAAGGAGGGCGACGGCTCGAGCGGCAAGGGCTACGTGGTGCGTGCGGCGAGCGAGCCGGCGCTCGGCGGGGGCGCGTCGACGGCGGCCTTCGGCAAGGCCGGTGGCCTCGGCGACGTCGCGCTCCTGCTCGACGCGGCTCCCGTGCAGATCGGCAACCGCGTGTGGTTCGACGCGGACCGTGACGGCATCCAGGACGCGGGCGAGCCCGCGCTCGAGGGTGTGCTCGTCGAGCTCCTCGACGAGCACGGCGACCCGGTGCTGCGCGGCGGCGTGCCCGTCACGGCACGCACCGACTCGCGCGGCCTGTACTACTTCGAGGTCGAGCCCGGTACCAGCTACGTGGTGCGCTTCACGGCGGACGCCGGCACGGACGTGAGCGGCCTGGTGAGCTACGGGGTCACGGACCCCGCGGAGCTCCTCCTCACGCAGCCCGGCAGCGGCTCCGACGCCGCGGTGGACTCCGACGCGGACACCACGACGCGGACCACGCCGGTCACCGTGGGCGGCCCCGGCCGCAACGACCACACGCTCGACGCGGGCTTCGCGGTTCCTCCCACGCTGCCCGCGCTCGACAAGAAGGTGCTGCTCGACGGCGAGGACCCCACGGCTCCTCCCGCCGCCTCCGACACCCTCTACGCCGGCACCACGCCGCAGCCCCGGCGGGTGGCGAACGGGGACACCGTGCGCTACCTCGTGACGGTCTCGGCGGGGATCGACGACGTCGAGGACGTCGAGGTGCGCGACCAGCTGCCGTCCGGCGTCACCTACGTCTCGTCCACCGCCTCGCAGGGGGCCTACGACCCCGCGACGGGGACGTGGACCGTGGGCGACCTGCTCGCGGGCGCCACGCAGACGCTCGTCGTCACCGTGACCGTGGACGACGCCGTGCGCCCCGGGACGCTCGTGGTGAACGCGGCCGAGCTGTTCGTCGACTCCGTGTCCGTCGAGGACCGGGAGACGCACCAGCCCGGTGGTCCGGGCGAGGGCGGCCGCAACACGGACTCCGACCCGGACTCCGACGGCGACGGCTGGGACGCCGTCGACATCGAGGTGGTCCCCGCCGTGCCGGGGCTCGACAAGAAGGTGGAGGGGCTCGACACCCTCACCGAGCCGATGCCCACGAGCCGCGGCGCGGAGCTCGACTACCTCGTGACGGTCGCGGCGGCCGACGACGGCTGGTCGCTCGACGCCTCCGTGCGCGACCTGCTCCCGACGGGTGCGACGTACGTGTCCCACGTGGCCTCGCGCGGCACGTACGACGCCGTCGCGGGCGTGTGGCAGATCGGTGACCTCGCCCCGAGCGAGCGGGTGACGCTCACGGTCACGGTGCGCGTGGCCGACGACGCGCCGCAGGAGACGGTCATCACGAACCGCGCGAGCCTCTTCGTGGGGACCGACCCGGTGCCCGACGTGCCGGGATCGCCGGGCAAGCCGGGGAAGAACACCGACCCGTCCGACGGCGTCGACGAGGTCGACGTGGTGGTCCCGGGCGACGAGGACTCCGACACCCCGGTCGACGGCGAGGACCCGGATGACGAGACCGACGAGCCCGACGACGGGTCCGACGAGCCGGACGACGGGTCCGACGAGCCCGGTGACGAGGACGGGTCCGAGGACCCGGACGAGCTCGGGACGACGGGCGTGAACCCGGTGCTCCCGATCTCGGTCGCGCTGCTCCTCATCCTCACGGGTGGCGGTCTGCTCTGGGTGCGCCGAGAGGCCGACGACGCCTGACCCCCTCACGACGGCCGGGTCCCGCACGGGGCCCGGCCGTCGCGCTCCCCGCCGGCCTGGGGATCGGCTGGGCGGGGAAGGGCCGTCTCGGGTTACCTTGGTGGCGGCAATATTGACGCATTCCGGAGTGCGCTGATATTGTCGCAGAGTCTTGATGTGCGGATATTGACGCATCCCGCTGAGGTAGAGGTACTGACGATGACCACTCCTGCCATCTGGTCACGACCGCACTCGCCGACCGACCTCGGCGCCTTTCTGCGCACCGCGCGCCAGCAGGCGAACCTGACCCAGGATGAGCTGGCCGACGAGCTCGGGTTCGACCGCCGCGCGCTGCAGCGCATCGAGAGCGGTGAGCCCACGCTGTACATCACGCGCGTCTTCTCACTGCTGCAACGCCTGGATGTCGAACTGGAGCTGCGACAGCGATGACTGACCTCGAGCTCGACGCATGGCTCTACGGCACTCTCGTCGCTCAGATCCGCCGCGTGGGCCGCGGTCGGGCAGCGCTCGCTTTCACCGCCGATGCGCTTGATCGCTGGGGCATTGCCTCACCGGTCGTCTCGGGACTGCTTCCGCTGTCACTGCACGAGCCGAGCACAGCGCGAGTCCGGGCGTGGCTCGACGGCCTCTTGCCGGAGGGTCGAGCGCGGACCGAGCTGGCGCTTCGCGCGGGCGTTGATCCGGACGACCCCGTGGGATTCCTGGCGCACTATGGCAAGGACACTGCTGGCGCACTGGTGCTGGTGCCCGCCGGTGCGGACCCCGATCCTCCAGGCACTCTGACGCCTGTGGACGAGCATCAGATTGCAGCCCTCCTTGTTCAGGCCGAGCAGTACGGCGCCGCGGACCAAGTCACGTCGATCACAGGTCTAGAGACCAAGATCGCGCTCACCGCGACCGCCGAAGGGTGGGCATCCCCCGTCGGACGGCCGCCCTCCACGCACATCGTGAAGCTTGGACGGCCGTCTGATTCGCTCGCACCCGACCTCATCGATACGGAGGCGGCGGCACTCAACCTGGCGAGGACGTGTGGACTGACCACTGTCAATGCCTCGATCACGAGCTTCGCCGGGATGAGGACCATCGTGGTGGAGCGTTACGACCGGTTCGTCGATGCTGCTGGACGCCTCACTCGCATCCACCAGGAGGATGCGGCACAGGTCTTAGGGCTCGATACACGCGATCCTGACCGCAAGTTCGGCTGGAATCGTGAGATGCCTTCTCTCCGCGCCATCGCCCGCGGACTCGTCGCGATGGGCGTGATGCGCCCCACGCGGCTGCTTGCCCTCACCACATTCAACGTGGCGATCGGCAATGCCGACGCTCATGCGAAGAACATCTCGGTGCTGCACCTGCCTGACGGCGCCACGCAGCTGGCACCGGCTTACGACGTCGCCATGCATCAGCATCTCCGCCACGCGGAGAGACGATTCGCCATGAGCGTGGACGGAGCTCTGGACATCGCCAAGATCACCGCGATGGATCTCGTTGCGGAGGGCCGCTCGTGGGGTCTCAGTGTGCGCGACGCGGATCGTACAGTGCGCACCACGCTCGAGACTCTCGAGGACGCGCTGCAGACCATCGATCGTGACGCACATCCTGGAGTCACTGCTCGGGCATGGGACACGGTCGAGACCCGGACGCGCACTCTGCTCGCTGGCGCCGCGGGCCTGCGCGCCGCTCCGCGCTGACCAGTGCCTCCGCCGTCGTCCGGTCGGGGCTTGCTACCGTCGAACGCATGGCACGGACCTTCCCCGCCGCGCTCGCCGTCGTCGTCGCCCTGACCGGGACCGCCCTCCCGGCCGCCGCCGCGCCCGCGCACCCGACCGCACCCACCTCGTTCACCCCGACCGGCGCGTCGCCGGGAGCGGTGCCCCGGCCGGGATCGTCGAGCGGGTCGGGGTGGTCGATCCCGCTCACCGGGGTAGCCGCGGGCGCCCTCGTGAGGGCGCCGTCCTTCTCCTCGCACGCGGGCCACGCGCACGCCTCCGGTGCGCACTCGGGGACCGAGCCGGGGGGTTCCGTCGACGTGCCGACCGGGAGGCTCGCCGCCCTGAGCCCGCAGACGCGCACCGAGAGCTTCACGCTCGCGGCCGTGTCGTGGCTCCCGGACCCCGAGGACGAGGTGACCTCCGTCGCCGTGCGCGTGCGCGAGGGCGGCTCGTGGAGCGAGTGGTTCGAGCTGGGCGTCACCGCGAGCGACGAGCCGGACGCGCGGATCGGGAGCGAGCCCGTGCTCGCCCCCGGGGCCGACGGCGTCCAGGCCCGCGTCGAGACCGTCTCGGGGGCGACGCCGGACGACCTGCGCATCGAGCTGGTCCAGCCCGCCGCTCGCGCGGGGGACGCCGGCATCGTCGCGAGCGCCGCCGCCGCGTCGAGGACCGCCCCGACCGCCGACGGCGACGAGCCGCCCGCGCCCGAGGACCCGGCGCCCGAGGACCCGGCACCGGAAGATCCCGCGCCCGACGACCCGGACGCGCCCGACGACGGCGCCCCCGACGACGACGTACCCCCGGCCCGCCCCAAGCCCGGCCCGCCGCTCGACGCGATCGCGAGCGGCACCGAGATCCGCCCGCACATCGTCACGCGGGCCCAGTGGGGTGCCGACGAGTCGCTCGCGCGCGACTCGTCCCGTTCCACGACCCTCAAGGCGATGTACGTGCACCACACGGTCAACGCCAACACCTACACGGCCGAGCAGGCCCCGGGCATCGTGCGCTCGATCCTGCAGTACCACGCGGGGACGCTCGGGTGGCCCGACGTCGGCTACCAGTTCCTCGTGGACCGCTTCGGCACCATCTACGAGGGGCGCCGCGGGGCCATCGACGAGCTCGTCGTGGGGGCGCAGGCCGGCGGCTACAACACCGACACGATCGGCGTCTCGGCGATCGGCAACTTCCACCCCACGTCGAGCGACTCGAAGAAGGTGAAGGCTCAGAAGCAGCCGCCCGACGCGATGGTGCAGTCGATCATCGACGTGCTCGCGTGGCAGGCCCACGCGTGGAACGTCAAGCCCAAGACGAAGGTGCGCCTGCTCACGGGCGGCTCGACGGGCTCGGGGACGCGGTGGAGGCCTGGTCAGCTCACGGACAAGCTCCCGCGCATCCGCGGGCACCGGGACACCAACTACACGGCGTGCCCAGGGAGCAACCTGTACGACCTGCTGCCCTACATCCGCGACGAGGTCGCCTACGCCCGCAAGATGGCGCTCGCGACGTACGGCACCGTGCCCCCGCCGCCGGCGACGCCCGTGACCACCACGCTCACGGCCAAGCAGACGCCCGTGCGCCTCGCCTCCCGGCTGCCGGTCTCGTGGCAGCCCGTGCCGGGGGCGGCGGCCTACCAGGTCCTCGTGCGCCGCGCGAAGCACGGCAAGGCCGTCAAGCCCGCGGGCGGTGCGTGGCGGCGTCACCTGACGACGACGGCGACCTCCGTCAAGCTGCCCGTGCCCAAGGGCGCCACGTGGACCGTGGGCGTGCGGGCCGTCGACGCGAACGGCCGCACGGGCATGACGCGCATCGTCGGGACCACCACCCGGCCCGTGGGCTCGGCCAAGCTCGAGCGCTCGAAGGGCGCGAAGAAGTGGAAGAAGGTCGTCAAGAAGAACTACTACCGCAAGCGCGCGTTCACGGTCCGCAAGAAGAACGCGACGATCACGGTGAAGGGTGCGCGCGACGTGCGCCAGGTGTGGATCGTCGCGCCCTCCGGCCCCAAGTACGGCAAGGCGCGGCTGAGCGTGGGCGGCACGGACGTCGGCACCGTGAGCTTCACGGCGTCGACGTACACGCCCAAGCGCCGCATCGCCGTGGTGCTGCCGCGCACCATGTCCGGGGACGTGGTCCTGACCACGCAGAACAAGAAGCTCGTGCGGATCAGTGCCATCGCGTTCGCGCGGCGTTAGCCCGCCCGTGCACGGCGCGGTGCGGGGACGTGCGTCCGCGCAGGTCACGGCGCGCGCGTTTGCAGGGGCCGGAGAGCATCGGCACGCTGTGACGATGGATCGCCTCCGCGAGCGGCTGCGCACCGTGGCCGTCGTCGGCCTCGCCGCAGCGCTCGCCCTCGTGCCGCTCACGCCCGCCGCGCACGCGGCCCGGCGGCCCGTCGACCTGACGAGCTCGGTGAGCGACACGCGGATCGTCAAGGGCGAGCTCGTGTGGCTCACGGGATCGGTGCATACCCGCTCGGGGCGTGCCGTCAAGGGCGCCAAGGTCCGCGTCGAACGGCGCACCGCGAAGGGCTCGTGGACGAAGGTCACGACGGTCCGGACCACGGCGAACGGGACGTTCTCGGTGCGCGAACGGCCCGAGAAGCAGTACTTCTACCGCGTGCGCGTCCTCGCCACGGACTCGACCAAGAAGGTCAAGGGACCCCAGCGCCGGGTCCGCTTCGCGGTGGAGGACCGCACGCTCGCCGAGCGCGCGGACCAGCTCGGCTCACGGCTCGGCGCACCGCGCGGTGCGGCCACCACCACGCGGGTCGGCACGGCGCGCGTGACGCACCGCAACTTCGCCAAGAAGCTCCTCGTCGAGGTCGCCAAGCCCTCGTCGGTGCGCACGTGGTTCGTCCACGGCGCGATCCGCGAGGCGTACCTCGACGCCGGGGGACCCGACGGGCGCCTCGGCGTGCCGCTCGCGGACCCCAGGTGCGGGCTCATCGAGGGCGGGTGCGTCCAGCGGTTCTCGGGCGGGGCGGTCTACGACAACCGCTCGACGACGAGGGCGACCGTCGTCCACGGCACGGGGCGCAGGACGGAGGTCCTCGCGACCGGACTGTCGCAGGTGGGCTTCGCCGAGAAGCGCAACAACACCTCGAAGTACAACGCGTGGACGGGCACGCTCGGCCAGCCGTGGTGCGCGGCCTTCCAGTCGTGGGTCGCGGCGGCGTCCGGCAATCCCGGCGTCGTGCCCAAGCGCGCCCGGCTGCACCAGCTCATGACCGTGCTGCGCAGGAAGCACCCCGAGCGCTTCGGTGCGAAGCCGAAGGTCGGTGCCCTCGTCTTCTTCGACAACTCGCGCGACGGCGACCCCGAGCCCACGCACATCGGCATGGTGCTCGAGGTGCGCAAGAGCTCGATCGTCACGATCGAGGGCAACACGAGCAACCCGGCCACGGGGACGGGGCGAGGCGTCTACCGCAAGGTCCGCACGCTCACCCACCCCATCTACTACTGGTACCCGGAGTACTGATGGGCGCGCCGCACGGGGCGGGGGCGAGGCTGGTCCGCGGCGCGCTCGCGGGCGGGCTCGCGCTGTCGCTCGCCCTCGCCCTCGCCGGGGCCCTGCCCGCCGGTGCGTCCTCGCAAGGCGTGGCGGCCCAGGCGCCGACGGCGGTGCCCGCGGCCCGGTCCGCGGTCCATGTCACCCTCGCGGCGAGCTGGCACGAGTTCCGCAAGGGCGAGGCCGTCCGGCTGCACGGCGTCGTGCGGCGCGACGGCGAGCGGGCCCGGGGCGTCAAGGTCGTCCTCCGGGCGCGCTCGGGCAGTGCCAAGGCCTCGAAGGTCACCACCCTGCGGACGAACGCGAAGGGCAAGTTCGTCACGTGGCTGCGCCCCACCAAGGACGTCGTCTACACCGCGCGGGCGGCGGGCACCGAGAGCGCACCGCTGCGGCTCGACCGGACCGTGGGGGACCGGACCATCGAGGACCGTGCGGTCGCGCTCGGCGCGTACCTGGGCGCGGCGCGCTCGGGCGTCGGCGAGCTGGCGCGCACCGAGCTCAAGCGCCTGCGCACGCCCCGCATCGCCTCGGTGCGCTACCGCGACCACGCCCAGGGGATGCTCGTGCAGGTCGTCAAGGACTCGGGCAAGACCCGCACGTGGCTCGTGCGCGGCAAGATCCTCTCGGCGTACCGCACGGCGGGCGGGCCCGACGGCGCGTACGGGGTGCCCGTCGCCGACGCCCGCTGCGGCCTCATGGAGCGCGGCTGCCTGCAGCGGTTCACCGGCGGGGCGCTGTACGAGAAGAAGTCGCAGCGCAAGGCCTCCGGTCAGCGGGGCCGGACGAAGGCGACCGAGCTGCTCGCCGTCGCGCGCTCCCAGCTCAGCTACCGCTCCTCGCGGCTGAGCTCGAAGTACAACGCGTGGACCGGTTCGGTGGGGCAACCGTGGTGCGCGGCCTTCCAGTCGTGGGTGGCCTCCGCCGCGGGATCGCCGCGCGCGATCCCGAAGTTCGCGCGCCTGCACCAGCTCGCGCCGTACGCCCGCAAGAAGATGACGACGTTCACCGACGGCTCCTCGAAGCACAAGGTCACGCGCGGCACGCTCGCGTTCTTCGACTTCCGCAACGGCGGCAAAGGCCCCGAGCCCTCCCACGTGGGGATGGTCATCCGGGCGACGCGGTCGACCGTCGTGACCCTCGAGGGCAACGCCTCGCGCTCGGCGCGGTTCACGGCGAGCCGCGGGGTGTTCATCCACGAGCGCCCGCGGTCGAGCGTCGTGTTCTACGCGTACCCGAACTGGTAGGCGTGGTCGATACTGGGGTCCCACCGTCCCCGAGCCAGGGAGCCCGACCCGCATGCCGTCCGGCCTCGACGTGATCGCGCGCGCGCGCCGTACGGTGCGCTCGAAGGGTGGCGACCTCATCCGCCGGTGGGGCTGGCTGCCCGGAGGGGTCCCGGACGGGATCGGGGACGACGCCGAGCTCCTGGGTACCCGGCTCGACGCGCGCGTGGTCGTCTACTACGCGGGCACCGAGCGCAACCTCTACCAGCTGCGCCAGTGGTACGCGCCGCTCGTCGCGCTGGGCGAGCACGTGCCGGTGCTGCTCATGTGCGCCGACTCGCGCGTGGGGCGCGTGCTGCGCGACGAGGCCCCGCTGCCGTCCGTGACCGTCGGGCGATTCGCGACGATCGACGACCTCGTCTCGCGCTCCGACGTCGCGATGTTCTGCTACGTGGGCCACGAGGCGCCCAACTTCCAGGTGCTGCGCGTCACGAGCGCCCTGCACGTGTACCTCACCCACGGGGAGTCCGACAAGCTCATGTCGGTCACCAACCAGGTCAAGGCGTACGACTACGTGTTCGTGGCCGGCCAGGGGACGATCGACCGCTTCGCCGAGCACGTGCTGCGCTTCGACGCCGAGCGGCACGTGCGCACGATCGGCCGCCCGCAGCTCGACGCCGTGACGCCCGGACCGCGCGAGCGCGCCGAGGGCGAGCCGTGGACCGTGCTGTACGCCCCGACGTGGGAGGGCGCGCAGGGCACGAGCGAGTACTCCTCGGTCGTCTCGCACGGGCAGCGGATCGTCGACGCGGTGCTCGCCGACCCGCGGTTGCGGCTCGTCTACCGCCCGCACCCGCGCACGGGGGCCAACCGGGCGGACTTCGAGGCCGCGGACCGCGCCGTCCGGGCGCGCCTGGCCGCCTCGGGCGGGCGCGGCCGGCTCGACCCCGAGCGTGACCCCGTCGACTCGTTCGCGCACGCCGACGTGCTCGTCTCGGACGTCTCGGCGATCACGCTCGACTGGCTCGCGACGGGCCGGCCGCTCCTCGTGACCGAACCCGCCTCGGCCACCACGGTCGTGGCCCGCACGCGCCTTCTCGACGAGGTGCCCCGCGTCCCGGCGGACGGCGTCGAGGGCCTCGCCGAGCGGATCGTCCACGAGCTCGAGGCGGATCCGGGCCGCGCGGCGCGCACGGGCCTGTGGGACTACTACTTCGGCGAGCGCGCGCTCGGCACCGGCACGCAGCGCTTCGTGCGCGCGAGCCTCGACGTGGTCGCCGAGCGCGACGAGCTCGCCACGCGCCGGGCCGACCGCCCGTCCGCCCCGCCACCGGCCGACGGCGACGACGCCCGGGGCGCGCTCGCGTGAGCCCGCGGCTGCGGCTCGTCGCGCTGCGCGTGCGCGGCGTCCTCGCGCGCGCCCTGGCCCGCGCGTGGATGGCGGCCGTCCCGCCGCACGCGCAGGCGCTCGTCGCGGGCCTGCCGGACACGGAGGAGAACTCCCTCGTCACCGCGCTCGCGCTCGCGCGTCGCTCCCGCGGCGAGGTGCTCCTCGTCGCCCACGAGCCCGCCGTCGCGCGCGCCGCGCTCGACCGGGTCGCCCGCGTGCTCGACGGCCCGCACGGCGAGGAGCACGCGGCCGCCGCGGCGCGCGTCGTCGTCGTCCCCAAGCGCGGGCGAGGCACCTTCGGGGCCTTCGTGCGCTCGCGGCTCGTGCTCTACACGCACGGCCTGTTCGACTCGCCGCGGCCCGTGCGCGGACGCCTCCACGTCAACCTGTGGCACGGCTCGGGCCCCAAGTGGAACGGCAACGCGAACCAGTCCCAGCGCATCGGCGCCGACGTGCTCGCCGCCAACAACGTCCCGTGGGGGCGCGAGGTCGCCCGCGCGCTCTCGATGCCCTCGGGCACCCGGATCGTGCCCGGGAACGCGCGCGAGGACGTCATGCTCGCCGCGCGGGACCGCTCGGCGCTCGCACGCCTCGGGCTCGACCCCGCGCGCCCCGTCCTGCTGTGGATGCCGACGTTCCGCACCTCCGGGCGAGCGGGCCGCGTGGGGCTGCGCGAGGGGGAGCCGCTCGGCGGGCTCGGCGACCCGGTGCTCGACGCGCTCGTCGCGGCGTGCGCGGGCACGGGCGTGCAGCTCGTCCTCAAGACGCACCGGCACGACGACGACGACTACGTGCGGCTCGGCGTGCCGTCCCTGACCACCGAGGACGTCCTCGCGGCCGGACTGACCCTCTACGAGCTCCTCGGCCTCGCGGACGGGCTCGTCTCGGACTACTCGAGCGTGTGGGTGGACTTCCTCGCCACCGGGCGCCCCGTCGCGCTGCACTGCCCCGACCTCGAGTCCTACGAGCGGGCGCGCGGGCTCAACGAGCCGCCCCTGCGCGAGGTCGCGGGAGGGCTCTTCCTCGAGGACCCGGCCGGGGCCGAGGAGCTCGCCGGGGCGCTCGCCGCAGGGAGCGCGTTCCGGCCCGCCGCGCTCGCCGCGACGCTCGAGCGGCTCGGTGTGCGCGTGGGCGGCGGGTCGCGCGCCGACGCGATGCTCGACGCCGTGCGCCAGACCGCCCTCGAGCGCCTCGGGACGGACCTCGGGATCGAGCCCCGGGCCTAGCGCGACCCCGCCACCTCGTCGTAGAGGTCCTCGAGAGCGGCCGTGCACGAGCGGATGTCGAAGTCCGCGAGGACCCGTTCCCGGCCCGCCGCACCGAGTCGCGCGGCGAGGGCGTCGTCGGACAGGACGCGGCGCAGGTTCTCCGCGAGGCCGGGCACGTCGCCCTCGTCCGCGAGCAGGCCCGTGGAACCGTCCACCACCGACTCGTTCACGCCCCCGTGCCGGTAGGCCACCGCGGGAGTGCCCTGGGCGGCGGCCTCGAGGAACACCATGCCGAAGCCCTCGGAGTCGCCGTCGCCCGCCGTCCGGGAGGGCGCGCCCAGGACCCGGGCCCGGCCGAACCGCCGTCGGACCTCCTCCGGGTCCAGGTGCCCCAGGAACTCCGCGTCCACGCCCAGCTCACGTGCCCGCTCCTCGAGCCGGGCGCGCAGCGGCCCCGAGCCCACGACGCTCAGCCGGTGGCGGGCCCGCAGCTCGGCCGGCAGGAGCGCGACGGCCTCGATGAGGTGGTCCACGCCCTTCTTCGCGACGAGCCGTCCCACGAACACGATGCCGGCGCGCCCCTCCGGCCCGGGGGCGGGCTCGTGCGGGTCCACGGTGATGCCGATGTGGCGCACCACGACCTTCTCGGGCGGTGCACCGAGCCGGATCAGCTCCGCCGCGATGAAGTCCGAGACGGCCACGAGCCGGGCCGCGTACGCGAACACGTGGGCGAGGCGGCGCCGGTACTCCGCGCCGAACGGGAACCGCAGCCGCGGGGTACGGGTCACGTCGTAGCCGTGGAACGTCACCACGAGCGGGAGACCCGCGCGGCGCGCGATCGGGAGCACCTGCGTGGCGCTCGTGCCGAAGTGGGCGTGGACCAGGCGGACGTCCGCGGCGCGCAGCTCGCGCGCGATCCAGCGCCCGAGGCCGAGCGACCCCGCGAGCTGGGTGCGCGCCTCGGTGAGGCGGGTGGAGACCAAGGGGGCGAGGTCCGGGGTGACGCCCAGCACGTTGGGGCGGCGGCGCAGGCCCACGAGGTACGGGTCCCAGCGGGTCATCGCGCCCACCTGGTCCCGCACGAAGGTCTCGGAGTCGGCGAGCCACACCTCGCGCCACACCGCGACGCGCGGCCGGGAGGGGGGTGTCATGGGGGATCGGGCTCCTGCTCGGGGGTGCCTCATCGTAGCCGCGGGCGGTGCGGCACGGGCGCTTCCGCGCGGCGACATGGTCGCGTCCGCGCGGTGTCATGGGCGCGTCCGCGCGGTGCGAGCCCCGGGGTTGCCTACATTGATGCCGTGACGTCTTCCCCCGCACGCCGGGCACCCCGGCTCCTCGCCGGAGCGCTCGCCCTCGTCCTCGCGCTCGCCGGCCTCACCGTGACGAGCCTGACCGCGCCCGCGAGCGCCGCCGCCACGCCCGTGCTCACGCTCAAGGGTCCCGCGCAGGTGCGCCTCGGCAAGCGGGCGAAGCTCACCGTGACGTGGCGCAAGGCGAGCGGGCCGGCCACGGGCAAGGTCACGCTCCAGGAGAAGCGCGCGGGAGTGTGGACGACGCTGCGCAAGGTGCGCGTCGTCGACGGAGAGGCCCAGGTCAAGGTCGCGCCGCAGGCGAGCACGCGCTACCGGCTCGTCAAGGGCAAGCGGACCTCGAAGGTGGTCAAGGTCAAGGTCCGCAAGCAGTGGATCGCGTTCCCCAAGCCCGTCGCGCAGATCCGCGCGGGGGACGTCGCCCGGCTCACGGTGACGAACGTCAAGGGTGGTGCGCCCGCGCCGGGGACGCTCGAGCTGCAGTACCGCAAGGCGAAGGGCTGGAAGACGACGCGCACCGTGGTGGTCGGAGCGAGCGGCGTCGCGACGGTGGACGTGAGCCCGAAGAAGGACCGCACGTTCCGATTCGTGCGCGGCAAGCAGATCAGTCCCGCGCGCACGATCGGCGTCGAGCGCGACTGGGTCGAGCTCGCTCTCGACCGCACCACGCTCCCCGACTCGGCCTCGACCGCCGTCGCGACGGTGCGGTGGTTCGCCGCCGGCAAGCCCGCGAACGGCACGGTGCGCCTGCAAGAGCGACTCCCCGGGGGGAAGTGGCGCCTCGCGCAGGAGGTCGCCGTCGTCGACGGGCAGGCGAGCCTCACGGTGCGCCCCACGACGCCGCGCCGCTACCGCGTGCGAGCCGGCACGCTGAAGTCGGCCGTGACGAAGGTCAAGGTCACCACGGTGATCCCGGCGTCGTTCTCGATCCGTGGTTCGGGCTGGGGCCACGGGCTGGGCATGTCCCAGTACGGGGCGTACGCGATGGCGCAGGCGGGGAAGTCCGCCGAGGAGATCCTCACGCACTACTACACCGACACGGCCGTCGAGGATCTCGCCTTCCCGACGGGGGACGGCGGCACGAAGCAGCTCTCCGTGCAGATCGTCGGGGCGAGCCCCGACAACAAGACCTCCGTGCCCGTGACCGTGCGCGGTGGGTGGTGGCGCCTGCGCGACGGGGACGCCAAGACGGTCGCGACGGACAAGGCGAGCACGATCACCTTCACGGTCGAGTCCGGCAAGGTCGCCGCCTACGTGGGGAGCGCGACGACGCCGACGGCGACCGACTCGATCTTCCGCCTCCACTGGGAGGGCACGCGCTACTACAAGCCCGACTCGAGCAAGCAGACGTACGTGGACGTCGCGGGCACGCACGGCAGCTACCGCCACGGGCGGCTCGAGGTGACGGTGCGCGAGGGGCGCATCAACATCGTCAACAACCTCTTGCTCAACACCGAGTACCTGTACGGGATCGCCGAGGTGCCCTCGAGCTGGGGCGTCAAGGGACCGGCCTCGCTCGAGGCGCAGGCGATCGCCGCGCGCAACTACGCCGCGAGCGCCTTCTTCGGCCCCGACGGCAAACCCCGCAAGGTCGCCACGGGGTGCCGCTGCCACCTCGTCGACGACACCCGCGACCAGAACTTCACCGGGTGGCGCAAGGAGAGCGAGGATGCCGGGGCCTACTGGAAGGCCGCCGTCGACGCGACCACCGCCGACGCCGGGGCCACGGGGAAGGTGCTGCGCTACGTCGGTGCGGACACCGCGTACCAGGGCAAGCTCGTCACGGCCTACTACTCGTCCTCCTCGGGCGGGGCGACCCTCAACTCCGAGGACGCGTGGTCGGGCTACGTGCCCTACATCCGCTCCGTCGAGGACCCGTGGAGCCTCGACCCGGCCTCGGGCAACCCGAACACCTCGTGGACGGCGGCGTTCACCCAGTCCCAGGCGCGCGCGTTCTTCGGGCTGCCCGACGTCGTCGCGATCACCGTGAGCCGGACGTACCAGGGTGGGGGCATGGCCGAGCTCACGGCGACGGCCTCCTCGGGCGCCACGGCGACCGTCTCGGGGAAGGCCGACACGATGCGCACCCGGCTCAACGCCGCCTCCTCCGGCTACGTGAAGTCCGCGTTCGTCACGGCCTTCGACCCCGTGGGGGTGTCCTGACCGGGTTGCGGTGCGCGCCGTCGGTTCGGGCAGACTGAGGGCCATGCGACTCCTCGTCACCGGTGGTGCCGGGTTCATCGGCGCGAACTTCGTCCACCTCGTGGTGCGCGAGCACCCGGAGAGCGCCGTCGTCGTCCTCGACAAGTTCACGTACGCCGGTGACCGTGCCTCGCTCGCGGACGTCGCGGACCGCGTCGAGATCGTCGAGGGGGACGTCGCGGACGCCGCGCTCGTGGACTCGCTCGTGGCGCGCGTGGACGCCGTCGTGCACTTCGCCGCCGAGTCGCACAACGACAACTCGCTCGCCGACCCCTACCCTTTCGTCCACACCAACCTCGTGGGCACGTACACCCTGCTCGAGGCCGTGCGGCGCCACCGGGTGCGCTACCACCACATCTCCACGGACGAGGTGTACGGGGACCTCGCGCTCGACGACCCGGCGAAGTTCACGCCCACCACGCCCTACAACCCGTCGAGCCCGTACTCGGCCACGAAGGCCGGCTCGGACCTGCTGGTGCGCGCGTGGGTGCGGTCCTTCGGCGTCGAGGCCACCATCTCGAACTGCTCCAACAACTACGGGCCCTACCAGCACGTCGAGAAGTTCATCCCGCGCCAGGTCACCGGGCTCGTCGACGGCGTGCGGCCCAAGCTGTACGGGTCGGGCGAGAACGTGCGCGACTGGATCCACGTCGAGGACCACAACCGGGCGGTGCTCGCGATCCTCGAGCGCGGGCGCAGCGGTGAGACGTACCTCATCGGGGCCGACGGCGAGACCTCCAACCTCGAGGTGGTGCGCACCATCCTCGAGCTCATGGGCCGCGACCCGGACGACTTCGAGCACGTCGCCGACCGGCCGGGCCACGACCTGCGCTACGCGATCGACGCGTCCTTGCTGCGCTCCGAGCTGGGCTGGGCGCCGCGGTTCACGAGCTTCCGCGACGGGCTCGCGGACACCGTCGAGTGGTACCGCGCGCACGAGGACTGGTGGCGGCCGCACAAGGCGGCGACCGAGGCGAAGTACGCCCGGCTCGGGCGCTGACCTGGCCCTGTGCTCGCCGGGGGTGCCGGGATACGGTAGTCGCGCTGCTCGCGCCGGCCGGGCGCGGTGAGTCGGGGAGGGTCTGTGCACCGCTTGTCGGGAGTGCCGCGGCACTACGCGTGGGGGTCGACGACGGCGATCCCCGAGTTCCTCGGCGCGCCCGCGAGCGACGAGCCGCTCGCCGAGCTGTGGTTCGGCGCGCACCCGAGCTCCCCGAGCCCGCTCGCGGGCCAGGACTCCACCCTGCTCGAGCTGCTCGCCGCGGACGGGCACGCGCAGCTGGGCGGCGACGTCATCGCGCGCTTCGGGCCTGGGCTGCCGTACCTGCTCAAGATCCTCGCCGCCGAGCGACCCTTGTCCCTTCAGGTGCACCCCAACCGTGAGCAGGCGCGCGTGGGGTTCGCCGTCGAGGAGGCCTCCGGGCTGCCCCTCGACGCCCCCGAGCGCTGCTACAAGGACGCCAACCACAAGCCCGAGGTGTGGCTCGCGCTGAGCGACGTCGAGGCGCTGTGCGGGTTTCGGGCGCCGCGCCGGGCGGCCGAGCTCTTCCAGGACCTCGACGCGCCGCTCGCGCGGTCCATCGCGGGCATGCTCGGGGCCGATCCTTCGCCGTCGGGCGTGCGCACCGTGTTCACCGCGCTGCTGGGCACCCGTACCCGGCCCGACGCGGCGGCAGTGTCCGCCGTCGCCGAGGCGTGCCGGGCGCGGCTCGCGGGTTCGCCGTCGTCGCCGTCGTCGTCACCGTCGCCGTCGCCGCGCGCCGATGCGAACGTCGTGCTCCTCGAGTCGGAGTTCCCCGGGGACCCCGGCGTCGTCGCCTCGCTCCTGCTCAACCCCGTGTCGCTCGCCCCCGGGGAGTCGGTGTTCGTCCCCGCGGGGGGTGTGCACGCGCTGCTGCACGGGACGGTGGCCGAGCTCCAGGCGTCGTCGGACAACGTGCTGCGCGCCGGGCTCACCACCAAGCACGTAGACGTGCACGCGCTCCTCGCCACCGTCGACTACGTCGCCGCCCCGCCCATCCGCCTCGCCCCCGAGACCTTCCACGGGTCGACCCGCGTGTTCTACGCGCCCGTCGACGACTTCGAGCTGTCCGTCACGACGCTGGGCGAGGAGGGGGAGCGCGGGAGCGCAGGGGACGATCCCGCTGGTCCCGGTGCTGCCGGTCCCGGGTCGGCTGGTCCCGCCGCCGCGAGTCCTGGGTCGGCTGTTCCCGCCGCGAATAATTCTGGTGCTGCCCGTCCCGCCGCTGCTGGCCCCGGCGCTGCCGGTCCCACCGCTGCTGGCCCCGCCGCTGCCGGTCCCACTGCGCAGCCGATCCCTGGGCGGGGTCCGCGCATCGTGCTGTGCCTCGACGGCGAGCTCGAGGTCGCGTCCGCCACCGAGTCGCTCACCGTCCGTCGCGGCGAGGCTCTCTTCGTCGGAGCGAGCGAGGGACCTCTCACTGCGAGCGGCACCGGCACCCTCATCCAGGCCGACGTCCCCTAGGGATCCCCCGCGGCGCACCCCGCCCCCGCCCGCGCGCGAGCCCCCATCCCCGCCCGCGCGCAAGCCCCCATCCCCGCCCGCCCCCGCCCCGCTCGCATCCGCTCACGCGGTGTCTCTTCGCGACGGGTGCTGTGACGGGAGTGGCTCATGTGACTGGTGTGGCACCCAGCAGCCTCACTGGGCCGCATCTTTCACACGCCCCGTCGCGAGGAGACAGGTGCGCTCGCGCCCGAGCTCCGTCCGGAGCGCGCGCCCGCGCGCCCGTCGCGCCAGTCCGCCCGTCGTCGGGCTCAGCGCGGTGTCTCTTCGCGACGGGGGCTGTGACTGGAGTGGCTCTTGTGACGGGTGTGGCACCCAGCAGCCCCACTGGGCCGCAACTTTCACACGCCCCGTCGCGAAGAGACAGGGGAGGGGAGTGAGGTGAGGGGTGGGGAGTGAGGTGAGGTGAGGGGTGGGGAGGATGAGCGGGGAGTAGTCCTGTGCCCGCCGGGGCTATGGGTGGGGGCCTTCGGGGCCCACGGTGAACGCCGTGGCGTGCTCGGGACCGAGGACGCGCGAGGGGTCCGGGTGGGTCTCAGGGAGCAGGACGAGCGAGGACGAGGCGCTCAGCGCACCGAGCACGAGCCGCAGGAAGCCCTCGACGTCGCGCGACGACCCGTCCACCCCGACGCCCAGTCTCGCTGAGACCGGCACTTTGGCAGCCCACGACCCGAGCGAGCCGTGCGAAACGGTGCCGTCCGGAGTCTGAACTGCCGGGCTCGACGGTTCAGCGGGCGGAACGTAGCCGATGACGTCCGAATAGCTGCCCACCGCGCGCGCGGCGTCCATCGCGCCGGGCGGCAGCTCGCCGTCGAAGGACCGGGCGAGCGAGGGGAGCACCTGGGCGACGATCTCGGCCCGTGCGACCTCCGCGCCGTCGAGCCCGGCACCGTCCACGCCAGCGACGTCCGCACCGGCGCCGCCCGCACCGGTGCTGCCCACCCCGGCGCCCTCGCGCGCGGGAGCCTCGAGCGCGGCGGGGCGGTCGGTGATGATCACGTCGGCCGGTCCAGCGCCGCTCCCGCCGAGCACGACCCCCGCACCCGTGCGCCACACGGCGATCGCCCACACGGCGGTGCGCCAGTGCACGGGCAGGTCGAGCCGGACCAAGGTCCCGGGTCCGGCGTCGAACTCCTCGACCAGGAGGTTGGTGGTCTTGGCGACCCAGTTGGCCGTCACCGTGGCGGAGAGCTCGATGCGTTCGCCGTCGGCCCCGTACCAGGTCAGGAACGGTCGGGGGCCGAGCGCGGGGGTGTCGATGAGCCGCGGGAGAGACAGTGTCACCCCCTCAGCCTAGGCTGCGAGATTCGCCGTTTTCACCCAGCGCGCGCCCCGGTGCTAGCACATCCGCACTTGACACAGGCGAGTGACACGCGTGTAATTCCACCAATGCATTTTCTAGGGGAGGCGAGCACGGAGGCACGATGATGTGGAATCTGCTCGACCCAGAAGGGCCGTTCCCGTCGCACGCGACGACGCCCGCTTCGGCCCCGTCCAGCAACGTCCTGCCCATCTTCGGGGCACCCGAGGACGACACGATCCTCGGCTGGCAGGAGCGCGCGCTGTGCGCCCAGACGGACCCCGAGGCGTTCTTCCCCGAGAAGGGTGGCTCCACGCGCGAGGCGAAGCGCGTCTGCACCGGCTGCGAGGTCCGGGCCGAGTGCCTCGAGTACGCCCTCGCGAACGACGAGCGTTTCGGCATCTGGGGTGGACTCTCGGAGCGGGAGCGGCGCAAGCTCAAGCGTCGTGTCGTCTGAGTCGTCCCCTTCGCTGAGCCTTCCGGGGCACCCCGGCGACGCGACCGCCGTGGTGGTCACCCAGGGCGCCACCGAGTACCTCTCCCGCACGCTCGCGGGGCTCGCCGCACAGTCCCGCCCGCCCGCGCGCGTGCTCGTGGTGGACGTCTCGCGGGACGGCGGGGTCGTGCTGCCCCCCGGGGCCCCGGAGCACTGGCGCCTGCTCGCGGCGCCCGGCGCACGCACCTTCGGTGCGGCCGTGCGCGAGGCGGTGGCGCGGGAGGGGGCGAGCGGGGCCGACGGCGGTAGCCAGGGCAGCGGCGCGAGCGGGGCCGACGGCGGACACGGGCCCGGTCGCGCACCCGCGAGCACCCGTTGGCTGTGGCTCCTGCACGACGACTCCGCCCCCGAACCCACCGCCCTCGCGGCCCTGCTGCGCGCCGTCGAGCACTCGCCGTCGGTGGGCGTCGCGGGCCCGAAGCAGCGCACGTGGGGCGAGCCCGTGCGCCTTCTCGAGGCGGGCGTGACGACCTCGCGGTTCGGGCGCCGCATGACGGGCGTCGACGAGGGCGAGGTGGACCAGGGGCAGCTCGACGGGCGTGACGACGTGCTCGGCGTGGGCACCGTGGGGATGCTCGTGCGCACCGACGTGTGGGAGCAGCTCGGGGGGACCGACCCGGCGCTCGGCCCGTACCTCGACGGGCTCGACCTCTCGCGACGGGCGCGGCTCTCCGGGCACCGGGTGGTGGTGGTCCCGAACGCCGTGGTGCGCCACGCGCGCGCGAGCTTCACCGGGCTGCGCGACGGCGACGGCGAGCCCGACCACCGCAGCTCCTTCGGGGCGCGCCGTCAGGCCCTGCTGCACACGCAGCTCGCGTGGGTGCCGTTGCCGCTCGTGCCCGCCGTCGTCGTCCTCGCCCTCGCCTCCGGGGTGATGCGCGCGCTGTGGCGGGTCATCACCAAGGAGCCCGTCCTGGCGGTCGCGGACCTCACGGCGCCCCTGTGGGTGCTCGCCCGGCCCGGCCGGATCGCGGCGGCCCGACGCACCGCGCGACGCACGCGTGCACTGCCCCGGCGCTCGCTGCGGCCGCTGCAGGCGACGTGGCGCGACGTCTACCGCGAGTACCGCGACCGGCGCATGCGGCGGCGCGAGTCCCAGCGCGTGGTGCGTGCCCCGAGCGAGCTCGAGCTGCGCGAGCTGGCCGCGATCACCCGCCGACGGCGGTGGGCCCTCGGTGGGCTCGCCCTGGTGCTCGCGGGTGCGTCGTGGGCGGGGCTGTCCGGGCTCGTGACCGCGGTCGCGGGCGGGGCACGGCTCGCCGGGGGAGCGCTCGCGCCGTCGGTGCGGTTCACGGCGTGGTGGGACGCGATCGTGAGCGGGTGGGTGCCCGGGGGCCTCGGTGCGCCCGGGCCCGCCGACCCGCTGCTCCTCGCGCTCGCGCCCTTGGCCGCCGTGACGGGGGGCTCCGCCGAGCCGTACGTGATGCTCGGTGGGGTGCTCGCGGCCGGGGTGTCCGCCTGGTTCGCGGCCGGTGCCGCGACCCGGTCGCTAGCGCTGCGCACGTGGGCCGCGCTCGTGTGGGCCGCTGCCCCTGCGCTCCTGCTCGCCCAGGGGCAGGGGCGGCTCGGGGCCGTGCTTGCCCACGTGATGATCCCGTGGGTCGCCCTGGGGATCGCGCGCGCGGTGGGCGTGCAGCGCACGGACGTGGTCGCCTCCGGCATGGCCGACGCCGACCGCCCCGCCCCCTCTGCCTCGCCCGCCGAGACCGGTGGTTCCGTTCCCGAGACCGGTGCTTTGCTCGCCGACGCCGGTGGTTCCGTCCCCGAGACCGGTGGTTCGCGTCCCGAGGTGGGCGATCCCGGTCCCGACGCCGAGCGCTGGCGCGGATCGCTCGGCGCGGCAGCCGCGGCGGGCCTCGCACTTGCCGTCGCGACCTCCGGCGCACCCGTGCTCCTGCCCGCCGGCCTGCTCGTCCTGCTGGTGATCGTCCTCGTGACCCCCCGGCGGCGGGGTCGGGTGCTCTTCGTGGCCGTCCCAGCGCTCGTGCTGCACGCGCCGTTGCTGGCCGATGCGCTCGGGAGCACGCCGTCGGACACCTCCTCCGCGTCCTTGCGCGCGCTCCTGGGCGACCCCGGGCTTCCCCTCGCGTCGCGCCTCGCGCCCGTGTGGCAGCAGCTGCTGGGCTGGCCGGTCGAGCCCGTCGCGGGGGACTCCGTGCTCCCGGCGCTCCCGGGCCAAGGGTGGGCGTGGATCACCGGGGGAGTCCTCGTGATCGTCGCGCTCGCGGCGCTGCTGCGGGGTCGCGCCGTCGCGCGCGGGGTGCGGGCCGGATGGTGGACCGTGGCGTGCGGGTTGCTCGTCGCGGGCGTGTCCGGCCGGGTAGAGGTCGCGGCCGCCGACGGCGTGCTGGTGCGCGGGTGGGGCGGCGTCGGGGTGTCGCTCGCCGTCGCGGGACTGCTCGTGGCCGCCCTGCTCGGGGCCGACGGCGTGCGCGAGAGACTCGGCACCCGGACGTTCGGGTGGCGCCAGCCGCTCGTGGCCCTGCTGGCGCTGGTGGCCGTGGCGGGACCCGCCCTGCAGCTCGGCGCGTGGGCCCTCGACGCGCGCGCGGACCGACCAGGGCTGGTGGGGGCCCGGACGGTGGCCGCGCTCGACGCCCCGCTCGTCCCCGCGGTGGGACGCCAGGCGCAGCACGGGTCGCAGTCCGCGCGCGTGCTCGTGCTCGCGCCGGATGCCGCGGCGGCGAGTGCCGACGGCGGCGGTGACGCTGCCGGGGATGCCGGGGGCGCAAGTGACGCCGGGGCGGGCGCTGCGACCGGCGTGCGCTGGCAGTTCGTGCGCGAGGACGGTCCCGCGCTCACCGACCGGTCCACGGTCACCGCGGCGCGCGAGCTCGAGGGCGGGTTGTTCGCCCACGGCGCGCAGGCCGCCGCGCACCCGGCGCCGACGGCCCCGGAGCTCGCGCTCGTGGACGAGCTCGTGGCCCGCATCGTGGCCGGGTCCGCAGGCGACGTGTCCGATGCGCTCGCCGAGCGCGGGGTCGCGATCGTGCTGCTTCCGGCCGCGTCCGCCGTCGTCGGACCTCGAGGCACCCACGCCGAAGCGGACCCCGGGCGCGCCGCGGCGCTCGCGTCCGCGCGCGGGCGCCTCGAGGGGCAGCTCGACGCGACGGAGGGCCTCGAACGGATCGCGGCCAACGAGACGGGCACGGTGTGGCGCGTCGCCGTCGTGGACGGCGAGGACGAGGTGGTGGGCGGTTCCGCGTGGGCGCAGCTCGTGGGGGCCGACGGCGGACGCGTCGCGATCGACTCCGCGGGGCTGACCGTCGACACCGAGATCCCGGCGGGGGCCGAGGGGCGCACCCTCGTCCTGGCCGAGGCCGCCGACCCTGGCTGGCGCGCTCGGCTCGACGGCCGGACCCTGCGCTCCGTGCAGAACGACTGGCGGGTGGCCTTCGAGCTGCCCGCCGAGGGAGGGCGCCTCGAGGTGAGCTACGACCCCGCCGATCGCGCGCCGCGCTTGTGGGTGCAGGGCGTGGTCCTCGGGCTGACCCTGCTGCTCGCGCTCCCCGTGCGCCGCCGCCGGGGGGTGATCCAGTGAGCGTCTGGCCCGGAAGGCTCGCACGCGCCGGCAGCGGCATCCTGGTGCTCGGTGCGGTCGCGGCCGTGGGCGCCGCGGGATGGTTCACGCCCGTGCCCGACGACGTACCCCTGGCCGGTGCGGGCATCCCTGTGCCCGCCGCGCCGACCACCCTCGTGTGCCCAGCGCCCGTGGTGCTGCCCGAGTCCGGCGACGAGGACGACCCCGAGTTCGACCCCGCGCCCGTGGATTCCGTGGACCGGATCCGGTTCGTCGCCGGGGCGGGGGCCGGGCCGAGGGATGGGGAGAGCGCTGGCACAGCGTCGCCCGGATCCGCGGACCCGCCTCCGGGCGCCGTCCTCGAGGCGTGGCCGCTCGACGACCTTGCCGGGCCGCCCGTGCTCACGGCCGACGCGAGCGGGATCGTGGCGGACGTCGAGCCAGGGGGCGGCGCGGCGCTCGTCGGGAGCCGCGTCGCGGTGGCGAGCGGCGAACCGACCACCGGCACCGTCGCACGCTCGCAGCCCGTGGCGGAGCTACCACCACGCGTCGCGGGCGCCGTCGTGTCCGCCGTCTCCGCCGGTGACCTGCGGGGTATCACCGCGGCGTCGTGCCAGAGGCCGGCCTCGGAGCTCTGGCTGGTGGGTGGTGGCACCGAGCTCGGCACCACCACGCTGCTCGTGGTCCACAACCCCGGGGCGACCCCGGCGGAGATCGGTCTCGAGATGTGGGGGCCCGCGGGTCCCGTCGAGCTCGGTGGGGGAGCCCGGTACGTCGTGCCGTCCGGCGGGGAGATCTCGCTCCGACTGAGCGCCTTGGCGCCGGAGCTCGCCAGCACCGTGGTGCGCGTGACGTCCGCCGGAGGGCAGATCGGTGCATACCTGCAGGTCAGCGAGCTCGACGGGTTCACGCCCGGCGGGGTGGACCTCGTGGTCCCCGGGCTCGCCCCGACGACGCGGCAGGTGATCGGCTCGCTCGTGGTGCCCGAGAGCCAGGTCGACGCCCCCGGGGCCGGACTGCTGCGCCTGCTCGCTCCGGTGGGAACCGCCGGGGGCCGGGACGCGCCTGAGGGCGCGGACGATCGAGCGGGTTCGCAGGTGCCCGAGGTGACCGAGAGCGCTGAGGTCCCGGTGCGGGTCTCCTTCGTCGGTGAGTCGGGACCCGTGGTGCTGCCCGGTGCCGAGGAGGTCGTCCTCGTGGCCGGCGAGGTGACCGACGTCGACCTCGGTGGCCTGCCCGCCGGGGCGTATGCCGTCGTCGTGGACTCGGAGGTTCCCGTGCTCGCGGGGGCGCGGGTCGAACGCGTCGGGACTCCGGCGGAGCCCGGCGACCCGGCGCCCGTGGAACAGGCGTGGATCGCGGCGGGAGCGCGGGCCTCGGCGGAGCTGATCGCCGTTCCCGCTGGTCTCGCGGTGGACGCGGTGCTCACCGCCGTTCCTGCGGCTCCCGAGCCTTCCGCGGGAGACCCCACGGGAGTCACTCGCGCGCGACTCACTGCGTACGACGAGGCCGGGGCCGTGCTCGTCTCCGAAGAGGTGACGATGCCTGCGGGCACCACGCTGCGGGTCCCGCTACCGGAGGGGACCGCCGCCGTGGAGCTGATCCCGACGCTCGCGGCGGGCACGGCGGGCATGGCGGACCCCGGGGAGCCTTCAGACCTCGATGCCACGGCCGAGTCTGTCGACGGGCTCTCTGCGGGCGCCTCCTTCGCATGGGGCGTGCTCGTCCAGTCGCAGGGCACTGACGGCACACTCCTCTCCGTGCTCACCCCGCCCCTCCATCGCGCGGCCATCGACGAGGTGGTCGTTCGCCAGTCGCGCCGCATGCCCCTCGAGTAGTCGTCCCCCACCATCGCGCCTCAGAACGGTGGTGGCAGGGATGGTGGGTCGCTGGCGCTCGTGGGCGACTCGTCGAGTTCGCTCGGGAGGGGAGGTGGACCGGCGGCGTCGGGACCGGCGGCGTCTGATGGGGATGGCGACGATCTGGCGTACGGGCACGACGACGGCCGCCGGTGCACCGCGTCGATCTGCGTGAGCCACTCCTCCCACGGGGGCAGGGGCGGCTCGGGCCGACGTTCGTGCACCGAGCCGAGCGGGCTGCGCCACGACGTGACTCCGGTGTGCGGGTCGAACCTGGGGACCCACCCGTGGAGGGTCTTGAGGTTGTGGTGGAACCGGCACAGGGCGTGCAGGTTGTCCTTGTGGGTCTGGTCGTGGGCCGGGAGCGTGGCGTCGAACGGGCGACGGTGGTCGAGGTCGCACCGGTACGCGGGCTGGCTGCATCCCGGGAACGTGCACGTCCGATCGCGCGCCATGACGTCGCGGCTCAGGACGGCGCCGGGTCGGTAGCTGTTCTCGCCGACGGCCGTGACCGTGCCGAGCCGTGCATCCGTCAGGACGGCACGCCATGTGGCGTCGCGAGCGATCTCGCGTGCCACGTCGGCCGGGATCGGTCCGTAGCCCGCGAGGTCGCCGGGCTCGTCGTCGAGCCCGAGCAACGTGGTGCCAGAGACCGTCACGTGCAGGTGGGCTCGGTGCCTGCCCCGCGTGGCCAACCGTCGCCACAGCGGCGCGGGGCCAGGCCCTGCCCCGTCGCTGATCGCGCCCGGCTCAGCGTCGGTGCTGGCGCGCTTCGCGGTCGCTGCGTCCGCGCCCCTACCGTCCGCGCCTCCTGCGTCCGCACCCCTGCCGTCCAGACCCCTACCGTCCGCCCCCGCACTGATCGCGCCCTCCGCGTCCGGGTCCCGGCCGGCACCGGTGCCCGGAGAGCCTTCTCCGCCCGCCCCGAGGTGCTCGGGGTGGAGCGGCGCCTCTCCGGCTTCGCAGACGGCCCAGAAGATCGCGGAGAGCGCGTCGGCGCGCCGCTGGTCGAAGGATCGTGGATCCTCGCTCCCGCCGGTGCGGGCCAAGGCGTCGAGGGCCGTCTTGACGGCGAGCGCATCGGCAGCCGGCAGGTAGGCACTGATCAGTGCCATGGAGTCGGGCAACGGGAGGAACTCGACCCGACGCTCCGACTCCGCGCGCCGCGCCCGCTTCGCAGCCGCTCCCGGATCGAGCCCCATCACGGCCGCGGCAAGGGCACGCCGCAGCTGAGGCGGCGTCCTCGACGGCGCGAGAGCCACCCCGAGCGCGGCGACGTGCTGCGCGGAGCCCTCGGGGGCCCCTTGGGCCTCAGTGAGGATGGTCTGGGCCTTGCGCAGGTCGAGCGACCCCGTCTCGAGCGCGTCCTGCACCACGGGGAAGAGGGCAAGGGACCTCGCGAGCGCGAGCTTGCTCTCCGCCGCCTGCTGCGTGCACCGCAGCTCGCTCGCGAGCACCGCCGCGACCTGGCGCGGGCCGCCGAATCGTGACTCGCGCACCGCGAGCGTGGCCAGCGCGTCGTGATGGCGCGCGGTCACCCACGCCACGACCCGCTCCCACAGCGCGAGCGCCGTGACGAGCTCGACGTCGTTCAACGTCTCGTAGCCCGTCTCGAGGAGCTCGGCCAGGAGCAGCGGGCCGCCGGGCAGGTCGATCACCTCGGAGACCCAGTCACCGCCGTCCCTTCCCGAGCGGTAGAGGTGCGGGCTGGAGCGGTCCGCCGGCAGAAGGCGCGCATGGTCACGATCGTGCGTCGCGGTGCGCGTCCTCGCCCGCTCGGCGCGCGCCGCTGCCGAGCCCTCCGCGACCTCGACCACACCATCAACGGTCACGACGAGCTCCCACGACTCGTCCTCCCACTCGTCACGCGGGCGGGTGGGCGCGCTGGGCTGGCGCTCGCGCCGCTGGTGAGGGCGCGAAGACCCGGCTGACGGCGCATCACGGTGCCGTTCGGGCTGAGTTACGGAGTTCTCGTGGAGCACGCTGACAGCCTCGCACCCACCTCTGACACTCCCGACATTCCGGACAGCGTGAGGGGCAAAAGCGCAGGTCAGGAGGCTGTGAAGGGGTCACGCCAGCCAGGTGATCGCCGTCGGCCCCCGCCCCCGCCGTCGGCCCCCGGAACGCGCCCCGCGCTACCCCTCGTCGTCGTACGCGGGGTCGATCTCCTCGGGAGATCGACCGAGCAGATGGGCGACCTGCTCGACGACGACGACGCGCACCAGGTCGGCGAGGTCCGCGGCGTCGATCGCACGCGTCTCGACGGGCCGGCGGTACACCACGATCGTGGGGTCGAGCCCCGGCTCGGCCGGGAAGCAGCGGCCGAGCGGCACACCGCCACGCTCCCACGGTGCGGGGTTTGACGGCGGGACGTCCTCGACGGCGAACTGGGTCCGGTGGAGCTGGGCGCCCCACCGCGACTCGAGACGCTCGACGGCGGCCAGCACGTGATCCTCGAACACCTCGGCGCGCGTGCGGTACGCGGGCAGGTGGTGCGGCACGATCGGCCCGCGCAGGCCACGGCCGCGACGGTCCCGCCGTCGGACGGCGAGCGGCTCGCCCGGCCGCGCGTGGGAGCCGCGAAGCTCTCGGGGGGTGCGCACCCCTCCAGCCTAGGCGCCTGCGAGGGGCGGGCGTGCGTGACGCGCGAGGGGGCGGGGGCGTTCGCGCGACAGGCGCGAGGGAAGCGCGCGTGGGTGGGGCGTGCGTGATGCGCGAGGACTGCGCGCGGGGAGCCCGAGACGCGGGCGCACCGCACCCCGTCCGGCGAGGTGGCGACCGAATGTCGGAGGCACTCGCTATCGTCCTTGATGTGAAGTCCTTGCGCCCGTGCTCTCGTACCGCCTGCGGCAGCGCCGCCGTGGCCACGCTCACCTACGTCTACTCGGACTCCACCGCCGTGCTGGGCCCGCTCGCGACGTTCGCGGAGCCGCACTCCTACGACCTCTGCTCGTCCCACGCGGAGCGCTTGACGGCGCCGCGCGGCTGGGAGGTGGTCCGGCTGCTCACGGAGTTCCAGCCGGCCGAGCCGAGCCGGGACGACCTCCTCGCGCTCGCGGACGCCGTGCGCGAGGCGGGCCGGGCGCCCGCGGCCCCCGAGCCCGAGACCGTGACGGGCGAGGTGGCTCGGCGCGGACACCTGAGGGTGCTGCGGGGAGAAGGCAGCTAGTCGTGTCGCAGCCAGGGGAGAGGCGCAGACGACGCCGGGCCGAGCCGCCACCGACGCTCGGCTCGTTGTCCCGGCCCGCTGACTCGCCCGGACCCGCCCCGCGTCGCTGCACGGCGTGCGCGTCGGGCGCGGTGACGCAGCTCGCGATGAGCCTGACGGACGGTACCCCCGTGACGTTCGTGTCGTGCCAGAGGTGCGAGCATCGCGCCTGGTTCGACGCCGAGGGCGCAGAGCTCCCGATCGAGGACGTGCTCGCGCGCTCGAAGCGCACGTGACCCTGGTCGCGTCGATGCGCGGCGCACCTGACCGCGGGTCTCCCGCATCACGGCGACGCGGCGCTTCACGGCGACGCGCTCCGGACCCCCCGCGCGGCGGCCAGCGGTGGGCGCCTAGGCTGTCCCGGTGACCTCGAGCCAGCCGACGGCGAGCCAGCCCGCCGCGAACCGACCCCCCGCGAGCCCCGTCGACCTCACCGGCCTCGTCAAGGCCTACGACGTGCGCGGCACCTACCCCGACCAGCTCTCCGTCCCCGTGGCCCGCGCGCTCGGTGCCGCGTTCGCGGATGTGGTGGTGCGTGCGGGGTCGGGGCTCGGGTCCGACGGCGAGCAGCGGGCGAACCTCACCACGCCCGCCGACGACGGCGAGCCCACGGGCACCTCGGCGCGCCCGGCGATCGTGATCGGCAACGACATGCGCCCCTCGGGCCCCGAGCTGGTCGACGCGTTCGCGCAAGGTGCGGCGGACCGTGGGGTCGACGTCGTCCTCATCGGCCTGTGCTCCACGGACGGGCTGTACCACGCGTCGGGCGTCCTGGACCTGCCGGGCGCGATGTTCACGGCGAGCCACAACCCGGCCGAGTACAACGGCATCAAGCTGTGCCGCGCGGGCGCGCGACCCGTGGGGGAGGCGACGGGCCTCGTGGACGTACGCACCACGGCGGAGCGCTACCTCGCGGAGGGTGTGCCGACGACGGCGGACCGCGGGCAGGTCACCCACCGCGCGACCCTCGCGGACTACGCGGCGTTCTTGCGTGGCCTCGTGGACCTGTCCGGTTCGCGCCCCCTGAAGGTGGTGGTGGACGCGGGCAACGGCATGGGTGGACTCACGGTCCCCGCGGTCCTGGGCACCGAGGCGGGACTCCCGGCGCTCCCGCTCGAGATCGTCCCCCTGTACTTCGAGCTCGACGGCACGTTCCCCAACCACGAGGCCAACCCGCTCGAGCCGGAGAACCTGCGCGACCTGCAGGCGGCCGTCGTCGAGCACGGTGCGGACCTCGGGCTGGCGTTCGACGGCGACGCGGACCGCTGCTTCGTGGTGGACGAGCGCGGCGAGCCCGTGAGCCCTTCGGCGGTGACGGCGCTCGTGGGGCTGCGCGAGGTGGCGCGCGAGACGGCCGAGGGCCGCGAGCCGACGATCATCCACAACCTCATCACGTCCCAGGTGGTCCCGGACCTCGTGCGGGCGGCGGGCGGCCGCACCGTGCGCACGCGCGTGGGGCACTCGTTCATCAAGGAGCAGATGGCCCAGCACGGCGCCGTCTTCGGCGGTGAGCACTCGGCGCACTACTACTTCCGCGACTTCTTCTTCGCGGACACGGGGATGCTCGCCGCGATGCACGTGCTCGCGGCGCTCGGCGAGCAGGACCTTCCGCTCTCCGACCTCGCGGACGTCTACCAGCCGTACGTCTCCTCCGGGGAGATCAACTCGCGCGTGGCGGACGTCCCGGCGGCGCGTGCCCGGGTGGTCGAGGCGTACGTGACGCAGCAGGGCGCCGGGCCGGTCGAGGTGGACGAGCTCGACGGTCTGACCGTCTCGCACTGGGACGCCCACCCGCGGTGGTGGTTCAACCTGCGCGCCTCGAACACCGAACCCCTCCTGCGGCTCAACGTCGAGGCCGCCGACGAGGACATCATGGTCAAGGTCCGCGACGACGTCCTCGCGCTGGTGCGACGGGACGGCGAGGCATGATCGTGGTCCCCACCGACGAGACGAAGGACGTGCGATGAGCGAGAACCCGATCCCCGACCTCGAGGCCTGGGTCGCGGAGGTGCTGCGGTGCCCCGTGACGGGCGCGCGACTCGTCGCGGGGACGGGGCCGGACGGGCAGCCGGAGCTGCACTCGACCGATCCCGAGCGGCCCCTCGCCTACCCGGTGCGCGGCGGCATCCCCGTCCTGCTCGAGCACGAGGCGCGCGAGATCTCCTGACCGGAGCTCGCCTCGACCTCGCCAGGCGTGATGATGACCCGGATCCCGGGGACGCTCGTGCGCGCCTCCTGATGGTGCCGCGCACGGTGCAAGCCCCGTGAGCTCCGTGCGTGTCGACCGCGAGCACGAGAGCCGCGGCAAGGGCCGTGTCCCGGTTCGCGGAGCCTCACGACGACGGCGCCCCCGCCGGGTCGGGCGGAGGCGCCGTCGTCGTCTCTCACGGCGCGAGAGCGCCGCTCGACCGAGCTACTTGACCGTGGGGTTCCAGGTCATGTTCTTCTTCACCGTGACCTTGGCGTTCACGTTGAGGTAGCCGCCGGTGTACGGGTCGTAGACCGAGAAGGTCTGCTTGCCACCCACGACGCCCGTCAGGACGAACTTGCCGTCGGCCCCCGTCGTCGCCCACGCGCCGGACGCGGAGACGTTGGCGCCCTCGACGGCCTTGCCGGCGTGCTTGACGGTGCCCGTGACCTTGTACGTCTTGCCGAGCTTGAGGTTCTTCTTGGCGTTCTTGCCCTTGGTGACGGTGATCTTCGCGCTGGTCCAGGCGTTCTTCCCGGTCGAGTCCGACGCGGAGACCGTGTACGCGCCGGAGTACACGCCCTTGATCGTGTACTTGCCCTTCTTGTTCGTGCCGGCGCCGGGGAGGTACGTGCCGTACGAGTCGACGAGGCTCACCCACGCCGTCTTGAGCGCCTTGCCGTTCGAGCCCTTGATCTTGCCCGTGACCTTGGTGCGCTTCTTCGGGGCCTTGAGCGAGCCGGCCTTCGAGGTCTTCTTCGCCTTGACCGTCACGGCCTTGCTCGCGACGTTGGTGCCGCCCACGACGAGCCGGTAGGTGCCCGGCGCGAGGTTCTCCTTGACCTTGAGCGAGCCCTTCTTCTCCGCGGCGCCCACCTGGTACGAGTACTTCAGCTTGGTGTCGTAGACCCAGACGGTGTCACCCTTCTTGAGGCCCTTGACCTTGCCGGTGATCGTGCCGAAGGTGACCTTGTCCATCCGCAGCGTCTTCGCGGTGACGGTCGCACCCTGCTTCGCGGCGACGGTGACGGTGCCCGACGAGGTCGACTTCGTGTTCCACACGCTCGACGAGATCTCGACCTTGCCCGTCGCGAGGCCCTTGAGGACGTAGTTGCCGTTCGCGTCCGTCGCGTCCGCGTAGTCGCTGCCGTGGCGGGTGGTGTTGTAGGCGCTGACCCAGGCGCCCTTGACCGGCTTGCCCTTCGAGTCGACGATCTTGCCCTTGACGGTCGCCCCGGGGACGACGGCGATGTTGGCGGTCGCCGAGCCACCCTCGGCGACCGTCACGGCCTTCGCGTCGGGCTCACGGACCGTGTTGCCCGAGTACGTGGTCAGGAAGTCGGCCGTCTGGAAGTCGGACCCTTCCCAGATCCAGTTCTCGGCGGCGACGACGTAGCTGCCGCCGGTGAGGCCGTAGTCGAGCACGTACGTGCCCGTCTCGTCGGTGGTGGTGTAGCGGGTCGACTCGGGGGAGCCGGGCGTGAACACGCGCACGCTCGCGTTCGCGACGGGCGTGCCACCGGAGGTGACCTTGCCCGTGATGGTGGTCGTCGCGACGTCGTCGGCGACGGCGGTGCCGACGCCGGTGAGACCGACGACGAGTGCTGCCGCGAGTCCGGCTGCGGCCGTCTTTCGCACGTTCATTCGTTTCCCTTGGGGTGTGATGGTGCCGGGAGTGTCGGCACGGGAACCGTTCGGTCCCTCGCAGGGAAACGTAGTCCTTCGAGGGGCTCGCGGGGAGGTGAGTCCACCGATGTGCACGGCGATTCGTGCCGCGCTCGGGAGTTTTCACCCGCCCCGGCCGCACGAGGGGCACCCACTATGATGGCGCGTCGGGGCCACGTGGCCCTCGCGAACGAAGGAGCAGCACGTGGGCCAGCAGGTAGCGATCCTCGCGGCGGGCATGGGGACGAGGCTCGGTCAGCCGTTCCCGAAGTCGCTCACCCCGCTGCGGGACGGCCGCACGATCATGGCCCAGCAGCTCGAGAACATCCGCGAGGTGTTCCCCGACGCGCAGGTCTACACCGTCGTCGGCTTCAAGCTCGACATGATCCTCGAGGCGCACCCGCGCTCCCTGTACGTCTACAACGAGGAGTTCGACGTCACGAACACCTCGAAGTCCCTGCTTCGCGTGCTCCGCTCGACGGGGCCGGGCGGCGTGGTCTGGATGAACGGCGACGTCGTGTTCGACCCGCGCGTCCTCGAGCGGCTCCGTCCGCACATCGAGGCCGGCCAGTCCGTCGTCGCCGTCGACACGGCTGCCGTCGGCGAGGAAGAGGTCAAGTACACGGTCGACGCCGAAGGGTGGGTGAACGCCCTCTCGAAGCAGGTCACGGGTGCGCTCGGCGAGTCGGTGGGCATCAACTTCGTCGCCGAGGCGGACAAGGCGACGCTCGTGCGGCACCTCGAGGAGGTCGACGCGCAGGACTACTTCGAGCGCGGCATCGAGCTCGCGATCGAGCGCAGCGGCCTCAAGGTGCTCCCCGTGGACATCTCCGACCTCTACGCGATCGAGGTCGACTTCGCCGAGGACCTCGAGCGCGCCAACGAGCACGTCCCCGAGGAGCGGTGAACGCGCGGCACCCCCAGGCGCTCAGGGGCGCACATGACTGAGGCGCTCGAGGAGTACCGGCTCAAGGTCCACGGCGCGGTGCGCACGGCCGTCGGTACCGCCGTCGCCGGAGCGGCCGCGGTCGCGGTCGAGCTCGCACCGACGGCGTGGTTCGCGGGGCTCGGTGTCCTCGTGGCCGTCGCGGCCGCGGTCCTCGCGACCACGCGCCTCCACCTCGACGCGCCCGAGCGTGCCGCCGGCCGGGCGACGGGCCCACGGCTCGCGGCACTCGTCGCCGCGGGGGTGCTCGCGCTGCGGCACGAGCCCGAGGTCTCCGTGCTCGTCGCGGTCTCGCTCGGCCTCGCCCTCGCCGCGGTCGGGGCGGAGTCGCTCGCCGTCCGTGCGGCGCGCGTGTCGCGCGTGTTCGCGGCGCACCTGCCGGGCTTCACGATGCCGACCCGCCGCGAGCTGCCGGTCGGCGCGATGTTCCCGGCCTCGCTCGTGCTCGCCGTGGCGTCCGCCCCGCTCGCGTGGTGGCCCGCGCTCGTCCCGGTCTGGGCGGTGCTCGCCATCGCGTTCTCCTTGCTCGTGGTCGGGATCTGCCTCGCCGGGCTCGTGCGGTGGCGCGAGGACGCGCGGCTCGAGGTGGCCCTCGCGGCGGCGGTGCGCGAGTACGACCCGGAGTTCGTCGTCTACACCTCGCGGCCCGACGACGCCTCGTACCAGGTCGCGATGTGGCTGCCGTACCTGCGGCGCACGGGGCGGCGGTTCGTCGTCGTCGCACGGTCGCGCGAAGCGGTCGACGGGCTCGTCCCGCTCGTCCCCGAGCCGGTGCTCCAGCGGCACTCGGCGGCCGCCCTCGAGAGCGTCATCACTCCGAGCCTCGGCGCCGTGCTCTACGTCAACGCGAGCTCGGGCAACAACCAGATGGTGCGCCACCACAGGCTCACGCACGTGTACCTGGGCCACGGCGACTCCGACAAGCCGCCGTCCTACAACCCGACCCACCGGATGTACGACGAGGTGTTCGCGGCGGGCCCCGCGGCGATCGAGCGCTACGGTGCGCACGGGGTGCGCGTCGACCCGTCGCGCTTCGTCGTCGTCGGCCGTCCCCAGGTCGAGGACGTCGAGGTGCACGACGACGGCGCCGCCGCCGGACCGGAGCGCACCGTGCTCTACGCCCCGACATGGCGCGGGCACGTCGCCGAGACGGCGCTGTCCTCCCTGCCGGTGGGGGAGCGGATCGTCACGGCGCTCCTCGAGCGCGGCGTGCGGGTCATCTTCCGTCCGCACCCCTTCAGCTACGACTTCGACGAGGACGCGGCGACGATCGCCCGCATCCAGCGGCTCCTCGAGGCCGACGCCCGGGCCACGGGGCGCGACCACGTGTGGGGGCCGCCCGCCGAGCGCGAGCGCTCGATCCTCGAGTGCATCAACGCCTCCGACGCGATGGTCTCGGACGTCTCGAGCGTCGTCTCGGACTACCTGTACTCGCGCAAGCCCTTCGCGATGGTGGCCGTCCCGGCCCCGGCCGAGCAGTTCCGCGCGGAGTACCCGATCGCGCGAGCCGCGTACGTGCTCGACGGCGGCCTGGAGAACCTCGACGCAGTGCTCGACGGGCTCGTCGTCGAGGACACGATGGTGGAGGCCCGGGACGCCGTCCGCGCGCACTACCTCGGCGACTTCCCCGCGGAGGACTACGCGCAGCACTTCGTCGACGCGGTGCACGCCGCGGTCGAACGCGGGCAGCGCGCGGACGCCGGGGCCGACGACGGCCCCGAGGACTCGGACGACGACAACGGCACCGACCCGGAGGGCGCCGAGGAGTCCGTCCCGTGGGCCGGGCGCGGTTCTGGCCTCGTGCGCGCGGTGCTGCGCAGCGCCGCCTGGCGCACCGGCGTGCGCCCGCAGCTCGAGCAGGTCCCCGGGATCGTCGCGCTCGTGCTCGCCGCCGCAGGCGCGCCGCGCGGTCTCGTCGCGGCCGTGGCGGGGATCGTCGTCGTGCACTGCGCCTACCTGGCGGTCGCCGGCGTCGTCGCGGGTCGCCCGTGGGGCTCGCGGCTCGGAGCGCAGGCGCCGCCCGTCTTCTTCGTCGTCGCGGGGCTCGCCCTCCTCGTGCCGGAGCCACCGGACGGGTCCGTGTGGTTCCTCGCGCTCGCCGGTGCCGCCACGATCGGCGGCTACGGGGTCGCGCACCTGCACGGCCAGCGCGGCGTCCACGCCGTGAACCTCCCGGGGATCCGCGTCCCGTCGGGCAGCGTGCCGGTCGCGTCGGGAGCGCTCGCCGCCGCCGGGCTCGTGCTCGGTGCGCTCGCGGCCCTGGCGCTCGCCCTGCCAGGGACGCTCGGTGCGGTCGAGGTCTTCGCCGGGCTCTCGTTCGCCGTCCTCGGGTGGGCCGTCGTCGTGGCGGGCGTGCGCGCCTCACGCACCGTCGCGGACCTCGCCGCCCTCCCGCGGATCCTCGACGGGCTCGGCCCCCGGTTCGCCGTGTACTTCGCGGCGGGCCCGGCCTCGGTCTACCAGCTCGCGATGTGGGAGCCCTACTTCCGGCGCATCGACCGACCGTTCGTCGTCGTCGTGCGCACCCTGTCCTCCTTGCGGGCGCTCGCGAGCATCACGACGGCACCCGTGGTGCACCGCCCGGACCTGCGCAGCCTCGACGACGTGGCCGTGGAGTCGCTCACCACGGTGTTCTACGTCAACAACGCCGTGAAGAACACGCACATGGTCGAGCGCGCGGGGCTCCACCACGTGTGGCTCAACCACGGCGACTCCGAGAAGCCCGCGTGCTACAACCCCGTCCACGCGATCTACGACACGATCTTCGCCGCGGGGCAGGCGGCGATCGACCGGTACGCGCGGCACGGTGTTAGCCTGCCGCGCGAGGCCTTCGAGATCGTCGGACGTCCGCAGGTCTCGACCATCACCCCCGCGGTTCCGCGAGCCGACGACGACGTGCCGACGGTGCTCTACGCCCCCACGTGGATCGGTCCCTACGCGGACACCGACGTCTACTCCCTGCCCGTGGGCGCGCAGCTCGTGCGGGCGCTCCTCGCGCGCGGTGTGCGCGTCGTCTTCCGTGCGCACCCGCTCAACTACACCAAGCCCGTGGGGCGCGAGCTCGTCGAGGAGATCCAGCAGATCCTCGCCGCCGACGCCGCCGCGACCGGCCGCGCGCACCTGTGGGGCGAGGCCGCCGAGGTGGAGCTCACCGTCGAGGAGTGCTTCAACCTCTCCGACGCGATGGTGTGCGACGTCTCCGCCGTGGTCTCCGACTACCTGCAGTCCGGCAAGCCGATGGCGATCATGGCGATGAGCCACGACCCGGAGGAGATCCACGCCGAGGTGCCCGCGGCGCGCGCCGCCTACGTCGTGCCGCGCACGCTCGAGGGTCTCGAGGAGCGCCTCGACGAGCTCCTCGGCTCGGACCCGCTCGCCGCCGAGCGCGTCGAGATGCGCCGCTACTACCTCGGTGACTTCCCGGCCGAGACCTACGCCGAGGGGTTCCTCGCGGCGGCCCGCCGGATCGTCGACCGCTGAGGCGCGACCCGCCAGGCCGGTTCAGCGACGGACGTCGACGACCATCCCGGTCACGTCCGAGCACAGCACGTCGAGCGACGTCCTGGCGACGGCCTCTGCGGAGAGGAGCGTGCCGGGCGGCTCGTCGCCGAAGGCGCGCGTGCGCATCGGGGTGGCGGTCCGCTCGGGGTTGATGACGTTGACGCGGATGCCCTGCGCGGACCACTCGTCGCTCAGGGCCTGCGTCAGGTTCACGACGGCGGCCTTCGAGGAGGAGTACGTCGCGTAGTTCTCCCGTCCGCGCGTGTACGACGACGACGTGAAGAACATCAGGTGCCCGCTGCGCTCGGCGAGGTAGGGGTACGCGGCGCGGGCCACTCGCAGCGGCGCGAGGAAGTTCACCGAGATCGACAGCTCGATCTCCTCGGGCGAGGACTCGTTGAGGCGACCCGTCGTCAGGACGCCCGCCGTGAGCACGACGGCGTCGATCCCGCCGTGCTCGGCCGCGACCTCGGCGAGCGCCCGGGCGACCTGGTCGGAGTCCTGCACGTGCACGCCCGTGGTCGAGCGCCCGTGCGCGACGACCACGGCGCCCGCCTCGCGCGCCCGCTGGGCGATCTCCGCCCCGATGCCGTACGAGCCGCCGAGCACGACGACGACCTTGCCCGCGAGGTGCTCGGCCCGTGCGGCGTCGTCGAGGTGCGGGAGCGACTGCGAGGAGAGCTGGAAGAGCTTGTCGGCGATGAACAGGTCGACGGGGTGGGTGACCTTGATGTTCTGCTCGGAGCCGGAGACCGTCTTGATCGCGACGTCGGGCAGGTACGTCACGACGACGCCGCAGTCGTCGGTGGCCTTGAAGTACGGGTCCTCGGCTGCGAGCTCGTACGCGCGGCGCAGCGTCGAGATCTTGAACGACTGCGGCGTCTGCCCGCGCCGCAGGAAGTCGCGGTTGGGGATCGAGCTGATGATGCCCTGGGCGTCGACCTCGACGATCGTGTCCGCGGACGGGATGACGACGTCGACGGCGTCGAACTCGTCGAGCGCGTCGATCGAGTCCGTGATGATCTGCGCGTCGACGAGCGGGCGCACGGCGTCGTGCAGCACGAGCTTGCACTCCTCGGGGCCGAGGGCGTCGAGGACGCGTCGCGTCGTCTCGTTGCGGGTCGCGCCGCCGTCGAGGATGCGCGAGACCTTGGGGTAGCGGTCACCGAGCTCGGTCGCGGCCTTCTCGCTCCACCCCGGCGTCATCATGACGATGACCTCGTCGATGCCGTCGTGGGCGTCGATCGCCGCCACGGTGTGCTCGAGGATCGTCCGCCCCGCGACCTTGACGAACTGCTTGGGGACGTCGAGCCCGAGCCGGGCACCGACCCCGCCCGCGAGGACCACACCGACGGTACGCACCAGGTACATCCTTCCGCGGGCGTCAGGAGCCCGTCTGACCGGCCACCTATCATACCGGTATGCCGAGCCAGCAGAGGGAGTCCGACGTGATGAACGCGCTGCACAGGCGGCTGCGACACCTCTCCCGCTCCCCCCGGTGGTGGGGTGGCGCCGGGGCCGTCGTCGCCCTCGTGCCGACCGTGATCCTCGCCGTCGCCGTGGCGTCGGGCCCGCGCCCCGCCGCGCTCGTCTGGGCGCTCGCGCTCGGTGCGGTCCTCGTGGGTTCGTGCCTCGTCGCCGCCGTCGCCTACCAGCCGCCCGGCAAGCCGCCCATCCGTGCGGCGAACGTGCCCGGATACGTCGCGACGCGCGTCTGGGGGCTGCCCCGGTGGCTCGGGATCGTCGGGTGGGCGCTCGGGGCGGTCGGGCTCGTGCTCGTCGCCGTGGGCCACGCGGCGCGCGGTGCGGACGGGGCCGGGACGGTCGGTGCGGCCGGGGGGACGGTCCTCGCGGCGCTCGGCACCGGGTGCGCCGTCGTCGTCGTCGGCTCGTGGGCCCTCACGCTCGTGACGCGCCGCGCGCAGGCGCGGGCGATCCGCACCCGCCTCGCGCGACTGCAGCCCACGCTCGCGATCCTGCACTCGGGAGGCACGGGCGGCTCGGCGTACCAGCTGCCCATGTGGCTGCCGTACATCGAGCGCGTCGGCGAGCCCTACGTCGTCGTGACGCAAGAGCCCAAGACGGTCCCCATCATCAAGAAGCTCACGAAGGCCCCCGTGATCTGCGCGGGATCGGCCGACCCGCGGCTCTTGCGGCAGGTCCTCGTGCCGAGCATCAAGGTCGCGTTCTACGTGCGCAACACGAAGGACAACCGCGTCTTCCTCGCGCACCGGCGCATCACGCACGTGTGGCTCAACCACGGCGACTCGGACAAGCCCGCGAACTTCAACCCGCTCCACAAGGAGTTCGACAAGCTCTTCGTGTGCGGTCAGCTCGGAGTCGACCGCTACGCCGCGAACGGCGTGGAGATCCCGGCGGAGAAGTTCGAGATCGTCGGGCGACCGCAGGTCGGGGACATCGAGCTCTTCACGACGCCCGTCGCCGAGCGGGCCGAGCCCGTCGTGCTCTACGCACCCACGTGGATGGGGCTGCACAGCTATGACAACTACACCTCGCTGCCCGTCGCGCCCGAGCTCGTGCGCCGGCTCGTCGAGCGCGGCGTGCGCGTGATCTTCCGGCCGCACCCGCTCTCGCGCAAGCCCGCCGAGATCGACCAGGTCACGGCCGTCGAGGACGTCCTGCGCGCCGACGCCGAGGCGACGGGCCGGGCGCACGTGTGGGGCAAGAAGGCCGAGCAGACGTGGAGCGTCGCGGACTGCGTCAACCGTTCCGACGCGCTCGTCTCCGACGTCTCCTCGGTGGTCTCGGACTACCTCGCGAGCCTCAAGCCGTACGCCCTCGTCGCGATGAACCACACCGAGGAAGAGTTCCGCGAGACCTTCGCCTCGGCACGCTCCGCGTACGTGATCCGCCGAGACCTGTCCAACCTCGACGAGTGCCTCGACGCGCTCCTCGGTCCCGACCCCTTGCTCGCCTCACGCACCGAGCGGCGCGAGTACACGCTCGGTGGGCTCACGGGCGGCGAGGCAGCCGACGCGTTCGTCGCGACGGTGCGCCGGCTCCTGGGGGCCTGACGTCCCCGGGCATCCGTGAAGGAATATCCCCGAACGGTTCATGAGTTGTCGGTTCGATGCCGATCACTCACACCATGACCCATGCTCTCTCGCGCCCCGCCCGCCGAGGTGCCCTCGTCCTGGGCTCTCTCGCCCTCGCCGTGGGGACTCTCGCCCCCGCCGCCGGAGCGAGCGCGGCGGGCACGACGCCGACATCGGCCGCACCTGCTCCTGTGACTGTGCCCGCCACCGTGCCCGCTCCGGCCGCGGACCGCGTCACCTCGGGGATCGCGGCGAAGAAGAAGGCGACGAAGAAGGCGCGGACGAAGGCGAAGCCCGCGCGCGTGGGACGTCCCAAGCTCGTCAAGGGCGGCAGCCGCCACCTCAACGTCCGGATCTCGTGGCCGTGGGTCTCCGGGGTGAGCCACTACATCGTCCAGGCGGGCCTGACGAAGAAGTTCACGAAGCCCGGCCGCGTCAAGGCGCGGCGGTCGAACCCGCGCTCGCGCCCGGCCGGCGGACGCCTCGAGCTGACGCTCCCCGGGCTCGCGAACGCGACGAGGTACCAGGTGCGCGTGCGGGCCGTCGCCAAGAACGGCGCGAAGGGCCCGTGGTCGAAGCCTCGCAAGGTGAAGACGAAGGTCCACATCCCCGAGCGCATCACCTCGATGACGGCGACGCCGGGCCCCGGCCCCGGTCAGGTGACGTTCGCCTGGACGCACAAGCCCACGTACACGACGTTCCTCGAGCTTCAGCTCGCCTCGACCACGTTCCACCCGCAGGGCAAGAACCTGCCCAAGAAGGGCCGCAACCACCTCACGATCAAGATCCCGGCGACCCAGAGGTCCACCGGGTCCTACACGATCTCCGCGGCGCAGGCGGCGCGTGCGGGCGTGCGGGTCGGTTCCGGGGGGCACCTGTACTACCGGTTCAGCGCCGTGAACAAGGGCACCGCGGGCAAGAAGGTGCGGCTGCTGCCCAACCTGCACGGGGTCAAGCCCGAGGGTCCGTCGATGTCCCGGAGCGGCGACGACGTGAAGGCGGTCATCGGGACGTTCAACCTCGCGTCGAACAAGGCGGACGGGGGGCGCGACTTCGAGGCACGGGTGGGAGCGGTGGCCGATCTCGTGGTCGCGAAGCGACTCGGGATCGTCGGGCTGCAGGAGCTGTCGCCTGGCAAGAAGGGCGAGCGGACCACCGACCTGTTGGAGAGCACGCTCCGCAGTCGGGCTCCGAACCAGGGCTATCGGCTGGTGCGCTCGACGCCGTACGTCAAGCCTGGCACCGCGAACGTCGGGAGCCAGGGCGCGCGCATCCTCTACGACTCCACGCGCTACGAGCTCATGCTGAACGCCTCGCCGTGCGCGGACACCTCTCAGGACGGCGACTACTCCGGCTCGTGCGTCATCGAGATGGACCCCGCGCCGGGGGAGGTCGTCGGTCGCATGGCCGCCTACGCGCAGTTCCTCGACACCCGCACGAAGGCGCGCTTCTGGTTCGTCTCGCTCCACCTCACGCCGGACGGGAGCATGCGCCCGGCGGAGGGGGACCGCTTGCGGGCGCGTCAGGTCCGGACGGTCCTCGCGAAGATCGACGCGCTCAACACGGAAGGATTGCCCGTCATCGTCACGGGCGACCTCAACTCGTGGCACACGCGCGCCGGGGGCAACGTCGCACAGGACGCGTTCCTCGACGCGGGCTTCCTCGACACCTTCGCGACCGCGAAGACCGTCAACGAGGACTACTCGACGCTCAACAACTGGGCCACGACGATGCGCCAGTACCCGCAGGGCTACGGGGTGCGGCTCGACTACGTCCTCGTCCGCGGCGGGGTCGGGGCCACGCAGTGGGAGAACGTCATGAAGGTCACGGACTCCGCGAGGCCCTCGGACCACAACCTCGTGGTGACCGAGGTCCTGATGCCCGCACCGCGGTGACGGTGGGCTCGGCCATACTGGGGCGATGAGCACGCACGGCGGGACGCGAGCGATCTTCGCCGCGTTGGGAGCGAACCTCGGCATCGCGGCGACGAAGTTCGTGGCCTTCGCCCTCACCGGGTCGAGCTCGATGCTCGCGGAGGCCGTGCACTCGGTCGCCGACTCGGGCAACCAGGCGCTCCTCCTGCTCGGGGGCAAGCGGGCTCGGCGCGCCGCGACGCCCGCCCACCCCTTCGGCTTCGGGCGCGAGCGGTACCTGTACGCGTTCATCGTCGCGATCGTCCTGTTCACCGTCGGCGGGCTCTTCGCCCTGTACGAGGCATGGCACAAGTTCGCCGAGCCGCACGGCTTCGACTCCTGGCAGTGGGTCCCGCCCACGGTGCTCGTCGTCGCGATCGCGCTCGAGTCCTTCTCGTTGCGCACCGCCGTGCGCGAGTCGAACCAGGTGCGAGGGCGCCAGTCCTGGGTGCAGTTCGTGCGTGGGGCGAAGGCGCCCGAGCTGCCCGTCGTCCTCCTCGAGGACGTGGGTGCGCTCCTCGGCCTCGTCCTCGCCCTCGGGGGCGTCTCGCTCACGCTCGCGACCGGGGACGGCCGCTGGGACGCCGCCGGGACGGCCGCGATCGGCGTGCTGCTCGTGGTGATCGCCGTCGTCCTCGCGCTCGAGACCCGCTCGCTCCTGCTCGGTGAGTCGGCGAGCCCCGAGACCGTCGCGACGATCGAGCGCGCGCTCGTGGGGGACGGTGTGACCTCGGTGATCCATCTCAAGACCTTGCACGTGGGCCCCGAGGAGCTCCTCGTCGCCGCCAAGATCGAGGTGCCGAGCGTTGCGAGCGCGGCCCAGGTCGCCGCGGCCATCGACGCCGCGGAAGCCCGGATGCGGTCCGCCCTGCCGATCGTCAAGTACGCCTACCTCGAGCCCGACCTGCGGCGCGCGACCTGAGGTGAGCCCGTACCCGGTCGGTCGTCTCGTACCATGGTCCCCTGGTGAGGGCGATGGGTCGGCGGCTCGACGGCTCGGCGTGCTCGTCCCGGGTGCCGCCGTGGTGCCCGGACGGAACGGAGAGGCATGACCGCAACGTCAGCACCGCTGCCCCCGCCGTCGAGCGCGGACGAGGCGGCGGAGCTCGCGGCCCGGTACGGCTTGCGGCAGGTGGGCGTGCGGCCCTCGCTGCGCCAGTACGTCCGTGAGACGTGGGTCCGGCGGGACTTCGCGCGTTACCTGGCGACCTCGCGTGCGTACGCGGAGAACCAGGACACGTATCTCGGTCAGCTGTGGTCGGTCCTCAACCCGGCGCTCAACGCCGCGGTGTACGTCCTGCTGTTCGGCTTCCTGCTCGACACGAAGCGTGGCATGAACGACGTCGTCGCGTTCATCGTCGTGGGCACGTTCCTCTACAAGTTCTTCCAGGACTGCGTCAACGGCGGGGCGAACTCGATCGCCAAGAACCTCTCGCTCGTGCGTGCCCTGCACTTCCCGCGCGCGATCCTGCCGATCTCGAACGTCATGGCGAACCTCACGAGCCTCGTGCCCTCGCTCGGCGTCATGGCCGCGTTCATCCTTCTGAGCTACTTCATCCCCGGCACCATCTGGGGCGGGGTGAGCTGGCGGTGGGTGCTCATCGTCCCCGCGATCGGGCTGCTCTACGTCTTCTCGCTCGGCGTGGCGTTCATCGTCGCGCGGCTCGTCGCGCAGCTGCCGGACCTGCAGAACATCCTGGGCTTCGTGCTGCGGCTCGGGATGTACGCCTCGGGTGTCATCTTCTCGATCGAGCGCTACGTGGGCGCGCTCAACAACGACGCGCTGCTTCACGTGATGTCGTACCAGCCCGTCGCGATCTACCTCGACATCGCTCGCCAGTCGCTGCTCGACGAGCCGGCGATCCCGCTCGACTGGACGAAGTGGGTGTGGGGGGCGGGCTGGGCCGTCGTCTTCCTCGTGCTCGGTTTCGTCTACTTCTGGCGCGCGGAAGCGAGGTACGGGCGTGAGTAGCGTCGAGCCCGAGATCGACTTCGAGATCGACCCCGAGGACCTGCCCGAGCGCGCCGCCGCGCCCGCCGAGCTCGGTCCGCCGTCCGTGGTCGTCAACGACCTGCACGTCACGTACCGGGTCATCGGCGCTCGCCGTCGGGCAGCTCCCCTCGCGAAGCAGTCCGCGATGCGTCGCCTGCTGGCGAAGGGGCGCCAGCACGCGGGTGCCGTCACGGAGGTCAAGGCCGTGCGGGGCGTGTCGTTCGTCGCGCACCACGGGGAGTCGATCGGCATCATCGGCACGAACGGCTCGGGCAAGTCGACGCTGCTGCAGGCCGTCGCGGGCCTCCTGCCGGCCACCTCGGGCGACGTCTACCTCTCGGGGACCCCGAGCCTGCTCGGGGTGAACGCGGCGCTCATCAAGAAGGTCTCGGGGGAGCGCAACATCCTCATCGGCGGGCTCGCGCTCGGGCTCTCGCGCAAGGAGATCGAGTCGCGCTTCGACGAGATCGTCGACTTCGCGGGGATCGGCGACTTCGTCGAGTTGCCCATGAACACCTACTCCTCGGGCATGGCGGCACGGTTGCGGTTCGCCATCTCGACGGCGGCCGTGCCGGACGTCCTCATGATCGACGAGGCGCTCGCGACCGGCGACGCGGCGTTCCGCAAGCGCTCGAAGGCGCGCATCGAGGAGATCCGCCACGACGCGGGGACGGTGTTCTTCGTCTCGCACTCCCTCGCCTCGGTGCGCGCGATGTGCACGCGGGCCATCTGGCTCGACAAGGGGATCATCCGCGCCGACGGGCCGGTCGACGAGATCGCCGACCGCTACGCCGAGTACGTCGCGGAGCTGCACTCCGAGGGCAAGGACGACCGCGACACCGCCCAGTAGCGCCCCCCGACCCCCTCGCCCCGACCCACCCCGCCCCCCCGCCGCCCCGCACCCCCGCCACCGCGCTCCTGTCACCCCCACCGCGCTCCCGCCACCCCGCGTGCGTGTCGCTTCGCGACGGGAGCTGTGACTAGTGTGGCGCGTGTGTGCTCGAGGGACTCACTCTGGCCGCTCGCGTTCCCCTTCGTCACAGGGCCCGTCGCGAAGAGACACACGAGGGGAGCGGGGGTGGGGGCGGTTGGAGCGGCCGGAGGCGGTGGGGGCGGTGGGGGCTGTCGGGGAGGTCGAGGGCGGCCGGAGGCGGTTGGGGCGGTGGGGCCGGTTGGGGTGGTCGGGGGCTGGGGGCGGGGGCTAGTGCGAGCCCGGCGTGCTGGGACCGTCTCCGCGCGGTGCGAGCCGCGCCTCGCCGCCCGCGCCGACCTCCCAGCGCCACGGCACCCGCCGCGCGAGCAGACCGCGCGGCTCGACGACGCCGCTCACCTCGTCGCGCGGCCACGCGAGAGCGCTGCGTCCACCGTCCGGTGCGCGCAGCCGCGGCGTCACGGGCCGGCGTCCTCGGGGGAGCGGGAGGGTGCGGACGGTGCCGTCGGCAAGCCGCACGACGGCCGCAGACCGCGTGACACTCAGGCTCTGCACGGCGAGCGGCCGGCGCCGCGCACGCAGCGTGACCGCCCGGCCCGGACGACCCCGCACGACGACGCCGCCCGCGCTCGCGAGCACCCGTGCCCTCTGGGCGACGAGAGGACCGCTGCGAGCGACGTCACCCCACGTCACGGCCGCGGAGAGCTCCAGCCGCGCGGTCGGGCGACCTATCCACTCGCGCACGGCCTCGACATCGACGACGGCGAGCGCCCGGCGCCCCTCGTGGCGTACCGGCACGACGAGCGGCTCGTGCTCGGGCGCCCCCACCACCCGCACCTCGAGGTTCACCGAGCCGAGGTCCTCGGGCTGCTTCACGCCGCGCAGCCACACGTCGAGGACGAGCTCGAGCGCCGGGGCGCCGTCGGGCGTCGTCGTCGGGTGCGCCTCGGCCACCGCGGTGCGCACCGACGTGTCGTAGTGGCTCAGGGCGAGGATCTCGCGTGGCACCTCTGCGCCGATCCGCCGTGCGAGCTCTCCGGCGTCGGCCGTGGGCCAGCCGGACTCGAGGTGAGCGCTCTGCCGCAGGCTCGCGCGGCCGGCCCGGGACTCGATCCACTCGAGATCGTCCCACCGCTCGGTCGCGGCGAGCCATGCCGAGACCTTGCGGTGGACCGACACGAGTCGCAGGGCGTCGTCGTCGGCGAGCTCGAGGAAGCGGTGCGCGGCACCCGCGAGGAGGGAGCGGAACTCGGCGTCCGCGAGGTGGGCGAACCGGTAGTACCCCGAGAGGTCGAGCTCGAGGACGCGCGCGTGCCACGCTGAGGTGACGCGCGGTGATCCGTGCGCGTCGAGGCGCGCCGCGACACGGTCGATCGCGGCGAGCCGGTCGCGCAGGCTCGGGGTGCGGGCCTTCTGCTGCGTGCTCGAGCTGCCGTCGTCGCGCACCCGCCACGCGTAGGCGACGTCGTCGACGAGGTCGAACGTCCGGCCCTCGAGGAACGACGCGACCATCGGCTCGTAGCCCTCGGAGTACCCGCCCACGGGGAAGGGGCCGACGGCGTCCCACGCGGCGCGGCGGTACATGCGGTTGCACTCGAGGATGTTCTTGATCGCGACGGGGCGGTCCTCGATGCGCAGACCCCGCCACGGTGCGCCGTCGTGCACCTCGTCGATCCACACCGGTTGCCAGCGCGAACGGGAGTCGAAGCGCTCGGTCCGTGCGATGACGAAGTCCGAGCCGCTCGCGAGCAAGGAGTCGCGCATCGCGGCGTACGCGCCCGGGCGGACGACGTCGTCGGCGTCGCAGAAGGTGAGGAACTCCCCACGGGCGACGGCGATCCCCGCGTTGCGTGCCGCCGCGAGCCCGGCGTTCTCCTGGTGCAGCGCCACGACGCGCGGGTCGCTCGCGGCGAGCTGGTCGACGAGCTCGGCGGTGCCGTCGGTCGAGCCGTCGTCGACGACGACGAGCTCGAGGTCCACGCCCTCTTGCGCGAGAACGCTGGCGGCGGCGTCAGCGAGGTAGTCGACGACGTCGAACGCCGCGACGACGACGGACACGAGCCCCTCGGTCGGCTCCACGCTCACGCTGTGCCCTCCCCCGGCCCGACCGCGCACCGCCCACCTGCGTCCCGGGCACGTGCTCCGAGGGGACATCGTCGCACATGCGCGGGTGGCGGATCGGTGCGGAGCGGTAGCATGGGCCCTCGAACGGCGTGGGTGATGACCGGGGCCCAGAAGGGCCGCGCCGCGAGACGGCGGGCCGCAGGCTGCGCCGGGTCCGCGCTCGTACGCACCAGGAGACATCATGACGTCCTTCGATCACGCCCCCGGCCGGTACAAGGTCCGTGACCTGTCGCTCGCCGAGGCCGGCCGCCACCAGATCCGCCTCGCCGAGCACGAGATGCCCGGGCTCATGGCGCTGCGCACCGAGTACGGCGAGTCGAAGCCGCTCGCGGGTGCCCGGATCGCGGGCTCGCTGCACATGACGGTGCAGACGGCCGTGCTCATCGAGACGCTCGTCGCCCTCGGCGCGCAGGTCCGTTGGGCCAGTTGCAACATCTTCTCGACGCAGGACGACGCCGCCGCGGCGGTCGCCGTCGGACCGCACGGCACCCCCCAGGCGCCGTCGGGCATCCCCGTCTTCGCCTGGAAGGGCGAGACGCTCGTCGAGTACTGGCAGTGCACGCGCGAGATCCTCGAGTGGCCGGACGGCGAGGGGCCCAACATGATCCTCGACGACGGCGGGGACGCGACGCTCCTGGTCCACAAGGGCGTCGAGTACGAGGCCGTCGGTGCGGTGCCGGGCGCGCTCGCCCCGGGGGACGCCGGGTACTCCGAGGAGCTCAACGTCATCCTCGACGTGCTGCGCGACTCGCTCGCGCAGGACCCGCAGCGCTGGACGCGCATCGCCGCGCAGGTCCAGGGCGTGACGGAGGAGACGACGACGGGCGTGCACCGCCTGTACCAGCTCCACGAGGCCGGCGCGCTGCTGTTCCCCGCGATCAACGTCAACGACTCGGTGACGAAGTCGAAGTTCGACAACAAGTACGGCATCCGCCACTCGCTGCCCGACGGCATCAACCGCGCCACCGACATCCTCATGGGTGGCAAGGTCGCGTTCGTCGCGGGCTACGGAGACGTCGGCAAGGGGGCTGCGGAGGCGTTCCGCGGCCAGGGTGCGCGCGTGATCGTCTCGGAGATCGACCCGATCTGCGCGTTGCAGGCCGCGATGGACGGGTTCCAGGTCGCGCGCATCGAGGACGTCCTCGGCGAGGCCGACTTCTTCGTCACGACGACGGGCAACAAGGACGTCATCACGGCCGCGCATCTCGCCGCGATGAAGGACAAGGCCGTGGTCGGCAACATCGGGCACTTCGACAACGAGATCGACATGGCGGGGCTCGCGGCGCTGCCCGGCGTGACGCGCACCGAGATCAAGCCGCAGGTCCACGAGTGGACGTTCCCGGCCGACGACGAGCGCCCCGCGCGGTCGATCATCGTGCTGTCCGAGGGGCGCCTGCTCAACCTCGGCAACGCGACGGGCCACCCGTCCTTCGTCATGAGCAACTCGTTCTCGAACCAGGTGATCGGGCAGATCGAGCTGTTCACGAAGCGCGCGGAGTACCCGGTGGGCGTCTACCGCCTGCCGAAGGTGCTCGACGAGAAGGTCGCGCGCCTGCACCTCGACGCGCTCGGCGTGCGGCTCACCGAGCTCACCAAGGAGCAGGCCGAGTACCTCGGCATCGACCAGGCGGGACCGTTCAAGCCCGAGCACTACCGCTACTGACGGTCCGTTGCTCCATGGGCAAGATTGCTCGCGGGGCAACGTTGCGCAGTAGGCATCTTTGCGCAGTAGGCATATTTGCTCAATGGGCAATCAAGGACGTACCCTGACGCGGTGACTGAGCCGGGCCTGCGCGAGCGCAAGAAGAACGCCACGGGGCGCGAGCTCGCCCTCGCGGCGCTCGACCTCGTGCTCGAGCACGGCCTGGCGGAGACCACCGTCGAGGACATCGCAGACCGGGTCGGCTACTCGCGGCGCACCTTCGCGAACCACTTCACGTGCAAGCAAGAGGCCGTCGTCGCGGGGTTCTTCGTGCGCCTCGGCATGCCCGGGGCGCGCTTCGGGACCGAGCCGACCGAGGCCGAGCTGCCCAGCCCGCTCACTGCCGAGGGCGTGGTCGACGCGGCCGCGCGCACCTACGCGCAGGTGTTCGCGGAGGACGGCGCCGCCCGGCTCGTCGAGTTCGGCCGCGTGCTGCACGCCGAGCCGACGCTCGGGCCCTACCTCCACCAGGCGATGTTCGACGCGCGCCGCAGCTATCGCACCTGGCTCGTCGAGGCCGGCATGCCGCCGACCCGCGCGGCGCTCCTGCTCGGCGCTCTCATCGGCGTGGGCGGCGTCGTCGTCGAAGAGCTCCTCGAGGGCGACGCCGCACCGTCCGACGTCGGCCCCCTGCTCACCGAAGGCCTCGACTACGTCCGCCGCGGCTTCGCCGAGACCACCTGACCGAGCCCTGCCCAGCCCAGACCCAGTCCACCGAACGCACCGACCGAACGGGACCCCCGTGCACCTTCTCGCGAACCTGTCGCTCAAGAACCGCGCCCTCATCGCGCTCGTCACCGTCGTGACGGCCGTGTTCGGGACCATCTCGTTCGGCTCGCTCAAGCAAGAGCTCATCCCCTCGCTCGAGATCCCGCAGCTCGCGGTCCTCACGAGCTACCCGGGCGCCTCGCCCGAGGTCGTCGCGCAGGACGTCACGGGCGTGCTCGAGCAGGCGCTCCAGACCGTCCCGGGCCTGCAGGGCACGAGCGGCACGTCCTCGACCGGCGTCTCGCTCGTCATGGCGGAGTTCGCGTTCGGCACCGACGTGGCCGGGGTCGAGCAGAAGATGAACCAGGCGATCGGGCGCGTGCGCTCGTTCCTGCCCGAGGGCGCGGACCCGAACGTGCTCGCGATCTCCCTCGACGAGTTCCCGATCCTGCAGATCGCCGTCTCCGCGCAGGACACCGACGCGCTCGCGGGCCGTCTCGACGAGATCGTGGTCCCCGCGATCGAGCGCGTCGAGGGCGTGGGCACCGCCGCCGTCGCGGGTGCGGCCGGTCCGCGCGTCACGATCACGCCCGACGACGCCGCCCTCGCCGGGCTCGGACTGACCCGCGCGGCCGTCGCACCCCTGCTCGTCTCGCACGGCATCGTCACCTCGGGCGGACTGCTCGAGGACGACGGCCGCTCGCTCGCCGTCCAGCTCGGTACACGCATCGGCGCGCTCGAGGAGATCGCCGCGCTGCCCCTCGTCACGCCGCAAGGGCCCGTCGCCCTCGAGGACGTGGCCGACGTCGAGCTCACGAGCGACCCCCTCACCTCGTACGCCCTCGTCGACGGCGTGCGCGCGCTGACCCTCAACATCACCAAGCTGCCCGACGCGAACACCGTCGAGGTGTCCCAGGCCGTGCGCGACCTGCTGCCCGGGCTCGCGGACCAGCTCGACGGCGCCGAGCTCGACGTGCTCGTGGACCAGGCGCCGTTCATCAGCGAGTCGATCTCCTCGCTCGCGATCGAGGGCGGGCTCGGGCTCGTGTTCGCCGTCGTCGTCATCCTGCTGTTCCTGCGCTCCGGGCGCGCGACCCTCGTCACGGCGATCTCGATCCCGCTGTCGATCCTCGTCGCCTTCGTGGGCATGAACGCCGCCGGGTACACGCTCAACATCCTCACGCTCGGTGGCCTGACCATCGCGATCGGGCGCATCGTGGACGACTCGATCGTGGTGATCGAGAACGTCGAGAGACACTTCGAGTACGGCAAGCCACGCGTGAGGACCATCGTCGACGCGGTGCGCGAGGTGGCCGGGGCCATCACGGCCTCGACCGTCACGACCGTGGTGGTGTTCCTCCCGGTCGCCCTCGTGGGTGGCCTCGCGGGCCAGCTCTTCGCGCCGTTCGCGTTTACGGTGGCGATCGCGATGGGCGCCTCGCTCCTCGTCGCGCTGACCATCGTGCCCGTCCTCGCGTACTGGCTCCTCGAGCGCAAGCACGCTCGCGACGGTGCGCCACGGCCCGAGCCGACGACGCGGGCCGAGCGGCTCGCCGAGCTGCGCGCGGGGTCCACGCAGGACGACGCCGCGCTCCAGCGCACGTACCGCCGCACGATCGGCTGGGTCCTGGGCCACCGCTGGATCACGCTCGGCATCGCCGCCGCCGTGCTCGTGGGGACCGTCGCGATGGCGCCGCTGCTCAAGACGAACTTCCTGGGGGACATGGCGCAGGGGACGATCGGGGTCTCCCAGACCGTCGCACCCGGCACGGCGCTCGACGTCCAGCTCGAGAAGGCCGAAGAGGTCTCCGCCGCGATCGGCGCGGTCGAGGGCGTCGAGCTGGTGCAGGCCACGCTCGGGTCCAGCGAGATCTCCCTCGTGCTCGGCGGAGGCTCGGAGGCGATCAGCTACTCCGTGGTGCTCACCGAGGACGCCGACGCGACCGTGACCTCGGACGCCATCCGCGGCGCGCTCGAGGGGATCGTGCCCGCCGACGAGCTCTCGATCTCCGCCGCGGGCGGCATGGGCTTCTCCAACGACGTCGAGATCATCGTGACCGGGCCCGAGCAGGACGCGATCGACACCGCGACCCAGCAGATCGCCGACGCCATGGCGGCGCTGCCCGAGGCCGTCCAGGTCTCCACCTCGCTGTCCGAGGCGCGGCCCACGCTGCAGGTCACGATCGACCGGGACGCCGCCGCGGCCGTCGGGTTCAGCGAGGTGCAGCTCTCCCAGCTCCTCGCCGGCGCGCTCACCCCGCAGCAGATCGGTCAGGTCACCCTCGACGAGACGAGCATGGGCGTGTACCTCGCGCCCACCGACCCGCCGGGGTCCGTCGACGCGCTGCGGTCGCTGCCCGTGCCCACCGCAGCCGGTGTGGTGCCGCTGAGCGAGCTGGCCGACGTCGAGATCGTGGACGGCCCGCTCGCCGTCTCGACCATCGACACGCGCCGCAACGCGAGCGTGTCCGTGACGCCGGGCTCTGACGACATCGGCCAGGCCAGCACTGCCGTGCGCACCACGCTCGACTCGCTCTCGCTGCCCCAGGGTGTGCAGGCCGAGATCGGCGGCATCACGGCCGAGCAGGACGAGGCCTTCGCCCAGCTCGGGCTCGCGATCCTCGCGGCGATCCTCATCGTCTACGTCGTGATGGTCGCGACGTTCCGCTCGCTGCTGCACCCCCTGCTGCTGCTCGTGTCGATCCCCTTCGCGGCGACCGGCTCGATCCTGCTGCAGGTCGCCACGGGGATCCCGCTCGGTGTGGCGTCGCTCATCGGCGTGCTCATGCTCGTGGGCATCGTCGTGACGAACGCGATCGTCCTCATCGACCTCGTCAAGCAGTACCGCGAGGCGGGGCTGGGGATGGACGAGGCGCTGCGCCTCGGCGCGACGCGTCGTGTGCGACCCGTCGTCATGACGGCGGTCGCGGCGATCCTCGCGATGGCGCCCATGGCGATCGGTGTGACGGGGCACGGTGGCTTCATCTCGCAGCCGCTCGCGCTCGTCGTCGTCGGCGGTCTGTTCTCCTCGACCGTCATGACGCTCGTGGTCCTGCCGACCATCTACCACCTCGTGGAGGCTCCTCGCGAGCGGCGTGCGCTGCGCCGCGCCGCGGCGGCGACGACGGCGACCAGCGGTACCGTCGAGGCATGACGCAAGGCTCTCCCGCGCGGCTCCTCGGGGCCGTGATGCTCCTCGGTGCGCTGCTCGGGTGCAACGCGCCGGGGGAGGGCCCGGTGGTCGACGAGGCCGCGGAGCCGCCCGCGCAGGGTCCGCTCGAGGCGCTCGTGGGGTGGGCGGCGCCGCTCGACGGTGCCGCGGGGATGATCGAGCAGATGCGGGTGCGCGAGGAACGCATCGCCGGGTGCATGACGGAGCAGGGCTTCGAGTACTTCCCCGACGTCCCCGCACCCGACGAGGTCATCGCGATGGAGGGTCCAGCGCAGGGCACGCGCGAGTGGGTCGAGCGGTACGGCTTCGGCATCTGGACACCGGTGACCGACGAGGCCGGCGCCTTCGAGTTCTCCTCCGAGCCGTCCACGGAGCGACGTGAGTACCTCGCGGCGATGTCGCCCACCGAGCTCGAGGCCTACCACGCGGCACTGTGGGGGCCCGTCACGAAGGAGCACCCGGACGGCTCCGTGACCCGCTCGGGCGGCTGCATGGCGGTGGGGTACGACGGTATCGGGGACCAGGACGAGTACCTCGCCCAGGTGCGCGAGGAGGCGATTGCCTTCCTGACGGCGCTGGACGGCGACCCCGCCTTCGGGGAGCTCGACGCCCGGTGGTCCGAGTGCATGGCCGCGGAGGGGATGAGCTTCGCCGCGCCGTTCCGTGCCCGCGAGTCGCTGTCCGAGGGACTCGACGAGCTGTTCGAGCAGGCGGCGATCGACGGCACGGACCCGTTCGGTTCGCCGGAGGTGGCCGAGCGCGCCGTGCAGGAGAAGCAGGTGGCGCTCGCGGACCTGGACTGCCGGGAGTCGCTCGACTACGACCGGCAGCACAAGATCGTCGCGCACGAGCTCCAGGCCGGGTACGTCGAGGCGCACCGGGAGGACCTCGACCTGCTCGTCGCGGCACAGGGCGGGTAGCCCAGAGCGGTGAGCCGAGAGCGGTGGGCGAGTCCCGCCGCGCCACCCCCGCGGTGAGTCACCTCCCCGCGCGTCACCCCCCGAGTTGCGGAACACGGGTGGTCCGCCGTGTTCCGCAAGTGGCGTTTTCGGACCGTAGCGTTCCGCACGGTCGGGTGGTGTTCCGCAAGGGACGATGGCGGTGCGTGGTGTTCCGCACGGTCCGGGGGGACGGTGCACGCGGGGGAAGCGGGGGAGAGGGGCTCAGCTCTCCGGGTCGGGGATCGCGTGCGGGAGGCGGTGCATGAGGATCGACTCGGCGTCGCGCGTCTCGGCGGTGCGCAGGTTGTGCGCGAACTCGCGGTCGCGGCGCTCGGCCAGGACGGCGGCGAGGAAGTACTCGGCGTGCGTGCCGGCCGGGGGAGCGGGCGCCACGTAGGCGGACACCTGGGCGGCGAGCTCGTTGCCGAGCTGGGCGCGCGACTCCGGGTGGAGGGACGCCGTGCGGGCGAGGAACTGCCGGCTCGCGAGGGCCAGGCCGTCGGGCAGACGGCGCATGTCCGCAGCGTGCGCCCAGCCCGCGAGGTGGGGCGGCATCTGCAGCGAACGGTCCACCTTCGCCCCGCCGCTGACCCGGACGGCGTAGGTCCCCGCGAGCACGTCGCCGATGCGCTTGCCCCGCGGGTGCACCACGGACGTGATGATCGCGGCCGACGCGAAGGTCAGCCACAGCTCGCCCACCCCCGTGAGCGCGCGCACGAAGGCGTGCCGGAACCGCACGGGACCGCCGTCGTCCCTCACGATCCGCACGCCGAGCGCAAGCTTGCCGATCGAGCGGCCCCGAGACAGCGTCTCGATCGTCGTGGGGACGATCACCATGACGAGCGCGATCGCCACGATGCTCAGCGCGGCGATGATCCCCTCGTCCTCGGACGCCACGCCGAGCGTGAGCACGAGCACGATGAGCCCGTAGCCGCCGACGAGGTAGACGACGGCGTCGATGAAGCCACCCAGCACGCGCACGCCGAACGACACCGGCCGCGCGTCCAGCAGCACACCCTCGCCGGTGAGGATCTCGTCTCGTTGCACGTGCACCCACCTCCCTTGGCTATGGCAGGGTATCGGTCGTGGACCTGGACGCCTTCACCGCGGCGCGCACCGAGCGCTGGGACCGGCTCGACGAGCTCGGCCGCGCCCGCCGTCTGACCGGCGCCCAGGCCGACGAGCTCGTGCGGCTCTACCAGGCCACCGCCACGGACCTGTCCCAGGTCAGGGCGGCGGCACCGGACCCGAACACGGTCACCTACCTGTCCCAGCTCCTCGCGCGCACCCGCGTCGCCATCTCCGGCGCGCACGAGCCCAGCTGGCGCGACGTCGTGCGCTTCCTCGTCGTGACCCTGCCCGCCGCCTTCTACCGGATCCGCTGGTGGACCGTGGGCGTCATGGTCGCGTTCCTCGTGATCGGCACGCTCGCGGGCTGGTACGTGTGGGCCCACGAGGACGTGCTCAACAACTTCATGGACCCCGTGGACCAGGAGGAGTACGTCAACAACGCGTTCGCGAGCTACTACGACCCCGGCGTCGGCTTCGCGGCGATGGTGTGGACCAACAACGCGTGGATCGCCGCGCAGTGCATCGGCCTGGGCATCAGCGGCGTGTGGCCCGTGCTCGTGCAGGTCAACAACGCCGTCAGCGTCGGGGCGATCGGCGGGATGATGGCCCACCACGGCGCGCTCGACGTGTTCCTGAGCCTCATCGCCCCGCACGGCATGCTCGAGCTCACCGCGATCTGGGTGGCGGGAGCGGCGGGGCTGCGCATCTTCTGGACGTGGCTCGTGCCCGGGCCCAGGCCGCGCAGCCGGGCGCTCGCGGAAGAGGGGCGGGCTCTGTTCACCGTCGCGATCGGGCTCGTGATCGTGCTCGGAGTGTCTGGACTCGTCGAAGGATTCGTCACGGGGTCGGCGCTGCCCTCGTGGCTCAAGATCGTGATCGGTGCGACCGTCCTGGCCGGGTACTGGGCCTACACGCTCGTGCTGGGTCGACGCGCCGTCGGGGCCGGCGAGACCGGTGACCTCGAGGCCGACCAGGCGGGCGCCACTCTCCCCCTGGCCGCCTGACGAGCTGAGATCGCCCGCCGGGCCCACCCGGACCGCTGACACCCTGCCGGGTTGCGGCATCTGGTGCCTGGTCCGTGACACCGGCTGTCGCTTTGCGACGGGGCGAGTGACTGGTGTTGCTGGTGGGGCTTGTGTGGCTCTCAGAGGTTGCACGGAGCCCCAGGAGTCACAGCGCCCGTCGCGAAGAGACAACGGTAGGGCACCGTCGGAGTGGGTGGCCGGGCGTGTGGGCGGGGCGCCCGGGGGCTAGAGGCGGCCAGCGGCCTTGAGGGCGAGGTAGGCGTCCGCGAGGGCAGGGGCGAGGTCCTCGGGCAGCGCGTCCACGACCTCCGCGCCCCGTTGGCGCAGGCGTTGCACGACGGCGGCCCGCTCGAGCTCGCCGCGTTCCGCAGCCGCGGCGTCGAACACCTCGTGCACATCCGCCCGCCCCGCCCGCAGCTCGTCGACCTCCGGGTCGCGCACCGAGGCCACTACCACCTGGTGATCGAGCCGCGCGACGGCCTCGAGCAGACCGGACTCCGCGGCGGAGGGCTCGATCGCGGTGAGCAGCACCACGAGCGAGCGCTGCGAGAGGCGCTGCTGGATCACCGCCACGGCACCGGTCCAGTCCGTCTCCGTGAGCTCCGGATCGACCCCGGCGAGCGCCTCGGCCATCGCCGGCATGAGCCGCGCGCCGTGCGCTCCCGCGACGCGTGCGCGGGTCCGCCGGTCGAACGCGACGAGCTCGACGCGGTCCCCGGCGTGCGAGGCGAGCGCGGACAGCAGCAGCGCCGCCTCGATCGACGCGTCGATGCGCGGGGCGTCTCCCACGCGCAGCGCGGACGTGCGGGCCGTGTCGAGCAGGAGGAGCACGCGCCGGTCGCGCTCGGGACGCCACGTGCGCACCACGACCTCGGAGCGGCGCGCGGTGGCCCGCCAGTCGATCGAGCGGACGTCGTCTCCGATCACGTACTCGCGCAACGAGTCGAACTCCGTGCCCTGCCCGCGCACCTGCACGGCGGCCCGCCCGTCGAGCTCGCGCAGCCGCGCCAGCCGGCTCGGCAGGTGCTTGCGCGACGCGAACTCGGGGAGCACGCGCAGCCGCCCGGGCACGTCGATCGACGCCTGGCGGGCGGCGAGCCCCGCAGGGCCGAAGGACCTGATCGTCACGCGGTCCGCCTCCCGGTCGCCGCGCCGGGTGGCGCGCAAGGGCGTGCGCAGCCGCACGGACTCGCCGTCGGGCAGGTCCACGGTGTGCCGGTTCTCGACGGCGCCGGCCGAGGGCTGCCACGCGTCCCGGACCAGGGCGCGGATGCGGCGGCCGGAGGTGTTCGTGAGCGTCAGCTCGCTCTCCGCGGGCTCGCCGAGCCGCACGGCCCCGGGCACGCGGCGCCGCACCACCACGTCGCGCGGGGATGCCGCGAGCCGGGCGTCCACGACGCACGCGAGCACCACGAACGCGAGCCAGCCGAGCCACGTCGCGTGCACGGGCACGAGCGCCACGACCGGCACGCCGAGCGCCACGAGGAGGGCGGCGCGCCCCGTGGGCACCATGTCAGCGGGGGACGGGGACCGACGCGAGGACCGTGTCGAGGACGGTCTCCGCGTTGACTCCCTCGAGCTCCGCCTCGGGCCGCAGCTGCACGCGGTGGCGCAGCGTCGGGTGGGCGAGCGCCTTGACATCGTCGGGGGTCACGTAGGTGCGTCCGGACAGCCAGGCCCACGCCCGCGAGGTCGCGAGCAGGGCCGTGGCGCCACGCGGGGACACCCCGAGCGACAACGACGGCGACTGCCGCGTGGCCCGGCACACGTCCACGATGTAGCCGAGCACCTCGGGCGAGACCTGGACCTTGGCCACCTCGGCGCGCGCGGACTCGAGCACGGCGGCGTCGGCCACGGGACCCACCCCCGCGGCCGCGAGGTCGCGCGGGTCGAAACCGGTCGAGTGGCGCGAGAGCACCTCGATCTCGTCGTGGCGCTCGGGCAGCGGCAGCAGCAGCTTGAGCAGGAACCGGTCGAGCTGGGCCTCGGGCAGCGGGTACGTGCCCTCGTACTCGACGGGGTTCTGCGTGGCGATCACGAGGAACGGGTCCGGCAGCGGCCGCGAGACGCCGTCCACCGAGACCTGCCGCTCCTCCATCGCCTCGAGCAGCGAGGCCTGCGTCTTGGGCGGGGTGCGGTTGATCTCGTCCGCGAGCAGCAGGTTGGTGAAGACGGGTCCCTCGCGGAACGAGAACTCCGCCGTCCGGGCGTCGTACACGAGCGAACCGGTCACGTCACCGGGCATGAGGTCGGGCGTGAACTGCACGCGCTTGGTGCCCAGGTCGAGCGCCCCGGACAGCGTGCGCACCAGGAGCGTCTTCGCGACGCCCGGCACGCCCTCGAGGAGCACGTGCCCGCGGCACAGCAGCGCGATGACCAGGCCCGTCACGGCGGCGTCCTGCCCGACGACGGCCTTCGCGACCTCGGTGCGCACCCGACCGAGGCGCTGGCGCAGCTCGTTCGACAGCGCCGACTGCGGCGGGGGTCCCACGGGAGCGGGGGGAGCGGCGGGCGGTGCGTACGGCTCCGCGGCGGGCGTCTGGGGGGTCGGCTCGGGCTGGTAGGGCTCCGTCACGGTCGGTGGACCTCGCTTTCCAGGCGGTCGAGTTCTCGGGCCAAGTCTGTCAGCCCGGCATCGGAGGTGGGCGGGGGGCCGTAGAGCAGCAGTGCGACCTCGTCACGCGACCGCCCCGAAGCGTAGGACACCTCGTCGAGCACGGCCTGCGCGCCCGCCGAGCGCGGCAGGCCGAGCCGCTGGGCGCACCGGCTCGCGGTCGCGGCGCGCAGGGCCGCCGCGGCGTGCCCGTACGCGCGGGAGCGTCGGTACAGGCGCCCGCGCCCGCGCGTGACCTCGGCGGACCGGACCACCACGGGCAGCGGTTCGGCCACGAGCCGGCCCAGGCGGCGTCCGCGCCACAGGGCGACCACCACGACGAGCACGAGGAGCTGGATCGCCACGAACCCCACCCAGCCCGGCACGAGGTCACCCGGTCCGGCGCTCGAGCCGCCCGCGTCGACGTCGCGCAGGTCCTGCGCGTCGGGGGTGTACCAGACGAGCTCGGCGTTGCGGCCCAGGAGGCGCAGAGCGAGGGCCGCGTTGCCGCCCTGGGCGAGGGCCTCGTTGGTCAGCGGCTCGGCGGTCGCGAGCGCCGTGACCCTGCGACCGTCCACCTCGGCCACCGCGAGGCCCGCGGCACCGTCGTCGTCGAGGAAGCACAGCGTCACGCCCTCGCCGAGCGGACCCTCGCCGTCGTCGGTCGCGTGGAAACCGCCTCCCGTCCAGGAGAGGCTCCCCGCCGCGACCGCGTCAGGGTCGGAGCACTGCGCCGTCGTCGTGGTCTGTGGCGCACCCCACGAGTACTCGGACCACAGGCTCGGGGCGTAGCCGGAGACGAGGTAGCCGGGCTCGACCAGCACGAGGTCCGCCGCCGTGCCCGCGAGCCGCTCGACGTGGTCCTCGTAGAGCAGCGTGTGGTCCGTCACGAGCAGCGTGGTACCGGCGCCCGCGAGCTCGACGGCCTCGGCGAGGCGATCGACGTGCGTGACGTGCACGCCCTGGCGGCCCAGGATCTGCGCCACGGCGCGTGAGCCCTGCGGCGTGGTGCTGTCCGGTGCGAGCGGCTCGGCCGACGTCCGGGGCTCGGGCAGGACCGAGGTCAGGGCGAGCAGCGCGAGGAGCACGAGCCCGCCCACGACGCGACGCGTGATCCGACGACGGCGGGACACGGGTGGACGCCCACCCGCCCGCGCGGCCTCGACGGTCCCCGGGGCGGCCGGGGGCGCGGCGTGCGCCGTCGTCGTCACGACTCGACCGTCGCGAGCACGAGGGGCTTGCTCGCCCGCGCGGCCTCGTCGAGCTCGGCGAGCGAGCGGTAGTCCTGCTCGGTGCCGTGGGCGTCGCCGTAGCAGACCTCGTCGAACAGGGCGCTCGCGGCGAGCAGCTCCGTGGCGATCCCGGGCAGCACGGCGCCGGCGTCGAGGGCCACCTCGTGCGCGGTGCGCCCGGCGCGTTCCTCGAGCAGCGCGCGTTCCTCGAGCCCGCGCACGAGCCCGCGGAAGCGCTCGAGGACGGCCGTGTGCCAGTCGCCGCGCTCGGCGGCCGCGACCGCGGCGGCACGCATCTGCTCGGCGGTGCGGGCGTCCTCGGCGTCGAACACGAGCCGGTCGGCCCTGCCACGGCGCGAGAGCCGCACGGGTCCGGCGATCCACAGCGCGACGAGCCCGACGACGACGGCGACGATCACGAGCACGAGCCCGATCGTCCGCGGGTCGATGTCCGCCGCCTGGCCGTTGCCGAACAGGCGTCCCAGGAGCTCCTGGACCCACTCGAGGATGCGGTCGAGGAGGCTCTTGCCCTGGTGGTACGCCGGGTCGGCGAGCTCTTCGCGCGCCCAGCGCTGCGCCGTGGCCGCGTCGGGCACGACGGGGACGTCCCCCGGGAGGACTCGGGTCACGTGGCGTCCGCGGCCGCTCGGGCGAGCGCGACGTCGAGCCCCTCGCGGCGCATGCGCACGTCGATGTACTGCAACGCGATGACGGCACCGAGGAACACGGTCGACAGGGTCTCGGCGATGACGGTCGAGATCGCGGTGACCACGAGCGGCCCCAGCTCGGTGGGGTTGGCCAGCGGGAACAGCAGCGTGGTCGCGAACGCGCCGGGCACGGCCACCACGCTCGCGACGACGGCGACGATGACGACGGCGAGCGCCAGCACACCGAACAGGCGCCAGAAGCTGCCGCGGGTGAGCCGCCAGCCGCGCGCGATGCCGCGCCAGAGCTTCTGGTCCTCGAGGACGAGGACGGCGGGCACGAGCACCGTGCGCACCATGAGCCACAACGAGAGCACGGTGAGCGCGACGAGGCCCACGACGACGCTGAGGATCACCAGCCCGATCTGGTCCATGGCCGCGAACACGACGACGAGCCCCACGATCAGACCCGTGGCGAGCACGAGCACGAGGTTGAGCAGGAGCGAGAAGCCGACCAGCGCGAGCGCGTGGGGGCGCACCTTCGCCCACACCTCGCCCGCCCCGACGCGCTGGCCGATCACCGAGCGGCTCACCGAGACGATGAGCAGTCCCGTGAGGACCGCGATGGCCACTCCGAGCGTGGGGGTCGTGGTGAGGAACTGGGCGGTCGTGGCGGACATCGTGCTCGCGAAGTACTCGTCGAGCTCGCCCAGGCCGCTGAACGCGTTGGCGAAGGAGCCCGCGAGCAGCCCCTGCACGTACCACTGCAGCACGGCCTGCACCGCGACGGTGAGGGTGACGACGACGGCCGTGAGACCGAACATCACCCCCGGGTTCGCGCGCACCGCGCGAAACGCGCCGTCGAGCACCTCGCCCACGGAGAGCGGTCGCAGGGGGACGACGCCGGGACGCAGGGCGGTGCGCAGCGCCGCATACCCGGCGGGCGGCGCGGCCGGGGCGTACCCGACAGGGGGCGGCGGGGGAGCGGGCGACCCGGGGGGCGCCGTCGTCGGCCCTTGCGGTGCGCCGTACCCCGGCGCCGCGTGCGCCGGGCCCCAGCCCGCCCCCGTGCCGTACCCGCCCGTGTCCCGGGGCTGGGACGGCTGCGTCCAGGGGGACCCCGTGCCCTCGGGAGTGCTCGTCATCCGGCCATCGTGCCACGCGGGTGCGACAGAAATGACCTCGTGTCTCGCGGGGGATGCCACGATAGGGGCATGAAGGGACGTGTCCTGGTCGTCGACGACGACGTCGCGCTCGCCGAGATGATCGGCATCGTGCTGCGCTCCGAGGGCTTCGAGCCCACGTTCTGCGCCCACGGGGACGAGGCGCTCGACGCCTTCCGGGCCTCGAGCCCCGACCTCGTGCTGCTCGACCTCATGCTCCCGGGCAAGGACGGCATCGAGGTGTGCCGGCTCATCCGGGCCGAGTCGGGCGTGCCGATCGTCATGCTCACCGCGAAGAGCGACACCGTGGACGTGGTGCTCGGGCTCGAGTCCGGGGCGGACGACTACATCCCCAAGCCCTTCAAGCCCAAGGAGCTCATCGCGCGCGTGCGAGCCCGGCTGCGCCGCACGAGCGACCCCGCGCCCGAGCACCTGCTCATCGGCGACCTCGAGATCGACGTCACGGGGCACCGCGTCCTGCGCGACGCCGTCCCCATCGCGCTCACCCCGCTCGAGTTCGACCTGCTCGTCGCGCTCGCCCGCAAGCCCACCCACGTCTTCACGCGCGAGGTGCTGCTCGAGAAGGTGTGGGGGTACCGACACGCCGCGGACACGCGCCTGGTCAACGTGCACGTGCAGCGGCTGCGCTCGAAGATCGAGCCCGACCCGGAGAACCCCGTCATCGTGCTGACCGTGCGCGGCGTGGGGTACAAGGCGGGGCCCCCGGACGGGTGAGATGGTCCGCGTGAGCCTGGTCGCCCGTCGCGTGTCACGGGCCGTGACCCGGTGGCCCCTGCGCGCGGTGCGACGGTGGCGCTCCTCGCTGCAGCTGCGCGTCCTGAGCACCACGATGCTGCTCGGCCTGGTCGCCGTGGCCCTCATCGGCACGTTCTTGTCGCAGCGCATCAGCGAGGACCTCTTCGCCCGGCGCACCGCCGAGGTGCTCCAGGAGGCCGCGCGCGGCACCCGGCAGGCGCAGAGCAACTTCGACGCGTCCGCGGCGCGCACGTCCGCCGAGATCACCGAGCTCTTCCAGTACTCGGTGCAGCAGTCCCTGCTGTCCGGCTCGGCGGACCGCAGCGTCTTCCTGCTGCGCTCGCCGGGCCCGCTGCCGCCCGTGGTGGTCAACGAGTTCGTCACGAACGAGTCCTTGCGCTCGCTCATCACCCCCGAGCTGCGCACCGCGACCGCCGAGGCCGAGGGCGGGCAGCGCTGGCAGTCCGTCGCGATCCCGCGCGACCCCGCCGAGCCGGGCGCCGTGACCGCCGGGATCATGGTGGGCTCGACCGTGCAGGTCAACGTGGCGGGACAGTACGAGCTGTACTTCTTGTTCCCGCTGGGCGCCGAGCAAGAGGTGCTGGGCTTCGTCCAGCGGACGATGGCGATCGGCGGCGTGTTCCTCGTGGCGCTCCTCGTGGCGATGACGTGGCTCGTGACGAGCCAGACGGTGCGCCCCGTGCGGACCGCCGCGAGCGTGGCCGAGCGGCTCGCGGACGGGCACCTCACCGAGCGCATGCACGTGCGCGGGCAGGACGAGATGGCCACGCTCGCGCGGTCCTTCAACGAGATGGCCGAGTCGCTCCAGGACCAGATCGAGCGCATGGAGCAGCTCAGCGCGCTGCAGCGCACGTTCGTCTCCGACGTCTCGCACGAGCTGCGCACGCCCATGACGACGGTGCGCATCGCCGCCGAGGTGATCGCGGCCGAGCGCGAGAGCTTCCCCCCGGCGCTGCGCCGCTCCGCCGAGCTGCTCACGACGCAGCTCGACCGCTTCGAGGAGCTCCTCGCGGACCTGCTCGAGATCTCCCGCTTCGACGCGGGCGCCGCCGTGCTCGACGCCGAGCGCCGCGACGTGCGCGACGTCGTGACCTCCGCCGTGGACACCGTGTCCTCGCTCGCCCAGCGGCGCGGCTCGTGGCTCAGCGTCGACGCCCCCGAGCGCGCCGTGCACGTGGACCTCGACCCGCGACGCGTCGAGCGGATCCTGCGCAACCTCCTGGTCAACGCGATCGAGCACGCCGACGGCACGGACGTCGAGGTCACCGTGGGCGTCGACGATCGTGCGGTGGCGATCTGCGTGCGCGACTACGGCGTGGGCCTGAGCCAGGAGGCCGCCGAGCACGTCTTCGACAGGTTCTGGCGCGCCGACAAGGCCCGCGCGCGCACCACGGGCGGCACGGGACTGGGCCTGGCGATCTCGCTCGAGGACGCGCACCTGCACGGCGGCTGGCTCGAGGCGTGGGGCCGCCCTGGTCTCGGCGCGAACTTCCGGCTCACGCTCCCGCGGCGCGCGGGCATCCAGCTCACGGGCTCGCCGCTGCCCCTCGTGCCGGACAACCCCATGCCCGCGACGCGTGCGGTGCACGCCGAGACCGACGAGGCGAGCACGGGGCGCGGGACCGACCCTACGGCGATCCCCGACCTCGACCGGCTGGAGGCGCGATGACCCGGAGGTGGTGGGCGGGCGTGGTGGCCGCGGTGGCGTTCGTGGCCGGCTGCTCGGTGATCCCGACGTCGGGCGAGGTCCACGAGGGCGACGGCAACGTCGGCGAGCCGGGCCAGATCATCCCGCAGGGCTCCCTGCCCGGGCTCGACGCGAGCCCTGAGGAGATCCTGCGCGGCTTCCTCGCGGCGAGCCCCGCGGGCGTCAACAGCGCCCATCAGATCACCCGCGAGTACCTCACGCTCGCGGGGCGCCTCGCGTGGGAGCCGTGGCGCGGGGCGACGGTCTACCGGGCGGACCCGCGCTTCGACATCGTCTCCGTCACCACGGACCGCGTCACGTACGCCGTGACGATGCCCGTGGCCGCGACCGTCGACGAGCAAGGGCTCTTCTCGGAGCGCGGCAGCCTCACGGAGGAGTCCTTCGAGTTCGAGCTCGCACGCGACCGGGACGGTCAGTGGCGCATCGACGTGCTGCCCAACGCCGTCCTGCTCAACGTGTCCAACTTCAACAACCTCTACCGCGCCACGACCCTGTACTTCCCGACGCCCGACCGCACGCACCTCGTGCCGGACGTGCGGTGGTTCGTGCGCGAGGGCGCGGCGACGCTCGCCATCCAGGCCCTCCTCGAGTCCGGTCCGGCGCCGTGGCTGCGCGACGCCGTCCTCGGCGGGGTGCTCGGCGGGGTGCGGCTCGAGGGCGAGAGCGTACTGGTCGACGCGACCGGCACGGCCACCGTGGACCTGAGCTCGTCCTTCATGGACCTGCCGCGCGAGGACCAGTCGCTCGTGCTCGCCCAGATCGAGGCGGTGCTGCGCCGTGGCGGCGTCGGGGGCGTGAGCGGGGTGCGGGTCCTCGTGCAGGGCGTCGAGATCACCGTGCCCGTCGACGAGTCCCTCGTGCGCGACCCGGCGCCCGACGGCAACCTCGTGGCCCTCGACGAGGCGGGCGAGCTCGTGACCCTCACCTCGGCGGGACTCGTGCCCGTCGAGGGGATCGCCCCGCTCGCCGACGTCTCCGCCCGCGCTCCGGCGCAGGGTGCGGGTGGGTTCCCGCTCGTGCTGCTCGCCGGCTCGAACCGCCTGGTCAACGTGCGCGGCGAGAGCATCTCCGCGCCGTGGGTCGAGGGTCGGCGCCTCGTACCCCCGAGCGTCGACCGCTTCGGCTGGGTGTGGACGACGCCCCAGGCGAGCGGCGGGCTCCTCGTGGCGGCACGGTCGGCCCTGGAGCGCCTCGACGTGCAGGCCGAGTGGCTCGAGGGGCGCGAGGTGCGCTCGCTGCGCGTCTCGCGCGACGGCTCGCGCGTGGCGATCGTCTCGGTGGGCGCCGAGGGCACCACGGTGGACGTGGCCGCCGTCATGCGTGACGAGACGGGGCGCCCGCAGCGCGTGGGTGCCGCCCATGCCGTCGGTGCCGTGCTCGGCGACGCCGTCGACGCGCAATGGGTGGACGAGTCGACGCTCGCGGTCCTGGGCACGATGTCCGGGACGGTCTCGCAGACGGTGGCGCTCGTGCCCGTGGACGGCTTCACGACCTCGCGCGGGACACCGGGCGGGGGTTCTCCCGTGGTGACGCTCGCGACCGCGAAGGGCGACAGGTCGATCTACGTCTCGACCGAGGACCAGGTGCTGTGGCAGTGGCGAGCGGTGAGCTGGGAGAAGGTGGCCGAGGGAGTCCGCGCCCCGGCGTTCCCCGGTTGAGCCGGGTGCCCGACGGCGCACCCCGGTCCACAGCCCTTCCGGTGCCGACCCGGGTGCCGTGCTCCCGCACGGCACGCTGGTCCGGTGGCGGGTGACGACGGGGCGGCGTGGTGGGTCGAGCTCGGGCGCGTGATCGTGCCCGTCGCGTGCGCGGGCTGTGGCGCGCCCGACGTCGCATGGTGCCCGGCGTGCCGCGGCGCGCTCGCGGGACCGATGGTGCGCTGCGAGGAGGACGCCCCGCGGCTCGACCGGCTCGACGGGGTTCCCGTGCTGCCGGTCTGGGCGTGCGCCCCCTACACCGGTCCCGTGCGCGAGGCGGTGCTCGCGTGGAAGGACCGTGGCCGGGCGGATCTCACCGGACCGGTCGGGGACGTGTTCGCCGACGGCGTGCGCCCGGTGGCCGCGAGCATCGCGGTGGCGGTGCGCTCCGAGGGGCTGCCGGGGCTGCTCGTGGTGGGCGCGCCGTCCTCGCGGGCGGCGGTGCGGCGCCGGGGCTCCGACCTCGTCGCGGGGCTCGCGGGGCGGGCCGCGGGCGCGCTCGTGGCCGGCGGCGTCCCCGCGCGTCCCCTCGGTGCGCTCGAGCAGGCACGGGGAGCCCGCGACCAGGTGGGGCTCGGGTCGCGGGCGCGTCGCCGCAACGTCGCGGGGCGCGTGCGGGTCCGTGCGGGGGCGCGGTTGCGGGGGGCCGCCGTCGTCGTCGTCGATGACGTCCTGACCACGGGGGCGACCCTCGCGGGAGCGGTCGACGCGCTCGAGGGGGCGGGCGCCCGCGTCCTCGCGGGCCTCGTGCTCGCGGCCACCCCGAGCCCCGCACGGCGCAGTCCGGACATACCCGCCGCGACACGCAAGTGACCGGGACGATCGGCTGGTGGCGACCCCGTGGGCGGGCTACGGTGAGAGTCCACGCAGACGTGATCCCCGGAAGGCTCGGGGACGCGTCCGCGGCGCGGAGGGAGGTGAGAACCCCGGGGCTCTTCGGAGCCGTTCTGGCAGGTCCGCTCCCGGGGCGCGAGCCCCACGTCCGCAGGAGGATTCCATGGAGATCGTCGTCGTCGGCCGGCACACCCAGGTGCCCGACAGGTTCCGCACCCACGTCGAGTCGAAGCTCGCGAAGGCCGAACAGCTCGCGCCGCGCGCCCAGCGGATCGACGTCGAGATCACCCACGAGTCCAACCCCCGGCAGTCCGACCAGAGCGAGGTGGTCGAGATCACCGTCCGGGGCAAGGGCCCCGTCATCCGTGCCGAGGCCGCCGCCGACGACCGCTACGCGGCGCTCGACCTCGCCACGACCAAGCTGTTCGAGCGGCTGCGTCGCCACCGCGACCGCATCAAGTCGCGCCGCACGGCCGGGCCCGCGACCCTCGTCCCCGTCGACGTGCGCCCGCTCGAGGAGATCGCCCCCCCGGCGAGCGCCGACGGCGAGCGCGTGGTGACCGAGGACGGTGCGATCGAGCACACCCTCGGCGACTCGCCCGTGGTGATCCGCGAGAAGGTGCACGAGGCGCTCCCCATGACCCTCGACGACGCGCTGTACGAGATGGAGCTCGTGGGCCACGACTTCTTCCTCTTCGTGGACGCCGAGACCGCGCAGCCGTCGGTCGCCTACCGGCGCAAGGGCTGGAGCTACGGCGTGATCCGGCTCGACAGCGCCGTGGTGGGCGCAGGAACGGGCGACCGGGCCGCCGCGCGCGGCTGACCCACCACCCCTCCCACGAGAGTGGATCCATCCTCCCCAGAGTGGATCCACCTTCCCGAGAGTGGATCCACCCTCCGCAGGGTGGATCCACTCTCGTGCGTTTCGCTCCATCGTGACCCGTTCGCGTGAGGATCGCTCCACTCTGGGGTGAGGTCGGGGTGGGGGTGGGGCTGGGGTGGGGGAGACCAGGTGGGTGGGGGCAGGTCAGGGTGGGAGTGTGGGTGGGTAGGGGGAAGATGTGCGAGTGGCGACGACGACGGCGAGGACCGGCCCCATCAGCACGCAGACGCTGACCCTCTCCCAGGCCCGGCGCATCGCCGTCGCGGCTCAGGGGCTCGACCGGCCGCGACGAGAGGGGACCGTGACGATGCGGGGCGTGCAGCGGGTCATCGACCGGGTGGGCCTGCTGCAGATCGACTCGGTCAACGTGCTCGCACGCGCCCACCTCGTGCCGCTGTACTCGCGGCTCGGCCCGTACGACACCGCGCTCCTCGAGCGGGCCACGGCCGCACCGCGGCGCAGGCTCGTCGAGACGTGGGCGCACGAGGCGTCCTTCGTCCCGCCCGAGACCTACGGGCTGCTCGCCTACCGCCGCTCGGCGCTGTCCACCAAGTGGTTCGCCGACGACTCGGAGCTGTTGCTCCGGCATCCCGGGGAGGTCGCCGAGGTGCGGGCCATCGTGGCCGCGGAGGGTCCCGTGACGGCTGCGGCAATCCAGGAGCGCTTCGAGGGCCGCCACCCGCGCACGGGCACGGGGTGGTGGGAGTGGTCCGTCGCGAAGCGGATCCTCGAGCGGCTCTTCTACCTCGGCGAGCTCGCGAGCGCGGGTCGTACCCCCGCGTTCGAGCGGCTCTACGACCTGCCCGAGCGCATCCTGCCCGCCGAGGTGCTCGCCGGCCCCGCGATCGCGCGCGCGGACGCGGTGCGCGAGCTGGTCCGGTTCGCGGCGCGCGCCCACGGGGTCGCCACGGTGCGGTGCCTCGCGGACTACCACCGGCTCCGCACCGATGACACGAAGCGCGCCGTGGGCGAGCTCGTCGAGGAGGGCGTCCTCGAGCCGGTCGCGGTGGAGGGCTGGCGGGGGCCCACCTACCTGTACGTCGACGCCGCGCGCCCGCGTCGCGCGACCGGCAGGGCGCTGCTGAGCCCGTTCGACCCGCTCGTGTGGGAGCGCAAGCGCCTGCACGCGCTGTTCGGCATGCACTACCGGATCGAGATCTACACCCCGGCCCCGAAACGGCGGTACGGCTACTACACGCTGCCGTTCCTCGTGGGCGAGCACGTCGCGGGGCGCGTGGACCTCAAGGCCGACCGGGCCGCCGGGCGCTTGCTGGTGCAGGCCACGTGGTCCGAGGAGCACGCGCCGCCCGAGACGGCCATCGCGCTCGCCGCCGAGCTCGCCGACCTCGCGCGCTGGCTCGGTCTCGACACGGCCGTGGTGGCGGACCGGGGTGACCTGGCGCGCGCGGTGCGCGCTGAGCTCGCCGCCGCGGGAGAGCTCGCGCTCGCGGAAGGCTGACGACGACGGCCCACGGCAGCCACGTCGCGCGCCGGACCCACTAGGTTGAGCGGATGCGCCCTGCCCCACCGCGCCGCGAGGTCTTGCGGTGACCCCACGACGCGGTCTGCTGCTCGTGGTGCTCGGCGCGCTGTGCTGGGGCGCGGGCGGGCTCAGCGGCGCGCTCCTGGGCGGCGAGGCGTCCCTCGGCGCGGGAGCGGTCGCGGCCTACCGGCTCCTCGGCGGCGGGCTCGCGGTCCTCGTGGGAGTCGCGTCGGTCGAGGCGTTCCGTCCGCGCGGGCGCCTGCGGGTGGCCTCGCGCGCCGCGTGGGGTCGCGTCACCGCCGTCGCCGCGCTCATCGCGGTGTTCCAGGCGACCTACTTCCAGGCCGTGTACCTCGTGGGGGTCGCGGTCGCGACGCTCGTGACGCTCGGTTCGGCGCCCGTGATCGTCGCGGGGGCACAAGCGGTCCGACGACGACGGCCCCCGGCGGGTCACGTCCTCGTGGCGATTGGCTGTGCCGTCGTTGGGCTCGTGCTCCTCGTGGTCGTGGATCAGCGGGACGGGGACCCTGAGTCGGGAGCCGCCGTCGGACCCGGGGCGTCCGCCGTCGGACCGGGTGCGTCCGCCGTCGGACCCGTACCGCTCGACGCGACCGTCCTCGCGGGCGTGGGCTTCGCCCTCGCCGCCGCCCTCGCGTTCGCGACCCTCGTGGTGGTCAACCGAAAGCCCGTCGTGGGGATGGGGCCGCTTGTCATGACGGGGGTGGCGTTCACGGCCGGCGGGGTGCTGCTCGTGCCGTTCGCGGCGCTCGTGGGAGGGTTCGCGGCGCCGTCCACGGGGCTCGGCTGGTGGTGGCTCGCGTTCCTCGCGCTCGTCCCCACGGCGCTCGCCTACGCCCTGTACTTCACGGGCCTGCCGGCGGTGGGGGCCACCCCGGCGGCGCTCGCTGCTCTCCTCGAACCGCTCGCCGCCGCGCTGCTCGCCGTCGTCGTCCTGCGGGAGCGGCTGGGCCCGGCGGGGTGGTGCGGGGCGGCGCTGCTCGTGCTCGCG
>Ga0222423_1000069_pt1 | contig 110153 bp, 95 predicted proteins | sample 3A0metagenome_FD_182472 | JGI IMG/M metagenome (GOLD analysis project Ga0222423, IMG submission 182472) | Enriched microbial communities from leaf-cutter ant dump, University of Wisconsin, Madison, United States - 3A0 (version 2) | ecosystem: Environmental > Terrestrial > Nest > Insects nest >...
AATGCCGACTGCGCTACCGCGTTCAACGCCGGGCTGGACATCTTCAACGTGCCGCAGGACTGGAAGGCGCTGCACGGCAACCTGGTGCGCGAGGTGCGCGCAGGCACGATACCGATGGCGCGGCTGGACGACGCCGTGCGGCGCATCCTGCGGGTGAAGTTTCGCGCTGGCGTGTTCGATGAGCCTTCGCCGGCCAACCGCCCGACCACCTTTCGCCCCATCGGCACGCCGGCCCATCGCGCCATCGCGCGCGAGGCGGTGGCCAAGTCGCTGGTGCTGCTGAAGAACAACGGCGCGCTGCCGCTCAAGCCCGGCGCCACCGTGCTGGTGGCCGGCGACGGCGCCGACAACCTCGCCATGCAGTCCGGCGGCTGGACGCTGAGCTGGCAGGGCGCGGACAACAGCAACGCCGATTTTCCTGGCGCCACCTCGATCCTCGCCGGCCTCACGGCGCAGGTGGAGGCGGCCGGCGGGCACGTGCTGTACAGCGCGGACGCCAGCACGACGCGCAAGGCCGACGTCGCCGTGGTGGTGTTTGGCGAAACGCCGTATGCGGAGTTCATGGGCGACCAGCCCGACGTGGCGCTGCACCACGACAACACCGAGTCGCTGGCGCTGCTGCGCAAGCTCAAGGCGCGCGGCATGCCGGTGGTGGCGGTGCTGCTGTCCGGCCGGCCGCTCTACGTCAATCCGCAGATCAACGCCGCCGACGCGTTTGTCGCCGCATGGCTGCCGGGTTCGGAGGGCGAGGGCGTGGCCGACGTGCTGCTGGGCCGGCGCGATTTCACCGGCAGGCTGAGCTATTCGTGGCCGGCGCGTCCCGACCAGACGCCGCTCAACGTGGGCGACGCCGACTACGCGCCGCAATTCGCCTACGGTTATGGCCTCAGCTACGCCGAGCCCGTCACCACGGCGCCGCTGCCGGAGGTGGCCGGCACCATCCGCTATGGCGAGAAAAACGTCTACTACGCCAAGGGCACGGCATGGAACGGCTACGCGCTGTGGATCGGTGACGCCAACGCCCCGCGCATGGACTACGTGGGCACGCGCACCACGCTGTACGGCACCGCCAACCTCACGCTGGAGCCGCAGCGCGACGGCGCGCTGCATGCGCGCTGGGCGGGCAAGTCCACCGCGTGGATCGCCACCGGCGCGGCCACGCCCTCGGACATCGCCCGCGAAGCCAACGGCGCGATGATGCTGAGCCTGTCGCTGCGCCTCAACGCCGCGCCCACCGCCGAGGTGCGCCTGGGCCTGGGCAAGGCCTCGGTACCGGTCACCGACGCGCTCAAGGCGTTGCCCGCCGACCGCTACGCCACGCTCGCCGTGCCGCTGTCGTGCTTCGCCGCGCAGGACCTTGCCGCCACGCCGACCGTGGCGACGCTGGAAACCGCCGGCACGCTCGACCTCTCCATAGCCGTCATCCGTCTCGTCGAGACCCGCCCCGGCGCAGCGTGTCCCGCGCCATGAGTGCTGCCGGGTCGGTCGCGTGCATCCGCTGCGGCAGCGCTCCCGCCGCTGTCGCGCGGATGCGTGTCCTGGCCGGTGACGCTGCGGTAGAAACCGATTGCCAGTAGCGCGAGCAAGGCCAGCATCCTCCGACGTGATCATGGCGGCGTTGGCACAGGCAGGTGAAAGGCAGGCGGCTTTGTCGCGGACGGCCCTTCGACTTCGCTGCGCTACGCTCAGGGCGATCGCTCGTATGGCATCCGATCACCCTGAGCGTAGGCCCGCAGGGCCGGAGTCGAAGGGTGCGCGCAACCGGCCAAACGCGCCTGCGTGGGTCGATCCGGTTTGCGCACCGGCAAGATCGGCATCGCGCGCGTGGTCATCCGCACCCGCGAATACCTGTGCGCGGTCAGGCCGCGCCGCTCACGCTTCGTCGTTCGCGCCCACGCCCACGGCGCGCAGCGGGCGGTCGGGGAGATCCGGATCATGCGGTTCCACCGGCGGCAGCTCCGGCGACGGCGAGGGTGACGGCTCAGCGGGTCGGGTGGGATCGTCGGGCGTGGGTGGTGGCGTTGGCGGCTGGTAGTGCAGGCGGCTTTCGCGTGCATCGGCATCCATGACGGGTCTCCGGTAAGGGCAGGGGTGCTGCCGGTCATCGTGCGCACGAGGCGATGAACGCCCCGCATGCATCGCGCCAACAACCCCTACACGACGGCGCGGCTAGATTGCCCACCTCCCCACGGCACCCAAGGAGTTCCACCACGATGAAGCATCCTGACCGCTCCACCGCGCGCCGCCGCGCATCGCGCCTTGCCTTGCTGCCGCTGGCGCTGGCCAGTACGGCCGCGCTCGCCGACCAGTCGCCCGCGCTCGATCGCGCCAGCCTGTGGGTGGGTGGCTACTACACGCACATGAACACCGTGATCGGCGCCAGCGACAAGAGCGGCGACAACTACGGCTCGGTCGACCTGGAGCACGACCTGGGCTTTGACACCCACCGCACCACGCCGCGTGCGCGGCTGGATTTCCTGATCGGCGATCACCAGGGCTTCTCGTTCGACTACTACAACGCGCACCGCTCGCGTGCCCAATCCATGAGCCAGGCGTTCTCCTACGGCGGCACCGACTACCTGGCCTCGGCCAGCGTGCACGGCAAGCTCAACTTCAACTTTGGCAGCGCCGCCTACCGCTGGTGGTTCGGCAGCGGCAACGACGTGTTCGGCCTGGGCCTGGGCGCCGCCTACTACGGCATCCACGCCAGCATCAGCGGCGAGGCATCGATGAACGACGAGGTGGCGCAGGCCTCCAGCAGCACCAGCGAAACGGCGTGGGCGCCGATGCTGCAGCTGGGATGGCGCCATGCGTTCGACCACAACGTGCGCATGTATGTCGATCTTTCCGGCGTCAAGCGCAACAGCACGCGGCTGGGTGGCCATATCTACAACGCGTCGGTGGGCGTGGAGTGGTTTCCGTGGGAGCACGTGGGCTTTGGCGCCGAGTACGGCTACACCAAGATCGCGCTGCACCAGCATCGCGAGCGTTTCAACGATCGCCTGGACATGAAGCTGGACGGCCCGTCGCTGTTTGCGCGGGTGCGCTTCTAGCGCGCCCCGGTCCGCCCGCCGCCCCAAGGCGCCCTCCCTTGTCGGGGAGGGCGCTTTGTTCTCCGCTCAATCCTCGACCTTTTGCGCCTGCGGTTCGGGTGCCGCCGGTTCGCCACGCGCCACCGACAAGCCGTGGGTGAGCTCGGCGCCCACCAGCACGATGGTGGCCGCGTAGTAGACCCAGGTAAGCAGCACCACCAGCGCGCCGGCCGATCCGTAGGCGCCGCCGACGCTGGCATGGCGGATGTAAATGTCGATCGCCCATTTGCCGGCGATGAACAGCACCGTGGTCAGCAGCGCGCCCCGCCATGCGTCGATCCATGCGATGCGCGCGTCGGGCAGTACGCGATACATCGCGCCAAACGCGGCAATGAACACCGCCAGCGAGATCAGCCGCTCGGCGAGCGTCCATGCCAGCGAATCGGCCGGCACGAAAAGGCTGATCGCGGTACTCACCACAAACGACACGATGAGCAGAAACGTCATGCCCACCAGCAGGCTGATGGCGCGCGCCCGCGCCCACAGCCAGGCGGTAATGGCCTTGCCCGGCTTGGCCTGCACATCCCAGATGACATTGAGCGCGCCCTGCAACTGGGCAAACACCACCGAGGCGCTGAAAAGGGTGATGCCCAGGCCCACCACGCCGGCCACGTTGCCCAGCGTGGGCGTGGAGCGGGCGTTGTGCAGCACCAGGGTGAGTGCGCCGGCGGCCTTGTCGCCCACCATCGACGCCAGTCCGTCAACCAGTTGGCCCTGCCAGCGCGGCTCAAGCGCGGCCAGCACCCACAGCAGCAGGACAATCAGCGGCGCAAACGACAGCGCGGAGTAGAACGCGATGGCCGCCGCGCGGGTAAGCAGCGCATCGTCGCCCACGCCGCGAACGGCCTGGCGCAAGGCGACGAAGCAAGGTGAGGCTCGCACGTGGATCTTCCTTGGGCGGGACGGCGCCATGGACATCGCATGCCACGGATGAACACGGCGTGGGCACCGTGATGAGGCGACAGCGGACGCGAGATCCGCCGCCGCCCCGAGGGATCAGCCCGCGAGGGATCAGCCCGCGTGCATCACGCGCTTGAGGTCGCGCATCTGGTCGTGGCCGCTGCGCACCGACGCATACACGTCGTTGACCGCCGCCAGGGCCGGCGTGGACAGGTTGTTGTCGTTCATCGCCTGCTCGAACTTGTGCTTGATGTGGTCCTCGCCACGCTCCACCTCGTCCACCACGGCGGTGTTGTCGGCGGTGGTGAGGCTGGAGCGCAGGTTGACAAACATGCGGTGCGCCGAGGCCAGCACGGTGCCGTCGTCCTCCGGCTCGCCGCCAAGCGAGCGCACGCAGCGCTGCAGCGTGGAGGCGGCCTGCTTGCGCTCCGTGGCGCGGTCGCGAAACAGCATCACCAGCGAATCGCTCTTGGCGTCCTTGGCCGCCTCGGCGTAGCCGTCGGCGCTGTCCAGCGTGGTTTCGATCAAGCCGTTGAGAACCTTGATGTCGTGGTCGTTGCTCATGGATTTCTCCTTGGGTTTGGCCATGCGTCGTACGCCGGCGGGGTGGGGGAGGCGGCGAACGTCGCCGACGCAAAGTAGAGCGGCTCGAACGTGACGGCACCGGCTAGGCGACGTTCAACGCGCGTCAGTGCGCCATGACACGCACAAGCTGGCGGCCGCCATTGCCGCGAACGCGCAAGCACCGCGCCGTTGCTTCTTCGACGCGATGACAGATGCTGCCGCGTCTTCGCGGGGATGACGGCGTTCGGGCCGGTGTCATTCGCATGGGGCGCGAGTGGGAGGGCGCATCGCCTGTACCGATCCGGGGCGACCGGCCAACCCAAGCGCGGCTGACGCGTGGCGACTTCAGCTGAACGCGGTGTCCAGCACCATCATCATCACGAACCCGACCATCAGTCCGCCGGTGGCAAAGTTCTCATGGCCCTGGCGGTGCGATTCGGGAATGATCTCGTGGCTCACCACAAACAGCATTGCCCCGGCGGCGAAGCCCAGGCCCAGCGGCAACAGCAGCGGAAAATCCACCACCACGCCGGCACCCACCAGCGCGCCCACCGGTTCGATCAAGCCCGAGGCCATACCCACCAGCACCGAGTAGCCACGCGCATAGCCGGCGGCCATCAAGGCCACCGCCACCACCAATCCCTCGGGGATGTCCTGGATCGCGATGCCGGTGGCCAGCGCCAGGCCCTTGGCCACGTCGGTGCCGGCAAAGCCCACGCCGATGGCAAGGCCTTCGGGCAGGTTGTGCAGGCAGATGGCGAACACGAACAGCCATGCGCGCTTGAGTCGCTGCGCGCTGGGCCCCTCCGGCCCCTTGATGAAATGCTCGTGCGGTATCAGCCGGTCCAGCAGCAACAGCAGTGCCGCGCCGATGAGGATCGCCATCGCCACGATGGCGCCCGCCTGCCATGGGCTGGCGCCATGGCGCTGCGCCGCGTGGATGCCGGGCAGCGCCAGCGAGAACGCGCTGGCCGCCAGCATCACGCCGGCGCCAAAGCCGAACATGGTGTCCTGCGTGCGCTGCGCGATGCGGCGCGCAAACAGCGCCGGCACGGTGCCCAGCGCCGTGGCGCCCGCCGCCGCGCTGCCGCAGACCAGGGCCAATCCTACCGGCGTGGCGGCGAGGCTCACGCGCCACCTCTGCATGGCGTGGCCGGAAACGATGGAACAAACATGGAATCCCCTTGTCGATGCCGCGCCGCAAGCATGACGTGGCGTCGATCGCCGGGACGTGAACACCATCGCAAACGCCAGGCCCGCAGGCTTGACAAAGCCGATTGACGCCGACGCTGCCGCGCCACGCGTGGATACGTCGCGATGGCAGGCGCTGCAGCGTCCGTGAATGCGTCGTGCGGCGCCCATCACCGGCTGGTCACCGGCGTGCTGGCAGCATGGCCGCGCGTCGAACTGCGGGAGACGACATGAAAAAGCGCCATGTATTCACCACACCCGACGTGGGCGCGGCGGAGGCTGCCGTCGATGCGCTGCGCGGCGCGGGCGTGCCCACGCGGGACATATCGCTCATTGCCAGCGACACCATCGAAAAGCAGGCCATTCCGGACGACTACCAGGAAACCAGCGGCGATTTCGCGCCCGGCGCCATGAAAGGCCTGGTGGGCGGCGGGGCCAGCGGCCTGCTGGCAGGCATCGTGGCGGTCACCATCGCGCCGCTGGGCCTGACCCTGGCCGGCGTTGCCGCCATGACCGTGGCCGGGGCGGCCGTGGGCGGCTGGATGGGCATGCTCACCGGCACCGAGGAGCCGGACACCGTGCGCCGCACATTCGAGGACGAGATCGCCGCCAGCCACGTGCTGGTGGTGGTCGATGGCGACGACGCCATGCTGGCGCGCGCCGATGCCGCGCTCCAGCACACGTCGGCAACTCGGCTGCCGTTCGACAAGCTCACAGCCATCACCTGACCGCCGGGGCGATGTGTCGCCGCCGTCCATTGCCACACCATACGGCCGTCCAGACGTCCATTCGTGAAAATGGCTATGTCATGCAGCACCGGCAAACAGGCGCGAGCGTTCACCAAGCTTGCTGCATGCCCCGGCGTAGACGGAAAACGCATGCGCACTTAACAGCGCCCATTGCACGCTGAACCTCCCCACCGAGGAGCCGCCATGTCCAGCAAAGACCGCAAAGATCTCGACTGCCCCGACGAGCAGCTCACCAGGCACAACGAGACCGCCGCCGAGCGCGCCGCACGCAAGCAGGAGGAGAGCGACAACCAGGACCACGCGCTGGAGGAAACCTTTCCCGCCAGCGATCCCGTCTCGCCCTTCATCCCCGCCAAGGCCCCGAGCGACGACTGACGCCTTCATCGCTTGGTTGACCCAGATCAGCGCGCCCCCGCGCATCAGCCACTGCAATGGCGCCAGTGCCGTGGACGCCGCGCAACCAGGGGAGACGCCAACGATGGGGGACAACGCATGAGTACCGCACTGCCGCTGGTCTATGCCTGCTCGGGCTGTTCCAGCGCCGCGCAGATGGCCAATGACCTGGCGCTGAAACTGGACCGCGCCGGTGCTGCCGAAATGTCGTGCATCGCCGGTGTCGGCGGCGGCGTCACCGGACTGGTGCGTACCGCGCAAAGCGGTCGGCGCATCCTGGCGCTGGACGGCTGCGTGCTCAAGTGCGTGTCGGCGTGCCTTTCCAACGCCGGCGTAACGGCCGACACGCATCTGGTGCTGTCCGACTACGGGGTCAAGAAGCGCAAGCACGCCGATTTTGATGCGACCGAAGCGCGGCACGTCTACACCGAGCACGTGCTGCCGGCGGCGCATCGTTTGGTTGACGCCGAGGATTGAGTACGCGGGGCGGCCGTCGAGGCGGGCACGATCGACGCGCGTCATGTGAGGCAAGCCCATTTGACGTGGATCAGGGCGGCGCCATCGCGATCACGGTGATGATGCGCCACCATGCCCACTGCCGACTTTCTCCAGCGCTCCGCCGACCGCCTCGCGCCCTGGTTGCGCCTGCTGCCGCCACCGCGACGCCTGCGCCCGGTGCTGCGCATCGTGCCGCCGCGCTGGCAACGCGCGTTGCTGGAGTCGGCCATGGCGCGCGTGCTGGCCGCGCCGATGCGCGACGGCTCGCTCGATTTCATGCGCGGCCGCACGCTCGGTATCGAGGTGACCGACCTGGACCTTCGCTGGGCGCTGTCCCTGCGCGGCGACCGGCTTGTTGTTGTCGATGACACGCCCGAGGCCAGCGTGCGCGGCAGCGCCACCGACCTGCTGTTGCTGGCCGGCCGCATGGAGGATGCCGATACGCTGTTTTTCCAGCGCGCGCTGGTACTCACCGGCGACACCGAGCTTGGCCTCACCGCGCGCAACCTGCTCGAACGGTTGCCGTGGGAGTCGATTCCGCTGGGGCTGCGCATCGCACTCAACCGTGGCGCGCGCTTCGCCCGCCACGCGCGTGCCGCCCATCGTGGTGCGACCGACTGACCTTCACCATCCCTTTCCCTTCGCCGGCGACCCGCATGACCGCGACCGACACCTTGCCCGTGCCTGCCTGGCGCGACGACCTGCCGCTCCAATACGCCACGCTGGTCCAGCGCCTCGAACCGCTGCTGCCGTGCCTGGAGGTGCCGATGCACCTGCCGTGGGTCGATGCCATCAACGCGCTGAAGAAACAGCGCGGCGCGGTGATCATGGCGCACAGCTACCAGTCGCCGGAAATCTTCCACGGCGTGGCCGATGTCACCGGCGACTCGCTGGGCCTGGCCCAGGCGGCGGCCGATTGCGAGGCGGAGCTGATCGTGGTGTGCGGCGTGCACTTCATGGCCGAGAGCGCCAAGATCCTGGCGCCCGACAAGACCGTGCTGATCCCCGATCTCGACGCCGGTTGTTCGCTGGCCTCGTCGATCACCGCCGCCGACGTGCTGGCGCTGCGCGCGCAACATCCCGGCGTGCCGGTGGTCAGCTATGCCAATACCTCCGCTGCGGTGAAGGCTCAGTCCGACATCATCTGCACCTCGGCCAACGCGGTGCAGGTGGTGGAGTCGCTGGGCGTGCCCAAGGTGATTTTTCTGCCCGACGAATTCCTGGGCCGCCATGTCGCCCGCCAGACCAAGGTGGAGCTGGTGCTGTAGCATGGTCGCTGCGAGGTGCATGAGAAATTCACCGCGCAACAGGCGCGCCATGCCCGCGAGCAGTTCGACGCGAAGCTGGTGGCGCACCCGGAGTGTTCGCCCGAGGTGCTGGCCGAGGTGGATTTCGTCGGCTCCACCACCGCCATGGGCAAGTGGCTGGAACGCGAGCAGCCGGCGCGGGTGGCGATGATCACCGAGTGCTCCATGGCCGACAATCTGCGCGCGCAATTCCCGGCCACGCAGTTCATCAAGCCGTGCAACCTGTGCCCGCACATGCAGCGCATCACCCTGCAGAACATCTACGCCTGCCTGCGCGATAGGCGGCATGTCATCGACATTCCCGCCGACGTCGGCGCGCGGGCCCGTGCCGCGCTGCAACGCATGCTGGCGGTGGGTCGGCGCGAACGCGTGTGAAGCATCCGCGCGCGCCCATCGTGGTGATCGGCGGCGGCGTGGCCGGACTGGCGACCGCGCTGGCGGCGGCGCCGTCGCCGGTACGCCTGCTGTGCCGCGCCGCCGACGGCACCAGCAGCGCCAGCGCGCTGGCGCAGGGCGGCATCGCCGCCGCGCTCGACCCGGCCGACAGCACGCTGGCCCATGCCGAGGACACGCTGGTTGCCGGCGCCCGTCACAACAACGTGGCGATGGTGCGCTGGCTGTGCGCGCAGGCGCCCGAGGCGATTGCCTGGCTGCAGGCGCAAGGCGTGGCATTCGACCGCGATGTCGGTGGCGCGCTGAAGCTGGGGCGTGAAGGTGGTCATGGTGCGGCACGCATCGTCCACGCCGGCGGCGATGCCAGCGGCGCGGTGCTGCTGCGGGCCTTGCAGGCGAAGGCCCAGCGCGCCGCGCACCTGCAGTGGCGCGGCGGCCTCGATGCCGAGGCCCTGCTGTTGCGTGAGGGCGTGGTGTGCGGCGTGCGTGCCATCGACGGGCAGGGCAGATCTCATGTGATCGAGGCATCGGCGGTGGTGCTGGCCACCGGCGGCATCGGCGCGCTGTTCGCCCGTACCAGCAATCCGCCCGGTGCCGACGGCGCCGGCCTGGCGCTGGGCATGGCCGCCGGCGCGCGGGTGCGCGACCTGGAGTTTGTGCAGTTTCATCCCACCGCGTTGGACGTGGACGGCGCGCACTGCCTGCCGCTGGTGACCGAGGCCTTGCGTGGCGCAGGCGCACGCCTGCGTGATGCCGCCGGGCGTTTGCTGATGGAGGGCCTGCACCCGCAGGGCGACCTGGCGCCGCGCGACGTGGTGGCGCGGCGCGTGTGGCAGGTCCGTCGCGACGACGGCCGCGCGTGGCTCGATGCCAGCGCGATCGCCGGCGAGTGGGCGCATGCGTTTCCTACCGTGCTCGCCGCCTGCCTCAAGCACGGCATCGATCCACGCCGTCAACCGATTCCGATCACGCCCGCCGCGCACTTCCACATGGGTGGCCTGGCCGTGGACGCCGATGGCCGCACCAGCGTGCCGGGCCTGTACGCGGCCGGCGAGGTGGCCTGCAACGGCGTGCACGGCGCCAACCGCCTGGCCAGCAATTCGTTGCTGGAGGGGATCGTGTGCGGCCGCCGCCTCGGCGCCATGCTGGCGACCACGCCGGCAGTCAACGCACGCGGGATGCATCACTGGGCCGAGCGCGGCAGCGCGCTGGCGGCGCCGGACCTGTCCCGCCTGCGCGACCTGCTATGGCAAGCAGCCGGGCCGGTACGCCAAACCGCGACGCTGCGCCACCACCTGGCGCAGTTGATGGCATGGCAAGGGCAGGGCTGGCAGGCACGATTGGCGCAATCGCTGCTGCGTGCCGCCCTGCAACGCCATGAAAGCCTCGGCGCGCACTACATCGCGCCATCGGAAATGGACGTCTGAATGCGCATGGCGATACAAACGGGCGTCCGCAAAAAGGGCATCATCCAACACCAGGCCACACTGCTGACCGAGGAGACACCATGAAACCCCGCTTGCCCCGTTTGCTGCGTGACCTGGTTCTTGGCGCAGCGCTGTCACCCGTGGCCGCCATGGCCAGTGCGATCGACGTCTACCACGACCCGTCGTGCGGCTGCTGCGTCAACTGGATCCGCTACATGCAATCGCAGGGCTACACCGTCACCTCGCACGAGGAGCCGGCCATGGCCGCCGTCAAGACGCGCCTGGGCGTGCCGGCCGATGCCGCGTCGTGCCATACCGCAAAAATTGGCGGCTACGTGATCGAGGGCCACGTCCCCGTGGAAGACATCCAGCGCCTGCTCACCGAACATCCCGACGCACGCGGCCTGGCCGCACCCGGCATGCCCATGGGTTCACCCGGCATGGAAATGGGCGCGCCGCAGCGCTACGACGTGGTGCTGATCGGAAAGGATGGAACCACGCGGGTGTTTGCCAGCCATGGGCCAGAGGCTTGATCGCTCCCACCGGCACATGACTGCCAGTGCGTCGAAAAAAAGGGGCAGGGCAGTCAGGCCCTATGCATCACCGGTCCGCTGTTCACGATGAATCTGAAACCTTTTAGCCCCGTGTCTCCTTTGAAGGTCAACCCAGGTCCTTTTGCTGATGTGGTGTCTAACGTCGTAGCTCAGGGGCGCGCCGCTTACGGCGCGTCCCTTAGGGATGGTCTGATCAACCCACGTTCAAAGCTGCGGTAGCTACGTGGGACCTCGCTTCGCACTCGCGCGGTGGCTGGGTGTTCCTGGATGGCGATTTCTCGCCCCGTTTTGCGGCGTTTTGCCGCCGCAGTGCGCGCCGCTGGCGCACCTATCCTGCCTTTTCCAGCAGGTGCTTTCGGGTCATCCAAAGATTGCTCAATGCGAACAGCGTCAGCACCTGCGCACCGTTCTTGGCCAGGCCGCGATAGCGTGCTTTCACATGGCCGAACTGACGTTTGACCACTCGGAAAGGATGTTCCACCGCTGCGCGAATTGATGCCTTGAGGTGTTCGATCTGCTCGGTCAGACCGCGCAAGACCTCATCCTCCATCGCCTTGACCTTGCTGCGTTTGGCCGCGATATGCCACTTCCGCCCGCGCTTGGCCGGCGCGTGCTTCTCGGCCCCCATGTAGCCGGCGTCGCCGAACACCCTCTTCTCTTTCCCGTGCAGCAGGTTGCCGACCTGGGTCACGTCGCCCGCATTCGCCGCCGTCGTCACCACGCTGTGCACCAGCCCCGTGCGCTCGTCCACGCCAATGTGGGCCTTCATGCCGAAGCACCACTGGTTTCCCTTCCTGGTCTGGTGCATTTCCGGATCGCGGGCTTTGTCGCGATTCTTCGTCGACGAGGGCGCACCGGGAATCGTGGCATCCACGATCGTGCCCTGCGAGAGCTTCAGGCCATGGGTCTGCAGATGACGGTTCACCGCCTTGAACAGCTCCTTGGCCAGCCCGTGCTTTTCCAGCAGGTGCCGGAACTTGCACACTGTCGTCTCATCCAGTGCCGGTTCGCGCCCCAGATCGATGCCGACGAAGCGACGCATCGCTGCCGAGTCGTACAGCGCTTCTTCGACCGCCGGATCCGACAGCGCGTACCACTGCTGCAGAAAGTGAATGCGCAGCATCCGCTCCAAGCCCACCGGGCGACGACCGCCTTCCGGTCGAGCCTTCGGATAGAACGGCTCGATCACCGCGCACAGCTCCGACCACGGCACCACCTTGTCCATCTCGGCCAGGAACACATCGCGCCGTGTCGGCTTGCGATGGGTCTCGAATCCACCATCGGCTTCAGTGGCCAGCGTCAGCTGCTCGGGCATCGGTTACGCTCTGTGGGTACGGTCGTGGTTCGACAGCGGGGCAAAATCAGAGCTTCCTTAGAGCGCAGTGTTAGAACTTGGTGTCACATTCGAAACGATGGCGGGCGAGGTGCTTGCTGATAGTTGTCAACAAAATCACTAGCTTCCGCAATTACGTCAAAAGTACCCAGCAAGCTTCCGTCCGAGTCGAGGGTCTCAAACCAAACAGAAACGACTTTGCCTTCGGCATCGAGTTTCTCAACACGTTCAATCTACAACCCATTTTTCCACCAACACAAACCCTTCGCGCGGTCATTTCGAGAGCACCCTTGCTAGCGTCGTGAGAAAGAGCCTTATTACTGGCTTTGTCGATGGCAGATGATCCATAGCCTTCGCCAGTTTTGGACCATGCACATAGTAGAAGTGAATAAACCATCGGCCAAAACTGGTTGTTGTCATTCGTAAGTCACGAACTGTTCGGAGCTTCTCTACTGTTGGATGGTCTTGATCGTTAAATGCGGCTGTAGCGACAAAGCACCATTTTGTATCTCCCTTGAACCAGTCTCCTCGAATAGTTGTACCGCACTTTGAGCATGTTGCTCGATTTGCTGTCCAGCCACAGTTATTGCTGCATTGCATTTGACGCCAAGACTGCCGTGCTGAATTGTCAGTCCAGCCAGTCTTGGAAGACCCATAAGTCATTATGGCGGGAGATTCACAATTATCGCATTTAGTCCCCGTTGCTTCCGAGAATTCAATGTGGTGACATTTTGGGCACTCAACCTTCCAGTTCTTCATTCGGATGTGTTGTATTCTTGGACTTGCCATATTTAAAATCTCCCTTGTTGAAAGTTCTAACGCCAAGTGGATGCCCAAACCGAGGCGTTGCTCGGAGTATGCGGCGTACCCCACGACTCGTTCAAGGCGGGATTTCCCGCGAGGATCAACCGTTTTTGGGTGAGCTGCAGAGTGGACTGGGACATGGTGCCGCTACGTTATGCGGCATTTTTGAAGGCGTATGAGTTACGCACGCGGCAGCGAGGGTGTAGGGGGATTGGTGGGCCGTGGCGGATCCGGAGCGGCGTGCCACGCCGCCGAGCCGCAGGCGCCGGCCTTTAGCTGACGGAAACGGCCCGCTCAAGCCTCAACCGGCCGCATCCCCGGCTCGCCATGCCAGTAGCCATTGCGGGCGCCGATGCGCGGGGGCGGTACGGGTGAGCGGCGGGCGAGGTGATAGTGATCCACCACGTCGGCCATGCCCTCGATCCGGGGGTACAGGCGCAGCACGTCCACGCCGAGTTCGCGCAGTTGCGCGAGCTCCGGGCCGAGGTCGGTCACTTCCTCGCCCTGGACCTGGATGCCGTTGATGCGCAGGAAGGGGCGACCTTCGCGGGTGGCCAGCGGCAGGCCATCGGGGTACTCGATGCAGCGGAAATCGCATTGGTCCTTGGCCACGTCCAGCGCGCGGGCGGTGAAGCAGCGCGCGGAGAAGGCCAGTGGCAGGCGGCCGAACGCGATCACTTCGAGCTCGGGCATCGCTCGGCCGTCGGCGTGCATGGCGTCGCGCAATTCGTGCAGCAGGGTGCAGCCCTGTTCGACGCCGGGCACCCAGCGGCGCAGGCCGTCGTCCATCAGCATGGCCAGCGCGTGGTGGTTGTAGATGTTGAGCGTGGGGCCGGCGACGAACGGCATGCCGCGCTCGCGGCACAGCTGCACGGCGGAGAGGTCGTTCGCCTCGATCCAGCCGGCGCTGCCCTCGATCAGTCGCCGCAGCGCGCCCAGTTCGGACTCGGCCTCGATCAGCGCCAGTGACGACAGCACGATCTGCTTGCCGCTTTCGGCCAGTTCCGCGGCCAGCGCGATCCAGTCGCGCGTACCCAGCTCGCGGCGCTTGCTGCATACCGTCTCGCCCAGGTAGATGATGTCGAGCGGCCAGCCGGCGGCTTCGCGATAAAACGCCAGCGTGCGCTCGCGCGGCCAGAAATATTGTAGCGGGCCCAGGCTCAGTTTCATCGTCGTCATCGGTTCAATGCCAGGAGCGGTGATAGGGGCCGAGCGTGGTCTGGTGACCCTCGGCGTGGCGGGACAGTGATGATTGCCACGCCGGCTGCGGCTTCCACGCGGCGGGCGCGGCGGCGTGGCGATCCAGCGCCTCGCGCCAGGTACGGGTGACCGATGCCACATACGCGACGCCGCGCTGGCGGCCCTCGATCTTCAGCGCGGCGACGCCGGCCTGCGCCAGGCGCGGCAGCAGCTCCAGCGTGTTGAGGCTGGTGGGTTCTTCCAGCGCGTGGAATATCTCGCCGCCGACGTCGAAGCGGCCCTTGCACACGGTGGGGTAGCCGGCCGGTTCGGCGGGTTCGAACTTGTCCATCAGCACCTGGTTGAGGCGCACGCTGCGGCGGCCGTCGGCGTGCTCCTCCCAGCGCACGAAGCTGGCGGGCGAGCACACGCCGTGCCGGTTGGGCGAGGCGCCGGTGACATAGCTTGAAAGCTGGCAGCGCCCCTCGACCATGATGCACAGGCTGCCAAACGCAAACACCTCGATCGGCACCGGCGAGCCTTCGCACAGGCGCTCCACCTGCTGGATCGACAGCACCCGTGGCAGCACGGCGCGGCTGATGCCGAAGCGCTCGTGTGCGTAGCGCAGCGCCGGCGCGGTGGTGGCCGAGCCCTGCACGGAGAGATGCCGCTTCAACGAGGGGTGCGTGCGCGTGGCGTAGTCGAGCACCGCCATCTCAGCGGCGATGATCGCGTCGCAACCGAACTCGGCCGCCTTGTCCACGGCCGTGTACCACTGCGGCAGCCGCGCGCTGTCAGGGTAGGTGTTCAACGCCAGGTACACCTGCCGGCCGCGCTGGTGCGCGTAGGCAATGCCCGCGCGCAACTCCTCGTCGCTGAAGTTGAGGCCGGGAAAGGCGCGCGCGTTGGTCTGGTCGCGAAAGCCCGCATAGACCGCATCGGCGCCGGCGTCGACCGCCGCTTGCAGCGCGGGCAGGTTGCCCGCAGGACAAACCAGTTGCATGCGCACCTCGAAGGCATGGTGTGAATCGGTGCGGCATCGTGGCGGTCATGGCCGTCGGCCGCGTTGACGTGGATCAGCCCTGCCGGTGATTGCCGTCGTGGGGGCAAGGCGGGCTCACGTTGCGCTCAGTCCGGTGGCGCGGCGGTTTGCATGGCCCGCCACAACGCGTCCATGCGCGCCTCCACGGTCGCGTCCGGCACGATCGGCCGGCTCCATGCGCGCGCGGTTTCGGACGGCCATTTGCAGGTGGCGTCGAGGCCGAGCTTGGAGCCGAGGCCGGCCACCGGGCTGGCGAAATCGAGGTAGTCGATGGGGGTGTTTTCCACCAGCATCGCGTCGCGCGCCGGGTCCACCCGCGTGGACACCGCCCACATCACCTGCGACCAGTCGCGCACGTCGATGTCCTCGTCCACCACGATCACGAACTTGGTGTAGGTGAACTGGCGCAGGTATGACCACACGCCCATCATGATGCGCCGCGCGTGGCCGGCGTATTGCTTGCGGATGCTGACCAGGGCGATGCGGTACGAGCACGCCTCCGGCGGCAGGAAGAAATCCACGATCTCGGGAAACACTTTCTGCAGGATCGACACAAAGACGTCGTTCAAGGCCATCGCCAGCACCGACGGCTCGTCGTGCGGCGCGCGGCCCATGTAGCTGCCGTGATAGATCGCCTCGCGACGCAGGCGCATGCATTCGATGGTGAATACCGGGAAATGATCCTGCGCGTTGTAGTAGCCGGTGTGGTCGCCAAACGGCCCCTCCAGCGCGGTGTCGTGCGGATGGATGAAACCCTCCAGCACGATTTCCGCGCCGGCCGGCGCATCCAGGCCGGTCAGCTCGCTGTGCCACACCTGCGTGCGCTCGCCACGCAGCAGCCCGGCAAATTCGTACTCGGACAAGTTGTCGGGCACCGGCGCCACGGCGCCGAGCAGGGTGGCCGGGTCGGCGCCGATCGCCACCAGCACGGGGAACGGCTGCCGGGGATGCGCGGCGCACCAGTCGGCGTAGTCCAGCGCGCCGCCGCGATGCGGCAGCCAGCGCATGATCACGCGGTTCGACCCGATGACCTGCTGGCGGTAGATCGCCACGTTTTGCCGTGGCTTGCCGGTGCCGCGCGTCACCACCAGGCCAAAGGTGATCAGCTTGCCGGCGTCGCCGGGCCAGCAGTGCTGGATGGGCAGGCGCGCGAGGTCGATGTCGTCACCGCGCAGGGTCTGCGCCTCGAACATCGCCTGGCGAACCCGTCGCGGCGCCACGTGCGCCAGTTGCGCCAGCTCCGGCCAGGTCGACAAGGCCTGGCGCAGGCTGGATGGCCAGCGTGGCTCCTTGATCGCCGCAAGCAGTTGGCCCAGCTCGCGCAGCGACGCCAGCGGTCGGCCGGCCAGCGCCAGCTCGATCCGTTGGCGATGCCCGAACAGGTTGCCGAGCAGCGCATGGTGCGATCCCGTCGGCCGTGTCATCAACAGGGCAGGGCCGCCCTCGCGCAAGGCACGCAGCGACAGCGCAGTGGATTCCAGATGCGGATCCACCGGCACGTCCACGCGCCGCAGCAGGCGTTCGCGTTCGAGCCGGCCGAGAAATGCGCGCAGGTCGTGAAAGCTCACCCGCGCCAACTCCGCGCCGTCGCCACGGCGCGATGGCGGCGAGCGGTGACGGCAAGCTTGTGCCCGCGTTTTCGATTGGCGCCCATCGCATTCCCCCGTGACGCGCGCATGTTGCCGACGACGCCGACGGGGATTCTTGATGCAGGTCAGGCCGCGCGTGCGGGCCGCCGTGCGACATTGTCGCAGGCCACCTGTGGTGCCCCACGCGCGGACGGTGACGCTGCAGCATAGTGACGCAGGTGCGACGGGCGACGGCCTTGCGCCACGCGTGGCGGCTAGCATGACCGGGCGATGCCGCACGGCGCCTTGCGCCAGCCACCACGTCAAGACACCTGCCGGAGCCACGATGACGCGCCCATGGATCGCCTACCTGCTGCCGCTGGCCGCGCTTACGTTTGTCCCGCTGGCCCGTGCCCAGCTGCTGGCCGAGCCGCCGCCCCGCAGCGTGGAGGCCGTGCTTGATCTGGTGGACACCTATTGCAGCGGCTGCCACAAGATTCCGCCGCCCACCATTCTTCCCAAAAGCGGCTGGCCGCGCGTGGTGCAGGGCATGGCGGAGATGGCGGCCGAGCACGCCGGGCATGAGGCGATACCCGCCGACGTGGTCAGGGACATCGCCGCCCTGTACGTGGGAAGCAGCCCGGAAACGCTGCCCCGGCTTCCGTACTACGCCAGCGCCGGCAGCCCGCTGGATTTTGCGGTGACCACCATGGGCAAACCGGCGGTCATGCCCTTGGTGCTGCACGTCAATGCGGCGTCGCTCCACGACGACGCCGGCCCCGAGTTCATCATCGGCGACGGTGCGCGCAAGCAAGTGCTGTCGTTGCGAAAAAAAGGCGCCGGCTGGCGGGAAACCGTGCTGGCCGACATCGCCGTGCCCCTGCATACCGACGTGGTGGACATGGACGGCGACGGCGCCAAGGACATCATCGTGGCGGACCTGGGCACGTTTCCGCCGTCGCCGGCGTTGGCGGGAAAAGTGGTGCTGCTCCACCAGCAGCCGGACGGCACGTTTGAAAAGCAGGTGCTTCTCGACCACGTCGGCCGCGTCACCGACGCCCGCGCCATGGACATCGACAACGATGGCGACCTCGACATCGGCGTGGCCATTTTCGGTGGCGGCGACGTGGGCGAACTGGCCTGGCTCGAAAACCTCGGCGACGGCGGCTTTGTTCCGCACCGCATACTGAAGGTCACCGGCAGCCTGAACATTTCCCCTGTCGACCTGGACCACGACGGCCGGATCGACTTCGTGAGCCTCATCGCGCAACAGCACGAGGCCGTGGTCGCTTTCATGAACAAGGGGCAGGGGCATTTTGCCTACGTGCCGCTCTATCAAGGGCCGCATCCGATGTTCGGCTCCACCAGCATGAAGGTGCTCGATCTCGACCAGGACGGCGATGCGGACGTGCTGTTCACCAATGGCGACGCCCTCGACTACCAGCCCGATCCCAAGCCCTACCACGGCGTGCAGTGGCTGGAAAACAAGGGCGATCTCGCGTTCGAGTACCACGACATCGGCCGCTTCTACGGCGCCGCGATCGCCGACGCCGCCGACCTGGACGGCGATGGCGACATCGACGTCGTGGCCGGAAGCTGGCTCAACTACTGGGACGACGAACGACGCCAGAGTCTGGTCTGGTTTGAAAACGATGGCAGCCAGCATTTTTCCCCGCACGGCATCATCAGCCGCCCGGCGGGCATCGTCGCGCTGGCGCTGGCGGACGTGGACCACGATCGCCGCCCGGACATCGTGGCAGGCGTTTTCCAGTTGGACCTGCTCGGCGACTTCGTGAAGCAGGGCGACGCCGCCGACGCGCCACCCGCCACGCGGCCAACACCAAAGCCCAAGCTGATCCTGCTGCGGGCCACCCCCTCCCGCTGAACCATGGCAACCCACCGCCGCACGCCGGCATTCCGCCACCGGCCATGGCCGAAACATTTTTTCCGGGGAGGTGACATGTCGTTCAGCGCATGGCTGCTGTTGGCGAGCCTGATCGCCACGCCGGCGTTCGCCAGCACCGACGCGGTGGTCGTGACCGGCACCTACAGTCCCGCGACCAGCGAACAACTGGCCTCATCCGTCACCGTCATCGACCGCGACGCCTTGCTCACCCTGAGCACCCACAGCCTTGCCGACGCACTGCGCCAGGTACCGGGCATATGGGTGGCGGAGCAGGGCGGTCCTGGCGGGCTGTCCACCATCAGCCTGCGCGGCGCCGAGGCCAATCACACGCTCGTACTGGTCGATGGCGTCGAGGTGAACGACCCGACCGATACGCGCGGCGGCGCGTTCAACCTCAACGACATCGACATCGCATCGATCAAGCGCATCGAGATCGTCCGCGGCGCGCAATCGGCCATCTACGGCTCGGATGCCCTGGCCGGCGTCATCCACATCATCACCGATGAGCCCACGCCGACCGTTCAACAGCATCTTTCCCTGTCTTCCGGGGAGCATGGTTACCGGGCCGGCGGCTTCAGCAGCACCGGCACGGTGGGCCATACGGGCTACGTGCTGCGACTGCAGGACAAGCGCGCCGGCATGCCCATCGAAGGCAGCAGCGCCAACAACCGGGAGGCTCTGGCAAGACTCGAATCGACGCTCGGCGCGCATCAGCTGGGTTTCACCTATCGCCAGTCGAAGGGAGAAAAAACCACCTTTCCCGAACAAAGCGGCGGCCCCCTGTTTGCACGCAGCCGCGACCTGGACCGAAGCGGCTACACCGACCAGAACGCCGCCGCCTCATGGACGTGGGCGGTGGACGACAGCTGGACCAGCACGCTCACCGCGACGTGGTTCAACCGTGCCCAGAACATCGACTCGCCCGGCATCGTTCCCTTCGACGCCGTGCCACCCAACGGCGCCAAGACGGATTTCACCCGCACCGGCATCACGTGGATCCATACCCTGGGTGACAAGCAGGGTACCTGGGCCAACCTCGGTTTCGAAGGCAGGCACGAGGCCGGGGAGAGCAGGGGGTATCTCTTCCAAGGCGAGCGGATGCCCACGGATTTCCGCCTCGACCGCTCCACCCGAAGCGCATTCCTCAATCTCAACAGCTACCTCACCGGGCAGCTGTTCGCGGGCGCCAGCATCCGCTCGGACAGCAACGCCCATTTCGGCACGCGGCAAAGCGTGCAGGGCGGCTTCCGCTACCAGCTCAGCGGCAACCTCAGCTGGTTCGCCAACGCGGGCACCGGCTACAAACTGCCAAGCTTCTTCGCGCTGGGCCATCCGCTCACCGGCAACAAGAACTTGAAGCCCGAACGGTCAACCACCCGCGATACCGGCATCGAGTGGACGGCCGGCAACGTCGTCCTCAACCTCAGCTACTTCGTGAACGACTACAAGGACCTGATCGACTTCGACAGCGAACTGTTCCGCAACGTCAATCGCGCCCGCACCCGAATGAAAGGCGTCGACATCGACACCGGCTGGCACTCCATCGACCAGAAGTGGAGCTTGGCCGCGCGCGGCAGCTACATCGACATCGACGCGGAAAGCCCCTTGCTGGGCCGGCCACGAATCAAGGCCGGCGTCACCGCCACCTATGCACCCAACGACCACTGGCAATTCGACCTCGGCTATCTCTGGGCCGGCCACCGCTTCGAAGCCAGTCGCTACAGCGGCGACGTCGTCACCGAAACCATGGCCGAGTGCGACCGGCTGGATATCCGCGTGACCTACCGCATCAACCCGCAACTGGCGATCAACGTCGGCATCGAGAACGTCACCGACAAGAACGACATGGACGACGTCGGTTTCCCGGCAGAGGGCACGACAGGTTTCGTCGGCATCGATATCGATTTCTGACTCGTCGGGGTCGCGGCAGGGCGGCCCGGCGGCCGGCGGCTTGCCTCAGGCTCGATCTTTCTTGACTGATCGTTCCGTTAATGACAGGATGTGCCCATGGCCAGGACCAAAGCCTTCGATGTCGACCATGCACTGGATGCCGCCATTGGCGTGTTCCGCGAACACGGCTATGCCGGCACTTCGGCGGGCATGCTGACCGAGGCGATGCGGATCGGCCGGCAGAGCCTGTATGACACCTTCGGCGACAAGTGGACGTTGTATTGCGCGGCGGTGCGCCGCTACAGCGACTTCGAATGCCGCGCGCACCTGGAGGCGCTGAAGGGTTCGGCAAGGGCCATCGACGGCCTGCGCGCAATGATGGCGGGGGTGGTGGCCGAGGCGCGCCAACCCTGTCTGGGCGTCGGCTCGATCAGCGAGTTCGGCAGCGCCAGCCGGGATCTTGGCGAGGTGCACAAAAGCCGTGGCAAGGCCCTGCGCAAGGTGCTGGTGGCAAAGATCCGCGAGGCGCAGAAGCAGGGCGACCTGAACCCGCAACGGAACGCGGAACAGGCGGCTGGTTTCCTGATCGCCAATGTGGCCGGAATCCGTCTCAGTGCCCGTGGCGGCTCCGATGACAAGGAGCTCAAAGCGCTGGGCGAGCTCGCCATTCAGGCGCTGCGCTGATTTTTTTTGCCGTGTTATTGAATGATCATTCCATTATGGTGACTCCCATGAAAGCCGTACAAACGAACCGCGCCGGTGATGCCGGCGTTCCCCAGTACCTGATGCCGATCGCGCAGGAGATCACGCCATGAACAACGGGAAAGTCGCGCTGGTCTTCGGCGGTTCACGCGGCATCGGTGCCGCCATCGTGCAGCGTCTGGCAGGGGATGGCCACGATGTGGCGTTTACCTACGTGTCGCGCGAGGACCGTGCCCGCGCCCTGGCGGCGACGGTGGAACAGGACGGCTCCCGTGCTCTGGCAATCCATGCCGACAGCGCCGATCCGGCGGCGATCACGGCAGCGGTGGACGATACGGTCAATGCCTTTGGCCGTCTGGACGTGGTGGTGGTCAATGCCGGTGTGCTGCGGCTTGGCAACATCGACGGCTATCGGCTGGAAGATCTGGACCAGACGCTGGCGATCAACGTCCGCGGCGTGTTCCTGGCCATCCAGGCTGCGGTGGCGCGGATGGGCGAGGGTGGCCGGGTGATCACCATCGGCAGCAATACCGCCGTTCGCACCGGTCATGCCGGTTCCAGCGTCTACGCGATGAGCAAGGCCGCAGTGGCGACGATGGTGCAGAACCTGGCGCTGGATCTGGCGCCGCGCCAGATCACCATCAACAACATCCAGCCCGGACCGACCCTGACCGACATGACCGCCGAGCTGGCCGAGGCGACCCGGAAATTCGTGCCGCTGGACCGTCTCGGCCAACCTGCCGAAATTGCCTCGCTTGCCTCCTGGCTGGCCGGCAGCGAGGCCGGTTACATGACCGGATCGAGCCTGACCATCGATGGTGGCTTCGTTGCGTGAATGTGTGCCGCCCGCGGCGTTCGCATCAGCGGTGCCACCCTGTACGCGACGCCGGAGCCGTACGTGATGTGCGCGATGGCGGTGGTCAGAGCAGCTGAAGCTGCGTTCCCGCCTCGTACTGTTTGCGCCAGAATCGCGCCTGTTCGGCGGTGTTCCACCACAAGCGCATCCGGCGCTCCTCGAACCGGCGTCCATCCGGCGCAAACAGGCCGCCACGCGTGAGTGTCCAGCCAGCCCAGTCATCGTGGATGGCGCCGAGATCGCCAAGCCGGTAGAACCTGAGCAACCGCACACAGGCCCAATTGACACGGCTTCGCCGGGTTTCCCAGGAACGAATGGTGGCAACCGCAACGCCAAGGAGCTCGGCACAAGCCTCGCGACTGAGAAAGCAGGAGCGCCGAAGCTCGCGGAAATCCTCGGGAGAGCAAATCCAAGGCTTGGGATGGCGAGGCGGACTCGACCTGGAAGACCTGCGGCTACGCATGTGGCTTCTCCTCAACGGTATCCACAATTTGACATAATGGCTCCTTACCCGATTTCATTGACTGCATCGCCCTCCGTAGCGGCATTATGCGGTCGATTATCTCCATCCGGCAAATCGTGCAAATCGAGGAGCCCAAAATCAGCCATGTCCTGCCGTAATTCGGCCTCACGGTCAGCGATTATCCGTCGCATTTTCTCGGGTGCTGCGAGGTGGGCGAGCGTGTAGACGTTGCCGCGTTCCATGGGCGGGCGGAACTCGCCCAGGCGGTCGAGCGCGAGCAGGCCGAGGCGGGCAGCAAGGGCGTCCGCGAAGAAGTCCACGAAATCGGCCGGGATGGCGAAGGGCACGCCGTCGATGAACCACGGCTGCCGGAAGGGCGGCACCATGGCATCGGTCGCGTCGCGGTAGGCGTCGAGGGCGAGCCGGCAGGCATCGCCAGGTGTGAAGAAGCGGCAGGCTGCCGCGTGGTCGGTTTCCATGTAGCATGCTCCCGGGGCGCAACGCCCCATGTGGTTGTTCCAATGAGGCCCCCGGATCGCTTGCCGGCAGTCGGGGGCCTCGCCTTTTCCGGGCTACACGCCCAGGTGTTCCAGTGCATCCACGAAGTGGCCCACGAGGGCAGAACGCAGGGCGTCGCGGGACGCCTGTCTGCCGGCGTGCCCATGGGCACTGCCGGCACGCAGACAGCCGCCACCGCACGCCGTGAAAGCCTCGTAGTAGGCATCGACAACGGCCTGCACCACGTCGGACTCGCGGAAGCCGTAGGCCTCGGCAGCGGCCGGGTTGCAGCTGCCGCCGGCCATCCAGTCAGTCGGTGGGCAGTCGTGGGGTGGGTGGCGGAAAACGAAGGGGGTGGCGTTCATTGCAGAGCCTCCGGGGCGCGGTGAGCGGTAACGACGCCACAGGCCACCGTGACGCGCCACGGTGTCGGCAGCAGTTCGCCGGTGAGCAGATCCACGAAGCCGCCCGACACGCGGCGATACTTCGGGCAGCCCTTGGCGTAGTAGCGGTCGGCGTAGGCGGCCCACTGCGCCTTGGCGGCCTCGTGGCGTTCCTCCGCTTCAACCCGCGCTTGCCACCACGCTTCGGACTCGAAGGGTGGGCCGGCGGGATCGTCCCAGCGATAGCCGAGCGAGCCATCAGCGAAGCGGTGGGCCACGCGCACGCGGCGGGCCTGCCATGCCTGATCGGCCTCCACCTGGGCAAGCCACGCCGCCGTGCGGCGAGCTTCATCGGCCTGACGCAACCACCACGGCGCGAGCTTCTCGCGCAGGGCTACGCGGTTGGCCGGACGGTGGCCACCGTTGCCGTGCAGGCGAACGCCCTTCTTGAGGCGCTTCAAGTCGTCCGGTCGGGTCTTGGTCGCGTACTTCACCATATAGCCGATCGGGTTGCGGGCCGTCTCCACGTTTGACATGCCGTGCGGCCACCAGCCGGAGGCGTCGGGGCGGGGTAGGCGCAGGCGGCGCGGAACCCACACGATCAGGTGATAGTGCAGCGCCCCGCGCTTCTGCAGCTCGGCCACCCACGCATACATCAGCACCGCGTCCCGGGTACACAGCCACTTGCGCAGCCGGTCGAGGAAATCCGAGATGTGCCGCCGCTGCCAGTCGCCCCCGTCGCGGTAAGTCAGCGTGATGAAGGTCTTGCGGTAGGCAGAACGGCCAAGGCGGCGGGACTGCCAATCGGCCTCCTGCTCGTGGAGCTTGCAGGCCTCACGGATCGACGCCCGCAGGCGGTCAACGCGGGCTTTGCGGGGGTCGATGACGATGGACTCACCGAGCATCGGACACCCCCCGCGAAGCCTTGCTGTGACTGGGTTTGCACCCTGCGGTTCGCACTTGTTTAAGAGAGCTGACAAGCCCCGCGCCTGCCGGCGCAGAGCCAGCCCCCGGCGACCACGACGCCCCGGCTTTGGTGGCGTCCTGGCTGGTGACGGACGGCGAGGGCGGCAGCGCAGCGCCCGCAGCGGCGCGACGGCCTGGCGTGATCGAAAGCGGTTGGCCGGGGAGGGGCGCGGACTGCGTGCCTGCTGTTCCTCGCGCAGCGCGCGGGAGCGCGCTGGATGACGTGCCCCGCTTCACCGACAGCAAAGGAGCGTCACCGGAGGGGGTGCCCCCCTCCACCCCCACGGCTTCGGGTGAGGGCGGGGCGCACGTGGAAGCCGGAACAGGTGCGGAGCACCTGCCCCGGCTTCCACGACCGGGCATCGGGACTCCGAGCCGCCAAAAGCGGGCCTGCTCGATGGTGATCCACCACGCGCGCATGGCGTCCAGGCGGTAGGTGCGGCCGGCCGGGTCGTGCAGGCCCAACCGGTTGAGCGTCCAGCCGGCCCAGTCATCGCAGAGCGCGCCGAGGTCGCCCATACGCAGGAGGCGCAGCAGGCGCACCGCACTGAACGGTATGCGCGAACGGCCGGCCTCCCAGTGGTAGACCGTGCGCAGGCCGACGCCGAGGAAGGCCGCGCACGCTTGGCGCGACAGCAGGCAACTATGGCGAAGCTCGCGGAAGCCCTCGGGGCTGACATGCCAGACCCGAGCGCGCCGACGGCGCGTCGCTTTACATAATATACATTATGCGAAATTACGGAAGCCGGCTGAGAGGTGCCGCATGACGCCCGCTTCCTCCCGCTCTGCTGCTTCGCGCAGCTTCTGGTGTCTAAGGACAACGAATTGCCGCCGCTGAGCCTAAGAAACCGCCTCCTGGCCGCCAACAAGATGCCGCCGAGGTGGATATCCACCCGCATTCTCACTGTAGGCGCCTACAAACTGCCGCGAAATCGGTGGTCTCAGCGCCCACAGCTGTCCTCGGTCTGCCGACAAGCTGCCACATTTTCGGGCCAACAAACTGCCGCCGAAGCACTCGAGGCAACACTGGCGCCATCTGCCATCACTGCTCCGCAAGATTGATCGGCCTAGTGGAATCGGCTCTTCAAGTTGTCCATCAGTGGCAGAAACGTCGTGCAACCCAGGCGCTTTAAGCTGATCAAGGTTGTCGGGCGGCAGTCAATGCCGGCGTTTTCCTCGAGAGTGCGACCTATTCTATGCAATGGCGTCGTGAGTGCGGCTAAGAAACCTGCACCAGAGCGACCGTCAGCTTGTGCTAGAGAGTCTCACCCCTGACTGCTGCTTGGCTGCCAGCCTTGGGGTGTGATGTCGCTCGCTGCCCGATACAGTGGCCGGTGGCGGCAGCTGAACAAGAACCGCATGCGTGATGTGTCTCGACCGATGAATAGCCATAGGAATTTCCGGTCGAACTGAAACTTGGATCGAAACGGATATGTAGGCCCATCATGCGTATTGTCGCCGAAGACGTCGAAACCACGCAGGATAAGTAGCGTCGGCATTGGGTCAGAGCCGCTATCGGCCGCTCCGCCTCCCCATTCATCAAGCTGCGCCGTGACAGCATCCAGTCGTTCGGCGGGCGCCGGCCGCAAATCGATGACTTCGACCGGAATCCCCCGTGCGACAGCTGCCTGCGTCACCGCATCGACGACGACCTGTTCCGCCTCGCTCGTTGGGCACACCAAGCGTGCCGGTGGCCTGAAAGCGGGCGCCAGACGATGGATGAAGTCGCCGGCGACCCGCTCGGCGATCGCGTCGAGCGTGTGTATCACGGCATTCGTACGTACAGGGTGCTCACGTTCGCTCATGACCCTTCTAAGTCATCCAAGGGATAGGATACCTGTCCCAATGCCCCATGCTCCGGTTCCTTGGTTTTGATGGTGTCAAAGATCCGGTCGACTGAAGGTTAACCAGCTCCTCCCCTTGGGCCAAGTTATATGGATATCGTCTCCCCCAACGAAGTTGCGCAATTACTGGGGCTTTCGCCGAGTGCCTTGGCGTCCGCCGCAAGTGTTCATCTGAGCGACCTCACCGCTGTTCCGAACGACATCAACGCACTTCACGGACGTTTCGAGACCCTATACGAACGAAAGGCAAATGAAGCCCTAGGCACCACGCCCCACGAGTAACCTACTGGATCGATGCCAGCCCAGCCTCTGCTGCTGACGGGCTGTTTCCTTACCCAGCTACTTGCCACGAATGAACATCACGGCTGATCCTCTTCGAATCACGACTTCAGCTGTAGGCTCAATGGAGCCAGATCAGGGCTGGAAGCTGGCTCGCCCTATTCTCGATAACATCCGCTTTCGCCCTACCCTGCCGATTCCGCTTCCCTCAAATAAGTCCACGAGTGAGGGAATGGTTCTTTCCACAACCGAGGCACTTCCGGTAAGGACCGTAGCGTCCATTTCGCTCACGCCCCAACAAGCTTCCACATACATAGCAGCTACTTCCCCTTCCTTGCTTCCATCGCCAGAACCGCCAGGCCTGATACGAAGACAGAACGAAACTCACGCCCACACCCGTCAAAGCGACTTGAAATGGCAGGTCAGGAAAAGGAGCTTGCCCTCCAAGCTGACGAGGTAGGTCCAGCAGGGTGGCTAACAACCACGCCGCAGCACCACCCAGAGCAAGTGGCACAAGAGAAAGTCCCAGCATGTGCCAGTACATTCGGCCGACGTAAGACATGATGAAGTCCCTGTATTGCGATACAGGTATCGTGGTATCGACTTGTCTCATAGCTTGAGAATGGATGCTTCGATGCTCTCTGTTCGACCAAGCTGGAACTACACATGAGCGATCCCGTCGTTGTCTACCTGGACAGTCAGGACTTCTCCCGCTTCTGCTCCTTTCACCGGGACTACGGGGCATGCAACTCCATCAAGCAGGAGCTACTCGGCTTGAAGCAAAGTGGACAGGCTCGCTTTGTATTCAGTGATGTACATGTCTTCGAAAACCTGCCCGTAAGCTACGAAAACAGCGCTCCCGGTCTGGAGCGAATTCGAGCGATCGTGGAACTCTGCGGCCACGACCACCTCCCATCCTCAATCACTCTTGTGGAGCACGAGTTACACCAGTTAACTGGTGATGAGACTCCACTTTGGCCCGAGTAGTATCCGTACTTTGATATGGAGGAGCCGGACCGGAAGCAGATTACAGAAGACATCATCGCAAAGATGGCCTCGAACCGTAGTCAACGGCGAGCAGCTGCCAAAGCCTTAAGAGGTCCTTCCGATACTCACCTGCATCAAATCCTGATAGACGAATTCCTATCTAAATACCCATTCCTTCAAAGTGGCAAGAAAGTACTGGCAGCGTATCTTGCCCGCCAGGTTGGCTGGGAAGAAGTGGAGGATCTACTCAGGACGAGCCTACGGGACATTGTCGGCTTCTCGGAGTGGCTGGTAGCAAACTGGAGACATGGACAGGCGTTTGTCGGCAACTTGCGTGACCGGAATGGACACTTCCAGAACGCTTTGATCAACATTTACACCAAGATGCGAGATCTCTTCGAACACACAAAACTCTCACAAGAGGAGGCAACCCGGCTTATCAAGGAAACCTACAGCAGGCAGCGGAAGCAATTTCTTGATGGCTTCGCAGCCACGAACAGCCCGAAAATTCTTGGCAAGGAAGCTCTCGCACCACTCGCCTACGAGCATACCCCATCGCTCTTTGCTGCCATGCATTTCCTTATGGATGTTGCTTACCTCTCTACCCTACCTAAGGATCCACGTAACCCTAGGAAGCACGCCGGCAGCGACTTTGCTGACGCGATGCATGTGCTGTTCCTCCCGAAGGTTGATATTTTTCGGGCAGACCAATTCAGTTGCAGCGTCCTTCGGAAGATCGAACTCAGCGGCACCATGGTGCTATGCCCCAGCCTGCAGGAATTACCGGCGCTCATCCGGGAGGTTGCGAAAGAACGAGCGGTAATTAATGCATGACGCCAAGACTAAGGATGCTCTGATCTATCCTGCAGTCTCTGCAGCCCTGTCTCACCGCCCCCCCCTTCTCCATCCGAGGGTCAGCACACCATCACCGAAGGGCCCTGGACGTCAGAGACTTCTTCTTCGGGGCTTCCATCGTTTCAAGAACTGGAGCCTCCGATAATCCCGAGACTGCTAATTTTCCAGCTTGAATCCCTCTTGAAGAAGGAAGTCCCTCAGCAGGTTGGCTGCTTTGATGTTTACCCTGAACATCGGCATTGGCTGGCCCTGCAGCCTCTCAAAGTAATCTTTTGCCTTTTGCTGATCTACGGTGCTCCGCAAGTCATCAAAGCGGCCAAATTCATTCAAAGTGACGTCAGTGACGTGAGAGTTCATCAGTGCGATGAGCTTGACTTCATCCACGCCGAGGGCGACGACGATGGCCGCAACCTTCTGGTTTACGGCAGCCGCTTTGTAGTCGGTCAGGTAGTCGCGGAAGCTGCGATTCGGGTCGATCTGCACATCGCCGCGCTGGATGTCATGGAGAAAAATCTCGGCAATCCTCTGGTCTTCCTGTGACAGCGAAGTAAAGGAACGATGCAGCTCGGCCAAGGTATCTTCTTCGGCCCGCGCGTCGCCACCTTGCAGTACTTTGAGGTACTTCTCGAACCGTGAGTTCATGTAGTCGGCGTCGATCTTGCCCGTGTCGATCTCGGTGATGTGGCTGTCGATATCGAAGGGAACGCTCCCTCCTCCTCCGACGCCGCTCGCGCCAAGCTCCCTGTAGCGTTGCAGCAGCGTCAGGTATTGGTGGTGGCTGATAGCCAGTTGAATGTGCCGCTTGGGGTCTTCAAATTCATACGCCGTCTGCTCCCATGTGAAGCCCTGGATCTTTGCGGCCTCCAGAATGGCGTTGAACTGGTTGAACTCCTTGGCAAACGCGGCGCGTGCGCTGGCGTCTTCCGGCAACTTCACGAAGTCGGCGATGTCCGCCGCGCTGAAGATGGCGCTGATCTCGACGAAACTGGCGTTCATCCGCTCCAGATTGATCGGTAGTCGGTTCGCAAACAGGCCAATCGGCTTGTCGCCGGAATACAGCTTCACGGCGGCATCGACATTGCGCTTCATGGTATGCGGCCTGCGGTAGTAGCGGATGGTGCCAAACGGCTTGTCCGGCCCAAACAGGCGGTTGGTGCGTGAGAACGCTTGAATGATGTTTTCGTATTCCAGCAGCTTGTCGAGGTAGAGGGTGTTTACCCATTTCGAGTCGAAGCCGGTCAGCATCTGGTTGACCACGATCAGCAAATCAAGCTGTTTCGATGGCTCGGCTTCTATGCGCCGGTACGGCCTTTTGTGGGCAAGGCGTGCGGCTAGGTCTGTCTTGAAGTTCGCGTGTGTGCCGAGGTCGAATTTGTGCCCGTATGCCGCGTTGTAGTCGGTCAGGATCTCCTCAAGGCCCTCTGTCTTGAACGCCGGGTCAATACCGCCACCGGTATCGTCATCGTTGATATGGGGGTCGAACAGCGTGGTGATTTTCAGCTGCGGGCATTTTGCCTTCAAAAGGCGGTAATAGGTGATGGCTTCCTGGATGCTGCTGGTGGCAAGAATGGCGTGGAATTTGCTGGCTTGGCTCAGGGTCATCCAGTTGTCGGCGATGTCCTGAACCACCGCGTTCTGGTGTTCTTCGCGGTTGTACTGAGTGTTGGGCAGGTGGTCTTCAATGCCTTTTAGATAAACGCCGGCGTTGTCGTAGTGCCCTGCCATCGGCACTTCGTTCATGTAGCGATTGAAGATCTTTTTCTTTGCGGGATCGGCCAAGGCTTCGCCCACCGTGTTGGCCTTGGCCTTCATCAGCGCTACCGCCTGACGCAGGTCACGATCGCGGTAGGTAAGTACTTGGTAGGGGTCAAAGCCCAGCACGTTCTTGTCGCGGATGCCGTCGGCGATGCTGTAGCGGTGCAGTTCATCACCAAATACGTCGGTGGTGGTGTTGTCCTTGCGCACGTTCTCGCGCTGGATGGGCGTGCCGCTGAAGCCGAAGAAGATCGCGCCGATAAAGCTCTTTTTGATATCGGTGAGCATGTCGCCGAATGTTGATCGGTGGCATTCGTCCACAATGAATACCACGCGCTTGGCGCGCATCTTTTCCAGATCATCGCCGTTGAGGCCACCCTCCTCGTCCTTGAGCCGGCTCATCTTCTGGATGGAGGTGACGATCAGGGTGTCGGCGGGATTGGTGCTCTTCAGCTTTTTGACTAGTACACCGGTGTGCTCGGTGGCTTGCACTTCGTTGCCGTCGCCGGCGAAGTTGCGGTACGCCTTCAGTGTCTGCGTACCCAGCTCGATGCGGTCCAACAGGAACACCACCTTGTCGGCATCCTTGGAGTTGGCAATGAGCTGGGCGGACTTGAAGCTGGTCATCGTCTTGCCCGAGCCTGTGGTGTGCCAGATGTAGCCACCCAGACGGTTCGGATTCTTCCAGTCGGCCTTGGCCACCTTGTCGGAAATGGCGTGGGCGGCGTAGTACTGGTAGCTGCGCATCACCTTCAGCACGCCGTCGGACTCATCCGCCACGGTGTAGAAGCCGATCAGCTGGTGCGCCATCGGGATCGACAACAGGCTGGAAGTGAAGGTCTTCCAGTCGTTGATCGGCTCGTTGTTGAAATCTGCCCAATGGAAGGCGTAGTCCTTGTTGAACTGACCATCCGGGCCGGGATTGGCGAAATACAGCGACTCGGCCGGCTCCATGGCGACAAAGATCTGGACCAGCGAAAACAGGCCAGTGAAGATGCCCTCCCGCGAGTATTTCTGGATCTGGTTGTAGGCCTGGCTCACCGGCACGCCGCTTTTCTTCAGCTCGATGTGGATCAGCGGCATGCCGTTGATCAGCAACAGCAGGTCGCCTCGCCGGTCGTTGAGCAGCTGTGCGCCACGCGCAAACTTTGGCTGCCGCACGATCTGGTAGCGACTCTGGCCGGCGGCGATCTCGTGGCGGTCATAGATCTTCAGGCTCACTTCCCTGCCAAAGTGCAGCGTGTCAGCCGGGTTGTCACGGGTGATGGCCACGGTCTTGCCGTTGATGAATCCATTGAGCTTGAGCGGCGTGCGCAGCGCGGCGATCTGCTCCATCACCTGCTGCATCTCGCTGTCGGTCAGCGGTACTTCGTTGAGTCGATCAACCCCACGATTGTTCTCGAACAGAATCTGCTTCCAGTTCGCCAGCAAATCCGCCTCGGTCGGATTCATGATGACGTCCGCATCGCCCCAGCCGCGCTGGCGCAGCTCGTGGATCACAGCGGTTTCAAAGTCGGACTCTTTGGCGAATGTGGTCATGGGCAAGCGGTACACCGTTTAGACGAACATCTTTTCCAGGCAGGCGGATTTGATCTGCTGGAGCTTCTGGAGTTGGGTGGCGTGTTGGGAAATCAGTGTGTCGAGGGCGCGGAAGTAGGCGCCTATTTTTTGTTGTTCATTTTCTTCAGGAAGAAGAATTTCCATCCTCCCCAGCTGTTTTCTTGAAACCTCCAGAAAGGTCGATCCCGAGGCGTGTTTCAACGCATAATTCTTTATCAAATGAGTCATTGAAAAAATAAAATATGGAACTACGCCGTCATGCAAAACCAGAGACTGGAATCCCTGGTTTGTACACCCTTCTTTGGTAAGAATTGCTGTGTCCCCTATGCCAGCACGGCTTGTGAACAAGATGGTTCTGTCCGGAGGAAGTATTCTTGCGGAGCACTTTTCCAGGCCCAGCTGCGTTATTTTCTTTACGCTTCCACTAGCGTAAACATCTTCGCCAATTTCTGTCGGTGAGTACCAGTCGATATCACCCCCCCAATATTCTTTAATTGTCGTGCTTGGGGTGCCACCTCCGACAATTTCACAGAGCTCTCCCAGTTTCTTCTCCACCCAATCCCCCTCAAAACCTTTGAAGCGGATTTCGGGGGTGGTGGCGCCGGGTTGCGGAAACATCTTTTGCAGCATCGCTTTTTTAAGCGTCACCAGCTTGTCGTGTTTGCGCTGATGCAGCCCGATCAGACTGTCAATCTCTCGGAAATATTCGCCGACCTGCTCTTGTTCAGTCTCGCGTGGAAACCGGAACATCATTTTCTTGAATGCGCCAGTTGTTATTTGATTGATTGTTGCCCCTAAATTATTTGCGATTTCCTTATCAAACTTCGGAGTGTCGAGCAATGCGTTGATGAACGATGGGACTTCAGAGCGGATTCCAGTCATGAACGCACCAATGACAGTGCTATCCATTCTTTTCTTTATCTGTGCATGCTTTCCAATAAGCGAACGTGACCCATTTCGAACCACGACGGTGATATCGCCCACTTCGACATTTCTTGTGTTAACAACACTTGGATCGACATAGACATTGTCGGCATCAACAATCTCGCCGCTCTTGACATTCGATGAGCGCAAAACAAGGGTGCCAACTCCTTTCTGAACGTTGCGAGGCGAGTACGTAAGCCCACTGAAGAATTCAACTTTTTCACCTAGCAGATTTTCTTCCCAAGCCCCCTCAAACCCTTTGAAACGAATTTGCGGCACCTTGCTGGCTGTTTGATTGACCATCTCAGTTCCCCGCCAGCAAGGCTTTCAGTTCCGCCAGCCCTTTGCCGTCAAACTCGTCGGCATCCAACTCCTCGATCATCCCCGCCAGCGCGGCCTCGGTGTGCTCGATCTCGCGGGCGTTGTCCGCGTAGGTGATCTGGTACTTCTGCACCAGCGCATCGAGTTTGCGGGTCAGGCCATCAATCTGCTGATCGGGCAGGTTGTGCAGCGCGTCCATCAGCGGCGCAATCCATTTGCGTTCCAGCAGCTCATGCACCTGTGCATCGCTCAGGTTCTCAATAGTTGCCTTGGTTTTGAGGTGCAAGGCGGCGGCGTCTTTCTTGATCGCGGCTTTCAGTGCCTTCTCTTCGGCCAGCCAGTCGGCGGCTTGGATGATCCTGGCCTCGTAGCTTTCGGCATCGAATGCGCCGGCATTCTTCGCCTCCGCACGCAGTGCCTTGGCTTCGCGGGTGACGGCGGCGGCGACGAACTTGTCGCCGGCATCGTTGACGGTGTCGTTGGACTTGTCTTCCTCGCTGAAGCCGTCCAGCGTTTCTTCCAGCGCGGCGGTGATTTCGCCAAGGTGGGCTTCCTTGTCGCGCAGTGCGTCCAGCTCCGGCTTGTGGTGTGTCAGCTGCACCAGCTCGAACGGCAGGATGCGCCCTTTCCAGCCCTCCTGCACTTCAACGTCCTTACCGTCCTTCTTCTTGGTGACGATGTTGGGATCCACCACGCGGGCCGCAGCGATGCCTTCGGTCTGGAGGATTTCCAGATCGACCGCCATCGGTTGCCAGTGGTCATCGAGAATCTGGTAGGCGTGGTAACGGTCGATCAGCGGTAGCGGCGCAAGGCGGTCAAACAGCGCGGCACTGATGGTGGCCTTCTGGCGGGGAACGGACAGGGTGAGCATTTGCTCGATGAGTTCGCCACGCAGCCACGGGGTGAAATCGGCAAAGGCAGCGCTAAAGGTTTCACCGTAACGCTGTACCTCGGCGTTTTCACGGATGGCCTGGGCCAGGTCTTCCACCTGTGGTGCCACGTAGGGCGTGCCGTTGTCGGTAAACAGCGCGGCGCGCAGGCCGGGAAAGGCGTTCCAGAAATCGGCCAGCGCGTCCAGCTCGCTGACCGGGATACCACCAAACATGGAAGCGTACAGATCCCAGCTTTCGGCCGGCTCACTGGAGTCCACGTAGCGCGGAATGTTGAGGTTGTAGTCGTTGGCTTGCAGCTCGGCCTTGGACACCAGACGGCTGTAGCGCGGCACGCTGACGCGGCCATTCACTGTGTCGACAATTTTCTTGATGTCTGAGGCGCGCAGCTTGTTGTTCTTGCCCTCCTTGGCGAAGCCCTTGGAGGCATCGACAATCAGCACATCGCTGCTCTCACGCTTCTGCCGCAGCACCAGAATGATGGTGGAGATGCCTGTGCCGAAGAAGATGTTGGCTGGCAGGCCGATGATGGTCTCGATGTGGTCGTTTTCGATCAGGTTCTTGCGGATGGCGCCTTCCTCGCCACCACGGAATAGCACGCCGTGCGGCAACACGATGGCCATGATGCCGCCGGGCTTGAGGTGATAGAGGTCGTGCAGCAAAAAGGCGTAGTCGGCCTTGGACTTGGGTGCCAGACCAAAGCGGGCGTAGCGCGGGTCGGCGTCCTTGTGCTGCGGGTCCCACTTCTGCGAGTACGGGGGGTTGGAAACCACCGCGTCGAGGTACAGCGGGTTGTAGGTGTTGGCCGGATCCTGCTCGTCGAAATACGGCCAATCGTCTTCCAGCGTGTCGGCGTTACGGGTGACGATGTTGCCGGGCAGGATGCCGCGCATGACCAGATTCATGCGGGTGAGGTTGTAGGTGTTTTCCTTCAACTCCTGGGCGTAGTACTTGATGTTGTCCTTGTCGGCCATGTGCTTGGCGATGGACTGGCCGATATTGAGCAGCAGCGATCCTGACCCGCTTGTCGAATCGTAAATCTGGATGGTTTCCCGATCCTTCAGGTGGTGCGCGATGATCTCGGACATCAGCACGGACACTTCGTGCGGCGTGTAGAACTCGCCCGCCTTCTTACCCGCATTGGCGGCAAACATGCTGATCAGATACTCGTAGATGAAGCCGAGTACGTCATAGCCCTGCCTGCCATCCATCGGGATGTCTTTGATCAGCTGGAGCAGTTCGCTGATGGCCTTGGTCTGCTTTGCGGCTGTGTCACCCAATTTGCTCAAACCGGTTTCGAGGGTCTTGAAGATGCCCTCGAACAGGCGCTTGTGGTTGGGGTGAATCAGACGGCTGAAAGCAGACAGCGCATCGCGTACATGGGAAACATCGAGGTCTCCCTTGTGCTCGATCCAGGTGGAGAACAGGTGCGGGTAGGCAATGAAGTAGCCGATGTTGCTCTTGATGTGCTCGACCGTCTCTGGGTCATCTTCCGACAGGGCTTTGATCTCATCTTCAGTAAACCTCTCGTCCTTGGCGAAGCGCACCAGCTTGTCGGACAGGTACTTGTAGAAGATGAAGCCGAGGATGTAGTCCTTGTACTCGTTGGCTTCGATCTTGGAGCGCATCTGGTTGGCTGATTCCCAGATTTTGGCGGCAAGTTGTTGCTTATTCATGGCGAGGAGTCATCAATTTCCATCACGATACGGGACGCGATTCGCAGCCTCAGGCGGGTACTTGGGCACGAAAAGATGGGTGTTCAAACGGATGCCAAAAAGTATCGCACGCAAAGAAGACATCGAAGGGGGCACGCACACGCAGCCGCGGGCCTGAGAGGTGCAAAGTCGCCTCACCTTCTCACCCAGCATGCTGGGTATACCGCCCTCGACGCCGGTCTTTCAATGATCCCTAACAATCGTCTCAAGCGATGAGCCTGTAGACGAGCGCGCATCAAGAGAAGCCTGCAGCCCAGACAGACCCATCAAGCCGCTGCGCGATGACATGCGCACCTCCGCTGGCCTGCTGCCACACTCCATCGACCGCGAGGGAGTTGGAGGCGATGGTGTGGCGCCACTGGCGGTCAAGAGTCGCTGGCGCAGGATCATCAGTCCGGCGACGCACACCCAGCACCATTGAGGCGGCGTTGCAGATTCAACTGCGGGGTTTACGCTGCGCTCCACGCGGGCATCACGCGGTGTTGCTTTGGGTTCGGGTCTTCTTGGGGCGTGATGCGCCGAGGGTCGGCGCGCCGTGTTTTCTTGATGACTGCTTTTGACGAGGTATGGCGATGAACGCTGCCGACCAACGCAAATGTGCCCATCCTGCGTGCCGCTGTGCCGTGCCTGATGACGATGCCTATTGCAGCGAGCATTGCCGCAAGCGAGTGGAGTCGCCGGTTTCCGACCAGGCGCCGCATTGCCAGTGCGGGCACCCGGCCTGCCGTGACGGGCACGGCGCGGAGGCGTCCGTGCCTGGGGACTAGCTTCAGCTGCGCGCGGGGATTTTCAGGCCGCGCTGCACGGCCGGGCGGCTCATGGCCTGGTCGAGCCAGCGGGCCACGTTGGCAAAGTTGTCGTACCCCACCAGGTCGCGCGCCTCGTAGAAGGTGATGAGGTTGTTCACCCAGCCCACGGTGGCGATGTCGGCGATGCTGTACTCGTCGCCCATGATCCAGGTTCGGCCGTCCAGACGTCCATCCAGCACGCCGAGCAGGCGTTTGGATTCGTCCACGTAGCGCTGCAGCGGGCGCTTGTCGGCAATGTCCTTGCCGGCGAACTTGTTGAAGAAACCCACCTGCCCGAACATCGGCCCGATCGACGCCATCTGGAAGAAAACCCACTGGATCGTGTGCCAGCGCGTGGCCGGGTCGGGCGAGATGAACTTGCCGGTCTTGTCGGCCAGGTACAGCAAGATGGCGCCCGACTCGAACAGCGCCAGCGGTTCGCCGCGCGGGCCGTCGGGGTCGATGATGGCGGGAATCTTGCCGTTGGGGTTGAGTGAAAGAAACTCCGGCGTGTGGCTTTCGTTGGCGGTGATGTCGACCAGGTGCGGCTCGTACGGCAACCCGGTTTCCTCCAGCATGATCGACGCCTTTACGCCGTTGGGCGTGTTGAGCGAATACAGCTGGATTCGCTCGGCGTGCTTTGCCGGCCAGCGTTTGGTGATCGGGAATCCGGACAAGATGGACATGGTTGGCTCCTGTGATGGCGCGCGACGTCGGCGCCGCGCATGTATCGGCAAATCCTAGCGCGCCACGCCGCGCCGTAGGAGCGCACCCTGTGCGCGATGCTCTCCGGCATGTGCGAAAAGCATCGCGCACAAGGTGCGCTCCTACAAAAAAGAGCGACGCCACGCCGTAGGGACGCGGCCGCAGGGAGGGTGTTGCCGCATCGGGGGCGGGGCGTGACACCACGTTCACGACGCCGCATGCCGCAGCCGCAACGCGTTGCCCACCACCGATACCGAACTGAGGCTCATCGCCAGTGCGGCGACCATGGGCGACAGCGTCACGCCCAGCCACGGGTACAGCGCGCCGGCGGCCAGCGGCACGCCGATGGCGTTGTAGGCAAAGGCAAAAAACAGGTTTTGGCGAATGTTGCGCACGGTGGCGCGCGACAGTGCGCGTGCCCGCACGACGGCATCCAGCTCGCCCTTGACCAGGGTGACGCCGGCGCTTTCCATCGCCACGTCGGTGCCGCCGCCCATGGCGATGCCGACGTCGGCGGCGGCCAGCGCGGGCGCGTCGTTGATGCCGTCGCCGGCCATCGCCACGCGGCGGCCGGCGGCGCGCAGCGCGTTGATCGCCGCCGCCTTGCCGGCGGGCGAGACGCCGGCGTGCACCTCGTCGATGCCCAGCTCGCGCGCCACGGCGTGCGCGGTGGTGGCGTTGTCGCCGGTAAGCATCACCAGGCGCAGCCCCGATGCACGCAAGGCGGCCAGCGCGGCGGGCGTGCCGGGCTTGATGCGGTCGGCCACCGCCAGCAGCGCGGCCAGCTCGCCGTCCACCGCCAGAAACATCACGGTGGCGCCCTCGGCGCGCAGTGCCTCGGCCCGCGCCTGTGCCGCGTCGCTGATGGCCACGTGTTGCTGCGTCATCAGTGCGGCATTGCCCAGCGCGGCGGCACGCGGCGGCGCGTCGCCCTGCGCGATGCGCGCGTGCACGCCAAGCCCGGTCGGCGCGTGGAAATCTTCCGCCTGCAGCAGCGGCGCGTGTTGCGCCTGCGCCGCGCTGACGATGGCCTGCGCCAGGGGGTGTTCGCTGGGGCGCTCCAGCGCGGCGGCGATCGCCAGCAGGTGGTCAGTGCCCTGCCCGCCCAGGCTTTCCAGCGCGGTCAGCACGGGCTTGCCCATGGTCAGCGTGCCGGTCTTGTCCAGCACCAGGGTGTCCACGTCGCGCAGCGCCTCGATGGCGCCGGCATCGCGAAACAGTACGCCGTGCTGCGCGCCGCGACCGCTGGCCACCATGATCGAGATGGGCGTGGCCAGGCCCAGCGCGCAGGGGCACGCGATGATCAGCACCGACACCGCCGCAATCAACCCGTGCGCCAGTCGCGGCGCGGGCCCCCACACCGCCCAGGCCACAAACGCCAGCAGCGCCACCGCCGCCACCGTGGGCACGAACCACGCCGCCACGCGGTCAGCCACGCGTTGCAGCGGCGCCTTGCTGCGCTGGGCTTGCGCCACCAGCGCCACGATCTGCGACAGCAGCGTGGCGTTGCCGACCTTGCGCACGCGCATGGTCAGCGCGCCGTCGCGGTTCATCGTGCCGCCCACCAACGGCTCGCCGGCCACCTTGGCCACCGGCATCGGCTCGCCGGTGAGCATGGATTCGTCGACGTGGCTTTCGCCCGCCATCACCACGCCGTCGGCCGGCACCTTTTCGCCCGGTCGCACGCGCAGCACGTCGTCCACGCGCAGCGCCTCCAGCGGTACGTCGCTTTCGCTGCCGTCGTCGGCGATGCGGCGCGCGTGCTTCGGCGCCAGGCCGAGCAGCGCCTTCAGCGCCGCGCCGGTGCGGCGACGCGCGCGCAACTCCAGAAAATCGCCCAGCGTCACCAACGTGACGATGACCGCCGCCGACTCGAAATACACCGCGACCTTGCCGTGCGCATCGCGGAACCCGGCCGGAAACAGCCCCGGCCACAAGAAGGCCACCGCGCTGTACGCCCACGCCACGCCGGTGCCCAGCGCGATCAGCGTGTACATGTTGGGCTGCCACGGCCGCAGCGATCGCCAGCCGCGCCGAAAGAACGGCGCCCCGCCCCACAGCACCACCACGCTGGCCAGCACGGCCTCGATCGAGCTGGCCATCCCTTGCCAGGCTGCCGGCACAGGCCAGCCCAGGTGCGGGCCCATCGCCAGCACGAACACCGGCAAGGTCAACGTCAGCAGCGTGACCAGGCGACGCGCCATGGTGACCAGCTCGGCACCGTCGTCCCCGTCCAGGCTGGGCAGCATCGGCTCCAGCGCCATGCCGCACTTGGGGCAATCGCCGGGGCCGACCTGCTGCACCTCCGGGTGCATCGGACAGGTATAGCGCGTGCCCGGCGGCGCGGGCGCGGGCGTCAGGCGTGCCGCCACAAAGGCCGCCGGGTCGGCCAGGAAACGCTCGCGGCAGCGCGCCGCGCAAAAGTAGTACGACTGGCCGTCATGCTCGGCATGGTGACGCGCGGTGGCCGGGTCCACCGTCATGCCGCAGACCGGGTCGCGGGCCTTGGGCGCGTCCGTCGGCGCCCCATGGCCGTGGCAGCAGGCGCCGCTCACGAGGTGGCTCCGTCGTCAGCCAGCGCACGCAAGATGGGGCAATCCTCCGGCTTGCCGTGGCCCGGGCACGACGCCACCAGTTGCGCCAGCCCGTCGCGCACGCGCTGCAGCTCGGCCACGCGCTGATCGATCGCCGCCAGCCGGCGCTGCGCGCGCTGCTTTACCGCTTTCACGCCGCGCTGACGGTCGGCCGACAAGGCCAGCAGCTCGCGGATTTCCTCCAGCGTGAAACCCAGATCCTTGGCGCGCCGGATAAAGCGCAACTGCGCCACCGCCGCCTCGCCATAACTGCGATACCCCGACGCCCGCCGTGCCGGCTCGGGCAGCAAGCCCTCGCGCTCGTAGTAGCGAATGGTGTCGATGGCCACGCCGGCGCGCTTGGCGACGGCACCGATGGTGAGAGAGGGGGTTGGGGTGTTCATGGGGGTGGAGTCTAGAGCTTGGATCAAGGTCCAGAGTCAAATGGGGCAAAGGCATTGCGCACAAGCGCCTCGCGTGATGCGGCGGTTGTTGTGGGAGCGACTTCAGTCGCGATGCTCTTGGGTTGCCCGGAAGGCGTCGCGACTGAAGTCGCTCCCACAGGTGGGGGGATCATGGCGGCGGGGAATGCTGAAGCGTTCCGGTGGCCCCGATCAAAGGCATCGCGCACAGGGTGCGCTCCTACGGGTTTTTCGCGTGATGTAGGAGCGCACCTTGTGCGCGATGCTTTTAGGCGTCGCGACGGAAGTCGCTCCCACAGGTGCTGGCAGGGATGCTGAGGCGTTCTGGTGGCCCCGATCAAAGGCATCGCGCACAGGGTGCGCTCCTACGGGTGTTTCGCGTGGTGTAGGAGCGCACCTTGTGCGCGATGCTTTTGGGTTGCGCGGAAAGTCGCTCCCACAGGATGGTGGGAGGGCGCGGTCAGCGGCCGAAGATGATTTCCTTGCCTTCGCGGTCGCGGTCCCAGCTGCGCAGTTCGTCGCGGATGTGGGCGATGCGTTGGCGGCCGAGGGCGTTGCGCTCCTCGTCCAGGACCTGGCCGTCGAGCAGTTCGGCCAGGCGTTGTGCGGTGGGCAGCATGGCGTCCCAGGCGTCGAGTGCGGGCAGCGGTGCGGGCAAGGTCATGAAGAAGCTCACGCCCAGGGTGCGCAGGCTGTCGAGCCGGGCTAGGTCGAAGTTGCCGGGCTTGAGCATGTTGGCGACGCTGAAGAGCGGCCCCAGTTCGCGCTTGCCGTCCACCAGACGGTGGTAGATGCCCATGTCGCCGTATTCGAGGCCGGCTTTTTCGGCGGCGACCACCAGGTCGGTGCCGTTGAAGTAGCCGCCGTCGCGCGCCACCACGAACAAGGTGACGATGCGCTCCACCGCCACCTGCGGCGGGCGCTTGCCCAGCTCCGAGCGCGGCGGTGCGCTGGCGGGTGCGGGTGCGGGTGCGGGTTCGACGGCGGTTGCCGGCGCGGGCGTGGCGGCAACGGGTGCCGGTGCCGGTGCCGGTGCATCGGTGGGTTCGGGGGCATCCTCGCGCGGGCTGGGCGCGCGCAGCGCGTCCACGATGGACGCCACGTGGTCGGCCAGCTTGGGCATTTGCCGTGCTTGCGGGCGCGAGGGAGCATCGGCGGCGCGGTCGCCGGACAGCGTGGCGCCGAGGCGCTCCAGTTCCTCGCGCAGGCCCACTTCCAGCTCGCCCTGCTGCGGCCGCGATGCGCCGGGGCCGGGGCGGTGGTCGTCGAAGGCCGGATCAAAGGCCGCGTCGTCGGCCAGGCTGGGCTCGCGCCGGTCGCCGGACGGGGCGCCGCTGGCGCGCCGCGCGCCGGGCTCCTTTTTCGGCTGGCCGAACAGCCAGATCAGGGCCAGCGCGATCAGCCCCACGATCAGCATGGGAATGCCGACGGCGGGATTCCAGGCAAGGGCAAGCACGGGTTGCAGCGTCATCTTTGATGTCCTCGAAGCATGGAAACATCCGGCCGCTGCCGTAGCGGCCAAGCCTGTTTCCTAGGCAGCGCCCGCCAGTTTAGCCGCTTCGGCCAGATCCACCTGCACCAGTCGCGACACGCCCGGCTCGCGCATGGTCACGCCGCACAGCTGGGTGGCCGCTTCCATGGTGGCCTTGTTGTGGCTGATGAAGATGAACTGCACCTTCTCGCTCATCTCGCGCACCATGCCGGAGAAGCGGCCCACATTGGCCTCGTCCAGCGGCGCGTCCACCTCGTCGAGCAGGCAGAACGGCGCGGGGTTGAGGCCGAAGATGGAAAACACCAGCGCCACGGCGGTCAGCGCCTTCTCGCCGCCGGACAGCAGCGAGATGTTGGACGGCCGCTTGCCGGGCGGGCGTGCCATGATCGACACGCCGGTGTTGAGCAGGTCGTCGCCGGTCAGCTCCAGGTAGGCGTGGCCGCCGCCGAACAGGCGCGGAAACAGCTCCTGCACGCCGGCGTTGACCTTGTCGAAGGTTTCCTTGAAGCGCTGGCGCGTCTCGCGGTCGATCTTCTTGATGGCGCCTTCGAGCGTTTCCATGGCGCTGACCAGGTCGGCGAGCTGGTTGTCGAGGTAGGTCTTGCGCTCGCTCTGCTCGGCGTGCTCCTGGATCGCGGCCAGGTTGACCGGCTCCAGCCGGATGATCTTGTGGCCGATGTCGGTGAGCTGCGCGCGCCACTGGTCGGCGTCGATGTCGTCGGCCAGCTCGGCCAGCAAGGTATCGAGGTCGAGGCCGGCGTCCATGATGGCTTGCGCCAGTTGCTCGGCGCGCAGTTGCAGCGCCTGCGCCGCCAGCCGTTTCTCGGACAGGCTTTCGCGCAAGCTGGCCAGGCCCTGCTCGGCCAGGTGGCGCTGCTGCTCCAGCTTGCGCACTTCCAGGTCGCAGTCTTCCAGCGCGCGGCGCGCGGCCACCAGTTGCTTGTCCACCAGCAGGCGCTGGTCGAGATAGGCCTGGCGCTCGGCCTCCAGCTCGGTGATGGGGTCGGAGCCGGCGGCCAGTTGCTCGGCGATCTCGTTGCGGCGCGATGCGATCTGGCGCAGCTGGCTGTCCATGCGGCCCAGCGCCTGCTCCAGCGATTGCAGCGACGAGCGCTTGGATTCCAGCGACAAGGCCAGCGCGTGCGACTGGTCGGCCGCCTCGCGCGCGTTCATGCGCGCTTCCTCGCGTGCTTCGAGCAGGGTGCGGCGCTCGTTTTCCAGCTCGCGGCGCTGGTCTTCCAGGTCGCCCATCAGGCCGACGGATTCGTCCAGGCGGGCGCGCGCCTCGCGCGTCTGGGTTTGCAGCTCGTCGAGCTGGGCGGCCAGGTCGTTCAGCTCGCCGGCCACTTTCTCGGCGCGGGCGCGGGCGGTTTCCAGCTTGCCGCGATGGCTTTGCAACTGGCCGGCCAGCTCGGACTGGCGGCGGTGCGCGTTGTACAGCTCGCGCTGGGCGTCGTCGCGGGCGCGCTCGGTTTCGAACTTGCGCGTGCGCAGGTCGTCGAGCTGGGCGCCGGCGTCTTCCAGTCGCGCCTCCAACGTGGCGATCTGCTCGGTGAGCAGGCGCAGGTCGCGCTCGCGCGCCAGCACGCCCACCTGGTTGCCTTGCGCGCGGCGCACGCGCGACCACGCCGGTGCCAGCCATTCGCCCTGGCGGGTGATGATGGATTGCCCCGCCGCCAGCGCGCCGGCGCGCTGGCGCGCCTCGTCCAGCGTGTCGGCGGTGTGCACCTGGGCCAGCCAGTGCAGCGCGGCGGCCGGGCCGCGCACGTGCGCGGCCAGCGTGCCGCTGTCGCCCTGCCCGCCCTCGGCGGCGGCGAACAGCGCCAGGTCGGCGTCGCCCAGGCTGTCGAACTCGGCCACCAGCGCCAGCGGGTCGTCCACCAGCACGCCGTCGAGCAGGCCGGCCAGCACGGTTTCCACGGCGGCCTCCCAGCCGGCGTCCACCTGCAAGGCCGCGCCCAGGCGGCGCGCCTTGTCCAGGCCCAGCCGCGCCAGCCAGCCGCTGGCGGCGCTTTCCTCCTGGCCCAGCGCCGCGTGCTGCAGGGCTTCGAGCGAGGCCTGGCGACCACGGGCGGACTGCAGTTGCTGGCGCGCCTCGTTCAAGGCCACCTGCAGCTGGCGCTCCTCCTCCAGCACGCTCTCGTGGCTGGCCTTGTGCTGGTCGAGCAGGCTGCCCAGCGCCTCCACCCGCTCGCGCTGGGTGTCGTGCTCGGCATGCAGTTGCTCGCCGGCGGCGTCGAGCGCGGCCACGTCGGTGGCTTTTTGCTCGGCTTCCAGCGTCTCGCGGCGGCGCGCCAGATCCACGGCCTGGCGGTCGAGGTAGTTGAGCTTGGTGCGCTCCACCTCGGCGGCGCGGTTGGATTCGCCGGCGTTGCGGGTGTGGCTGTCCCAGCGCTGCTGCCAGTCGGCCAGCTTGGCCTCGGTGGCGCGCTGGGCCTCGGCGGTGTCGTCCTGCATCTGCTGCAGGGCTTCGAGCTTGGGCTCGCCCTCGGCCAGGGCCTGCCGCAGGGTTTCCATCTGCTCGCGGTCGGTGGCGATATGGGCGGACAGCTCGGCGTGCTCGCGCTCGGCCTCGGCCTGGGCGCGCTGCAGGCGCTCGGCGGTCTCGCGGTTGTGCTGCACCTGCTGCTCGACGCGGGCGATCTCGGCGCCCACCTTGTAGACGTCGGCCTGCACCGCGTTGAGGTGCTCGCTGGCTTCCACGTGGCGCTCGCGCACGGTTTCCAGTTGCGCCTCGATCTCGCGCTGGCCGGCCAGTTGTTTCTCGATCTCGATCTCGGCGGCGGACAGGCCGGCGCCTTCGCCCTCGTGCTGGCTTTTCAGGCCGCGGTATTCCAGCGCGCGCAGCTCGGCCTCCTTGCGGGTCTGCTCCTCTTTCAGCAGTTTCCAGCGCTCGGCGGCGCGGGCCTGGCGGTTGAGGTGCTCCAGCTGCTTGTCCACCTCGTCGCGCACGTCGCGCACGCGGTCGAGGTTTTCGCGGGTGGCCTTGATGCGGCTTTCGGTTTCCTTGCGGCGCTCCTTGTACTTGGAGATGCCGGCGGCCTCCTCCAGGTGGGTGCGCAATTCTTCCGGGTGGGCTTCGATGATCTGGCTGATCATGCCCTGCTCGATGATCGAGTAGCTGCGCGGCCCCAGGCCCGTGCCCAGGAACAGGTCGGTGATGTCGCGGCGGCGGCAGCGCGCGCCATTGAGGTAGTACGACGACTGCCCGTCGCGCGTCACCTGGCGCTTCACCGAGATCTCGGCGTACTGGCCGTACTCGCCCTGGATGGTGCCGTCGGCGTTGTCGAAGATCAGCTCGACCGTGGCCTGGCCCACCGGCTTGCGCGAGTTGGAGCCGGAAAAGATCACGTCGGTGAGCGAGTCGCCGCGCAGGCGGCTGGCCGCGCTCTCGCCCATCACCCAGCGGATGGCGTCGATGATGTTGGATTTGCCGCAACCATTGGGCCCCACCACGCCGATCATGTTGCTGGGCAGGTGCAGGGTGGTCGGGTCCACGAAGGACTTGAAGCCGGCGAGTTTGATGGTGCTCAGGCGCATGCGGTCATCGGTGCATCGAAAGGTGGGCGACAGGGCACTGTGCCAAACGCCGGGCGGCGCCGCAATGGATCGCGTCGCGTGAAACTACATCAACTACATGATTCAAAATATTGAATCTACGGTGCTTTTGCATCTATCGACAGGGCATGGATGCCTTGCGCCATCAGCCCGTCGAGGGCCGCATAGACCATGCGATGGCGCTTCAGCGGCAACTGTCCGGCAAAGGCGGCGGCGACGATGCGCACGTGGAAATGCCCCCTGCCCTCGCCGGCGTGGCCGACGTGCTTGTGGCCCTCGTTCACCACGTCCAGCTCAAGCGGGTCGAACGCCGCCTGCAGCCGCTCGCGGATCTGCGCGATGACGGGCGCGCCGCTCATGCCGCCGGCAGCGCCTTGAGAAACGGCTTGACCGAGGTTTCGCGGTAGACGCCGGCATCGTTGTACGGATCGGCCGCCGCCCATTCCTGCGCCTGCGCCAGCGAGTCGAACTCGGCCACGATCAGGCTGCCGCTGAAACCGGCCGGGCCCGGATCAGCCGCGTCGATGGCGGGAAACGGACCGGCCAGCAGCAGGCGGCCTTGTGCCTGCAACTGCTGCAAGCGCGCCAGATGCGCCGGCCGCGCGGCCTTGCGACCGGCCAGTGAATCGGGGTTGTCGGTGCCGACGATGGCGTACCACATGGCAAGCTCCAGTTGAGGTGGATGAGATTGGACGCGCCGCCTTCTGTGTAGGAGCCCACCCTGTGGGCGATGCTCTTGGCTCCGTCGTGACGAAAAGCATCGCCCACAAGGTGGGCTCCTACAGGTGCGGTATCAGGCTTCGGGGCGCATGTAGGGAAACAGCAGCACATCGCGGATGGAGGCCGAGTCGGTCAGCAGCATCACCAGGCGGTCGATGCCGATGCCGAGGCCGCCGGTGGGCGGCAGGCCCACTTCCAGCGCGCGGATGTAGTCGGCGTCGAAGTGCATGGCCTCGTCGTCGCCGGCGTCCTTGGCCTCGACCTGGGCCTTGAAGCGGGCGGCCTGGTCTTCCGGGTCGTTCAACTCGGAGAAACCGTTGGCGATCTCCTTGCCGCCCACGAACAGCTCGAAGCGGTCGGTGATGCCCTTGTCGTTGTCGTTCTCGCGCGCCAGCGGCGACACCTCGACCGGGTGCTGGGTGATGAAGGTGGGCTGGATCAGGGTGTGCTCCACCGTCTTCTCGAAGATCTCCAGCAGCAGCTTGCCCCAGCCGTAGCCGTCCTTGACCTGCACACCCAGGCGCTTGGCGTGCGCGGCCATCGCGGCGCGGTCGCGCAGTTCCTCGCGCTTGATGTCGGGGTTGTGCTCCAGCACCGCGTCCTCCATCGTCCAGCGGCGGAACGCCGGACCGACGTCGATGGCGGCGCCTTCCCACGTCAGCGCGGTGGTGCCGATCACGGCCTGCGCCGTCTCGCGGATCACGCTCTCGGTGAGATCCATGATCTCGTCGTAGGTGGCGTAGGCCTGGTACAGCTCCAGCATGGTGAACTCGGGGTTGTGCCGGGTGGACACGCCCTCGTTGCGGAAATTGCGGTTGATCTCGTACACGCGGTCGAAACCGCCGACCACCAGGCGCTTGAGGTACAGCTCCGGCGCCACGCGCAGGTACAAATCCATGTCCAGCGCGTTGTGGTGGGTGACGAAGGGCTTGGCCGTGGCGCCGCCGGGGATGACGTGCATCATCGGCGTCTCCACCTCCATGAAGCGGCGCGGCGCGGCCTCCAGCCACTGGCGGATGAAGCCGATGATGCGCGAGCGCTTCTGGAAGGTGGCGCGCGCCTCCTCGGTGACGATCAGGTCGACATAGCGCTGGCGATAGCGCTGCTCCACGTCGGCCATGCCGTGGTGCTTGTCCGGCAGCGGGCGCAGGCTCTTGGTGAGCAGGCGCAGCGTGTCCACCTTCACCGACAGCTCGCCGGTACGCGTGCGCATCAGCACGCCCTCGGCGCCCACGATGTCGCCCATGTCCCAGCCCTTGAACGCGTCGTACACCTCGCCCACGGTGCCGGCGTGGATGAACAGCTGGATGCGCCCGGTCATGTCCTGCACCTGCACAAAGCTGACCTTGCCCTGCACGCGCTTGAGCACGATGCGCCCGGCCATCTTCACCCGGCGCGCCAGCGCCTCGATGGCCTCGGCCGGAAACGCGTCCTTGTCGGCGTACTGCGCCTGCAGGTCACCGGCAAAGCTGTCCACCTTGAAGTCGTTGGGAAACGCGATGCCCTGCCCGCGCAAGGCCGTGAGTTTCTCGCGACGCTCGGCGATGAGGCGGTTTTCGTCGACGACGGGGGTGTCGGTGGGGGTGGTTTCGCTGCTCATGCGCGGCTTCCGGATTGCTGGCGATGTACGGGAATTTCCGCCGTCATTCCCGCGAAAGCGGGAATGACGGCAGCGTGGGGCATAGCGCCCCGGATGTATCAAGCATCAACGCGCTTGGCGCCGGCTTCGAGGCCGGATTTCAGACTGGCCTCGATGAACTCGTCCAGGTCGCCGTCCAGCACTTTCTGGGTGTCAGTGCGTTCCACGCCGGTGCGCAGGTCCTTGATGCGGCTCTGGTCGAGCACGTAGTTGCGGATCTGGCTGCCCCAGCCGATGTCGGACTTGGTGGCTTCCAGCGCATCCTTCTCGGCGTTGCGCTTTTGCACCTCCAGCTCGTACAGCTTGGCGGCCAGCATCTTCATCGCGGTGTCGCGGTTGGCGTGCTGGCTGCGGCCGGTCTGGCAGGCCACGACGGTGTTGGTGGGGATGTGCGTGATGCGCACGGCCGACTCGGTCTTGTTGACGTGCTGGCCACCGGCGCCGGAGGAGCGATAGACGTCCGTTCGCAAATCGGCCGGGTTGATCTCGATATCGATGTCGTCGTCCACCTCGGGCGAGACGAACACCGACGTGAAACTGGTATGGCGGCGGTTGTCCGAGTCGAACGGGCTCTTGCGCACCAGCCGGTGCACGCCGATCTCGGTCTTGAGCCAGCCGTAGGCGTAGTCGCCCTCGACGCGGAAGGTGGCGGACTTGATGCCGGCCACGTCGCCACCGGAGACTTCCATCAGCTCGGTCTTCCAGCCGCGCGCCTCGCACCAGCGCAGGTACATGCGCAGAAGCATCTCGGCCCAATCCTGCGCCTCGGTGCCGCCGGCGCCGGCCTGGATGTCGACGAACGCGTTCATCGGATCCATCTTGCCGGAGAACATGCGCTGGAATTCCAGCTTGCCGACCTGGCTTTCGAGCCGGGCGAGATCGGCGATCACCGACTGCGCGGTGTCGTCGTCCTCGTCGGCAATGGCCATCTCCAGCAGCTCATCGGCGTCGGTGAGCCCGGCGGTGAGCGTGTCGATGCCATCGACGATGGTGTGCAGGCGGGCGCGCTCGCGGCCCAGCTCCTGCGCGCGGGCCGGATCGTCCCACACGGTGGGGCTTTCCAGCTCGCGGGTTACTTCCTCAAGACGTTCGCTCTTGGAAGCGTAGTCAAAGATACCCCCTAAGCGACTCGACCCGACCGCGAAGGTCGGCGATCTGCGCATGGATGGGATTGGTCTCGATCATGGTGATGCCGGTGGTGGATGCAAGCCGCCTAGGATACCAGAGCGCCTCATGGCTGGCCCGCACGCTGGCCGTAGGAGCGCCCTGTGCGCGATGCTTTTCACCTGCGCGAAAAGCTTTCGCGCACAGGGTGCGCTCCTACAGTGGTTGGCGGCGGATCAGGCCAGCGCTTTTTCGTGCACGCCCTTCACCGCGCGGCCGGAGGGGTCGGCCAGCTTGGCGAACTCCGGGTCCCAGGCGATGGCGGCCGGCGACGAGCAGGCGATGGACTTGCCGCCCGGCACGGTGGCCGCGCAGGCTTCGCCCGGGTAGAACTGCTCGAAGATGCGGCGGTAGAAGTACGCCTCCTTGGTGGCCGGCGTGTTGACCGGGTAACGCGCGGCGGCAGCGGCGAACTCGCGGTCGCTCACCGACTGCTCGGCGTGATCCTTCAGGCCGTCGATCCAGCCGTAGCCCACGCCGTCGCTGAACTGCTCCTTCTGGCGCCACAGGATTTCCTTCGGCAGCGCGCCGTCGAACGCCTCGCGCAGCACGTGCTTCTCGATCTTGCCGTTGCCGGCCATCTTGTACTTCGCGTCCAGGCCCATCGCGGTGTCGAGAAACTCCAGGTCCAGGAACGGCACGCGCGCCTCCACGCCCCAGGCCATCATCGCCTTGTTGGCGCGCAGGCAGTCGTAGCTGTGCAGCGCGTCCAGCTTGCGCACGGTCTCCTCGTGGAACGCCTCGGCCGACGGCGCCTTGTGGAAGTACAGGTAGCCGCCGAAGATCTCGTCCGAGCCCTCGCCCGACAGCACCATCTTCACGCCCATCGCCTTGATCCGGCGCGCCAGCAGGAACATCGGCGTGGCGGCGCGGATGGTGGTGACGTCGTAGGTCTCAATGTGGCGGATCACCTCCGGCAGCGCGTCCAGGCCCTCGGCAAAGGTGTAGACAAAGCCGTGGTGCACGGTGCCCAGCGCATCGGCGGCAACCTGCGCGGCGGCCAGGTCGGGCGAGCCCTCCAGGCCGATGGCAAACGAGTGCAGGCGCGGCCACCAGGCCTCGCTGCGGTCGTTGTCCTCCACCCGCTCGCGGGCGAACTGCGCGGCGCAGGCGGCCACCAGCGAGGAGTCCAGGCCGCCGGACAGCAGCACGCCGTAGGGCACGTCGGTCATCAGCTGGCGATGCACGGCCTGCTCGAACGCCTTGCGCAGTTCGGCCGGCGCGATGCCGTGGCCGCGCGTGTTTTCGTACTCGCGCCAGGGCTTGTCGTAGTAGCGGCGCAGCTCGCCCACGGCGCTGTCGTAGACATGGCCGGGCGGGAACGGCGCCACGTCGGCGCACAGGCTGGCCAGCGCCTTCATTTCCGAGGCTACGCACAGGCGGCCCTGCGCATCGTGGCCCCAGTACAGCGGGCACACGCCGATGGGGTCGCGGGCGATCACGTAGCGGCGCGCGGCGCTGTCCCACAGCGCAAAGGCAAAGATGCCGTTGAGCTTGTTGACGATGTCGCCCACGTCGCCGCCGGCGGGCAGCGCGCGGTACAAGGCGTTGATCACCTCGCAGTCCGAGCCGGTGGTGAAGTCGTAGTCGCTGGCGTCACGAAGCTCGCGATGGTTGTAGATCTCGCCGTTGACCGCCAGCGCCAGCGCGCCGTCGCGCGAGCGCAGCGGCTGCGCGCCGCTGGCCGGGTCCACGATGGCCAGGCGCTCGTGCACCAGGATCGCGCCGTCATCGACAAACACGCCGCTCCAGTCCGGCCCGCGATGGCGCTGGCGCTGCGACAACTCCAGTGCCTGGCGGCGCAGCGCCACCAGGTCATCGCCTTGTTGCAGGCCGAACATCCCGAAAATCGAACACATGCCACTTCCCCTTGTCGTCAATGGTGGTTGAGGGTGACGCTGGATCGCCAGCGATGATTCCGTTGCGCCCAGAAACGAAAAGGCCCGCACTTGGGCGGGCCTTTTCGCGTATGGGATGAAGCTTTCAGCTACGCGCCGGCCCGCCAGGAATTGGCGTTGTTGTTCGCGCGATTATTATTGCCACCCGCGGCCACGGCGAAGCGCGCCTGCGGCGCGGTGCGGGTCGTGAAGCGGTGGGTGTTGGTGTGCATGTCCGCCACTAGAACAGATTGGACGTCCATATGCAAGTGGCCTGCCTGCTCAGTCCGGCAGCGGGTCGGCGGCCCAGCGTTTGGCCGTCTCGACGTCCGCCAGCGCAAACAGGCGAAACTCGCCCGGCACCATGAAACCCGTGGCATGGGCCACCGCGCGCAGCCATGGCACGTCGGTCACCAGCGCCACGCGCTCCCAGCCGCTGAAGTGGCGCGCGCCCATCTTGACGTCGTCCCACATGGCGGCGGGGTCGAAGCCGTCGAAATCGGTATCGACCACGTAGACCAGGCGCAGTTTGCGGTTGAGCGCGAACGCCGCCTCCACGTCGGGCACCACCACCTGCTCGTAGTCGCGGGCCGTCACCCGGCCGCTGGCGCGAAAGCCCAGGGTGCCGGCGGGCAAGCCTTCCATCTGCGTGATCATGGGCGCTCTCCTTCGTGGGAACGCCGCAAGCGTGCGCCCGCGCCCGTGAAAACCGGGCGCAGGCGGCGTCAGGCCGGCTCGATATGGCGCAGCAGCAGCCGCGCCGTCTCGCGGCCTTGCCAGTCGTTGATGGTCAGCTCGTAGACCGCGCGCAGCCGGCTGGGCGGCGGGTGGCCGTGGTAGGCGTTGAACATCACCGCGTCGTAGGGCGCGCCATCGCGCGGGTCGCGCAATTGCAGGCGCAGGTGGCGCTCGCCCATCACTTTCCAGCTGGCGCAGTCGAACACGTCGTCGAACAACGGCTCCGGAAACGCCTGGCCCCAGGGACCGGCCTGGCGCAGGTCGCGCGCCAGCGCCAGCGTCGCCGCGCCGGGCGGCAGGCTGCCGTCGGTGTGGAGCACGGCCTGCAGTTGCTCGTCATCGATCAACTCGCGCGCCACCGCGTCGAAGGCGGCGGCAAAGCGCGGGTAGTCGGCGGCTTTCAGGCTGAGCCCGGCCGCCATCGCATGGCCACCGAAGCGCTCGATCAGGCCGGGCTGGCGCGCGTCGATCACGGCCAGCGCGTCGCGGATGTGGAAGCCGGCAATGGAGCGCGCCGAACCGCGCAGCTCGTCGGGGCTGTCCTCGCTGGCGGGCGCGAACGCGATCACCGGGCGATGCAGGCGATCCTTCAGCTTGGACGCCACCAGCCCCACCACGCCCGCATGCCAGGACGGCTCGTACAGCGCCACGCCGATGGCGTCGGTCTGCGCGGTGGCGGCGGCCATCACCTCGGCCTCGGCCACCATCGACGCCTGCAGGTCGCGGCGCTCCTGGTTGATCGTGCTGAGCTGGTCGGCATAGTGGCGCGCCAGCGCCGCATCGTCGGTGAGCAGGCACTCGACCCCCAGCCGCATGTCTTCCAACCGGCCGGCGGCATTCAGGCGCGGGCCGACGGCAAAACCCAGGTCGCTGGCGCACAGCGTCGCCAGCGAGCGCTTGCCCGACTCGACCAGGGCCGTGATGCCGGCACAGGCTTGACCGCTGCGGATGCGCTGCAAGCCGGCCGCCACCAGCACGCGGTTGTTGAAGTCCAGCGGCACCAGGTCGGCCACCGTGCCCAGCGCCACCAGGTCCAGCAGGCGGGAAAGATCGGGACGCGCGGGCGAGCCGGCCGGAAAGCGCCGCGCACGCAGCGCCAGCAGCAGGTAGAACATCACGCCCACGCCCGCCAGCGCCTTGCTGGGAAAGCCGTCGCCGGCCAGGTTGGGGTTCACCATGGCGTCGCAGTCGGGCAGTTGCTCGCCGGGCAGGTGGTGGTCGGTGACCAGCACGCGGATGCCCCGCGCGCGGGCCGCCGCCACGCCGGCCACGCTGGCCACGCCGTTGTCCACGGTGACGATCAACTGCGGCGTGGGCTGCAGCGAGGCGACCAGGGCCGGGCTGAGGCCGTAGCCATGCACGAAGCGGTTGGGCACGGCGTAGTCCACCTGCCGCGCGCCCAGCAGGCGCAACCCGCGCACCGCCACGGCGGTACCGGTGGCGCCGTCGCAGTCGTAGTCGCCGGCGACCAGGATGCGCCAGTCGCCCTCGATCGCCAGCTGCAGCAGGTCCACCGCCTGCGCCAAGCCGCCCAGGGTCTGGGGCGACGCCAACCGCGCCAGGCGGTGTTCGACCTGCGCGGGCTCCAGCACGCCGCGCGCCGCGTAGATGCGCCGCAGTACCGGATGCACGGCATCGGGCCAGCCGCGACCTTCACCCCGGCTTTCGCGCCGGCGCAGTTGCACGGGGCGAAACGGCGTCGCGCTCAAGCGGCGCGCTTCCGCCAGAACCGCCAGCGATGCCAGGGGCGCCACTGCCATTGCGGCGCGTTGGCGGCGTGCAGCCGCACCGGTTGCCGCGCAAACACGGTTTGCAGCGTGGGCCACCAGTGGCTGGCGATGTCGGTGGCGGGGAGATCCTGCAGGTCGATCAACCAGCCCGCGCCGGCGGCGGCCACGTTGTCCGGCGTGCGCGGCCGGTGCGGCACGCCGGCACGTCCGGCCAGCGCGGCAAGCAGCAGGTCGTCGCTCACCACGCCGCGCCACGGACCGGCGGGCACGGCCGGCAGCACGCCGCCGCCCCACAGCCACAGGCTGTTGACCGGCGACAGGCCACGGGCGCGCCGCTGCGCATTGACGGGATGCTGGTGCAAGGTGACCTGGATGTCGTTGAGCAGCACGCGCCAGCGCTTGCCCTGCGGCCCTTGCGGCAGGTGCTGGGCCAGATCCTCGCCCATGGCCTGGGCCGGCGCGGCCAGCGGCGGCAGCGGTAGATCATCGGGCAGGCGTACGTGCCAGTGGTCGGGCGCGGTCGGCACCAGCGACATGCCCGCCTCCTCGAACAAGGGCTGCAGTGACGCGGCCAGCGCCTGCGCCTCGGCCGCGTCCAGCTGCATTTGCCCGCAGGCCAGCAGGCGCACGCCGTTCATGTCCGGCTGCACCCAGGCCGGATCGGCCGCCAGCCAGCGGGCCTGGCCCGCGTCGCCGGCCAGGTGCTCCCGCGTGAGCGCGCCGGCCGGCAGCGGCACGTCGGCGCCGGGGAAGCAGGCGGCGAGGCCGTCGAGATAGCCGCTGGCGCCGTCATCCAGCCGGTCGGCGCGCGCCAGCACGGCGTGCAGCGGATGCCCTGCCCCGAACGCCGCCAGCGTCGGCAGCCAGACCTGCAGGGGTTGCGACGGCGCACGCATGCTCAGGCCTCCAGTTGCTCGACCAGTTCCAGCCACTCGGTTTCCAGCGCCTCTTTTTCCTGGCGCAAGGCGGCCTGGCGCTGGCCCAGCCGCAACATCTCGCTGGTGGGGCCGTTGTAGGTTGCCGGATCGGCCAGTTGCGTCTCCAGCGCGGCCAGCTCGGTGTCGATGGCGCCGGTGCGGGTTTCGATCTTTTTCACCCGCTGGCGCGCGGCCTTGTCGCTGTCGCGCTGGGCGGCGGACTCGCGTCGGCGGTCGGCGGGCGAGACGTCGACCACCGGGGTGGCGGCCGGCGCGGCACCGGCCTTGGCCGCCTTGCGGCTGGCGGCGGTGCGCGTCTTGAGCCAGCGCGCGTAGTCGTCCAGGTCGCCGTCGAACGGCGCCACCTCGCCATCGGCCACCCGCCAGAAGCTGTCGCAGACCATGCCGAGCAGGTGGCGGTCATGCGACACCAGCACCAGCGCGCCGTCGAAACCGGCCAGCGCGTCGGCCAGCGCCTCGCGCATGTCCAGGTCCAGATGGTTGGTCGGCTCGTCCAGCAGCAGCAGGTTGGGCTTGTCCCAGGCGATCAGCGCCAGTGCCAGGCGGGCACGCTCACCGCCGGAAAAGCCGTCCACCGACTCAAAGGCGCGATCGCCGGCGAAGTTCCAGGTGCCCAGGTAATCGCGCATCACCTGGGTGGCCACGCCGGGCGCCTTGTCCATCAGGTGATCGAGCGGGCTGGCGCCCGCGCGCAGGCTTTCCACCGTGTGCTGGGCGAAGTAGCCGATCTTGAGATCCTTGTGCGCCTTGCGCTCGCCGCCGAACGGGGCCAGCTCGCCCACCAGGGTCTTGACCAGGGTGGATTTGCCGGCGCCGTTGGGACCGAGCAGGCCGATCCGCTCGCCCGCTTCGATGGAGAAGCGCACGTCGGACAGCACGATGTGCGCCACCTCGCGACCGGCCACCGACGGATCACCCTCGTAGCCGGCAACGATGTCCTCCAGTTGCAGCATCGAATCGGGCAAGCGGCCCGGCGCGGGAAACTGGAAACTGAAAGGCCGCTCGGCGCGCACCGCCTCGGTACCGGCCAGCTTCTCCAGCCGCTTCATCCGCGACTGCGCCTGCTTGGCCTTGCTGGCCTTGGCCTTGAAGCGGTCGACGAAGGACTGCAGGTGCGCGCGCTCGGCCTGCTCGCGCTCGTGGCTGATCTGCTGTTGGCGCAACTGCTCGGCGCGCAGGCGCTCGAACGCGCTGTAGTTGCCGGTGTAGAGCTTGGCGCCGCCGTCGTTGAGGTGCAGGGTGTGGGTGATCACGCCGTCGAGAAACTCGCGGTCGTGCGAGATGATCAGCAAGGTGCCCTGGTAACGGCGCAGCCACTCCTCCAGCCACAGCACGGCGTCGAGATCGAGATGGTTGGTCGGCTCGTCCAGCAGCAACAGGTCGGACGGACACATCAGCGCGCGCGCCAGGTTCAAGCGGCCGCGCCAGCCACCGGAAAACTCCTTCACCGCCCGCTCGTGCGTCTCCGGCGCAAAGCCCAGGCCGTGCAGCAGGCGGCCGGCGCGGGCACGGCCGTCGTAGCCGTTGAGCTCCTCGATGCGGTGATGCGCACGCGCCATCGCCTCCATGTCGCCGCGCTCGCCGGCCTCGGCCTCGGCGGCCAGCGCGGCGGCCAGCTCGGTGTCGCCGCCGAGCACGTAGTCGATGGCCGCGTCGGGCAGCGCGGGGGTTTCCTGGTCCACCGCCGCCAGGCGCACCTTGCCGGGCATGTCCAGCTCGCCCGCGTCACTCTCCAGCTTGCCCTGCAGGGCCGCGAACAGGCTGGACTTGCCGCAGCCGTTGCGTCCGATCACGCCCAGTCGCCAGCCGCCCTGGATCACCAGGTCGATGTCGGAAAGCAGCAGGCGGCTGCCGCGGCGCAGGGCGAAATGTCGAAAAGCGATCATGGCGTGTCGGGGAGCGCGTCGGTGTCAGCCGCCCATGATAGCGGGCCGCCTGAAGCCGCGCCGACGGCCGCGCGAATGTCCACCCCGTCGCAGCCGGCGCGGGCGGACATGGCGCCGCTGCGGCAGTTCTGCTAAAACGACCGCCGCACGCAGCCTTAGCTTATGGAGAGGGGAATCCATGGTCACGTCCACGAACGGCTTGCCGATCATCGCCATGCTGGCTGCGCTGGCCGCTTTCGGCGCGCCATCGTCCGCGCGGGCCGACGGCCACGGCGACAACCTGCTGATCCATCGCGTGCAGCAGGAAAGCGGCATGAACCTCCCCCGCCGTGGCCTGAGCATGGCCCAGGTCGAGCGCGACTACGGCGCACCGCTGCGCAAGCTGGCCCCGCGCGGCGGCGACAGCAGCAAGCATCCGGTGATCCACCGCTGGGACTACGCCAAGTTCATCGTGTATTTCGAGCGCGAGCACGTGATCCACTCCGTGCTCAACACGCCGGCCGGCAACAACACCGACCCGTCCGCCGTCCAGTAATCGCCACCACCGGCATCGCGCCCGCCACGGCGCTCCCTTTACACTTGCGGTTTCGCCCGACCGGGCATCGAACCGCGAGTAGTCCATGACAGCCACCCCCGATCTGCGCCTGCCGGCGGAATGGGAGCCGCAATCCGCCGTATTGATCGCCTGGCCGCACGCCGGCACCGACTGGGCCGACCGCCTGGCCGACGTGGAAGCCACCTACGTGGCGTTGGCCTGCGCCGTGACCCGATTCGAGCCGCTGGTGATCGTGGTCGCCGACGCGGCACTGGAAACCCACGTGCGCACCACGCTGGCCACCGCCGGCGCCGATCTTGCGCGCATCCGCTTCGTGGCCCTGCCCTACGACGACACCTGGCTGCGCGATTCCGGTCCGGTCACGCTGGCTGCCGACGGCCGTTTCCAGCTCACCGATTTCCGTTTCACCGGCTGGGGCGGCAAGTTTGGCGCCGATCAGGATGACGCCCTGGTGGCCGGGCTGGCCCAGGCCGGCGTGTTTGGCCAGGCCGCGCACAAGCGCATCGACTGGGCGCTGGAGGGCGGCGGCATCGAAAGCGATGGTGACGGCACCGTGCTCACCACCTGGCGCTGCCTGGCCCAGCGGCACCCGGAGCAGACGCGCGAGGACATGAGCGCCATCCTGCGCGAAAGCCTGCACGCCGCGCGCGTGCTGTGGCTGGACCACGGCTACCTCGAAGGCGACGACACCGACGCGCACATCGACACCCTGGCCCGTTTCGCGCCGGGCGACCACATCGTGTACCAGGCCTGCGACGACACCAGCGACCCGCACCACGCCGAGCTGCAACGCATGGGCGAGGAACTGGCCGCACTGCGCACCACCGATGATCGCCCCTACCAGTTGCACCCGCTGCCGTGGCCGCGGCCGATCATCGACGAGGGCCGGCGCCTGGCGGCGTCGTATGCCAACTACCTGATCGTCAACGGTGCCGTGCTGGTGCCGGCGTATGGTGATGCGGTGGACGACACGGCCGCGCGCATCATCGGCGAGGCGCATCCGGGCCGCGAGGTGGTGCAGGTGCCGTGCCGCGCGCTGATCTGGCAAAACGGCAGCCTGCACTGCATCACCATGCAATTGCCGGCCGGCATGGCCTGACCGACGCAACGGAGGATTTCCCCGATGACCCGCAAGACCCTCAAGGTCGCCCTGCTGCAGGAAACCGACCGTGGCAGCCGCGACGCCAACCTCGACGCCATCGAGCATGGCCTGCGCGAGGCGGCCGCCGCCGGCGCCGAGCTGGTGCTGCTGCAGGAGCTGCACAACGGGCCGTACTTCTGCCAGCACGAGTCGGTGGACATCTTTGACCAAGCCGAAACCATCCCCGGCCCCGGCACCGCGCGCATCGGCGCGCTGGCCGAGGAGCTGCGGCTGGTGGTGGTGGCGTCGCTGTTCGAGAAGCGCGCGGCGGGCCTGTACCACAACACCGCCGTGGTGTTCGACCGCTCCGCCGCCATCGCCGGCACCTACCGCAAGATGCACATCCCGGACGATCCGGCGTTCTACGAGAAGTTCTATTTCACCCCGGGCGATCTCGGTTTCGAGCCGATCGACACTGCCGTCGGCCGGCTCGGCGTGCTGGTGTGCTGGGACCAGTGGTACCCGGAGGCGGCCCGCCTGATGGCGCTGGCCGGCGCCGAGCTGCTGCTCTACCCCACCGCCATCGGCTGGGACCCGAACGACGCGCAGGACGAAAAGGACCGCCAGCGCGAGGCATGGATCACCGTGCAGCGCGGCCATGCCGTAGCCAACGGCCTGCCGCTGCTGGCATGCAACCGCACCGGCCACGAGGCCGATCCCAGCGGCGTGGGCTCCGGCATCCAGTTCTGGGGCAGCAGTTTCGTGGCCGGCCCGCAAGGCGAATTCCTGGCCCAGGCCGGCACCGACGCGCGCCAGTTGCTGGTGGTGGAGATCGACATGCAGCGCAGCGAGCACGTGCGCCGCATCTGGCCGTTCCTGCGCGATCGGCGCATCGACGCCTATGGCGACCTGCTCAAGCGCTTTCGCGACTGAGCGCGCGCGGCCGCTTGCCCCGCCGGTCGGCCATCCCCATGCTTGGACTTTCCCCATTGCAGCACTGACCGCATGAGCTTGCCCGAAACCGACGCCCCCGCCTCCACGCCGCCGGCCACGCTGCTGCACGACCAGCCCATCGAACGGATCACCCGCGACGGCGTGGAGTACGTGGTGCTGGGCACGGCCCACGTCTCGCGCACCAGCATGGAGGCGGTGCAGGCGATGCTGGCGCACGAGACGTTCGACGCGGTGGCGGTGGAGCTGTGCGACAGCCGCGCGCAGGGCATGCGCGACCCCGAGGCGTTCAAGCAGATGGACCTGTTCAAGGTGATCCGTGACGGCAAGGCCGGCATGGTGACCGCCAGCCTGGTGCTGTCCACTTTCCAGAAGCGGCTGGCCGACCAGTCCGGCATCCAGCCCGGCGCCGAGATGAAGGCGGCGATGGACGGCGCCGAGCAGCGCGGCCTGCCGCTGTGGCTGATCGACCGCGAAGTGGGCACCACGCTCAAGCGCGCCTGGCGCAGCGTGGGTTTCTGGCAGCGCTTCGGCCTGCTGGGCGGCCTGCTGGCCAGCGTGTTCGAGCGCGAGCAGATCGCACCGGACGACGTGGAGAAGCTCAAGCAGGACGACCTGCTGGAGAGCGCGTTCCGCGAATTCGCCAGCGACGCCCCGCCCTTGTTTGAAAGCCTGATCGGCGAACGCGACGCCTTCATGGCGGCGCGGCTGCGCCAGGAGGCCGCGTTGTCGGCCACCAGCCAGGCGCCGGCGCGCCGCGTGCTGGTGGTGATCGGCGCCGGCCACCTCAAGGGCATGGGCGAGCAACTGCGCACGCAGCAGGACGACCCCGCCGCCCGCGTCGCCGACCTGGCCACCGCACCGCCCAAGGCGCGCTGGCCGAAATGGCTGGCAGCGGCACTGGTGCTGCTGGTGTTTGCCGCCATCGGCTACGCGTTTCATCGCAACACCGCGCTGGGTGCGCAGGCGCTGCGCGACTGGGTGCTGTTTACCGGCGGCTCCGCGGCGCTGGGCGCACTGGTGGCGGGCGCGCATCCGCTGAGCATCCTGGCGGCGTTCATCGCCGCGCCGATCAAGCCGTTTCGCCCCGGCATCCCCGCAGGCGGCATCAGCGCCATGGCCGAGGCCTGGGCGCGGCGGCCGCGCGTGGTCGACTTCGACACCTTGCGCGACGACATCGTGCACTGGAGCGGCTGGTGGAAAAACCGCGTGGCGCGCGCGCTGCTCAATTTTTTCCTGGTCAGCGTGGGCACCCTGGTGGGCGAATACAGCGCCGGCATCCGCATCGTGAAAAGCATTTTCTGAGCGCGACGGCGCGCGTCACCGGTCGACGCCAGGCGTTCGTGTTGTCGCTGCATGAATGCAACGTCTATACTTGTCCGGTTGCAAATCACTCCATACCCGCCGCACCTGTGGGAAAGAATTCGATGAATCGACTGCAATTGCTCGGCTTGGCCGTGGCCACCGCTTTTTTTGCCAGCGCCAGCGCGCATGCCGAGGGCGACAAGGCCGCCGGCCACAAACTGGTCTACACCTGCGCCGGTTGCCATGGCGTGCCCGGCTACACCAACGCGTACCCGCAATATCCGGTGCCCAAGATCGCCGGGCAGAACGAGCAGTACATCGTCAACGCCCTGCACGGCTACAAGAACGGTGAGCGCACCCATCCCACGATGGACGCCCAGGCGGAAAGCCTGTCCGACACGGACATCCAGAACATCGCCGCCTACCTCTCCAGCCTCGCCGCCCAATAAGCCGGGTTTTCCAAGGATTTCCGCATGAAACGTGCCCATCTTCTGCTTTCATTCGGCGCCGTCCTGGCGTTCGCTTCCACCTCGGTGCTGGCCGCCAACGAAGGCAACGCCGCCAACGGCAAGGAAAAAGCCGCCACCTGCTTCGCCTGCCACGGCACCGACGGCAACGGCGTGGACCCGCAGTACCCGCGCCTGGCCGGCCAGTACCAGCTCTACCTGGCCCGCGTGCTGCACGAGTACAAGGATGGCCAGCGCAACAACCCGATCATGAAGGGCATGGTCTCCACGCTCTCCGAGCAGGACATGCAGGACATCGCGGCCTACTTTGCCGGCCTGCCCGGCAAGCTGGACACGCTCAAGGGTCACCTGCAAGGCGACAACTGAGCCGCAGGTTCGCGCGCATGAAAAAGCCCGCCTTTCGGCGGGCTTTTTCGTTTTGGCGAACGGCGCCGCTCACACCGCGGCGGAGGCGCCCTCGTGACTGCGGTAGTACGGCGTCTTGCCGCCGGCGTGGTCGGTGGCGTCGCGCACGGCGGTGATCTCGGGCACGCGCTCGCGCAGGGTTTTCTCCACGCCCTGCTTGAGCGTCACGTCGACCATGCCGCAGCCATGGCAACCGCCGCCAAACTGCAGCAGCACGGCGCCGTCGGCATCGATCTCCAGCAGGCTGACGCGGCCACCGTGCGAGGCCAGCTTGGGATTGATGTCCGCCTCCAGCACGTAGAGCACGCGCTCGATCAGGCCCGCCTCCACGCCGGGCACGTGGCCCTTGATCATCGGCGCGCGGATGTTGAGCTGGCCGCCGGTGGCGTTGGGCTCGAAATCGATGGTGGCGTTGTCCAGCCAGCGCGCGCTGTCGCCGTCGATGTGGAACTGGAAACCCTCGCACTCGATGGTCCATTCCCCGCCGACCAGGTCCGACGGCTCGCAAAACTCCAGCTCGCAATTGGCCGCCGGCGTGCCCGGCGCGGTCACGCGCAGGCGAATGCCCAGGTTGTCGATGCCCTGCTGCGAAAGAAGGCGCAGAAAATGCTGCTGCGCGCGCTCCGAAATGTCGATCATGCCTTGCTCCGTCAAACCTCGCCGCACGGGGCGGCTAATCCGCACCATTTTAGTCCAGTTTCCATTGCCATGCCCGGTTTTGACTTTTCGGCCGCCAGCATCAACCCTGCCCGCCTTGCATCGCATCGGAGCACGCATGAACACGAACGATCTGGCCACCGCGCATTGCCAGCCGCGCAAGGGCGCCCATGACGCGGTGGACACCACCCAGGCGAACGCCCTGCTGCGCCAGTTGCCGGGATGGACGCTGCGCGAGGACGGCAAGGCGCTGGTCAAGGATTTCCGCTTTGACGATTTCCACCGCACGCTGGGTTTCATCAACGCGGTCGGCTTCATGGCCAACCACGAGGATCACCACCCCGACCTGGAGGCCGGCTACGGCCATTGCCGGCTGACGTGGTCCACCCACGACGTGGGCGGACTGTCGATGAACGATTTCATCTGCGCAGCGCGGGTGGAGGCGCTGCTGGCGCGCTGATCAGAAATCCGTGCGCGACTTGTCGCGGGTGTAGACCAGCCGCTTGCCCTTGACCGCCAAGGTGTCAAGAAACGCCTTGAGCTCGTCCGGCAGCGGTGCGGAGAAGCTGTACGCGCGCCCGTCCAGCTCGAAACCCAGGTGGGCGGCATGCAGGAACAACCGCTGCAGGCCCATCTCGCGAAAGCGCTTGTTCATCTCGCGGTCGCCGTATTTCGGGTCGCCCGCCAGCGGATGGCCGATGTGGGCCGCGTGCACGCGGATCTGGTGCGTGCGGCCGGTGCCCAAGGTGGCCTGCATCAGCCGGGCACCGGGGTATTGCTCCATTTCGCGGAAAAAGGTCAGCGACGGCTTGCCGCTGTCGGCCACGCGCACCATCCGCTCGCCGCCTTGCAGCACCGACTTGAGCAGGGGCGCGTTCACGTCGAAACGGGCCTTGGCCGGGTGGCCCAGCATCAGGCAGAGGTACTGCTTGGTGACCTCGCCGCCACGGATCAGCGCCTGCAGCCCGGTCAGCGCCGCGCGCGTCTTGGCGAAAACCAGCACGCCGCTGGTGTCGCGGTCGAGCCGGTGCACCAGCTCCAGGTGATCCTTGGGCCGTGCCGCGCGCAGCAGTTCGATGGCGCCATGGCTGACGCCACTGCCGCCGTGGCTGGCCACGCCGGAGGGCTTGTCGATCACCAGAAAGTGCTTGTCCTCGAACACGATGGCATCGACCACCGAGGCCACCAGGCCGCTGGCCGGCGCCGCGCCCTCCTCCCGCTCGGGCACGCGCACCGGCGGGATGCGCAGCGTATCGCCTTCGATGAGACGCGTATCCGGCTTGGCGCGCTTGCCGTTGACGCGCACCTGCCCGGTGCGCAGCAGGCGGTAGATCATGCTCTTGGGTACTCCCTTGAGCAGGGTCAGCAGTGCGTTGTCGATCCGCTGGCCGTCGCGCTCGGGGCCAACCACGACTTGACGCACACCCTGAGGTGCGCCGGGGGAAGTTACCGTTTGCATTGAAAAAAACCTGATGAAATAGGATACTCGGCGGGCGTCCACTCCACCCGCCGATGTTCTGGTCTGGCGGGGTGGCCCACCGCAACGTCGGCGAGAATGGCGGCGGTTGCCCCTTCGGCAGCGGCCGCGATCTCCCTTTCATCGTAACGGTTGGGTTGTTGTTTGTCCGATGCCATCGGCGCCGGCTGCCGCAACGCGATTGATCGAATCATCCCCGACACCGGGAACGGTGCCGTCATTTTGCCGCTTAACCGCTGCGGCGCGATCCCCGGCAGGCCGCCATTGTGGCGCCACCGCGGCACGCGACGCGCGGCAAGCCGAGGAAAACCACCATGAAGCGTATGTTGATCAACGCGACTCAGCGTGAAGAGTTGCGTGTGGCCATTGTCGATGGCCAGACCCTGTACGACCTCGACATCGAGATCCCCTCGCGGGAGCAGAAAAAATCCAACATCTACAAGGGCCGCATCACCCGCGTCGAGGCGTCGCTGGAGGCCTGCTTCGTGGAGTACGGCGCCGAGCGCCACGGCTTCCTGCCGCTGAAGGAAATCTCCCGCCAGTATTTCACCGCCGGCCTGGATCCGCACAAGGCGAACATCCGCGAGCTGATCAAGGAAGGCCAGGAAGTGGTCGTCCAGGTCGAGAAGGAAGAGCGCGGCAACAAGGGCGCGGCCCTCACCACCTTCATCAGCCTGGCCGGCCGCTACATGGTGCTGATGCCGAACAACCCGAAGGCCGGCGGCGTCTCGCGCCGCATCGAGGGTGAGGACCGGCAGGCGCTGAAGGAAGCGCTGGAGCACGTCACCGTGCCCGACGACGTCGGCCTGATCGTGCGCACCGCCGGCCTGGGCCGCGACGCCGAAGAGCTGCAATGGGACCTGGACTACCTGCTGCAGCTGTGGAAGTCGATTTCCGAGGCGGCCAGCAAGCAGAAGGCGCCGTTCCTGATCTACCAGGAGTCCAAGCTGTTCATCCGCGCCCTGCGCGACTACCTGCGCAGCGACATCGGCGAGATCCTCATCGACGAGGAGTCGCTGTACAACGACGCCCGCGACTTCATGCAGCAGGTGATGCCCAACGCCCTGCGCAAGCTCAAGCTGTACCGCGACGACACGCCGCTGTTCACCCGCTACCAGATCGAGACGCAGATCGAGAGCGCGTTCGACCGCCAGGTGCGCCTGCCCTCCGGCGGCTCCATCGTGATCGACCAGACCGAGGCGCTCACCGCCATCGACATCAACTCCTCGAAGGCCACCAAGGGCAGCGACATCGAGGAAACCGCGTTCAACACCAATTGCGAGGCGGCGGTGGAAATCGCCCGCCAGGCGCGCATCCGCGACGCCGGCGGCCTGATCGTGATCGACTTCATCGACATGGACAGCCCGCGCCACCAGCGCGAGGTGGAGGATCGCCTCAAGGAGGCGCTCAAGCTCGACCGCGCCCGCGTGCAGGTGGGCCGCATCTCGCGCTTCGGCCTGCTGGAAATGTCGCGCCAGCGCTTGCGTCCCAGCCTCGGCGAGGCCAGCGAGATCGTCTGCCCGCGCTGCGGTGGCCACGGCCACATCCGCGGCGTGGAGTCGTTGTCGCTGTCCACGCTGCGCCTGATCGAAGAACACGCCATGAAGGACAACACCGGCCAGGTGCTGGTGCAGGCGCCGCCGGACGTGGCCAACTTCCTGCTCAATGAAAAGCGCGCCAGCGTGGTGGACATCGAGCTGCGCCACAAGGTGCACGTGGTCGTGGTGGCCGACGACAAGCTGGAAACGCCGCACATCGAGATCATGCGCATCAAGGAAGCGGAGATGGGCGAGCACAGCAAGCCCAGCTACGAGCGCCTCACCGCCGTGGTCGCCACCGACATCCCCAAGATGGGCCAGACCCTGGGCAGCAGCGAACAGCCGGCAGTGAGCGGCATCATGCCGGCCAGCCCGGCGCCGGTACGCGAGGAAACGGCTGCCGCGCCGGTCGCTCCGGTCGCCAAGCCCGCCCCCGTCGCGGCGCCCGCCACCGGCGGCGTGCTGTCGCGTGTGCTGGGCTGGTTCCGCCATGCCATCGAGGCGCCGCCGGCCCAGCCGGCGCCGTCGCGCAAGAACGACACCGCCAGCAACGAGCGCCAGGGCCGACGCAACGAGCGCCCCGCGCGCGGACGCGCGTCCGACACATCCAACGGCAACGCATCGCGTCAGGGCCGGCGTGACAACGCACAGCCGGCGTCCGCCAAATCCAACGCCGCGTCCACCAAGGGCAACAACCGCCAGCGCGGCAATGAGCCGTCGCCGCCGCGCGCTTCGCAGCCCGCACAGCCGAACACGCAGAACGCCGCCGCGCGTCCGCCGCGCCAGCCGCGTGCGGCTGCGGCGGACAACGCCGCCGCCACCCGCCAGCCGGCCGCCACGCCGACCAAGCCCGAGCGTCAGCCGCGCCCGGCCGCCGCCGACAAACCGGAAGCGGCACCGTCCGCCGAGGCCGCCAAGGACGCCGCCCTGCTGGTGGCGGAGGTTGCCGCCGCCGCGCCGGATACCGAGGAAACCCTGGACGCCGAAGGCAGCCCGTCGCGTCGTCGCCGTGGTCGCCGCGGTGGTCGCCGTCGTCGTCGCCACGACGAGAACGCCGCCGGTACCGAGAACGCCCAGGTGCAGGCCAACGGCGAAGCCGGCGACGAAGGCGAGCGCACGGCCGTGACTGCACCGGCGCCCTCGCCGGCCGCCGCCGCGCCCGCCGTGGCGGCCAACGTCACCGCGCCCGTGGTGGCCGCTGTCGTGCCCGCCGTGGCATCCGCCGCCGGGCAGGACGTCACCCTGGCCTCCAGCCACGCGGCCGAGCCGGTCGAAGCCGCGCCGGCGGTAGTGGCTGAAACGACGTTCGACCTGCCCGTGCTGCCGCCGATCCCGGTCGGTGTCGCGGCCGCTCCGGCGGATGGCGAAGCAGATGCGGACGCGGATACGGTCGAAGCCGACATCGTGCACAGCACGCCGCCGGCCACGGCTCCCGTGGCACCGCCGGTCGCCGCCGCCCCTGCCCCCGTCGCGCCGACGGCACCGCCCGCTCCGGCCAAGCCCGTCGTGGAAGCCCCCATCGCGCCGGTCACCAGCACCATCATCAGCCCGGTGGCCAGGACGCCGCTGGTAGCCGCCGTCGCTGCCGCCATCAACGGTCCGCGCTACGACGCCGTTCCCGTGCCCGCACCCGCGCCGGTGACGACGCCGACGCCGGCTGTCGCCGCCACTGACGATGCGGCGGACACGGACGCGGTCCCGACCGCGCCCCGGCAAGGCGAGCTGCTGGGCGAAGAAACGCCGCTCGCTGCGGCGGCACCGGCCGCCGTGCAGCCGCCTCCGTCCACGGATCGCCCGCTGGGGTGAGGCCGGCGGAACGTCGCCAGTGAAAGGAAAAGGCCGGGCAATGCCCGGCCTTTTCGCATGCAAGCCCCGCGCGCCGTGCGATCAACCGCCTGCGGTGGCGTGCCCCGGTGCATCGATCAGGCCGTGCACCGTCATCAACTGCGCCAGATTGAGCACATGCTCCACGCGCAGCTTCTCCATCAACCGCTGCTTGTAGGTGGATACGGTTTTCGGGCTCAGGTTGAGCTGCTCGCCGATCAGGGTCAGCGGCTTGCCGCACACCAGCATCATCGCCACCTCAAGCTCGCGACTCGACAGCGCGTCGAACGGCGAGGACTTGCCGTCCAGCGTGGCCAATGCCAGTTGCTGCGCCACCGCCGGCGCCAGGTAGCGCTTGCCGGCCGACACCTGCCGGATCGCCGTGACCAGCTCCTCCGCGCGACACCCCTTGGTGAGATAACCCAACGCGCCGGCATCCAGCAGCCGCTTGGGAAAACGCGCGTCATCCACCACGGTGACCACCACGATGCGGGTGGGCAGCTTGGATCGGCAGATGCGCTCGGTCAGCTCGATGCCGCTCATTCCCGGCATGTGCACATCGACCACGGCGACGTCCGGCTTCTGCGCGCGAATCAGCCGCAGGCCATCCTCGGCATTGGCCGCCTCGCTCTGTACGCAGATATCCGACTGCTGCTGCAGGATCATCCGAAAGCCGGTACGCACCAGCTCATGATCATCCACCAGAATCACATTGATCACTTTTGCCCCTCCCTGGTAAGGCCCGCTGAAATTAGGCCGCTGAACAAACCATTGCAAGCGGACAACCGCCTTGCCGGCCACCGCCTGCCTACCTTTCCCTGGTTCTCCGCAACGCGCATGCCCCCGCATGACCACGCCCGACGATCGCCAGAATGTGCCACGGCAACCAGCAGCCAGGTGTCAGCGACCGCCTATTCCCGCCGTACGGCATTGGCGTCACGCCGTCGGTTCAAAACCCGCCGCGATGACCGCGAAGCGAAGTCGAAGGGGCATCCGCAACGCCAGGTCACGCCTCAACGGCACACCCTTTTGACGTCGGCCCTGCCGGCCTGCGCCGGCGTGATCGGTGGCGCGGCGCCGCATCGACCCGGCCGACGCACGGGTGCGCCGTCAGCGCCAGGCTTGTCCCGAAGCGACATCTGATGTCGCATGGCATGACATCATGGCGGCGAGTGCCGACAAGGGCGGCAGCACGGGAAACCACCATGAACGACACGTCGTTGCGTTACCTGGAGATGCTCAAGCAGATTCCCCGCCTCCCCAACGGCATTACCGCGACGGATTTGCACCACAAGCTGCGCAGTCTCGGCCACGCGATCGACAAGCGCAGCATCGAGCGGGATCTCAACAAGCTCTCCGGCATGTTTCCGCTGACCAGCAGCGAAGGCCGCCCCGCGCGATGGAGCTGGGCGCGCGAAGCCGCCCTGACCCACCTGCCCGCCCTGAATCCGGCGACCGCGCTGACGCTGGAACTGGCCTGTCGTCACCTGGCCTCGCTGCTGCCACGCAGCGCCCTGGTTGCGCTGGAGCCGCTGTTCAAATCCGCGCGCAAGGTGCTCGACGAAACCGCCCAGACCGGACTGGCGCGCTGGTCGGACAAGGTTGCCGCCGTGCCTGACAACCAGCCGCTGATGGCGCCCACCATCTCCACCAGCGTCCATGAGGCTGTGCACCAGGCACTGCTGGCGGAACGACGTCTTGACGTCAGCTATCGAGCCGCCGGGCAAGCTCGCACCAAACGCTACCCGATCAACCCGCTGGGCCTGGTCGGCCGCGGCGGCGGCTACTACCTGGTGGCCACCGCGCGTGACTATCCCGAACCGCATATCTTCGCCCTGCACCGCATGGTGTCCGCCACGCTGCTGGACGAGCCGGCCATCAAACCGGCCGGCTTCAACCTGCGCCACTACATCGGCAAAGAACGCCGCTTCGAGTTGCCCATCGGTGGCAACCTCAACCTCGAACTGCACGTATCCCCCTGGCTGGCGGATTACCTGGACGAGCGCAAACTTTCGTCGGACCAGACACTCACGCCCCTGCGTGGCCGCGAGGAGAAGCGCCTGAAGGCCACGGTCGCCAACACCAACCAACTGCGTTGGTGGCTGCGCAGCTTTGGACCTGACGTCGAGGTGGTCAAGCCGGCCTCATTGCGTCGAGAGCTGGCCAGCGAGTTCATCGAGATGGCGCGGCTGTACCAGGGCTAGCCTCCACGCTTGCCCTCCCGACGTCCACGGACGTCCCGCCTCGCGACGGGCCACACCGTCTGGCAGTCGTGAAACTCCAACGTCGCCTCGATGGTGTCGATGCAGGGCAACAGCTCCCACGGGAAGCCCAAGTGGTGGACGATGCAGTGACACAGGTAGCTCATCGGGCAGGTGCCCGCGAACAACGGGTGATCCGGATCGTTGAACTCGCTCCAGTTCCCGTCCATCTCGTCGTTCCTGCCTGGCTCGTACTCGCAACCCACCTGGATGCGGTACTTGTCGTCGCCTACGAAGGTCTGGTCGAGATGGTCATAGATCGACCGCTGCGGGCCGTGATTCAAGGTCAGAGCCACCTTCACGCTTGCGCGCATGGTCCAGTCGAAGATGGCATCCGGTTGCCCTTCGAGCAGCAGGTCACGCGCCTGACGCAGGCTGGCCGCCAGTTCCAGATCGAGGGCGTTGATCTGCTCGACCCTTTGCCTCGCGCGATCGATCCACGCTGGCGACGGCATGCCTGAATCCACGCGCTCGACACGCCACCATTCGTCGGCTGACTTCTCGCAGGCTTTTACGAGGGCAAGCAAGGCTGGCGATGCGATGTCGCGCAAGCGCGCATAGGCCGCCGTATACGCTTTCGGCAGGCCACGCTCCACGGACAAGGCACGCAGCTCGTCATGCACGCCTTCGAGCGCGGCATACGCCCGGCCAAGCGCGGCCCGCAGCTTCTCCTCCAATGACTTCAGGATCAACGCGTCGAGGGCGCGTTGCAGGTCGCAATCGCTTCCGGACGGACTGGCCACGGCAGATTCGTCACTACTGGATGCCCGCACGTCACGCTTCCATGGCGGCGCGCAGCCCGCAAAGCGCCTCACCCGCCGTGACACGCAACGACAAGTCGGCCTGATCGGACAATGGCGTGCGAAACGGGTTGATCTCCACCACCTTCGCGCCTCGGCGACGGGCCACGTCGGGCAGGCTTGCCGCCGGATGCACCAGGGCGGACGTGCCGACGGCGATCAGCAGGTCGCACTCCCCGGCGCACCGTTCGGCCTTGCGCCAGGCCAGTTGGGGCATGGTCTCGCCAAACCAGACCACGCCGGGGCGAACATGGCCGCCACAATGCACACAACGCGGAGGCATCAGCCGAAGCAGGGGCTTCTGCGCCGCCTCGGGCGGCAGGTACACATCCCCGTGCAGCCTGCCGCAGGCAAAGCAGCGCGAGGCAAACAGGCTGCCATGCAGGTGGACGACGTCCTTGGCGCCAGCGCGCTCGTGGAGGTCGTCCACGTTCTGCGTGACGATCAACAAACCCGGCTTGGCGGCAGCCAATTCCGCCAGCGCCACGTGACCGGCATGAGGTTGCGCCGCACGGACCATCGCCATGCGCCACACGTACCAACCCCAGACCAGCGCCTTGTCTTGCCGGTAGGCGCGCTCCGTCGCCAGATCCTCGGGGTCGAACCGGGACCACAGGCCATTGTGCGCATCGCGGAACGTCGGGATACCGCTTTGTGCCGACATGCCGGCCCCGGTCAGCACCACCACGTTTCGCGCCGCCTTGAACCAGCGGGCCAGCTCGATGATCGATTCAGCGGCCGGCATCATCGCCACGCCTCCGGCCGCGCACCAGGTTCCGCACAAGCCTCAAAACGACGGGAGTCGTAATGCAGCAGGCAAAACTCGCCATCCTCGTCCAGGAAACCAAGGACGATATCCAGGCGCTCCCGAAAATAGATCGATCCCGACTCGAACGTGGCATCGACGACCGGCGGGTCCAACACTTCCACCACCATCATCGGCACGTCGTAGTCCGGCGTCCTGCGGTTCTTCAGACCAGGCTTCCAGCGCGCCAGCATGCCTGGCTGCAAGGCCTTCTCGGCGCCACTGGAAAACCGCCGGAAACACGCCGTCAACTCGGCGCAGTACCTGTGCGCCGCCAGGCGCTTTTCGTCGGTGTCGCCGTCCACCAGTTTCAAAGAACGACCCTCGTGCGCTGCACTTTCCATGCTGACCTCCTTCGACGGATGAAGGCCATGCTGGCAGCACCTGGCGACAAATAGTGTCGCCCCATGAGCGCGCCCTTGCGGCGGCAAAACAACCATGCCGACTCCGGGCAGAAACCAACCGCGCAATAAAAAACCTTGGCAGGAATACCCGCCAAGGCTTTGTTTTACAACGATATCAATTGGTGCCCAAGGGGGGACTCGAACCCCCACGCCTCTCGGCGCTACCACCTCAAGGTAGTGCGTCTACCAATTCCGCCACCTGGGCAGGTGTCTTGCTTGTTGCTGGTCAGTGCGTGCTTGCTGCGGCCGCCGGCTGGGCGGCCACGGGGACTTCGCCCTGCTGTGTTGCCGGGGTGACCGCCTGCGGGATCTCCGCGCCAGCGGCCGGTTTCGGCGCCTCGGCCGGCGGGGTGGTCATGCCGGACATCACGCCAAGGTTCACGGCATCGGGTTGTGCGTTGCCGTTGTAGTTGAGGTAGATGCCCATGCCGAGGCTGAGCGCGAAAAACGCCGCCGCCAGCGCGCCGGTGGCACGGGTCAGGAAGTTGGCCGAGCCGCGCGCGCCGAACACCGTGGCCGATGCGCCGCCGCCGAAACCGGAGCCGGCGCTGGCGCCCTGCCCGTTCTGCAGCAGGATCAGCACGATCATCGCCGCGGCGACGAGAATGTAGAAGACGCTGAAAATGACGAACATGATTTTCTTCGAGCCTATCGCGCCTCATGCGCCGCGGCGCAGATTTCAAGAAAGTCCGTTGCGGTCAAGGAGGCGCCGCCGACCAACCCGCCATCGACATCCGCTTGAGCAAACAGGTTCGCGGCGTTGGCCGCCGTGACGCTACCGCCGTAAAGCAGTCGGGTCAGACGGGCAATCATAACATCTTCTTTTTCGAGTTGGCTACGAATGAACGCGTGCATGGCCTGTACCTGCTCCGGAGCGGCCGCCACGCCGGTGCCGATGGCCCACAGCGGCTCGTAGCCGATGACGGCGGTGTCGAAGCAGGCGATGCCGTTGTGCTCCAGCACGGCAGCCAGCTGGCGGGTGATGACCGCCTCGGTCTCGCCGTTGGCGCGTTGCTGCCCGGTTTCGCCCACGCACAGGATGGGCGTGAGTCCCGCTGCGCGCGCGGCGGCGAACTTGCGCGCCACCAGCGCATCGCTCTCGCCGTGATGGCGACGGCGCTCGGAATGCCCGACCAGCACGTACTGCACGCCCACATCGGCCAGCATGTCGGCGCTGACCTCGCCGGTGTAGGCGCCCTGGCCTTCGTTGGCGCTGACGTCCTGTGCACCCAGCACCAGGCCGGTGCCGGCCAGTTGCTCGCTCAACGCGGCAAGGTAGGGATAGGGCGGAAACACCGCCACGTCGACATCGGCCGGAAGGTGGGCGGCGATGCTGCCGGCCAGGTTGGCGGCCATGGAGCGGCTGCCGTTCATCTTCCAGTTGCCGGTGATCAGTTTTCTGCGCATGTCGGCCTTTCGGGGAGCGAGCGAGCGGCAAGCTTACTGACCGTGCCATGCGCCGGCAAACGGTGCGTGCAGGCGGGGGCATTTGCCATACCAATCGCTGCCATATCCGATACCACAAATGCACGCGGACCATACCAGTCGAGTGGCCCGGCTCCGTCGACGCATTGCGGAGAGTGGTGTGCACCATTGGGTACGGCCAGGCAACGCTGCGTTTCCGCCATGCCTGTTGGCGCGCGCACGAGGCGGCCGCATGCTGGGCGGGTACGAAATCCACCGTCTGGAGAACCTCATGATCGAACGTCGACCACTGGCCAGCCTTGGCGCTGCCGACCACGGCTGGCTCAAGGCCAGGCACCATTTTTCGTTTGCCGGCTACCACGATCCCAAGCGCATGGGCTGGGGCGCGTTGCGCGTGTGGAACGACGACACCATCGCCGCCGGCAAGGGCTTTGCGCCGCACCCGCACGCGGACATGGAGATCATCACCTACGTCCGCGAAGGGGCGATCAGCCATCGCGACAGCTTGGGCAACGAGGGTCGCACCGTGGCCGGCGACGTGCAGGTGATGAGCGCCGGCACCGGCATCACCCATGCCGAGTACAACAACGAGACGCAGGCCACGCGCATTTTCCAGATATGGATCATCCCCACGCGATACGGCGAGGCGCCGAGCTGGGGTACCAAGCCGTTTCCCGCCGGCGAGCGGTCCGGTCGCTTCGTGACGCTGGCCAGCGGCTTTGCCGATGATGCCGACGCCCTGCCCTTGCGCACGGATGCCCGCGTGCTGGGCGCCACGCTGAAGGCCGGCGAGACGGTGTCATATGCCTTGGCGGCGGGCCGCTACGGCTACCTGGTACCGGCCACAGGCACGGTCACGATCAACGGTGTGCGCGTGGAAGCGCGTGACGGCGCGGCGATCCATGGCGAGCCGATGCTGGAGATCACCGCGCTGGATGATGCCGAGCTGGTGCTGGTGGACACGGCGGCCTGATCCCCGCGCGGTTCAGTCTGCGTGCGCGTGGGGCAACTCGGCCAGCAGTTGCCCCACGCTGGCGCCAAGAAGCAGGTCGTCCATCACGCCGAAATGCTGCTGGCGCACCCGCCCCTCGCCGTCGATCAGCACCAGCGTGGGCGTGCCCCGCATCGCATAGCGGCGCATGGTGACCGGTAGCGGATCGGACGCCTCGTGCGCATCCACGCCCACGGGAAAGTCGTAGCGGTACTCGTGCACAAACGCCGCCAGCGTCGCCGGGCCTTGCGCCTCATGATGCTCGAACACGGTATGCAACCCCACCACGACGAGGCGCTCGTGCGCCAGCGCGTGCCGCACGCGCTGCATCTGCGGCAAGGCCTGCATGGCGCAGGCCGGGCACAGCAGCTGGAACGCATGCAGCAACACCACGTTGCCGCGCAGCGCCTCCAGCGTCAGCGGCTCGCTGTTGAACCAGCGCGACACCTGCCATGCAGGCGCCATGGGTGCGGTCGACATGAGTATCTCCCGTGAGGCAATGCACCCCAGTCTACGCGCCCGCCACGATGCGGCTGCTACGCTGAGCGGCGTTTTCGCAGGACACACCATGGACACCTACGGCATCCACACCATCGACACCGGCTTCGTGCGCCCGCGCTTCGACGCGGCCTATCTCATCGTGGAGAACGGGCGCGCCGCCTTTGTCGATTGCGGCACCAACTTTGCCGTGCCGCGCATGCTCGACGCACTGGCACAGCACGGCCTGACACCGGACGACGTGGACTGGCTGATCCTCACCCATGTCCATCTCGACCATGCCGGCGGTGCCGGCGCCCTGATGCAGCAGTTGCCCCGCGCACGGCTGGCAGTGCACCCGCGCGGCGCGCGCCACATGATCGACCCGTCCGTGCTGTGGGCCGGCGCCAGCGCCGTGTATGGCGAGGAGGTGATGGACGCCACCTACGGCCGCCTGCATCCGGTGGCGGCCGAGCGTGTCACCGAGGCGCCCGATGGCCATGTGCTGGATCTCGCCGGCCGGGCGCTGCGCTGCATCGACACACCCGGTCATGCCAAGCACCACCTCACGGTGTACGACGCACGGGCCAATGTCTGTTTTGCCGGCGACACGTTCGGCCTCAGCTACCGCCAGTTCGATACGGCGCGCGGGCCATTCATCGTGCCCACCACCTCGCCGGTGCAGTTCGACCCGCAGGCACTGCACGCCTCGATCGACCGCCTGCTCGCCCTGCAATCGGAGGCGATGTACCTCACCCACTACGGCCGGGTGGAGGACGTGGCGCGACTGGCCGCCGACCTGCATGCGCAGATCGACGCGATGGTGGCGCTGGCCCGCGCCGCCGACGGCCGGCCCGACCGGCATGCCGCGATGATCCAGGCCTTGACCGACCTCTACGCGACGCGTGCCGCGACACACGGCTGGAACGGCGGGCGCGAGACGCTGCGGCAATTGCTGGGCATGGATATCGAACTGAACGCGCAAGGCCTGGGCGTCTGGCTGGATCGCCACTGACGCCCGCCCCGCTCAAGGTGACTGGCGCTCACTGGCCAGCCGCTGCTCGAACACCTGGCGCGCCTTGGCCGCGTAGGCGCGACAGCCGCCGGCATCGATCAACGCATCGACACTGCCCTGGCGCTCGCGCGCGGCCACCTTTTCCATGAAACCGCTGGCCTCGGGATGCGGCGTGATCAGCACGTCGCAGGGCAGCGCGGCCACGGTGGCGAATGACTGGCGAAAATCCTCCACGCGGTGCGGGTGCGCGGCATCGTCGCTGAAGCGGAAACCATCGCTGCTGATGGCGGTGAGGCTGTCGGGGTAAGCCATGTCCAGGCAACGCGCCTGCTCGCACGAGCGCCACGTCCACGATGTGCTGCCGGGCGTGTGGCCCGGCGTGTAGTGCGCCACCAGCGCCAGCGGCCCCACCCGCAGCGTCGCGCCGTCATCGATCACCTCGACCCCGGCCACCGGCGCAAAGCGCAACCCTTCGCCGCGCTGGGGATCATCGGGATCGTCGCCACCGGAACGCAGCGCGGGCGCACCGGCGACGCTGGCCCACACCTGGGCACCGCTGTCGCGCGCCAGTTGCGCGATCGCGCCGGCGTGGTCGCCGTGCGCGTGCGAGTTGAGAATGACGCGGATGTCCGCGAGGCGAAAACCGAGGCGCTGGATGTTCGCCTCGATCTGCCCCGCATTGCGCGCCAAGGTGCCGTCGATCAGCACATGGCCTTGCGGCGAGGTGATCAAGATGGCGCTGAGTCCGCGCGTCCCCACGTACCAGGTGTTGCCATGGATACGGAACGGCGACTGTGGCTGGCTCCAGCTTGCCGGTTCGGCGTGAAGCGCGGCCACGGCCAGCAGAGCGGCAATGCCTACGGCGCAAAGAACAGTTTTCATGCAAGGCCCGGTTGGGAAAAGCCGCATGCTGCACGCAGCGCATGGCCATTTCGGGGCCGGCCCGTGGCCGCCGCCTGCGCCTTGTCAGGCCAATCGCGTGCCGTTGGGTACCGGACGCTCCACGGCGGTGAGCACCACGCCCTCGTCGGTGGGAAAACCGGTAAGCAGGAACTGCGAGCGGAACGGGCCGATCTGCTTCTCGGGAAAGTTGATCACGCCCACCACCTGCCGCCCCAGCAACTGCTCGGCGCTGTAGAGGGCGGAGATCTGCGCGCTGGTTTTCTTTTCGCCGTAGGGGCCAAAGTCCACCCACACCTTCCACGCGGGCTTGCGCGCCTCGGGAAACGCCTCCACCCGCGTCACGGTGCCGGCCACGATCAGCACCTTCTCGAAATCGGCCCAGTTGAGGGTTTCGCTCATCGTTCCCATGCCGCCTTCAGTCGGTCGCGCCCCTGTTGCCACCAGTAACCGGCCTGCGCCGCCAGACAGCCCCAGGGACGATGCGTGTTGTCCAGGCCGTGGCGGGCGAACAGCCGCCAGCGGTCGTCGTGCCGGGCGATGGCCGCAGCCACCAGTTCCCCCGCGGCGCAGGTCGGTGCCAGGCCGTGCCCGCCGAACGCCTGCGCCCACCACAGGCCTCGGCCGTCGCTGCCGATCTGCGGCATCTGGTGGCGCGCATAGCTCATCAGGCCCGACCAGGCGTAGTCGATGCGCACCCCCTTCCATGCCGGAAACACGCGTTGCAGGTCGCGCTCAAGCAGCCGTTGCACCGCGCGCGGCGAGCGGTCACGCACCGAGATCCGTCCACCCCACAGCAGCCGCGTGTCGGGCAGCGCACGATAGTAGTCGAAGGCAAACCGGCTGTCGTAGACGGCCGCGCGGGTGGGCAGGTACTCGGCCAGGCGGCTGCCCAACGGCTCGGTCACCATCACATAGGTGGCGATCGGCATGACCGCGCGATCCACCGCCTTGCGCAGGCCCGCCAGGTAGCCGCCACAGGCCAGCACGACCTGGTCGGCCAGCACCTCGCCCTGCGCCGTGCGTACACGCCAGCGCGTACCCTCGCGCGACAGGCCGAGCGCGGCGCTGTGCTCGTGGATGCACACGCCCTGCCCCGTGGCGGCGCCGGCCAGGCCAAGGGCGTAGTTGAGCGGATGCAGGTGCAGCGCATCGCGCTCATACAGGCCGTCGTGGTAGCGCGTGCTGCGGATGCGCTGGCGAAGCTCGGCCTCGGACAGCCACTGCCAGTCCACGCCGTAGTGGTCGGCCAGCAGGCGCTGGCGGCGGCGCAACACGGACGGATCGCGAAACCAGTTGGCCCAGATCACGCCCTCATCAACCGCATCGCAGCCGATCGCGTAGTCGGCGATGCGCTGGCGGATTGTCCGCACTGCATCGACGGTAAGCCCGAACAGCGCCCGCGCCTGCGCCGGTCCATGCTGGTCGAGCAGCGCCTGCTCGCCCAGCGAATAGCCGGCAAACACGAAGCCGCCATTGCGACCGGACGCGCCGAACCCCACCTGCTCGCGCTCCAGCAGCACCACCTCGCGCACGCCGCGCTCGGCCAGCCCCAACGCGGTGTTGAGGCCCGCATAGCCCGCGCCGATGACGACCACCGCCGCCACCCGCGAGCCCTGCAACGGCGGATAGGCCGCCCGGGGCGTGGCCGTGGCCTGGTAGTAGGAGGAGAACGGTGGCGATGCCATGCCGCCACCGTACAACGCAGGGCCGACGCGACGCACGTCGCGCCGGCCGCAGGATCAGAGCGTGGCGAGGAACGAGCGCACGGTGGGCGCCAGCGCCGGATCCTGCAGGGCCATCTGCATGGTGGCGCGTACCAGGCCGGCCTTGTTGCCGCAGTCGAAGCGCGTGCCCTCGAAACGGTAGGCCAGCACTTTCCCCTGCTCTTTCAACAAGGCGTCGATGGCGTCGGTAAGCTGGATTTCGCCACCGGCACCGGGAACGGTCTGCTCCAGCAGCGCAAAGATGCGTGGCGGCAACACGTAGCGGCCCACCACGGCCAGGTTGGACGGCGCCTCGGCGGGCTTGGGCTTCTCCACCATGTGGTCGATGCGCGCGCTGCGCTCGTCCAGCGCGGTGGCGGCCACGATGCCGTATTTGTCGGTCTCGTTGTGCGGCACTTCCTCCACCGCGATCACGCCGGCCTGCTGGGCGTCGCCCAGCTCGGCCATCTGGCGCAGCGCGCCCTTGCCGGCACCGTTCCAGATGAGATCGTCGGGCAGCACGATGCCGAACGGCTCGTCGCCCACCACCGGCTTGGCGCAGAGCACGGCATGGCCCAGGCCAAATGCCTCCGGCTGGGTCACGAAGATCGCGCGCACGTTGCGCGGCAAGGTGCCCTGCACCAGGGCGAGCAGGTCCTCCTTGCCCTTGGCCTGCAGCTTGGCCTCCAGTTCGTAGGCCTTGTCGAAATAGTCGGCGATGGCGTGCTTGTAGCGGTTGGTGACAAAGATCAGCGTATCGGCGCCGGCATCGACGGCCTCATCCACCGCGTACTGGATCAACGGCTTGTCCAGCACCGGCAGCATTTCCTTGGCCACCACCTTGGTGGCCGGGAGAAAGCGTGTACCAAGCCCTGCCACGGGAAACACCACTTTGCGCAAAGGCTTGCTCACTTACTTTTCTCCCGGTTCGTTGCGACGGATGGACACCACGTTGTCCGGCTGGGCGGCTTCGCTCCAGCGGAACGAGGGTAGCAGGCTGGAAACGCAGCGCCGCAGCTCCTCCTCGCTGAAGTCCTCCACGGCCGTCACGGACTTGTGCAGCAGCGCCTGCAGCAGCTCCCACGACACCTCCCGGTGCTGGGCCAGGAAGATCTTGGCGTGGGTGGTGGCGCTGTAGTTTTCCAGCGGGTGGAACAACTCTTCGAACAGCTTTTCGCCGGCGCGCAGGCCGGTGTAGACGATGGGGATCTCGCTGCCCGGCTTCTTGCCCGCCAGGCGGATCATCTGCTCGGCCAGGTCGCGGATGCGCACCGGCTCGCCCATGTCCAGCGCGAAGATCTCGCCGCCCTTGCCCAGGCTGGCCGCCTGCAGGATCAGCTGGCATGCCTCGGGAATGGTCATGAAATAGCGCGAGATCTCCGGATGCGTGACCGTCACCGGCCCGCCGTTGCGGATCTGGCGCCGGAACAGCGGCACGACGGAGCCGGCCGAATCGAGCACGTTGCCGAAGCGCACCGTCATGAAGCGCGTACGCGTGTGCGCAGCCAGGTTCTGGCAGTAGATCTCGGCCACGCGCTTGCAGGCGCCCATCACGCTGGTGGGATTGACCGCCTTGTCGGTGGAGATCAACACGAAGCATTCCACGCCCGTCTCGCTGGCCAGGTCGGCCACGGTGCGCGTGCCCAGCACATTGTTGCGGAACGCGGAGCGCAGTTGGTTCTGCAGCATCGGCACGTGCTTGTAGGCTGCGGCGTGGAAAACCACCTCCGGCTGCGCGTCCACGAACGCCTTGTGCATGGCGGCGCGATCGCCGCAGTCGGCCAGGATGCCGTCGAGGATCAGCTCGGGGAAATCGGCGCGCAGCTCCTGCGTGATGCGGTAGAGGTTGTACTCGCTCTGGTCGACGACGGTGAGCGATTGCGCGCCCAGTTGCGCCACCTGCCGGCACAGCTCCGAGCCGATCGAGCCGCCGCCGCCGGTCACCAGCACACGCCGCGAGGTAAGCGTCTGGCGGATCGCGGTCCAGTCCAGCTCCACCGCGTCACGGCCAAGCAGGTCCTCGATCGCCACTTCCTTGATCTGGTTGAACTGCGCCCGCCCGGCCACGACGTCGTCCAGGCGCGGCACGGTGCGGTATGGCAGGTCGGTGGCATGGCACAACGCGACCACGCGGCGCATCTCGCTGGTGGTGGCGCCGGGCAGTGCGATCAGCAGCATGTCCACTGCCGCCTCCCGCGCCACGTCGGGCAACTGGTCGAGGTGACCCAGTACCGGATGGCCGTTGATGCTGGCGCCGCGCAACGTGGGTCGATCGTCCACGAAGCCGACCACGCTGTAGCCGGCATCGCGCCGCAGGTCGCGCGACAGCACCTCGCCGGCGCGGTCGGCGCCCACGATCAGCACGCGCTTGATGACGCGGTTCTGGCGCAGGCTGTCGCGGCTGTCCTTCCAGAACCGGTAGGCCAGGCGCGGCAGGCCCAGCAGGCCGGCCAGCACCATCGGATACATCAGCAGCACCGAGCGCGGCACGCCATCCAGCCGGCAATAGAGGAACAGCGCCAGGCCGATCGCCAATGCGCCAAGCAGCACCGCACGCAGGATGTTCCACAGGTCCGGCAGGCTGGCGAAGCGCCATACGCCCTTGTACAGCCCGGTCCAACGGAAGATCAGCCCCTGCACCACCAGCACCAGGGGAAATTCCAGCGACAGGAAACCCACGACCTCGTCGGGCTTCAGCGCATAGCGCAGCCATTTGCTGATCCACCACGCGAGTGCGGTCATCAGCACGTCATGCAGCACCACGGCCACACGCGGATGGATGACGGCAGCCAGCTTATGCAGCGACATGGCGGCCTCCCGCAGGGCGACGGCGCACGCAGCGACGTTTCATCGCCAGCCACGACAGCGCGGCGGCGGCGTAGACCAGCATCGCCACGGCCAACCCCTGGCCGGGCCGGCTGGCCGCCCACCCGGCCGCAGGCGCGGCCACCAGCAGGTTCCACGCCAGATAGCGCGCATCGACGCCCCCATGCGTGGCGCCACGGCGCACCAGCCATTGGTAGAGGTGCTCACGATGGGCGCGATGCCACGCGCGGCCCTTGCTCATGCGGGTGAGCAAGGTGAGGCTGGCGTCCGTCACGAAGGCGGACGAAAGCACCGCCGCGGCCCAGACCAGCTCAGGCGCGCGACGCCACAGCAACACGCAAAGCGCAAAGACCAGCAGGCCGGCACCGCCGCTGCCCACGTCACCCATGAAGATGCGCGCCGGCGAACGGTTGTAGATCCAGAACCCGGCGGCGGCCGCCATCACGACACCCGCCCCGGCCGCCAGCGCCGGCTGCGAGGCGCTCCACGCCAGACAGCCCACGCCACCGGCCACAAACACGATTTGCTGCGCGAGCAGGCCATCGATCCCATCCATGAAATTGTGCAAGTTGATGCTCCACACGCCCGCCACCAGCAGCAAGGGAAACCACGACCACGACAAGTCTGTGGTGCTCAGGGTGAAGGAAAACAGAACAACAGCCAACACCTGTGCGCCCAGGCGCGGCCATACCGGCAGTGCGTGGTGATCGTCCCACCAGCCCACCACGGCCACCAGCACCAACGCCGCGAGCAGCCCCGCCACCACGGGCAACGACCAGGGGTCCGGCATGAGGAGCAAGGCGGCCGGCGCGAAGAACGCCACCGCCAGCACCATGCCGACACCGCCGCCGCGCGGCGTGGGCACGGTATGCGAGCGCCGCTGGCCCGGCAGGTCGAGCATGCCGCGGCGACGCGCGTAGTGGATCGCCAAGCGCACCAGCACGGCCGCCACCAGGAACGCCGCCACCATCCATCCGGCAACAGCCGTGCCCGGCGAGGCCAGCACCGGTTCACTCATTGGCAACCCCGTGGATCGGCCGGATCGTGCTCCAGCTCTTGCAGCTGGGACATTGCCAGTGATGCGCCTTGGCCCCGAAGCCGCAACGGCTGCAGCGGTACATCGCCTGCCCTTCGATCAGCTTGCGGGTCAGGTCACGAAGGATCAAGAAATTGTCGCGGGCCTCGCCCTCGATCTTGTCCATGGTGGCGTCGATCAAGGTCATCAGGCCGCGCACCGAGGGCCGTTGGCGCAACTGCGAGGTGAGAAAGGCCACCGCCTGCCGTTCGCCGTCACGCTCGCGGTACAGGTTGGCCAACGCCAGCACGGGCGACACGCCGTGGTAGCGGCCAAGCAACGCGCGCAGGAAGGTCTCGGCACGCTCGCCCTGCTGCGAGCGCGCATAGCTCTCCAGCAGGGGCGGCAGGATGTCGGGAACAAAAGCCACGTCGGCGTCGATCGCCGCCTCGTAGGCCGCCGCCGCCGCCGCGTGCTGGCCATCCTCGGCATGAAGCCGGCCGGTCAGCATGAACGCGCGCACGCACTGCGGCTGGCAGGCAAACGCCTTGGCCAGGTAGTCGCGCGCCTCGCTGCGCGCGCCATGTTGGCGCGAGCGCTCGGCCAACTCGCAATAGAACTGCGCCACCATCGGCGCCTCGTCCTCGCCGGTCATCGCCTCCAGCCGGCGTGCATGCTCGATGGCCTTGTGCCAGTCGCGCTCGTGCTGGTAGATCGCGATCAGGTGGCGCAGCGCCGATGGCGCGTGCGCGTCCATCGCCACCAGGTCGCAGAACAGCGCCTCGGCGCGATCAAGCAGGCCGGCGCGCATGTAGTCCTCGCCCAGCTCCAGCAGCGCCACGGTTTTCATCGCGTCGGTCAGACCGGGCCGGGACACCAGGTGCTGGTGCAGGCGGATGGCGCGATCGACTTCGCCGCGGCGGCGAAACAGGTTGCCCAGCGCAAGGTGGGTTTCCACCGTGTCGCGGTTGTACTCGGCCAGCTTCAGGAAGACTTCGATCGCCTTGTCCTGCTCCTCGTTGAGCAGGTAGTTCAGGCCGCGAAAGTAGTCCGATGACAGCTCGCTGACGCGCGCGCCCGAGCGGCGCACGCCGGCGCGGCGGGAGGTCCACCAGCCCAGCGCAAAGGCAGCCAGCGCCGACAGCAGCAACCACGGATACGGGAAGCTCATGCGTTGGCCGCAGGCTTCTTGCTCGCGGCACGCCGCTGGCGACGATGGGCCGAGCTGACGCCCAGCCAGGCGGTAAGCCCGCCAAGCACCCAGCCCACGACCACGCCACCAAGCAAGGCCGCCCCCTTGGGCAGCTGCAGGCGGGCAAAGCCCAGGTCGTAGGCGACGAGATCGGCATTGAGCGCCCCCAGCACGATGCCGGCGGCGATGAATACAACCAGAAGAAGCAGTACGAGCAATCGCATGGCGGGACTGTACCTGATGAGCCTCGATCGGCGCAGCGGCGCCGGGTGAGGCGTGGGGTAACTGGTCAGCATGCCCTCGAACCGGGCCGGCGACCCGCGACGACAACCGGCGACAGGCAGGAACGTGCCAACGCCCGGACGCACGGTGGGGTCAGGCGGTGGCGTTTTCCAGTTGCAGGTTGACGCGCTCGCGCAGCTCCTTGCCGGGCTTGAAATGCGGAACGTGCTTGCCCGGCAGCGCCACGGCCTCGCCCGTCTTCGGGTTGCGGCCCATGCGCGGCGGACGGTAATGCAGGGCGAAACTGCCGAAACCGCGTACCTCGATGCGCTCGCCGTGAGCCAGCGCAAGACTCATCTGCTCGATCACGCTCTTCACGGCCATCTCCACGTCGGCAAACGCAAGATGGGTCTGGCGCCGTGCCAGCGCCTCGATCAATTCGGATTTGGTCATGGGCCCCAATGTCCGTGACATGAAACAGCGGGGCGGCGTGATGCCGCCCCGCGTCCAACTCGGCAAGTGGTAATGCCGATCAATCAGCCTTGTTGAACTGCTCCTGGAGCAGCGCGCCAAGCTTGGTGGTGCCGGTGGAGGCCGAGGCGTAGTCGATGGCCGCATCCGGCGCATCCTCCTCGTCCTTGGCGCGGATCGACAACGACAGCTGACGGCCCTTGCGGTCCATGCCGGTGAACTTGGCCTCGACCTTGTCGCCCACCTTCAGGTGCTGGGTGGCGTCGTCGATGCGCTCCTTGGCGATGTCGTTGGCGCGCAGATAACCCTCCACGCCCTCGCCCAGGTCGATCACGGCGCCCTTGGCGTCCACTTCCTTGACGGTACCGGTGACGATGGTGCCGCGCGGGTTGGCCGCCATGAACTGGCCGAACGGATCCTGCTCCATCTGCTTGATGCCCAGCGAGATGCGCTCACGCTCCGGGTCCACGGCCAGCACCACGGCCTCGATCTCGTCGCCCTTCTTGAAGTTGCGCACCAGCTCCTCGCCGGTGACCTGCCAGGAGATGTCGGACAGGTGCACCAGGCCGTCGATGCCGCCTTCCAGGCCGATGAACACGCCGAAGTCGGTGATCGACTTGATCTGGCCGGACACCTTGTCGCCCTTCTTGTGCATGGCGGCGAAGGCTTCCCACGGGTTCGAGCGGGTCTGCTTGATGCCCAGCGAGATGCGGCGACGCTCCTCGTCCACGTCCAGCACGGTCACTTCGGTCTCGTCACCGACCTGCACGACCTTGGCCGGATTGACGTTCTTGTTGGTCCAGTCCATCTCGGACACGTGCACCAGGCCTTCCACGCCCGGCTCGATCTCGACGAAGCAGCCGTAATCGGTGACGTTGGAGACCTTGCCGAACAGGCGGCTGCCGACCGGGTAGCGACGGGAGATGTTCACCCACGGATCGTCGCCCAGCTGCTTCAGGCCCAGCGAGACGCGGTTGCGCTCCTTGTCGTACTTCAGCACGCGCACGTCCAGCTCGTCGCCGACGTTGACGACTTCGGACGGATGACGCACGCGCTTCCACGCCATGTCGGTGATGTGCAGCAGGCCGTCGATGCCGCCCAGGTCCACGAATGCGCCGTAGTCGGTGAGGTTCTTGACCACACCCTTGACCACCGCACCCTCGACCAGGCGCTCAAGCAGCTTCTCGCGCTCCTCGGAGAACTCGGTCTCGACGACGGCGCGGCGGCTGACCACCACGTTGTTGCGCTTGCGGTCCAGCTTGATGATCTTGAACTCGAGTTCCTTGCCCTCGAGGTAGACCGGGTCGCGCACCGGGCGCACGTCGACCAGCGAGCCCGGCAGGAACGCGCGGACGTCCTTGATGTCGACGGTGAAACCGCCCTTGACCTTGCCGGAGATCATGCCGACGATGGTCTCTTCCTTGTCGAACGCCTGCTCCAGGTCGTCCCACACCATCGAGCGCTTGGCCTTCTCGCGCGACAGCTTGGTTTCGCCGAAACCGTCTTCCAAGGCTTCGAGGGCAACCTTCACCTCGTCGCCCACCTGCACTTCCAGCACGCCCTGCTCGTCCTTGAACTGCTCGATGGGGACGATGCCTTCGCTCTTGAGGCCGGCATTGATCACGACGACGTCGTTGCGGATTTCCACGACGATGCCGGTGACGATGGCGCCGGGCTTCAGCTTGGCGATGGCCTGCTGGCTCTGTTCAAACAGTTCGGCAAAACTTTCAGTCATGTTGATTCCATAGTGGGAAAGGACCGCCGGCGTGGCGCCATATGTGGCCACTGTGCCGTCCGGTCCGCCGGTTGAGGGTGTCCCCGACGCGCCCGAGGGAGCGTCCGCAAGCCACCGTTGGCCAAAACCCCCTGCCGTGGCAGAGGCGCAAAAACCGCCGCGCAACCGGTCTTATGGCTGCACGACGGCAAGAACTTTCGCGACGACCTCGTCGATGCCCACGCCGGTGGTGTCCACCAGCACGGCATCGGCGGCGGGTTTGAGCGGTGCGACCGCGCGCGAGGCATCGCGGTTGTCACGCGCTTCAATTTCGCGCTGAAGGCCGTCAAGTGTAACGCTGAGTCCCTTTTCCTTCAACTGCTTATAACGCCTTTTCGCGCGCTCGGCGGCGCTGGCGGTGAGGAAAACCTTGTGCCGCGCATCGGGAAAGATCACCGTACCCATGTCGCGCCCGTCCGCCACCAGTCCGGGCATCTGGCGAAAGCCCAACTGCAGCGCCACCAGCGCCTCGCGCACGCTCGGCACCGAGGCGATCGCCGAGGCCGCCGCACCAGCCGTTTCCGTGCGCAAGTCGTCGGTGGCGTCGTGGCCGTTGACGATGACCCGGGTGGCACCGCCATCGCTGGCGGCACGAAAACGGATCTGCACGGTCTGCGCGCAGCGCGTCACGGCGTCCACATCGGACAGATCCAGCCCCTGCACGCCCGCGGCGTAGCCCACCGCGCGATAGAGCGCGCCGGAATCGAGCAGATGCCAGCCCAGGTGCTCGGCCACCAGCGCACTGACCGTACCCTTGCCCGACCCCGACGGCCCATCGATGGTGAGTACGGGGACGGCGGAGGCAGGCGGCATGGCAATTCCAGGCAAAGGTGAAACGCACAGTCTAACCCGGCCAGCCGACAAGGGCCGCAAACCACGCCCGACGCCCGGATACCGCTTGCATTTGCAGGCGCGATCCCTGCACATTCATACGGTCGTTTGAACGGATGACCCCGCATGATGTACCCGCACCTGTTCGCCCCGCTGGACCTGGGCCACGTGACACTCCCCAACCGCATCCTGATGGGCTCGATGCACACCGGTCTGGAGGACAAGGCGCGCGACTACGACAAGCTGGCCGCCTATTTCGCCGAGCGGGCACGCGGCGGCGTGGGCCTGATGGTGACCGGCGGCATCGCGCCCAGCATCGCCGGCTGGCTGAAGCCGTTCGGCGGCCGCCTCACCCTGCCCTGGCACAAGCCGCGACACCGCAAGGTGACCTCGGCGGTACACGCCGAGGGAGGCCGCATCTGCCTGCAGATCCTGCATGCCGGCCGCTACGGCTATCACCCGCTGTCGGTGGCGCCGTCACGGATCAAGTCGCCGATCACGCCATTCACGCCACGGGCGCTGTCCGCGCGGGGCGTGGAGCGCACCATCGACGATTTCGTGCATTGCGCGCGGCTGGCGCAGGACGCCGGCTACGACGGCGTGGAGGTGATGGGCTCGGAAGGCTATCTGATCAACCAGTTCATCGCCGCGCGCACCAACCACCGCAACGACGCCTGGGGTGGCGACCCTGCCCGCCGCATGCGGCTGCCGGTGGAGATCGTGCGTCGCACGCGTGAGGCGACGGGCCGCGATTTCATCATCATCTACCGCCTGTCGATGCTCGACCTGGTGGACGACGGCCAGCAGTGGAGCGAGGTGGTGACCTTGGCCAAGGCGATCGAGGCGGCCGGCGCCAGCCTCATCAACACCGGCATCGGCTGGCACGAGGCGCGCGTGCCCACCATCGTCACCAGCGTGCCGCGCGGCGGTTTCGCCTGGGTCACCGGCAAGCTCAAGGGCGAGGTGAACATTCCGCTGGTGGCCACCAACCGCATCAACATGCCCGAGGTGGCCGAGCGGATTCTCGCCGGCGGCGAAGCGGACATGGTGTCGATGGCGCGCCCGCTGCTGGCCGATCCGGCCTGGGCCAACAAGGCCCGCGCCGGACAAAGTCAGCGCATCAACACCTGCATCGCCTGCAACCAGGCCTGCCTCGACCACGTGTTCCAGAACCGCCGCGCCAGTTGCCTGGTCAACCCGCGCGCCTGCCACGAAACCGAGTTGCGGGTGGAGCCGGCCACGGTACGCAAGCGCATTGCCGTGGTGGGCGCAGGCCCGGCCGGCATGGCCTGCGCCAGCACCTTGGGCGAACGCGGCCACGCGGTGACGCTCATCGACCAGGCTGGCCAGATCGGCGGCCAGTTCAACTACGCCAAGCAGATCCCGGGCAAGGAGGAGTTCCACGAAACCCTGCGCTATTTCCGCCAGCAACTGGAGGCGATGCACGTGGACGTGCAACTGGGCACGACAGCCACCGCGGCATCGCTGCGCCAGGGCGGTTATGACGAGGTGGTGATCGCCACCGGCATCACGCCGCGGCAGGTGCGCTTTCCGGGCAGCGACGATCCACGCGTACTGGGCTATCTCGACGTCCTGGCCCGCCACCACGCGGTGGGGCCGCGCGTGGCCATCATCGGCGCCGGCGGCATTGGTTTCGACGTGGCCGAATACCTGGTCGAGCACGCGCCCTCGCCCACGACCGATACCGCGCGCTGGGCCCGCGAATGGGGCGTGGACATGGCGCTGTCGCACCGAGGCGGCCTGCAAAAACCGCAACCCGAGGCGCCCAGCCGCCAAGTGTGGCTGTTGCAACGCAGCCAGGGCCGGCCCGGCGCGCGGCTCAACAAGACCACCGGCTGGGTGCACCGGGCCACGCTCAAGGCCAAGCAGGTCGCCATGCTGGGCAACGTGGCCTACCAGCGTTTCGACGACGAAGGCCTGCATGTCACGGTCGATGGCCAGCCGCGCATCCTGCCGGTGGACCATGTGGTGGTCTGCGCGGGCCAGGAGCCCAACCGCACTCTGGCCGACGAGCTGATCGCGGCGGGCCTGAAAGTGCATGTCATCGGTGGCGCCGACGTGGCGGCAGAGCTGGACGCCAAGCGCGCCATTGCCCAGGGCACGCAATTGGCCTGCCAGTTGTAGACATGCCGCCCCCGCTGGCTGGCAGCGGGGGCGGCATGGCGAAAAGAAGAACGCCCCGCAAGTGCGATGCGTCGGCATGGGCTCAAGGGGGAGGGGAGCCAGATACCGCGATAGCATCGCTGCGGGGCGAGGGTCACCACCACCGGGGGGGGGGAGGGGCGGTGGGACGAGGAGAAGTTTATGATCGACCCGATAAAGAAACCAATATATATTTTGCGCTGTACTTAGTCGGTTTCGATATATATGTTTGATTTCCGCCAGTTGCGCTACTTCGTCGCCGTGGCCGAGGAGCTGAGCTTCACCCGGGCGGCGATCCGGCTGCACATCTCGCAGCCGCCACTTTCCCAGCAGATCCAGTCACTTGAGCGCGACCTTGGGGTGCGCCTGCTGGAACGCGACAAACGCAACGTGGCACTGACCGAACCGGGCCGCGTTTTTCTTGCCGAGGCCCGCCAGATCCTGGCCAAGGCGCAGGAGGCGCGTCGCCACGTGCAGGCGGCGGCGGCCGGCTACAGCGGCCAGTTGCGGCTGGCCTATACGGTGTCGGTCTCGTTTCACCCTGCCCTGCCCCAGGCGCTGCTGCGCTACGGGCAGATCGCGCCGAACGTGCGCATCCAGCTCGCCGAGATGTACAGCGAGCCGCAGTTTGCCGCGCTGCTGGCCGGGGAGATCGACGTGGGCTTCGTGCGCGACGAGCCGCAGCACGCCCAGGACGCGCGCAACCTGCGCCTGACCGTGATCGACCGCGAACCCCTGCTGCTGGCACTGCCCTCCGGCCACGCGCTGGCCGCCCGCAAGAGCCTGCGGCTGGCCGAGGTATCCAACGACGCCTTCATCACGCAGCCACGCGAAATGGCCGCCACCTTGTACGACCGCCTGGTGAAACTGGCGGCCAAGGCGGGTTTCCAGCCGCGCATCGACCAGCATGCGCAGCAGATCAACGGACTGCTGGCGCTGGTGGCCGCCGGCCTGGGGCTGGCGCTGGTGCCGGCCACGATGCGCACGGTGCGGCTGGCCGGCGTCAGCTACGTGCCGCTGGAGGATGCCGACGCCTACCTGCTCTTGGCCGCCGCCAGTCGCGTCCACGACCAGTCGCCCGCGCTGCAGAAATTCCTGGCCACGGTGGCGGAAGCGTCCGTGGCACCCAACTTGTGACACGGCTTGTCAACCGCTATAATTACGGGCTTGTCCATTGTTTCGTCCCAGGAGCCCGCCGTGAAGGTGCTTAACTCGTTGAAGTCCGCCAAGGCGCGGCACCGTGACTGCAAGATCGTGCGTCGCCGTGGCAAGGTGTTCGTGATCTGCAAGAGCAACCCGCGCTTCAAGGCCCGCCAGCGCTGATTCCAGCACCGGTCGAGCCAAAGAAAAAAGGCCGCGAAAGCGGCCTTTTCTCGTTTCCGGGGCGCGGTTTTCCCTCACCGCGCCTTGTTGGCGTCACGCGTAGCGGACGCTGATCACCTCGTAGTGCTTGACGCCGTTGGGCGCGGTGAACTCGATGCTGTCGCCGGCGCTGCGGCCGATCAGCGCCCGCGCGATCGGCGAGGACACGGCGATCATCTGGCGCTTGATGTCCGCCTCCAGGTCGCCCACGATCTGGTAGGTCACCGACGCGCCGCTGTCCTCGTCCTCCAGCTCCACGGTGGCGCCAAACACCACGCGGTCACCGGGATTGAGCTGCGCCACGTCGATCACCTCGGCATTGGAGAGCAGCCCCTCCAACTGGCCGATGCGGCCCTCGATGAAGCTCTGCTGCTCGCGCGCGGCGTGGTACTCGGCGTTTTCCTTCAGGTCGCCATGCGCGCGCGCCTCGGCGATGGCCGCGATGATCCGCGGCCGGTCCACCGACTTCAGCTGGTCCAGCTCGTTGCGCAGGCGCTCGGCGCCGGTCTTGGTGATGGGTGGGCGACTCATGAAGTCAGCTCCTGGTGCAGTTCCTGCAGGCTGTGCACGTCGCCGTCGCCGTGGAAATCCAGCGAATGGACCAGTGCGCGGGCGCCCGCCACGGTGGTGGAATACGTCACGCGGCGCTGCAGCGCCTCACGCCGGATCGAGAACGAGTCGGCGATCGCCTGCTTGCCCTCGGTGGTGTTGACGATATAGACGATCTCGCCGTTCTTGATCAAGTCGACGATGTGCGGACGACCTTCGAGCACCTTGTTGATGCGCTCGCACGCCACGCCATGCTCGGCCAGGTAGCTGGCGGTGCCCGCCGTGGCCACCAGGCTGAAGCCACGCGCCAGCACGTCCTTGGCAACCGGCAGCAACCGCTCCTTGTCGCCGTCGCGCACGGAGACAAACACCTTGCCGCGCGGCGGCGTGCGGATGCCGGCCGCCTCGTGGCCACGGGCAAAGGCGGCGCCAAAGCTGCGGCCCACGCCCATCACCTCGCCGGTGGAGCGCATCTCGGGGCCGAGGATCGGGTCCACGTTCTGGAATTTCAGGAACGGGAAGATCGCCTCCTTCACCGAGAAGTACGACGGGATCACCTCGCGCGTGGCGCCCTGGTCGGCCAGGCTGCGGCCGGCCATCACGCGCGCGGCGATCTTGGCCAGCGGCATGCCGGTGGCCTTGGACACGAACGGCACGGTGCGCGAGGCGCGCGGGTTGACCTCCAGGATGTAGACCGTGTCGCCCTGGATGGCGAACTGGGTGTTCATCAGGCCCACCACCTTCAGCTCGCGCGCCATCGCCGAGGCCTGGCGGCGCAGCTCGTCCTGCAGCGACGTCGACAGCGAGTACGGCGGCAGCGAGCAGGACGAGTCGCCCGAATGCACGCCGGCCTCCTCGATGTGCTCCATGATGCCGCCGATCAGCACATTGCCTTCGGCGTCGGCGATGATGTCCACGTCCACCTCGACCGCGTGGTCGAGGAAGCGGTCCAGCAGCACCGGCGAGTCATTGGACACTTTCACCGCGTCGCGGATGTAGCGCGACAGGTCGGCGTCGTCATGCACCACCTCCATCGCGCGGCCGCCCAGCACGTAGCTGGGGCGCACCACCAGCGGGTAGCCGATCTCGCGCGCCAGTGCCAGCGCCTCGTCGGCGTTGCGCGCGGTGCGGTTGGACGGCTGCTTCAGGCCGATCTTCTCGATCATCTGCTGGAAGCGTTCGCGGTCCTCGGCCAGGTCGATCGAGTCCGGGCTGGTGCCGATGATGGGCACGCCGGCCGCCTCCAGCGCGCGGGCGAGCTTGAGCGGGGTCTGGCCGCCGTACTGCACGATCACGCCCTTGGGCTTCTCCAGGTCAACAATCTCCAGCACGTCCTCCAGCGTCAGCGGCTCGAAGTAGAGGCGATCGGAGGTGTCGTAGTCGGTGGAGACGGTTTCCGGGTTGCAGTTGACCATGATGGTTTCATAGCCATCCTCGCGCAGCGCCAGCGAGGCATGCACGCAGCAATAGTCGAACTCGATGCCCTGGCCGATGCGGTTGGGACCACCCCCGAGCACGATGATCTTCTCGCGGTCGGTCGGCGCGGCCTCGCACTCTTCCTCGTAGGTGGAGTACATGTAGGCCGTGCTGGTGGCGAATTCGGCGGCGCAGGAATCCACCCGCTTGTACACCGGGCGCACGCCCAGGGTGCGGCGCAGGTGGCGCACGGCGGCCTCGTCGGTGCCGGCCAGCTCGGCCAGTCGCGCGTCGGAAAAGCCCATGCGCTTGAGTTCGCGCAGGCGCGCGGCGTCCAGCGCGGTGACACCTTGCGCGGCGATCTCGCCCTCGGCCAGCACGATGTCCTCGAACGCGGCCAGGAACCATGGATCGACGCGGCTGAGGTTGAACACCTCCTCCAGCGACAGCCCGGCGCGGAATGCGTCGGCCAGGTGGAACACGCGGTCCGGACGCGGCTCGCGCAGCTCGCGCTTGAGCGTGGCCAGGCCGTCCTCGGTGCCGATGTCCAGGCCGCTGGGGTTGAGGCCGGTCTTGCCGATCTCCAGCCCGCGCAGCGCCTTCTGCAGCGACTCGTGGAAGGTGCGGCCAATCGCCATCACCTCGCCCACCGACTTCATCTGGGTGGTGAGGCGGGCATCCGCCGAGGGGAATTTCTCGAACGCGAAACGCGGGATCTTGGTGACCACGTAGTCGATGGTCGGCTCGAACGAGGCCGGGGTGAGGCCGCCGGTGATGTCGTTCTTGAGCTCATCCAGCGTGTAGCCCACGGCGAGCTTGGCCGCGACCTTGGCGATCGGGAAGCCGGTGGCCTTGGACGCCAGCGCCGACGAGCGCGACACGCGCGGGTTCATCTCGATCACCACCACGCGGCCGGTGTCGGGATGGATGCCGAACTGCACGTTGGAGCCGCCGGTATCCACGCCGATCTTGCGCAGCACCGCGATGGAGGCGTCACGCAGGCGCTGGTATTCCTTGTCGGTCAGCGTCTGCGCCGGCGCCACCGTGATCGAGTCGCCGGTATGCACGCCCATCGGGTCCAGGTTCTCGATGGCGCAGATGATGATGCAGTTGTCCGCGGTGTCGCGGACCACCTCCATCTCGAACTCCTTCCAGCCCAGCAGCGATTCGTCGATCAGCACTTCGTTGGTGGGCGAAAGCTCGAGGCCGCGCTTGACGATGGTCTCGAACTCTTCCTTGTTGTACGCGATGCCGCCGCCGGAACCGCCCAGCGTGAAGCTGGGGCGGATGATCGCCGGAAAGCCCAGCTCGGCCTGGATCTCCAGCGCGTGCTCGAAGCTCTTGGCCACGCCCGAGCGCGGGCTGTCCAGGCCGATCTCGGTCATCGCCTGCTTGAACAGCTCGCGGTCCTCGGCCATGCGGATGGCTTCGCGACGTGCGCCGATCAGCTCGACGTCGTACTTTTCCAGCACGCCGTGGTCGGCCAGGTCCAGCGCGCAGTTGAGGCCGGTCTGGCCGCCCATGGTGGGCAGCACCGCGTCCGGGCGCTCCTTGGCGATGATGCGCTCCACCGTCTGCCAGTTGATCGGCTCGATGTAGACCGCATCGGCGGTCTCCGGGTCGGTCATGATGGTGGCGGGGTTGGAGTTCACCAGGATGACGCGGTAGCCCTCCTCCTTCAGCGCCTTGCACGCCTGCGCGCCGGAGTAGTCGAACTCGCAGGCCTGGCCGATCACGATCGGGCCGGCGCCAATGACGAGGATGCTCTTGAGATCGGTACGCTTGCCCATCAGCGGGCCTCCTCCATCAGTGCGGCAAACCGCTTGAACAGATAGCCCACGTCCAGCGGGCCGGGACTGGCCTCCGGGTGGCCCTGGAAACAGAACGCGGGACGGTCGGTGAGCGCGAAGCCCTGCAACGAGCCGTCGAACAGCGAGGTGTGGGTGACGCGCGCGTTCGCCGGCAGCGTGGCCGGATCGACCGCAAAGCCGTGGTTCTGCGAGGTGATCAGCACGCGGCCGTCGTCCAGATCCTTCACCGGATGGTTGGCGCCGTGGTGGCCGAACTTCATCTTCAGCGTCTTCGCGCCCAGCGCCAGGCCCATCAACTGGTGGCCAAGGCAGATGCCGAACAGCGGGATCTTCGCGTCAAGGAAGGCGCGCGTGGCGTCGATGGCGTAGTCGCACGCGGCCGGATCGCCGGGGCCGTTGGAGAGGAACACGCCATCCGGCTTCATTGCCAGCACGTCGGCCGCCGGCGTCTGCGCCGGCACCACGGTCACCTCGCAACCCTGCTCGGCCAGCAGGCGCAGGATGTTGAGCTTGGTGCCGAAATCGTAGGCCACCACCTTGTACTTTTTGGCCGGCTGGTTGAACGCGCCGTGGCCGAGGTCGTAGATGCCCTCGTTCCACACGTACGACTCGCGCGTGCTCACCACCTTGGCCAGGTCCAGCCCGTTCAGGCCCGGAAACGCGCGCGCGCTGGCCAGCGCGGCATCGACGTCGATGTGCTCGCCGGCCACGATGCAGCCGGCCAGCGCGCCCTTGTCGCGCAGGATGCGGGTCAGGCGGCGGGTGTCGATGCCGGCGATCGCCACGATGCCGTGGCGCGCGAGGTAGTCGGGCAGGCTCTCGGTGCTGCGCCAGTTGCTGGCACGGCGCGGCACGTCGCGCACGATCAGGCCGGCGGCATGCACCTTGCCTGATTCGACGTCCTGCGGGTTCACACCGGTATTGCCGATGTGCGGGTACGTGAGGGTGACGATCTGGCGCGAGTACGAGGGATCGGTGAGGATTTCCTGGTAACCCGTCATCGCCGTGTTGAACACCACTTCGCCAACGGTTTCACCGTTTGCGCCGGCGGCATGTCCGTGGAATACGCTGCCGTCTTCGAGGGCAAGCAGTGCGGGAATGGGCATACGGGGATCCGCCTTTTAGGTGCAGCAAAGTCCGCAAGCCGCGGGTTGCTGGCTTGTGAACGGTGAAGGAAAAGGTATCAGGGCGGCTGGAAATGATAGGCGGCGCGAGGGGGTGCTGTCCACCTTATCGACGCATGAACGAAGCATTCACGGCACCGGCGACACACTCCCCGCCACGCTACAATTGCGGTGTTTGCAAGGAGTTGGATACCGCATGTGCACCGCCATTCTGCTTGATCCCGCGCGCCTCGATCGCCCGGATACCACGGTGCAAATGGAGCCTTTCCCGTTTCTGATGGCGCACGGCCAGTTGCCCGACGAAGCGCGCGGCGACCTGGACCGCGACTTTCCGCGCTACCCCAGCGCCGGCTTTTTTCCGTACGACCCGGCCGACTGCGGCCCGTCCATCAACACGCTGGTGGAGCACATGACGGCGCCGGCATTCGCCAATGCCGTGGGGCGTCGCCTGGGCATCGACAATCTGGAGCATTACCCCACGCTGGTGACGCTGTGCCGGCTGCTCAACAAGCGCCACGGCACCATCCATACCGACAGCCGCTCCAAGGTCGCCACCGCCCTGCTCTACCTCAACCCGCGCTGGCCCGACACCAGCGACGGCTGCCTGCGTTTCCTGCACAAGATCGACGACATCGACGCCATGGTGGCGCCGGAACTGCCGCCGCTGTACGGCGAGTTCGCGGTGTTCAAGCGCTGCGACAACTCCTTTCACGGCCACCTGCCCTACGAGGGCGAGCGGCGCGTGATCCAGGTGGCGTGGCTGGTCAGCGAGGAAGAAAAGCAGCGCAAGACCCGTCGCGGGAAATTCGCCCGCGCGTTCAAGAAGCTCTTCGGCAAGCTGGATACCCGCCTGGGCGCGGGACGCGACCGCAACGCCTCGCACCCGGACTGAGGCCTGCGCGCGGCGGCGCCAAGCGCGAAAAGCCGCTGCGCCTGCGGTCACCCCACGGCCTTCATGCGCTGGCGAAATGCACCGCCACGTACGCCGCAAACACGCCATAGAGCAGACCCACCGGCCACAGCCAGCGCGCGTCCACGCCGCCACGGCGAAACAGCCACCACAGGTACACGATGGCCGCAGCGGTCAGCGCGCCGGACACCACCAGCGGCGCATCGAACATCCACGGCGTGGCGAAGATCGCCAACGCGCTGGGGATGGTGGCCTGGATCATCATCGCGCCGGAGATGTTGGCCAGCGCCAGGCGCTCCTTACCCTGGCGCACCCAGATCAGCGCGTTGACGGTTTCCGGCAGCTCGGTGGCCACCGGGCTGAGCACCAGCGCCACCAGATGCGGCGGCAGGCCGAACGCGGCACCGATCGTTTCCAACTGCCCCACGAACAATCGCGACGCCACCGCGATCACGCCCAGCGCCGCCAGCGTCTGCGTCGCCACCCAGCGCATCGCCGGCTCGGCATCGCCGGGGCGGCATTTCAGCGGCTCCAGCGCCTCGTCATCCGGCGCGCTGTCGTCGCTGCGCATCTCGCGCCACACATACAGCGCATAGGCCAGCAGAAACAGCACGCCCAGCAGCGGCTTGACGGCAAACGCCACCAGGCCCAGCGCCACTTTCACCACGAAGATCGCCAGAAACCACGACTGGTCGCGGGCCAGCCGGCGGTGGTCGACCCGCACCAACCGATCGCCACGACCCAGGCGATGCCGGTGGCACCACAGCGCCACGCCCACCACGGCATAGGCGATGGTGGCCAGCACCAGCGGCCCGCCCATCGCCGCCCCCACGCCGATGTCGCGCGCCGACGGCGTCTTGCCGAACATCACCGCCACGAACGTCACCGCGCTTTCCGGCAGCGCGGTGCCGAACGCCGCCAGCACGGTGCCGGTGGTGGTGGCGCCCAGCTCAAGCTTGCGCCCGAACCATTCCACGCCGTTGACGAAGTATTCGCAGGCAACGTAGATCGCCAGCGCCGAGCCCAGAAACAGCACGCAGGTAAGCAACATGGAAAACCGCTGTCAGCCGGGCGAGCGCGATACCGATGGCGCAACGACACCGCTCGCCCGGCCGGGTAAGCATGTCGATGGCCAAAGGTCTCGCCGGGCTGTTCACCACGCCGACGGCGTGGCTGCCGTTCGCACCATGGCGCCGCGCGTGGCGGGCCAAGTCTGTTGATGCGAACGCCTCGGGGGATGAGGCTGGCTACTCCCCAATGACGACGCGCGCATGCTAGCGGCCCGGCCGCCGGCACACAAGCGCGTCGCCGCGCGGGCTACGCCGGCGAAAACAGCACGTCGTCGATGCGCCAATGCCCGGCCGGCTGCCGGCTCAGCCAATGCGCCGCCTGCAGCGCGCCACGCGCGAAGATGGAGCGGTCGGTGGCGCGATGCCCCAGCTCCACCCGCTCGCCCGGCCCGATCAACAGCGCCTGGTGCTCGCCCACGATGTCGCCGCCGCGCACTACCGCAAAGCCGATGCTGCCCTCGGCGCGTGCGCCGGTCTGCCCTTCGCGGGTATAGACGGCCGCCTCCCGCAGCGTGGTGTGGCGCGCGTCGGCCGCCGCATGGCCCAGCGCCAGCGCGGTACCCGACGGAGCATCCTGCTTGCGCCCGTGATGCGCCTCCACGATTTCCAGATCCCAGCCGGGCAAGGCGGCCGCCGCGTCGCGCAGCAGGCGCGTGAGCACCGCCACGCCCAGGCTGAAGTTGGCCGCACGCAGCAGGGCGATGCGGGTGCCCGCCTCGGCCAGGCGTGCCTCCATCGCGTCATCCAGGCCGGTGGTGCCGCTGACCAGCGCGATGCCGTGCGCCAGGCAATGCGCCAGTGCGCCATCCAGCGCGGCGGGGCTGGCGAAATCGATCACCACGTCGAGCGCGGGCGCGTCGCGCCAGTCATGCGCATAGCGCAGCGAATCGCCGACACCCTCCACCGGCTGGCCATCCTGGGCGGAGCCCGGCGCCACCACGGCGTGCGCCAGCACAAAGCGGGGATCGTCACGCAGCAGCGCCAGCAGCGCGGCGCCCATGCGGCCGGAGGCGCCATTGATGGCGAGGCGGATCGGTGGCGTGTTCATGGCGTACGTCCCTGCAAGGAGTGGATCGGCGCGCCGTGGCGCGCCGTGGATGTCACGAGGTGACCCGCGACCAGAACTGGCGCACGCCATCGACCCAGGTCTTGGCGCGTGGCAGGTGCTTCTCGCCGTCCCCGTCGCTGAAGGTGGCCTCCAGTTGCTCCAGCAGCTCGCGTTGCTGGCGGGTCAGGCGCACGGGGGTTTCCACCACGACGGTGCAGATCAGGTCGCCATGGCGCCCGCTGCGCACCGACTTGACGCCACGCCCGCGCAGGCGGAACTGCTGCCCGGTCTGCGTCTCCGGTGGAATGCTGATGGGCACCTCGCCCTCCAGCGTGGGCACGGGCAGCTCGGTGCCCAGTGCCGCGTGCGAGAAACGGATCGGCAATTCGCAGTGCAGGTCGTTGCCGTCACGCTGGAAAATCTCGTGCTCGCGCACGTGCACTTCCACGTAGAGGTCGCCGGACGGCGCGCCGGCTGGGCCGGCCTCGCCCTGGCCGGTGAGGCGGATGCGGTCGCCGTTGTCCACGCCGGCGGGAATCTGCACCGACAAGGTGCGTGTTTCCTCCAGCCGGCCCTCGCCGTGGCAGGCCTTGCAGCGCTTCTCGATCGTCTGGCCGCTGCCGCCGCACTGCGGGCAGGCCTGCTGGATCGAGAAGATGCCGTTCTGCATGCGCACCCGACCGTGGCCGTGGCAGGTCTTGCACTGGCTGGTCTTGCCGTCCTCCGAGCCGCTGCCGTTGCAATGATGGCAGTTGACCTGGGTGGGCACCTCGATCTGGCGATTGACGCCAAACACGGCCTCTTCCAGGTCCAGCTCCATGATGTAGCGCAGGTCGGCGCCGCGACGCGGGCGGCCGCGACCGCCGCCGCCGAAGATGTCGCCAAAGATGTCCCCGAAGATGTCGCCCACGTCACCAAAGCCGGCGCCGCCGCGACCGCCCATGCCTCCCTCGAACGCGGCGTGGCCGTGCTGGTCGTACATGGCGCGCTTCTGGCTGTCGGAAAGCACCTCGTAGGCTTCCTTGGCCTCCTTGAACTTTTCCTGCGCCGTCGGATCGTCGGGGCAGCGGTCGGGGTGGTACTTCATCGCCAGCCGGCGGAAGGACTTTTTCAGCTCGACCTCGGTGACCGTGCGCTCGACGCCCAGCACCTCGTAGTAATCACGCTTGCTCATTCATCTGTCCGCAACCTGTTTCGCATGTTTCCCGTGGCCGCCGCACCTGGCCACGCCCCACCCAGCAAACAGCCCGCACCGCGGGAATCCCCTGCGGTGCGGGCTGCGTCCATCGGCGGCGCCGACGGGCCGGGCGATTACTTCTTCTCGTCGTCCTTGACTTCGGTGAACTCGGCGTCCACCACGTCGTCCGGCTGGGCCGAGCCGCCGCCCGGCGCGGCCTGCGCCGAGGCGTCGTCCGCCGCGCCGCCCTGCGCGGCGGCGTACAGCGCCTGCGCCACCTGCTCCAGCTTCTCGACCTTGGACTCGATCGCGGCCTTGTCGTCGCCGTCCTTCGCCTTCTCCAGGTCGGACAGCGCGCCCTCGATGGTGCTGAGCTGGTCGGCCGGCACCTTGCCGCCGTGTTCCTTCAGTGCGCTGCGGGTGGCGTGCACCAGCTGGTCGGCCTTGTTGCGGGTGGCCACCAGCTCCTGGAACTTGCGGTCCTCTTCCTTGTTGGCCTCGGCGTCGGCCACCATGCGGTTGATCTCGTCCTCGGACAGGCCCGAGCCGGCCTTGATCTCGATCTTCTGCTCCTTGCCGGTCTTCTTGTCCTTGGCCGACACGTGCAGGATGCCGTTGGCGTCGATGTCGAAGGTGACCTCGATCTGCGGCATGCCGCGCGGCGCCGGCTCGATGCCGGACAGGTCGAACTTGCCCAGCGACTTGTTGGCGCTGGCGCGATCACGTTCGCCCTGCAGCACGTGCACGGTCACGGCGGTCTGGTTGTCGTCGGCGGTGGAGAAGGTCTGCGCCGCCTTGGTCGGCACCGTGGTGTTCTTCTCGATCAGCTTGGTCATCACGCCGCCCATCGTCTCGATGCCGAGCGACAGCGGGGTGACGTCCAGCAGCAGCACGTCCTTGACGGTGCCGCCCAGCACGCCGCCCTGGATCGCCGCGCCCACGGCCACGGCCTCGTCCGGGTTGACGTCCTTGCGCGGCTCCTTGCCGAAGAACTCCTTCACCGCCTCCTGCACCTTGGGCATGCGGGTCTGGCCGCCGACCAGGATCACGTCGTCGATGTCGGACACGCGCAGGCCCGCGTCATTGAGCGCGGTGCGGCACGGCGCGATGGTGCGCTTGACCAGCTCCTCCACCAGCGACTCCAGCTTGGCGCGGGTCAGCTTGATGTTGAGGTGCTTGGGACCGGACGCGTCGGCGGTGACGTACGGCAGGTTGACGTCGGTCTGGTGGTTGGACGACAGCTCGATCTTGGCGCGCTCGGCGGCGTCCTTCAGGCGCTGCAGCGCGAGCGGGTCCTTGCGCAGGTCGATGCCCTGCTCCTTCTGGAACTCGTCCACCAGGTAGTCGATGACGCGCATGTCGAAGTCTTCGCCACCGAGGAAGGTGTCGCCATTGGTGGCCAGCACCTCGAACTGCTTCTCGCCGTCGACCTCGGCGATCTCGATGATGGACACGTCGAACGTGCCGCCGCCCAGGTCGTAGACCACGATCTTGCGGTCGCCGCCCTTCTTGTCCAGGCCATAGGCCAGCGCGGCCGCGGTCGGCTCGTTGATGATGCGCTTGACCTCCAGGCCCGCGATCTTGCCGGCGTCCTTGGTGGCCTGGCGCTGGCTGTCGTTGAAGTACGCCGGCACGGTGATGACCGCCTCGGAGATCGTCTCGCCGAGATAGTCCTCGGCGGTCTTCTTCATCTTCATCAGCACCTTGGCCGAGATTTCCTGCGGCGCCATCTTCTTGCCGTCGGAGGTCTGCACCCAGGCGTCGCCGTTGTCATGGGCCTCGACGCCGTACGGCACGATGCCCAGGTCCTTCTGCACCTCGGCGTCGGAGAACTTGCGGCCGATCAGGCGCTTCACCGCGTAGAAGGTGTTCTTGGGGTTGGTGACGCTCTGGCGCTTGGCCGAGGCGCCCACCAGCACTTCGCCGTCCTTGGTGAAGGCGACGATGGACGGCGTGGTGCGGTCGCCCTCGGAGTTCTCGATGACGCGGGTGGTGCTGCCGTCCATCACGGACACGCAGGAGTTGGTGGTGCCCAAATCGATGCCGATGATCTTGCCCATAGCTACGCTCCAAAATTTCCGGCGGTGACGCCGCCGCGACTGGTTTTCAGATGGGGTTGCGGCCCGTCGATTCAACACGGGCCGCAACGCCGGATTGGTGTTTGCGCCTGGCGGCTACTCGCTCTTGGCGACCGCCACCAGCGCCGGGCGCAGCAGGCGGTCGTTGAGCACATAGCCTTTCTGCAGCACGTCCACGACGGTGTTGGGCGCGGCGCCCGGCGCATCGACGATGCTCACCGCGTGGTGGCGCTCCGGGTCCAGCGCCTGGCCCAGCGGGTCGATCTGCACCAGGCCGTTGTTCTCGGCGATCTTCAGCAGCGACTTCAGCGTGAGGCTGATGCCCTCGCGCACCGAGGCCACGTCGCCGGTCTGCACCGCCAGCCCGCGCTCCAGGCCGTCGTACACCGGCAGCAACTCGTTGAGCAGCTTTTCGTTGGCGAAGCGGCGCGCCTGGTCCAGGTCGCGCTGCATGCGGCGGCGCTGGTTTTCCAGCTCGGCGCGCTCGCGCAGGTTGGTTTCGCGCAGTTCCGCATTGAGCGCCTGCTGCTCGCTCAGCTGCAGCCTCAAGGTTTCCAGTTCGGCGGTGTCCTGGCCGACGCTGCCGTTGTCGGCCTGCGCGTCGCCGGATGCGTGCGGGTCGCTGTTGTGCATGTGAAAAACTCCAAGCCTGGGCCATGGCCGGCACACGGCCGACCGTCAAGAATATTGCGGGAGAGTCCGCCCCGCAGCGGTTATAGGGCCGTGGCGGCGCGATTCAAGGCGTCGCTGAGCAATCCGGCGGTGGCCTGCACCACGGGGATCACCCGCTCATACGCCATGCGGGTCGGCCCGATCACCCCCACCGCCCCCAACACGCGCCCCTGCGCACCGTAGCTGGCGGTGACCACGCTGCAGCCGTCGAGCGCGGCAAAGCCCGACTCCTCGCCGATGAACAGGCGCACGCCCGGCGCGCGGGCGCATACCTCCATCAGCTGCAGCAGCTCGTTCTTCTGCTGGAACGCGTCAAACAGGTCGCGCAGGCGCTGCAGGTCGGCCAGCTCGGCATAGCCCATCAGGTTGGTCTGGCCGCTCACCAGCACGTCGTCGCCGTCGGCCTGCGGCGCGAACGAGGCGGCGGCCAGCTCCACCGAGCTGGCCAGCAGTCGGTTGAGCTCGCTGCTGGTCTCGCGCAGCTCCACCAGCAACTGGGCGCGGATGTCGGCCAGCCGCAGGCCGGCGAACTGGCTGTTGAGGTAGTTGGCCGCCTGCTCCAGCTCGCTGCCGGACAGCGGCTTGGCCAGCTGCACGATGCGGTTTTGCACCTGGTTGTCGCTGAACACCAGGATTACCAGCACGCGCGCATCCGGCAGCGGCACGAAATCGATGTGACGCAGCGGAAAATCGGCCTGGCGCGGCACCGTGACCACGCCGGCAAAGCGGGTCATGGCCGACAGCAGCGTGGAGACGTTGCCCAGCAGGTCGCGCGTGGTGGTGGGGCCGGGCGGCAACTCGCGCCGGAGCCGGGCCAGCTCGTCGCGCGGCAGCGGCTGCAGCTCGATCAGGCTGTCCACGAACAGGCGCAGGCCGCGAGGCGTGGGCACGCGCCCGGCCGAGGTATGCGGCGAGGCCACCAGCCCGGCGTCCTCCAGGTCGGCCATGATGTTGCGGATGGTGGCCGGACTCACGTCCAGCCCCGACGAGCGCGACAGCGTACGCGAGCCGACCGGCTCGCCGTCCACCAGGTATTGGGCAATCAACGTACGCAGCAAACGCCGTGCGCGCGCATCGAGGTCGTGGCCGTAAGGGTGGGTCATGTGCTGTAGCAGTCCCTGAGACCGGATAGAAATAAGGTCTGCGCCCGCGCTTTGCAAGAATGGCCGCCCTGCCCGCGCGGCGGCGGCTCCCTTACAATCGCCCGACTCTCTCACGTGCGTGCCTATGCTCACCTCGCTGTACGTCCGCCACTTTGCCGTCGTCGAAAAAGCCGAGATCGCGTTTGGCCCCGGTCTTACCGTGGTCAGCGGCGAAACCGGCGCGGGCAAGTCCCTGCTGGTCGATGCGCTGATGCTGCTGGCCGGCTCGCGCGCCGACAGCGGCATGGTGCGCGCCGGCGCCGACCGCGCCGAGCTGGCGGCGGAGTTCGACCTGTCCGAGCTGCCGCTGGCCCGCGAGTGGCTGGAGCGCGAGGCCCTGGACGAGGAAGGCGCCTGCCAGCTTCGCCGCGTGCTGCGCGCCGAGGGCGGCTCGGGCAGCTCGCGCGCATGGATCAACGGCCGCCCCGCCAATGCCCGCCAGCTGGGCGAGCTGGCCGCGCTGCTGGTGGAGATCCACGGCCAGCACGAGCACCAGGCGCTGCTCTCGCGCAACCACCAGCTGGCCCTGCTCGACGCCTACGCCGACCACGACGCCCTGCTCGCCGCCGTGCGCGACAGCGCCACGCAATGGCGCGAGCTTGGCGCGCAGGTGCGCCGGCTCAGCGGCGGCGAGGATCGCGACCACCGCATCGAGCTGCTGCGCCACGACATCGACGAGCTGGAAAAATGGGCCTTGCCCGCCGCCGACCTGGCCGAGCTGGAAACCAGCCACAAGCGCCTGGCCAACGCCGGCCGCCTGGCCGAAGGCGCCAGCGCCGTGGTGGACCTGCTCGATGGCGACGGCGAGTTCGCGCTGCGCCGCGCGCTGGGCCGGGCGCAGGGCGAGCTGGTCAAGCTGGTGGCGCTGGACACGCGCCTGGCACCACTGGCCGAGCTGCTGGACAACGCCGAGATCCAGCTGGGCGAGGCCGTGGACGGTCTGGGCCGCTACGCGCAGGACGTGGACCTGGACCCGGCACGCTACGCCGAGGTCGACACCCACATCGCCCGCTTGCACGAGCTGTCGCGCAAGCACCGCACCGGCACCGCCGAGCTGCACGACCGCCTGCTCGCCCTGCAGGCCGAACTGGCCGAGCTGGAAGGTGCCGGCGAGGCGCTGGAAAAACTCGACGCGCGTCGCCAGCAGTTGCAGCACGCCTATGCCGCCGCCGCCGAACGGCTCAGCCAGTCACGCGCACACGCTGCCGCGCGGTTGGGCAACGAAGTAAGCGCACTGATGGGCGAGCTGGGCATGGCCGGCGGCGTGCTGCAGGTGCAGTTGGAGCCGTCGACCGGCACCGAACCCGACCCCGCCGGCCAGGAGCGCTGCGAGCTGCTGGTCAGCGCCAACCCCGGCCAGCCGCCGCGCGCGCTGCGCAAGGTGGCCTCCGGCGGCGAACTGGCCCGCATCAGCCTGGCCATCGAGGTGGCCACGCTGGGCAAGGACACCGTCGGCAGCATGGTGTTCGACGAGGTGGACACCGGCATCGGCGGCGCCGTGGCCGAGGTGGTGGGGCAGAAACTGCGGGCGCTGGGCGCGCAGCGACAGGTGCTGTGCGTCACCCACCTGCCCCAGGTGGCCGCACAAGGCCACGCCCACCTGCGCGTCAGCAAGCACAGCGACGGCGACGCCACCCGCACCCGGATCGAATCGCTCGACGCCGCCGGCCGCCGCGACGAGCTGGCGCGCATGCTGGGCGGCGTGGAGATCACCCGCGAAACACGGGCGCACGCCAAGCAGATGCTGGAGCGTGGGCAAGCCACACCCTGACCCGCCTCGTGGGTGCGGCTTTTTTGTAGGAGCGGCTTCAGCCGCGATGCTCTTGCCTTTGGTTTTTGCCAATCCCCAATCCCGGCGCAAAAGCATCGCGCACAGGGTGCGCTCCTGCAGCGGCGGCGCACCCACGGGTTGTCTCAGCGCAGCTGGCTGTCCTTGCTGCCGCGACGGTTGAACAGTGCGGCGCTGGCCTGTTCGCGATCCGCCTCCTCCTGGCAAGCCACGCACAGGCGCACGCCCGGCACGGCCTTGCGCCGCGCCTCGGGGATCGGCGCGTCGCACAGCTCGCAACGCTCGCGGCCCGGGCCCTGCCCCAACTGCCGCCGCGCGCGCGACACCGCGTCATCGACGGTGGCGTCGATCTGGTCCTGCACCGCGTTGTCGCCTGCCCAACCTGTCGCCATGGCCCTCTCCCGGATCATCGCCCCCAAGCCTGACCGACACGATGGCACGCGGCGGTGAACGCCGCCTTGCCTCAGGCCGCGCGGCGCCGCTTCCACAGGTAGCTGGCGCCCAGCAGCACAAACCACACCGGGCTGGCCAGCAGCGCCTCGCGCGTATCGGCCTGCAGCGTGAGCAGCACGATCACGAAGGCGAAAAACGCCAGGCACGCCCAGCACATCGCCACGCCACCGGGCATCTTGTAGGTGGAGGCGCGGTGCAGCTGCGGCCGCTGGCGGCGATAGGCGATGTAGGCGCACAGGATCAGCGACCACACAAACATGAACAGCACCGCCGACAACGTGGTCACCAGGGTGAACGCCGTCACCAGGTCGGGCACCAGGTAGACCAGGGTGACGCCCAGCAGCAGGCAGGCGCAGGAAAACAGCAGGCCCAGCGACGGCACCGCCGCGCGAGAGAGCCGGCCAAACAGGCCCGGCGCATGGTTTTCCCGCGCCAGGCCGTAAAGCATGCGGCTGGTGGAAAACACGCCGCTGTTGGCCGACGAGGTGGCCGAGGTGAGCACCACGAAATTGATCAGGCTGGCGGCGGCGGGAATGCCCGCCAGCACGAACAGCTCCACGAACGGGCTCTTGCCCGGCTCCACCAGCCGCCACGGCGTCACCATCATGATCGCCAGCAGCGACAACACGTAGAACACGATGATGCGCACCGGGATGGCGTTGATCGCCTTGGGCAGGTTGCGCTTCGGATCGGCCGTCTCGGCGGCGGTGGTGCCCACCAGCTCGATGCCCACGAAGGCGAACACCGCGATCTGGAACCCGGCAAAAAACCCGCCCAGCCCCTTGGGAAACACGCCGCCGTCATTCCACAGGTTGGCCAGCGACGCCTTGTGTCCCGACGGCGACTGGAAGCCCCACGCCACCAGCGCAAAGCCGGCCACGATCAGCGCGCAGATCGCCACGATCTTGATCAGCGCAAACCAGAACTCCATCTCGCCAAACAGGCGCACCGTAGTGAGGTTGAGCGCCAGCAACAGCAGCACGCACAACAACGCCGGCACCCACGGTGCCAGCGCGGGAAACCAGAACTGCGCATAGGCGGCAATGGCGATCACGTCGGCGATGGCGGTGATGATCCAGCAGAACCAGTACGTCCAGCCGCAGAAAAAGCCCGCCCACGGCCCCAGCAGGTCGGTGGAGAAATCGATGAAGGATTTGTAGCGAAGGTCCGAGAGCAGCAGCTCGCCCATCGCCCGCATCACGAAAAACAGCATCACGCCGATGATCAGGTACACCAGCATGATCGACGGCCCGGCCAGGCTGATCGTTTTGCCCGAGCCCATGAACAAGCCGGTGCCGATGGCGCCGCCGATGGCGATCAGTTGCAGGTGCCGGTTGGACAGGCTGCGCCTGAGGTGGTCGGGGTGCTCCGGCAATGCGGTCATGGGCGCGCCTCTGCAAAGAAAGCGGCAAACATAGTCGAAGCCGCGCAGGAGCGCACCTTGTCCACAGTTCCCACAGGCGCGGCGGCGGGCCCTCGCTCTCTCCCTTGGCGGCGGGCTGTTTGTAGGAGCCCACTTCAGGTGCGCTCCTACAGCCGCTCACGCGTCCGGCAACGTCCACTGCGCCAGCCGCACGTGCCGCGTCTTGCCCAGCAGGCTATGCACCAGCACGAACTGCGCGGCGCGCCAGCCCAGCGGCGGTACAGGCTCGGTGGGCACCACGTGCTTGTCGTAGGCCAGCGTCACATGCGGCGTGAACCCCGGCGTGACATGCCGGCCCAGGCCAGCCTCGCGCAGGCGCTCGCCCAGTGCGGCGCGAAACGCGTGCAACGACGCGTTGCCGCCATCGGCGGTGAGCACGAACGGCGAGCGCTCGCGACCGGCGTCGAAACTGGTCACCCGGTCGAACGCCAGCGAAAACGCCGCCGCATCCACCCGCGCGGCGGCCGCACTGGCCGCCGCCACCACATCGGTGCGCAAGCCGGCCGTGTCCCCCAGGTGAAACAAGGTGACGTGAAACCGGTCGGTCGCCAGCGGCGCCCCGCGCAAGCCGTGCCGCGCAACCTGTGCGGCGGCCAGCGCGGCCAGTTGCCCGGCCGTGACGGGATCGGGGAAAAGGGCCAGAAACAGCCGATCGGTCGCCACCGGCGGACCGAACCCCGGCAGCGAGGCCTGCGACGACACGATGGACGACGCCGGCCGCTTACCAGCGGCCGTGCACGTCGGCGCGGAAATAGCGGTCGTACAGCGCGCGCACGCCGGCATCGAACGCCGCGCCCAGCGGCGGCAAGGCACCGGCCGCCGCATTGGCGCGCACCTGCTCGGGCGAGCGCGCACCGGGGATCACCGTGGTGACGCCCTCCTGCTGCGCCAGCCACGCGATGGCCGCCTGTGCCGGCGTGACGCCTTCGGGCACCAACGCCGCAAACTCGCGCGCCGCTTCCACGCCGCGCTCGAAATCCACGCCGGCAAACGTCTCGCCCACGTCGAACGCCTCGCCATGGCGGTTGAAGGTGCGATGGTCGTTCTCGGCAAACACCGTATCGGCGGTGTAGCGGCCCGACAGCAGGCCCGAGGCCAGCGGCACGCGCGCAATGATCGACACGCCCCGCTCGGCCGCCGCCGGCATCACCTCCTCGAACGGCTTGAGACGGAACGCGTTGGCGATGATCTGCACGCTGGCCACGCCCGGCCGCGCGATGGCCTCCATCGCCTCGCTGGTCTTTTCCACGCTGACGCCATAGGCGGCGATGCGCTGCTCGTCCACCAGCGTGTCCAGCGCGTCGAACACGCGGTTGTCGCCGTAGATGGACGACGGCGGGCAATGCAGCTGCACCAGGTCGATGCGGTCCACGCCCAGGTTGCGGCGCGAGCGGTCCAGCCAGCCACGGAACGCGTCCAGCGTGTAGTTTTCGTGCAACTGCGGCACGCGGCGCCCCATCTTGGTGGCAACCATCACGTCCAGCCCGGGGTTGGCCGCGAGGAAGGCGCCGATGAGGCGTTCGCTGCGGCCGTCGCCGTAGACGTCGGCGGTGTCGAAGAAATTGATGCCCGAGGCCACCGCCGTGTCCAGCACGGCCATCGCGTCGGCCTCGCTCACATTGCCCCACTCCGCGCCCAACTGCCACGTGCCCAGGCTGACCGACGAAACGGCCTTGCCGTTGTGAAAGGTGTGCTTGTTCATGCGCATGTGCCCGATGGGATGAGAAAGAGTGATGCCCGACGCCGCCGGGCAAGTCGGGCATGGTGCCCGAAAAGGCACGCACGAAAAAGCACGCACGAAAAGGCAGCCGCAAAAAGCCGCATGCTTGAGAACGCGCAGTTCGGCCCCGATGCTGCTGATCCTGTGCCCTTGATCGACGTGTGGCCATGTTCGACCGCCTGCGACACTGGCGCGACCGACGCATCGTGGCGCGGCGCCCCATCGACGAGACGCTCTGGCGCAACGCCCTGGCGCGCTGCACGGCGGCGCGACGGCTGGGCGCGTCCGACCAGGCGGCGCTGCGCGTGCTGGCCACCGTGTTTCTTGAACGCAAGTCGCTGGAACCGGCCGGCGAGCTGGTGCTGGCCGACGCCGACCGCGTGCTGCTGGCGGCGCACGCCTGCGTGCCCATCCTCAAGCTGGGCCTGGACTGGTACGACGGCTGGCACAGCGTCATCGTGTATCCCGACGCGTTCGTGCCCGAGCGCACGCACATGGACGAGGCCGGACTGGTGCACCACTCGCGCACCGCGATGGCCGGCGAGGCCTGGGATCGCGGGCCGGTGATCGTGTCGCTGGCCGACATGCGCGGCAGCGGCAAGCCACCGGGGCACAACGTGGTCATCCACGAGATGGCGCACAAGCTGGACATGCTCAACGGCGACGCCAACGGGTTTCCGCCGCTGCACCGGCGCATGGATGGCCGCACCTGGTCGCAGGTGTTCGAGGCCGCGTGGGAGAAGCTGCACGCCATGCAGCGCCAGGGCGAGGCGCTGCCGATCGACGCGTACGCGCTGGAAAGCCCCGCCGAGTTCTTTGCGGTGGCCAGCGAACACTTTTTCGAGGAGCCGTCCGCGCTGCGCCAGCAACTGCCGCAGGTCTACGCCCAGCTCGCGCAGTTCTACCGGCAACACCCGCTCTGACCGCCCGCCGGATACCCGCCGCCGGCGCGGAGCAGGCAAACTAGGCGTTTTCCGGCGCGCCCGCGCCGCCTGCGCCTTGGTTTTTCGATGACCACCACGCCCGCTCCGCCCGCACCGCACGACACCGACGCATCACCCGCCGCACGCCTGCGCAACGCCATCGACGCATTGGAGGCGCTGGCCGCCGACCATCGCCTGCTCGACCAGCTGTCCGCCGACGAACGCGCACGACTGCACCTGGCCGTGGCCCACGTGCATCATCCCGATCCGGCCGAGCGACGCGTGAAGCGCAAGGCCAAGGCCAAGGCACGACACGCGGCAAAGCGCGACGCCGAGGACAGCACGCTCGAGCGCACCGGCATCCGCACATTGCGCGAAAAGCCGGTGTTCACCACGCCCAGCGCGTTCGCCCCGCAAGGCTTCGTGGCGCACGACGTGCCGCCCGACGAGGACGCGGCGCAACCGCGCGAGTCCATCGCGCCCCGGCACTGCTACGTGTGCAAGCGCCAGTACGACACGCTGCATTTCTTCTACGACCAGCTGTGTCCCGCTTGCGCCGCCTTCAACTACGCCAAGCGCGGCGAGCTGGCCGACCTGCGCGGCCGGGTCGCCCTGCTCACCGGCGGTCGCGTGAAGATCGGCTACCAGGCCGGCATGAAACTGCTGCGCGCGGGCGCCGAGCTGATCGTCACCACCCGCTTCCCGCGCGACGCGGCCGCGCGCTACGCCGCCGAGCCCGACTTTGCCGACTGGGGCCATCGCCTGCACGTATACGGGCTGGACCTGCGCCACACGCCCAGCGTGGAGGCGTTCTGCCGCATGCTGGAAACCACGCGGACACGGCTGGATTTCATCATCAACAACGCCTGCCAGACCGTGCGTCGCCCGCCGGCCTTCTACGCGCACATGATGGCGGCCGAAGCCGCCGCACTGCACGAGCTGCCCGACCACGTACGCCAGTTGGTCGGTGACTACGAAGGCATGCGCGGCGGCGGCGACGCACTGTCGCTGGCCGGTGGCGCCGCGCCAGCGGACGCCGCCCTGGCCGGCCTGACCCGCGCCGCCGAGCTGTCGCAACAACCGCTGCTGCCCGACGAGCTGCTGGCGCAAAGCCACCTCTTTCCCGAGGGCCGGCTCGACCAGGACCTGCAGCAGGTGGATCTGCGCCAACGCAATTCCTGGCGACTGCTGATGGCCGAGGTGCCGTCGGTGGAGCTGCTTGAGGTGCAACTGGTCAACGCCATCGCGCCGTTCGTCATCAACGCGCGCCTCAAGCCCCTGATGCTGCGCACGCCCGGGCGCGACAAGCACATCGTCAACGTGTCGGCGATGGAGGGCCAGTTCTACCGCAGCTTCAAGACCACCCGCCACCCGCACACCAACATGGCCAAGGCCGCGCTCAACATGATGACGCGCACCGCCGCCACCGACTACCACAACGACGGCATCCACATGAACAGCGTGGACACCGGCTGGGTCACCGACGAGGACCCGTCGGACATCGCCGCCAGAAAACGCCACGAGGAGCGTTTCCACCCGCCGCTGGACATCGTGGACGGCGCCGCCCGCATCGTCGACCCCATCATCGACGGCATCAACACCGGCCACCACGTCTGGGGCCAGTTCCTGAAAGACTACCGCCCCACCGACTGGTAACCCCCCGCCTGCGCTTCTTTTCCGTGGGAGCGACTTCAGTCGCGATGCGCTTGCTCGTGCCTTTCGTAGGAGCGGCCGCGATGCTCTTGCTCGTGCCTTTCGTAGGAGCGGCTTCAGCCGCGATGCTTTTGCTTTTGATGGTGGATACAGAGCAAGAGCTTTCGCCCTCCTGCGGAGCGCGAGCTACTTTCTCTTTGCGTGCTCACGCATGCGCAGGATGCGCATGCGAACAGCGAAGCTGGCCCGAAGGGCGGAGGGCAGGATGCCCGGAGT
>Ga0222423_1000070_pt1 | contig 109568 bp, 101 predicted proteins | sample 3A0metagenome_FD_182472 | JGI IMG/M metagenome (GOLD analysis project Ga0222423, IMG submission 182472) | Enriched microbial communities from leaf-cutter ant dump, University of Wisconsin, Madison, United States - 3A0 (version 2) | ecosystem: Environmental > Terrestrial > Nest > Insects nest >...
GATTGCCGATGGTCTGTTGGACGGCCCTCAGGCTCTGCGGGGGCGTCTGGTCCTCACACGGCGCGGACGTTTGCTTGCCGACGCGGCGGTCCGTGCCCTGACATGACTCGGGGCCCCGCATCGGCCTGCCGGCCGATTTGGGGCCCCGAGAATCCTCAGGAAAGGTCCCTGAGTTACTTCACGAGTCGCCAGTTGATGGGGTAGCGGTAGACCTCACCCCGGTTGGCTGCCATACCACCGATGATGGCGAAGACGAGGACCGCGATGCCTGCCAGACCGCAGGTCACAAGTGATGCAATCGCGCCAGTGATGGAGAAGTTCAGCGCCTCCGTGGCCTGGTCCTTCTGGTAGGCGCTCTTGTCCTTGCCGATTGCCCAGAAGATCAGCGGGCCGATGAAGCCCAGGATGATCATGCTCAGGTGAGCGAGCATGGCCTGCGTGCGGTCTTCGGGAGTGCTGGGAATTGCCGCGGACGGCTGGGGGATTTCAGTCATTTGTTTTCACCACTTTGATTTGGATTGAATACGGTGCGAGCGACGCGCCGCGGATGCCAGCATCGTCTGATGCAGGAGCAGACCACGGCAACGGGGGCCACCCACTGCGCCAATGTACCGATAAACACGTCATTAGGCACCCCTTGACGCGCTCGCGTCGTGGCGTCACGAGGAGAACAGACTCAGGAACCCTCACTGTTGCCCTAGCCGACGCCGCTAGAATTGGCACTCGGAGCGCTGGAGTGCTAGCGGGAGGTCAGTGGTGAGCGACGAACGTAAGGCCGCGATCTTGCGTGCCATCGTCGAAGGCTACGTCTCCACGCACGAACCGGTGGGCTCTAAGGCCTTGTCCCAAAACCACAATCTGGGTGTCTCCCCGGCCACCATCCGCAACGACATGGCCGCGTTGGAAGACGAAGGCCTCATCGCGCAGCCGCACACTTCAGCCGGCCGTATCCCCACGGATAAGGGCTACCGCCACTTTGTGGACATGCTTGCCGCGGCAAGCCTTCACGATAGCCACCGGCGAGCGATCTCCACGTTCCTGTCCGACGCGGTGGACCTCACCGACGTGGTGGACCGTTCAGTGCGTCTGCTCAGCCAGCTAACCCGCCAAGTTGCGGTGGTGCAATACCCATCGGTGCGCGACAGTGCCGTGCGGCGAGTGGAGTTGGTGCGGATGACACCCTCCCGGGCCCTCGTGGTGGTGGTGAGCGCCGATGCGCGCGTGGAGCAGGCGACGGTGTCTGTTCCCGACGACCTCAGCGACGACGAATTCGAACGCCTGGCTCGTGAACTTAACGACGCCGCCCGCGAACTCACTCCCGGACCGCTGGCCCGCTCGTTGCAGAGTTGGCAGGACCGTTCGCCTGGACGTGACTGGCTGAGCGATTTGTGCACTGCCGTGGTGAACGCGGCCCGAGGTGGACCGGTGGAACGCGTGGTGTTTGCGGGAGCCGGAAACTTGTCGCGTGCTGGCGCCGATTTGGATGCCGGGGCAGTGGCGTCTGTCCTGGACGCGTTGGAGGAACAAGTTGTCCTGCTGCGCCTGTTGCATGAGATGGCTGCCGAAGGCCCGATCGCCGTGCGCATCGGCTCCGAGACCGGACACGAGGCACTGGCCAGTACGTCAATCGTGGCGGCCGGCTACGGCTCTGCGTCGGCTCCGGCCCTGTTGGGGGCGCTAGGCCCCACCCGGATGGACTATCCGGGCACCATGGCGGCGGTACGCGCTGTCGCCCGCTATTTGTCGAAAGTGGTACAGACGTGAACGACTATTACGCCGTCCTCGGCGTGAGCCGCAACGCCAGCGAGGCCGACATCAAGAAGGCGTATCGCAAACTTGCCCGCGAACTCCACCCCGATGTCGCGGGTGCTGATGGCGAGGAACGCTTTAAGGAAGTTGCCGCGGCCTACGAGGTACTCGGCAACGCTTCCAAGCGTGCCCAATACGACCGTGGCGTCGACCCGCGCAGCAGTTCCTCTGGCGCAGGCGGGGGCTTTGGATTTGAAGACATCTTCGAAACGTTCTTTGGCGCGGCCACCGGATCGTCACCGCGGCGCGGACCAGCCTCACGCACCCAGCGCGGCGGCGACACCCTGATTGAAGTAGAAGTGACGCTGGAAGAGGCCGTCTTTGGCGTCCACCGCGACATCCCGGTGGACTTGGCCGAAGAATGTGGCGCCTGCCATGGATCATGCTGCGCGCCGGGCACCTCACCCGTGACCTGCACCCAGTGCAACGGGGCAGGCGTTGTGCAGCGCATGGCGCGGTCCCTGCTGGGCCAGGTGATGACCACCTCGCCGTGCCCACGCTGTGGCGGTTACGGCTCACTTATTGAGACGCCGTGCACCGACTGTTCGGGTCAAGGTCGCATCCGTGAACGTCGCTCCATTGACGTGGACATCCCCGCAGGCGTGGAAACCGGTACCCGCATCCGCATGTCCGGGGCAGGCGACGCGGGACCGGGAGGAGGTGCACGTGGTGACCTCTACCTGGAAATCCGCGAGCGGGCGCACAAGACCTTTGAGCGGCGTGGTAACGACCTGCACTGCACCATTGAGCTGCCCATGACGGCGGCAGCGCTGGGCACCGTTGTCACCGTAGAAACCTTTGACGGCCCCCAGGAAGTGGACGTACGCCCCGGCACGCACGCCGGTTCAACCATCACCATCAAGGGCCTGGGAGTGGGCAGACTGCAGCGCTCTGGGCGCGGTGACCTGCACATTCACTTGGACATCCAAACCCCCACCGACCTGACCGACGAGCAGATGGACCTGCTACGCACACTCGCAACACTGCGCGGTGAAGAACGCCCCGAAGCACGCCTGGCTCCCATTGGCGGCGGGGTGTTTGCCCGGCTGCGTGACGCCTTCATGGGTCGCAGTTAAGGGCTGACTGTGAGCGCGCCGGTATTTCTGTGCCCGGATGCGGCCGACGCCGTTGTCGGGGGAATTGTCACGCTCACCGGAGCGGAGGCACGCCATGCCGCCACCGTGCAGCGGCGCGCCATCGGCGAATGGCTTGACGTGGTCGACGGCGCCGGTCGGCGTGTTGGCGGGCCGATCGTGGCACTGCGCGACGGCGAACTGGACATCCGCGTGGAACACACCAGTACCGACGCCGACCCTGACATCACGCTGGTCCAAGCCTTGGCCAAGTCTGGCCGCGACGAGCAGGCCGTGGAGGCAGCTACTGAACTGGGTGTCACCCGCATCGTGCCCTGGGCAGCGGATCGCTCGATTGTGCAGTGGCGCGGCACCAAAGCCACGAAGGGGCAGGCAAAGTGGCAGGCCTTGGCGGTGGCGGCAACCAAGCAAAGCCGCCGGGCAGTTGTGCCGCAGGTGGAGACGCTGCGTTCGAGCCGGGATTTGGCCGCCGATGTGGCCCAGGCGTGCGCTCGCGGCGTGCGGGTGCTCGTTTTGCATGAGGTCGCATCCGTACCGCTGACTACGTTGACGTGGGAGGACCCGCTCCAACCGGTGTGGGTGATCGTGGGGCCCGAAGGCGGCATTGGCGAGGCAGAGCTGCAGGCACTGACGGACGCCGGTGCGCGCGCTGTGGTGCTCGGTCCGCACGTCTTGCGTTCCTCTAGTGCCGGGCCTGCCGCGGTGGCCGTTCTGGCAGCAACGCGGGGAACCTGGTCGGCTCGGCCTACGCTAGGCGCATGACCGACTGCGTATTTTGTGCCATCGTGGCAGGTGACATTCCGGCCGAGGTAGTTGCCACAACGGACAATGTGGTGGCCTTCCGTGATATCGCCCCCAAGGCCCCCCTGCATGTGCTGGTAGTGCCACGCCTCCATGTGGCAACCGTGGGTGAGTTGGCGCACACCGCACCCGAGCTTGTTGCCGAACTCGTCACGGTGGCGCAGCAAATCGCCCGTGAGCACGCCGAGGGCGACTTCCGTTTGACCTTCAACACGGGAGCCTCAGCCGGGCAGACCGTCTTCCACGCGCACGGCCATGTATTGGGTGGACGCGTGTTGGAGGGGGAGGGCGCGTGAGTGTCACCCGCGTGGTCGAGGTGGACGATGCCGGCCACATGGCGGAGCTGCTTGGTACCGGGGATGGGGTACTCAAGCAGGTTGAGCAGGCACTCACGGGGGTAGACGTGCTGGTGCGCGGAAACCGCATCACGGTCACCGGCGCTGAGGAGGACGTGCAGGCATGCACGGCGATTATTGACGAGCTGCGCGCGATGCTGGCTGCCGGAGTGACGCTCACACCCCAGGTGGCGCGTGAGACCGCCCGGATGGTGATCGATGCGCCGCGTCAGTCACTGGCCGCCGACGTGTCCACGCGCCCCGGTGCGGTACTGTCCCGGTCAATTCTCAGTTCCCGTGGACGCACCATCCGTCCCAAGACGCAGGGTCAGGCCGCCTACGTCAACGCCATCGAGCACCACACCATCACCTTTGGTATTGGTCCGGCCGGTACTGGTAAGACGTACCTGGCGATGGCGCAAGCAGTCGCCGCGCTCCAGGGCAAGCACGTCAGCCGTATCATCCTGACCCGTCCGGCGGTGGAAGCAGGCGAGCGCCTGGGCTTTTTGCCGGGAACCCTGAGCGAGAAGATTGACCCCTACTTGCGCCCGTTGTATGACGCGCTCCACGACATGGTCGATCCGGAGTCAATCCCGCGTCTGATTGAGGCCGGCACCATTGAGGTGGCACCCCTGGCCTACATGCGCGGGCGCACCCTCAACGATGCGTTCATCATCTTGGATGAGGCCCAAAACACCACGCGCGAGCAAATGAAGATGTTTCTGACGCGCTTGGGGTTCGGCTCGACGATGGTGGTCACGGGTGACATCACGCAGGTGGACTTGCCCGGCGGGACACAGTCAGGGCTGCGTGCCGCGCGCGAGATCTTGCGGGGCGTGGACGACATTGCCTTCTGCGAACTGGGGGCGCAGGACGTGGTGCGACACCGGCTCGTCAGCGACATCATTACCGCCTATGCACGGGATGAGGCGGCCCGTGAGCGTCCCCGTACCGACGGACAGCAGCGCCGCTTCAGCCGCTCCACCACCCGAGAGGATCGCCCGTGATCGACGTCAATAACGAGACCGATGCGCACATTGACGAGGCGGAATTCGCCGCCCTGGGAGCCTTTGTGCTGGATGCAATGCACATTGCTCCCGAGGCAGACCTTGCCATCTTGTTTGTGGACGAGGCCGCGATGGAAGAACTGCACATCAAGTGGATGGATGAGCCCGGCCCCACGGACGTGTTGAGCTTCCCCATGGATGAGCTGCGTCCTGGCACGGCCGCCGAACCGACTCCAGCGGGGTTGCTGGGCGACATTGTGGTGTGCCCCTCTGTGGCGGCTCGGCAGGCTCAGGTTGCCGGGCACTCGGCGGTAGAAGAAATGTTGCTGCTGACAACTCACGGCATCTTGCACTTGTTGGGGTACGACCACGTGGAGCCCGATGAGGAAAAGGAAATGTTCGCGTTGCAGCGCCAGCTCCTGCTCACCTTCCTGGCCCAGTCCGACCGGTCATGACCGCGGCGGTGCGAAGCGGAGCATGACCCGATGACACTGCACTCCATGAGTCCTCGCGCATGAATCCCGCCGCAATTGCACTCCTGGTGGCGGTGGGGGTCGCCTGCCTGATTGGCGCCGCCGTCATGCATGCCGTTGTCGCCGCATTCGAGCAACTGCCGCACGCACGCGAACGTCATCTCGCTGAGGCGGTGCGCGGTGATGGGCGTCCCACCCGAGCCGCCCAATTGGCGCGTGGAGCTCGGGAACTATCCAACGCAGCATCCGTGGTCTATGCCTCGTCAGAGGCGGTGGCCCTGGTGTGCTGGAGTGTGCTGGCCTGGACCTGGGGCGGGCAGTTGGGGTGGCCGGAGTGGGTGGTGGCAGTAGCGACCATGGTCGCGGCAATGGCGTACTCGGTGTTGGTGGTGCGGGCGTTGCCACGCCACCTGGGACGCACCTACCCCGAAACCTCGGTACGGCTGCTTGCCCCGCTTGCCGTGGCGCTCATTGCGCTGTCAACGCCGGTGCGCCGGGTGGTGCCGGCCCTGCAACTTCCCGCACTGGCCGAGGCGGAAGACCTGATGGAGCAGGCGCACACCGCGTTGGAGGACGAGGACGCCGAACTATTGCGCGGCGTCGTCACCTTGGGAGGCACCCTCACCCGCGAGGTCATGGTGCCGCGCACCGACATGGTCACCATCAGCTCCGGATCCTTTGTCTACCAGGCAATGGTGCTGTTTATGCGCTCAGGGTTCTCCCGCATCCCCGTGGTGGGGGACAGTGTGGACGACCTCGTGGGCGTGCTGTACCTGAAGGATGTGGTGCGGGCGGCATGGGCCAGTGCCGATGGACGCGACGATGTCATTGACCCCTTGGTGCGCACTCCCATCTTTGTCCCCGAATCGGTTCCTGCCGACGACTTGCTGCGCCGCATGCAGGCGCAGACGTTCCACATGGCGATCGTGATTGACGAATACGGGGGAGTGGCGGGTCTGGTCACCATGGAAGACGTGTTGGAAGAGATCGTCGGCGAACTGACCGATGAGCACGACCGTGCGGAGCCTCATGCCGTAGCTCAGGAGGACGGCTCGTTCCTGGTTCCCGCCCGACTGTCCTTGGATGACCTGGGCGCGCTATTCGGCATTGCCATTGAGGACGACGACGTCGACACGGCCGCGGGACTGTTGACCAAGGCATTGGGTAAGGTGCCCGTGCCAGGCTCGACGGCCAACGCTCACGGCCTCGTGTTGACCGCGCAGCGCGCCGAAGGCCGCAGGCGCCGCCTGACCTGGCTGGAAGTGCATGCCGAACCGGATGCTCCGGATGCCGATTCCCACCGTGACGAAGGAGACCACGATGAGTGAGCCAGTGCTGACGCATCGCAGCGGGTTTGCCTGCTTTGTGGGCCGGCCGAACGCCGGAAAGTCCACCCTCATGAACGCGATCGTGGGGCAGAAGGTGGCGATTATGTCCTCGCGGCCGCAAACCACTCGCCGTGCGATTCGCGGCATCCTCACCAGGGACGATGCGCAGTTAGTGGTTGTTGATACGCCGGGACTCCACCGGCCACGCACCCTGCTTGGTGAGCGCCTTAATGACCTCGTACGAGAAACCTTCGCTGAGGTTGACGTCATTGGTTTCTGCCTGCCCGCTGACGAGAAGGTAGGCCCGGGAGACCAATGGATTGCGCGGGAACTATCTGAAGCACGGGCACCGGTGGTGGCGATCGTCACCAAGGTGGACAAGGTGCCACGTGAGCGCCTTGCTGAGCATTTGCTTGCGGTATCCGAACTTGGGGACTGGGCGGATATTGTGCCTGTTTCATCCGTTAAGGACACTCAAATTGATGTGCTCCTCGACGTTCTCATCGGCCACTTGCCGGAAGGGCCGTCGCTGTACCCAACGGGGGAGGTGACGGATGAACCTCAGGATGTGCGCATTGCCGAACTGATCCGTGAGGCCGCGTTGGAGGGGGTGCGTGACGAGTTGCCGCACTCGTTGGCCGTACTGGTCGAGGAGATGATCGAACCGGCCGACGGTGGGGTCATGCACATTCACGCGCACCTGTTTGTGGAGCGTGATTCCCAAAAGGGCATCATCATCGGCAAGGGCGGGTCGCGGCTCAAGCAGGTGGGGGCAACGGCCCGCGCCGGCATTGAGCAACTGCTCGGACGGCGCGTGTATTTGGATGTGCACGTCAAGGTTGCCAAGGATTGGCAGCGTGACCCCAAGGCGCTGGGCCGCATGGGGTTCTAGCGATGCGGCCTTTCGGAGTGCCGATCGACATGGTCCGCAGGTGCGCTAACCTAGGTGACATGCGTGCACTCTCGCTGCTCCTTGGCTGCCGCGACGAGGCCTAGATCAGGCCGGATCCTCGTCGCGGTGGTTGGTGTGCCGGCCCACAGCCACTTTGACCAGAGCGAGGACACCCCATGAGCACGTATTACACCGGCGGACAACAGAAGGCATCGCCGATGCCGATTCACAAGTACCGCCCCTTCCACGAGCAGATCGTGGTCGATCTTCCTGACCGCACCTGGCCCACCAAGCGCATTGATAAGGCGCCCCGCTGGTGTGCCGTAGACCTGCGCGACGGCAACCAGGCACTCATTGAACCCATGAACGCCGAACGCAAGTTGCGCATGTTCGAGCTGCTGGTGCACATGGGCTATAAGGAGATCGAGGTTGGCTTCCCCAGTGCCAGCCAAACGGACTTTGACTTTGTGCGCCAGCTCATTGAAGAAGACCGCATCCCGGACGATGTCACCATCCAGGTGCTCACCCAGGCGCGCGAGCACCTGATTGAGCGCACCTACGAGTCCCTGCGCGGGGCTCGCAATGCGATCGTGCACCTGTACAACTCCACGTCGGTGCTGCAGCGCGAGGTGGTGTTCCGGGCCGACAAGGATGAGGTCCGCGACATTGCCACGCACGGCGCGATGCTGTGCCAAAAGTTTGAAGAGCTGATTCCTGACACCCAGGTGTATTACGAGTACAGCCCCGAGTCCTTCACCGGAACGGAACTCGACTACGCCGTGGACGTGTGCAATGCGGTACTGGATGTGTGGCGCCCCACCCCCGAACGTAAGGTCATCATTAACCTGCCGGCCACGGTGGAGATGGCCACGCCGAACGTATACGCGGATGCGATCGAGTGGATGAGTCGCAACCTCGCCTACCGTGACAGCGTCGTGCTCAGCCTGCACCCCCACAATGACCGGGGCACCGCGGTCGCCGCAGCCGAGTTGGGTTACATGGCCGGGGCGGACCGCATTGAAGGCTGCCTGTTTGGTAACGGTGAGCGCACCGGAAATGTGGACCTGGTGACGCTCGGAATCAACCTGTTTAGTCAGGGCATTGACCCGCAAATTGACTTCAGCGACATCGATGCCGTGCGCCGCACCGTCGAATACTGCAACCAAATTGACGTTCACCCCCGCCATCCGTGGGGTGGCGACCTGGTGTTCACGGCTTTTTCTGGCTCCCACCAGGACGCCATTAAGAAGGGCCTGGAACGGATGGAGGCGCAGGCAAGCGCTCAGGGGGTCCAGGTCGATGACCTGGTGTGGGGCGTTCCCTACCTGCCCATTGATCCGCGTGACGTGGGCCGCAGCTATGAGGCGGTTATCCGTGTCAATTCGCAGTCAGGCAAGGGGGGCGTGGCCTACCTGCTGAAGTCGGAGCGGCAGTTGGACCTGCCACGGCGTTTGCAGATCGAGTTTTCGCAGGTGGTGCAGCGCGAGGCCGATGCCGCAGGTACGGAAATGACCGCGGACCGGATCTGGGAGATCTTCCACGACGAATACTTGCCGTCCACCGACCAAGCCCGACATTGGGGCCGGTTCGCTCTTCATGGCGCCCGCACCTCGTCCTCCGATGCTGGGCCGGACACTCTGGCAGCTGACATCACTGATCGTGGCGAGGTAGTGACGGTAGAGGGTTCAGGCAATGGACCAGTGGACTCCTTTGTTGCTGCCCTTGGTACGCGTGGAGTCAAGGTCGAGGTACTTGACTACGCCGAGCATGCGATGACGGCTGGTGGGGACGCGCGTGCAGCCTCGTACGTCGAATGTCAGATTGACGACCGCATCGTATGGGGTGTGGGCATTGACCCGTCCATCACCACCGCCACGCTCAAGGCCATCATCTCGGCCGTGAACCGCGCGGAGCGTCTGCACTCCCGGTGAGCGCCCGGCACGGGACAATGGGCCGGTGCCTTTGTATCGTGACCGCGCCATCGTGCTGCGCACCCACAAGTTGGGTGAAGCCGACCGCATTATCACGATGCTGACGCGCGAGCATGGCAAGGTGCGGGCCGTCGCCAAGGGGGTGCGGCGTACCACCAGCCGGATCGGCGCGCGCATGGAACCGTTTATGTGTGCGGACGTGCAGTTGTATGCGGGTCGCAACTTGGACATTGTCAGCCAGGTTCAGACGCGCGAACCCTACGCCCGCCGTATTGGTGAGGACTACGCGCTGTTCACGGCGGCCACGGCAATGGTGGAGACGGTCGACACCATCGTCACGCATGAACGCGAACCTGCGCCGGAACATTTTCGGCTTCTGCAAGGAGCGCTGGGTGCACTCAGTCGCCGCGAGCACGATCCGTCACTCGTGCTTGACTCTTTCCTGCTGCGCGCGCTTGCGGTGGCGGGATATGAGCCCAGCTTTGACGTGTGTGCCGTGTGTGGTGCCCCCGGACCGCATCGGGCATTTCACGTTGCCAGTGGTGGCGCCGTGTGTGAGCAGTGTCGTGAGGGGGGTGCGGCCGCGCCTGCCCCGGAAACGTTCGCGCTCCTGGGTGCACTCTTGGCAGGCAATTGGCCGGTGGCTGAGGCCTCGGCGGTGCGGCATCGGCGTGAAGCCGCAGGCCTGATTGCGGCGTATTCGCAGTTCCATTTGGAGCGCCGAGTGCGCAGCCTGGGGCTGGTGGATCGTGGCGACGAGCCCTCAAGCTGGGTGTGAGCACATTAGCCTGGTGCCCGTGACTGTGACACCTCCTCCCGCGCATCCCTCGGGCGCAACGCCTCCGGCCTTGGCTCCGGGCACTGTCCCGGCGCACGTTGCCGTGGTGATGGACGGTAATGGGCGCTGGGCGAAGCAGCGCGGGCTTGCACGTACGGAGGGGCACGCCCGGGGAGAAGCGGCGCTGCTGGATGTGGTGGCCGGAGCAATTGAGATTGGCGTCACCCATGTGAGCGCCTATGCCTTCAGCACCGAGAACTGGAAGCGCAGTCCTGATGAGGTGCGCTTTCTGATGGGCTTCAATCGGGACGTCATCCGCCGCAGGCGCGACCAAATGCACGAATGGGGTGTGCGGGTGCGGTGGGCGGGGCGCCGGCCCAAGTTGTGGAAGTCGGTCATCGATGAGCTGGAGAAGGCGGAGCAGCTCACCCGCAACAACACGGTGATGACACTCACGATGTGTGTGAACTATGGCGGGCGGGCGGAGATTGCCGACGCTGCCCGCGCCATTGCGATGAAGGTGGCCGCTGGCACGTTGGATCCGACCAAGATCACGGAACGCACCGTGGCCGCTCACCTGGATGAGCCCGATATGCCGGACGTTGACTTGTTTTGGCGCTCAAGCGGCGAGCAACGATCCAGCAACTTTCTGCCGTGGCAGGCCGCCTACGCGGAGTACGTGTTTTCGGATGTGTTGTGGCCGGATGTGGACCGGCGGCACCTGTGGGCCGCGATCGAGGAGTATGCGCAGCGCAATCGCCGCTTTGGGGGCGCCCGCTAGTTACCGGTGCGAGTACGGTCGGCAGCCTCTTCAGCAGTGCACTGCGAGCAGATACCCGTCAGCTCGACGATGTGTTCCACAGCGCCGTAGCCGTGGTCGGCGCCTACTTGTGTTGCCCACGCCTCGATGGAGGGAATGTCGATGTCTTCGGCCGCGCCGCAGCTTCGGCAGCGTAGGTGGTGATGGTGCGTGTGTGAGGCCTCGCATAGCCGGTACAGCGCTTCACCCGAGGTGGTCAACACGGTGTCTACCTCGCCCGATTCGGTCAGGGCTTGGAGGGCGCGATAGACCGTGGCCAGTCCGACGGTCGAGCCCGAGTGGCGAAGCCGTTCATGCCATTCCTGCGCCGAGCGGAAGCCGCCTTGGCTCAACACGGCCAGCAGCGCCGTGCGCTGTTTGGTGAGGCGGGGTTTGACTTCGTTCACGCCACCCTCCGCAGACTGTTCAAGAGCGCCCGCCCCACCGTGGTGAGAATGAATGCCCCCACGCCCAACACCACGATCAACGCGCCTGGCTGGATGTTGTGTTCGAGGGTGATGGACAGTCCAGTCACGGTGAGTGCAGCTCCCAGCACCATGGCCGCATGCATGGTGCGTGAGAAGGAGTGCGTGAGTTGTTGCGCGATCGCCACCGGCACGATCATGAGGGCACTGACCAGCAGCACGCCCACCACCCGCATGGCCACGGTGATGGTCACGGCGGCCAAAATCGCCACCGCCATGTTCAGGGCCGCCACCGGCAGCCCCGTGGAGCGCGCAAACTCTTGGTCGTGGGTGACGGCGAAGAGTGCGGGACGTAGCCCCAGCCCAACAACGAGGATGGCGACGGCAAGTGCGGCGGTGACCCACACGTCGGTCCAGGTCACGGTGGAGATGGAACCGAACAAATACCCCAGTAGGTTGGCATTCGATGCGCCTGCGGCACCGATCAGAAGCACACCGGTGGCAATCCCGCCGTAGAACAAAATGGCCATGACAACGTCAGCAGCTGCGCCGCGGGAGCGCATCCGTTCGATGGTGACCGCTCCTGCGACAGCAAAGATGATGGCGCCCGGCAGGGCGAGCGCATCACGTTCGGCCAGGTCAGCGGCCGAGCCTGCCAGCCATCCGGCCGCCACTCCGGCCAGCGCAACGTGCCCAATACCGTCGCCGAGCAAGGCCATGCGTCGCTGCACCAGGTAGGTGCCAACTACGGGTGCGGACAGTCCAACCAACAGTCCAACGATGAGCATGCGTTGAACGAGTGGATCGCTGAGGAGTTCGATCATGGCGCCTCCAGTCCCAGGCCAGGGCGGGCATGTCCGGCGTCGTGGTCGTCGTGGGGGTGTTCGTGATCATGGCCGGGCAAGGCGTGCACACCCAGGTCACGCGGCGGCTTTCCGGCGTAGGTGACGCGGCCGGCTTCGAGTACTACGGAGGTGTCGATGTGGCGGCCGAGCGCACCCAATTCATGCAGCACCACGACGATGGCGACGCCGTCCTCTTTCAGGTGGCCTAACGCGTGAGCGAACGCGACTTGTGATTGCAGATCGACGCCCGCTAGTGGCTCATCGAGGATCAGAAGCCCCGGCTGGCGTACCAGGGCGCGGGCAATCAGGACTCGTTGCTGCTGGCCCCCAGAAAGCTGGCTGACGTCGCGGGAGGCAAGGTCATCGACGCCGAGTGTTGATAGGGCGTGCATGACGCTGTCGCGCACCGTGCGCGCTGAACGCTCCGGGCGGAGGCGACGATGCCCCAGCAGGCCCGATGCGACCACCTCGGCGGCGGTGGCGGCGACACCGCCGGCTGCGCTCATGCGTTGGGGGACGTATCCCACCCGGGTACGGGCGGGCGGCGTGGCTGGCTGGCCCCATAGCGCCACCTCACCGCCACTGACCGGTGTGGCCCCCACCAGTGCGCGCACGAATGTTGACTTTCCGGATCCGTTGCCTCCCATGAGGGCGACGACTTCGCCCGCGTTGGCCTGCAAGCTGACCTGGTGCAGGATCTGCGTGCCCTGCAGGGACACGGAAATCTCGCGTGCTTCCAGCACGGCGGGTGTGGGCGTTGTCGCGGCGTTCACTGGCATCCCAATGCTTGACGCATCACGGCAAGGTTGCGTTGCATCACCGTGAGGTAGTCGTCACTTCCGCTGACCGATTCGACGGGGTCGATGACGGCGGTGGACACGGCGGCATCCTGCGCGATGGCTTGGGCAACGCGGGGGCTGACCAACGCCTCGGTGAATACGGTGGTGGCGCCCGTGTCCGTGACAAGCTGCGCTATCTGGCGTAGCCGGGCAGGGGAGGGTTCCGAGTCTGGCGCAATGCCGGCGATGCCGATTTGGTTGAGGCCGTAGGCGTGGGCGAGGTAGCCGAAGGCCTGGTGGGCAGTGATGAGGTCGCGGCGCTCGCACTGGGCCAGACCGGTGGTGAAGGTGGCATCCAGGGCGGACAGGTCCGTCTGCAGATGCTCGGCATTGGCGCGATAGGTGTCCGCGTGGGCCGGATCGAGCGCGGCAAACTGATCGGCTATGGCCTGTGAATAGGACGACATCAGGGCTGGGTCAAGCCAAAAGTGGGGGTCAGCCGTCGCGGAGGGGTCCTCGTCCACTGACAGCGGCGAGTACGTGTTGGTGGCATCAAAACCGGGTGCGCCGGTGGCGTCGAGTGCGTCCTCCACTGCGGGTTGGAAGCCGCCGATATACAGCACAAGGTCGGCATTCGATAGCGAGCGTACGACGGCGGGGGACAGTTCGATGTCGTGGGGTTCAACGCCTGCGGGGGTCAAGGTGGTGACGGCGACCAGGTCGCCGCCAACCTGCTCGGCCACGTACTCAAGGGGGTAGAACGATGCGGCGACGGTGAGTGCCGCATCGGAGGCGGTTCCTGACGTGGACGCGGAAGCGCTACAACCAGTCAGTAAGAGGGCGGTCAGTGCGAGGGTGGGAAGTGCGAGGGTGGGAAGTGCGGCGGACGCTCGGGGGCGGCGCGCAGGGGCGGTCATGGTCACCACACTACGGCGGAATGAGAATCATTGTCAAAAAGGGGTAGTGGGGGCCGGTCCGTGCTCATCCGGCCACTAGACTGACCACCAACTCAGGCGACCTTCAACCCAGGAGAGATCACCATGGCCACGCGCCTCGATGACGTCATTTCCCTTGCCAAGCGGCGCGGATTCGTGTTCCCGTGCGGTGAGATTTACGGCGGTACGCGTTCCGCATGGGATTACGGGCCGCTGGGTGTGGAACTCAAGGAGAACATCAAGCGCCAGTGGTGGCGAGCCATGGTCACCAGCCGTGACGACATCGTCGGCCTGGACTCGTCGGTCATTTTGCCGCCGCAGGTGTGGGAGGCCTCGGGCCACATCAGTGCCTTCGTTGATCCGCTGGTCGAATGCCTCAGCTGCCACAAGCGCTACCGCGAAGACCACTTGATCGAAGAGTACGAAGAAAAGAAGGGGCACGCCCCCGAAGGCGGGCTAGCCCAGATCGCGTGCGTCAACTGCGGCACCCGTGGACAGTGGACCGAACCCAAGATGTTCAATGGCCTGCTGCGCACCTACCTGGGGGTCGCGTCGGACGAATCCGGCCTGCACTACCTGCGCCCCGAAACCGCGCAGGGCATCTTTGTGAACTTTGAGAACGTGATGCGCTCGGCACGCATGAAGCCCCCGTTTGGCATCGCTCAGGTAGGCAAGTCATTCCGCAACGAGATCACGCCCGGAAACTTCATCTTCCGCACCCGCGAGTTTGAGCAGATGGAGATGGAGTTCTTTGTAGTGCCCGGCACCGACGAAGAATGGCACGAGCAGTGGATCAACGCCCGTATGGACTGGTACACCGGGCTGGGCATCTCGCGCGATAACTTGCGTCTGTACGAGCACCCCAAGGAGAAGCTGTCCCACTACTCCAAGCGCACCGTTGATATCGAGTACCGCTTTGGCTTCCAGGGCAGTGAGTTCGGTGAACTAGAAGGCATTGCCAACCGCACCGACTTTGACCTGAAGACCCACGCGCAGCACTCGGGCAAGGACCTCAGCTACCTGGACCCGGCAACGAACGAGCGGTTCGTGCCCTACGTGATTGAGCCAGCGGCGGGATTGTCGCGCTCGTTGATGGCCTTCCTGGTTGAGGCGTATACGGAGGAGGAAGTCCCCACCGCGAAGGGTGGTACTGAGGTGCGCACCGTGCTCAACCTGGACCCGCGTCTGGCACCGGTGAAAGCCGCCGTACTGCCGTTGTCGAAGTCCGAGGAGTTGGTCCCCACTGCCGACGCACTGGCTAAGGAACTGCGCCAATTCTGGAACGTGGAAATTGACGTGACCCAGTCCATTGGCAAGCGCTACCGCCGTCAGGACGAGGTTGGCACCCCGTACTGCATCACGGTGGACTTTGAGACCAAGGACGACCAGGCCGTGACCATCCGCGACCGCAACACCATGGCCCAAGAGCGCATTGCGCTGGACCAGGTGGCCGGCTACCTCAGCCAGCGCTTGCTGGGTGCCTAGTCACGCGTCAGGACTGCGTGCTGACGTTGGAGTGGGGTCGCGCCCCAACCCCATGAGTGACAATGGCTCTATGACTGCCACCGACAATGCGACCACGCGGCTATTGCCGCCGCTGCGCATTGGACCGCTGAGCGTCGACACCCCGGTGGTGCTCGCTCCCATGGCGGGGGTGACCAATGCGGCGTTTAGGCGGCTGTGTCGGGAGAACGGCGGTGGCCTGTATGTGGCGGAGATGGTGACCTCCCGCGCCCTGGTGGAGCGCACGCCCGAGAGCCTGCGCATCATTGCGCATGACCCGGATGAATCGCCCCGATCTATTCAGTTGTATGGCGTTGACCCGGCCACCATCGGTGCCGCGGTGCGGATGATTGTCACCGAGGACCGCGCCGACCACATCGACATGAACTTTGGGTGCCCGGTACCCAAGGTGACGCGCAAGGGCGGTGGTGCGGTGCTGCCGTGGAAGCGTGACCTGTTCCGTGACATCGTCCGCGCGGCAGTGCGTGCCGCCGAACCCTTTGGCGTTCCCGTCACCGTCAAAATGCGCAAGGGTATCGACGACGCGCACCTGACCTATCTGGATGCGGGCCTGATCGCGCAGCAGGAGGGCGCCGCTAGCGTCGCCTTGCATGCGCGCACCGCCGCCGACTACTACTCGGGTCACGCCGACTGGGAAGCGATCGCCCGGCTCAAGGAGACGGTGCGCGAGGTGCCCGTGCTGGGCAATGGTGACATTTGGGCAGCCGAAGACGCCGTGGAGATGGTGGCGAAGACCGGCTGTGACGGGGTGGTGGTGGGACGCGGCTGCATGGGGCGCCCGTGGCTGTTTGCCGATCTGCAGGCAGTATTTGAAGGCAGGCCCGAGCGAGTGCGCCCCGGATTGCGTCACGTTGCGGACACGATCTACCGGCATGGGGAGCTGATGGTCGATCACTTTGACGGTGATGAAGGCCGGGCAATGCGGGAGATCAGAAAGCATATGGCCTGGTATCTCAAGGGGTATCCGGTGGGTGGAGAGACGCGACGGCTACTGGGGCTGGTGGAATCGCTGGACCAGTTGCGCAGCATCCTCGACTCGATGGAACTTGACGCGCCATACCCCGGAATGGATGCGGAGGGGCCGCGCGGGCGGCAGGGAACCCCGCGTCAGCCGGCCTGCCCGGAGGGGTGGCTGGACACGCGGGACATTACCGCCGATCTGGAACGGCGCCTTCAGGAGGCCGAACTGTCGGTTTCAGGCGGCTGAGAGCGCAGGAGATCATCTGCGCACGCTTGCCGAGTATGGGTGAGGAGGGCGAGGGAGGGGCGGCCCGTGCCCGGCGTGTCGGTGGTGCCCACTAGCATCGAAGCGTGAACGATGTGACGCACGGCTACGGCCCCGACGACGTCGAACGCTTTGTGCCCGAGCCGCCCAAGCAGGCTGGCCGCACGCCGTTCGAACGGGACCGGGCGCGCATTGTCCATTCCAGTGCGCTGCGGCGCCTTGGAGCCAAGACGCAGGTATTAGGTGCCGACAGCGGCGACTTTGTGCGTACGCGACTGACGCACTCCCTGGAGGTGGCGCAGGTTGGCCGTGGTCTGGGACAACAACTCGGATGCAACCCCGACGTAGTGGATGCGGCCTGCCTTGCGCATGACCTTGGCCACCCGCCCTTTGGACACAACGGTGAACGGGCACTCGATCAGGCGGCACGGGAGATTGGCGGCTTCGAGGGAAACGCGCAGACGCTGCGACTGCTGACGCGATTGGAGCCCAAGTCAGTCGATCCGGTCACGGGTGCCAGCGTGGGGCTCAACCTCACCCGAGCGGTGCTGGACGCGAGCGTGAAGTATCCGTGGCGTGAGAGCGAAACTCCCACGCGGCCCGACGGGAGCGCCACCCGCAAGTTCGGTGTCTATGAGGACGACCTACCCGTCTTTGAGTGGCTACGCCACGGCGCCCCGAACCGAGCGCCAAGCTTTGAGGCACAGGTGATGGATGTGGCCGACGACATCGCCTACTCCGTGCACGACGTCGAAGACTCGATTGTGCATAACGACGTCTCCTTGGGGTCGCTGCGTGACGGCGGCCTGGCGCGCGATGTGTTTGATCAGGTGCGCACGTGGTATGGCCGGGGTGAACGCGACGAGCTGTCCGCCGCGTTGGCGCGGCTGCGTGCGCAGCCGTGGTGGACGGAAAACTACGACGGGTCGCATCGGGCGCTGGCACTACTGAAGGACATGACCAGCCAACTCATAGGCCGCATGGTCACCAGCATTGCCGCGGCCACCCGCGCCGCTTACGGACCCGGACCACTGACTCGTTATGGCGCATCGCTGGTCATTCCCGCGCAGACGGCAACGGAGATCTTGCTTCTCAAGGGCATCGCCGTGCACTTCCTCATGGCCCCCCGTGAAGAAAGCCCCTCCTACCAGGAACAACGCACCCGTTTGATTGAGCTCGTGCAGGCCCTGTATGAGCGTGGACCGAGCTCCTTGGAGCCACACTTTGCCGCATCGTGGAACGAGGCGGCCGACGATGCTGCCCGTCTGCGCGTGGTTGTTGACCAGGTGGCGTCGTTGACAGACAGATCAGCCCTGGACTGGCATTGCCGTTACGTGAGAACTGGCCAGTGACCGCAACAGCTCAGTGGCAGCAGGGTGCAGTGAAAGCAGCGGGTCAGTGACGCCCGCGTAGCAACGCCCACAGCGCCAGCATCGGCAAGATGAGCGGGACCCAACCGTATGCCGAGCCGTAGCCGGTCCACACGGTCTCGTCGGGCCACCACGAGGACTCGATGTAGCCCAAGGTGCCTACGGTGAGCACCCCCGCCAACTCGATGGCGCTACCCACCAGGGCAAGTCCGGTGGCGGACTTCCACAAGGCGATGGCAATGAGCAAGTACAGCGCCGCACTCACGGCGGAAACTGAGTAGGCCAGGGGAGCGTCAGCGAACTTCGTGGAAATTTGGTACGAGGACCTTCCCAAGGCAGCCAGCGCCAAGATCGCGTAGGCGACAATCAAACTGATGCGGGCGATGGGGTTCACGCGGCACTGCCAATGATCTCGGCCACACGCCACGCCACCACGGCGGCGGCAACGGCCACCAGCATGGCTGCCACGCCGTCAACACGTGCAATCTGGTCGGGCTGCAAAATGGGCCGGTTCGGATCGGGGAGGTTAGCGTCGGGCGCTCCCAGACGGGCGATTCCCAACAGGAACAGCAGGGCAATGGCCGCCAACAGGTAGCCCACGGTGATAACCACGGGGATGTCACCGCCGACCACCGCACCCACGATCACCACGGCCTCAACGAACGTGACGACCCAAAAGGCGCTGACAATCCACGTCAGGAGGCGATGCTGGCTGATGATGAGTGTGCTGAGCAGCCCGGCGATAAACAGCACGCCACAGGCAATCAGCATTCCCGGGTAGACCGCATCAGTGAAGACAGATGTCATGAGGTACTCACTGCTGCGCAATCTGTACGCGCATGGGAAGGCGGGTGGCCTCCTCACCGTCGACGAGGATGACCCACGAAAACTTGGTGGCCTCGCGGAAGCGCATCCCGTCAATGGCGAAGGAGAAGCAGGCAATTTGTTCGTCGCCGTCCACCAAGCTCGGGGGACGGCCGAGCGTGAACTCACCGCCCAGCGCCTGAATGGGTTCGGGCTTGCCGTCCTCGCTCACGCGGATTCCCACGGGGTACGGTTTGCCGTCCTCGGTCTCCAGGCGCAGTTCCAGACGGTGTGGCACGTTGGTTTCGGTGAAGGACACGTGGACCACGGCGGCCACGGCCAACCTGCGGTGCATGGCAGGGAACGAACGGACATAGATGGTGTTCCACCCGGCGCCGAGGGCGTAAACCTTGTTGTTAATGACCTCAGCCGAATCGGCGAGAAAGGCGTCAACCCGCACGTCCAGTCCCTTCTGTTCTAGCGCACAGCCTACCGACCCGGTAGGGGTGCGAACGTGCTGTTCATCTGCAACGTGCATGGACGGCACATGGGGGTGTGTGTGGACTCTAGAGTGGGGGCTGTGGCTGGCACGATCAATCGGGACGACATTGCGGCGGTCCGCGAGCGTGCCCCCATTGAGCAAATCGTGGGCGAGCACCTGGCTCTCAAACCGGCCGGAGTTGGCACCCTCAAGGGCTTGTGCCCGTTCCACGACGAACGGACCCCCTCCTTTAACGTGCGGCCGTCGGTGGGGCGCTATCACTGCTTTGGTTGCGGTGAGGGTGGGGATGTCATTGAGTTTGTGATGAAGCTGGACGGGCTGAGCTTTGTCGAGGCGGTCGAGTATCTGGCGCCCCGGGCCGGTGTGACACTGCGCTACGAGGCCGGGACGCAGCGCAGCGAGTCCACCGCACCCGCGCGTGCCAGGCTGCTGCAAGCGCAGCGGATTGCCGCCGAGTTCTACCGCGACCAGCTCGCGTCGCCCGAGGCGAACGTGGGGCGCGCCTTCTTAACAGAGCGTGGCTTTGACCGTGACGCGGCACAGCGCTTTGGAGTGGGCTACGCCCCGCAGGGGTGGTCGGCGCTACTGGAACACCTGCGCGCCCGCAACTTCACGGAGGCAGAACTGCGCGCAAGCGGGCTGTTCTCCGAAGGCAACCGAGGGATGTATGACCGTTTCCGCGGGCGCCTGGTGTGGCCCATTCATGACGTCACCGGTGAGGTGATCGGCTTTGGGGCGCGGCGTCTATACGAGGACGATCAGGGCCCCAAATACCTCAATACACCGGAGACGCCACTGTATAAGAAGGCCTCCGTGTTGTACGGCATTGACCAAGCCAAGAGCGCGATTCGTTCCGAGCGCACCACGGTGGTGGTGGAGGGCTATACCGACGTGATGGCCTGCCATTTGGCTGGGATAACGAACGCTGTGGCAACCTGTGGAACGGCCTTTGGCGAGGAGCACGTCAAAGTAGTGCGCCGGCTCATGGGTGACACGGGCTCCGCGCAGTTGAAGGTGGGCTCCGGTGGTGCGAGCGTGGTGTTCACCTTTGACGGCGACGAGGCCGGGCAGAACGCGGCGTTGAAGTCGTTTTCGCTGGATCAGCAGTTCCTGGCCCAAACCTTTGTGGCCGTGGATGCCGAGGGGATGGATCCGTGCGAGATTCGACAGCATCGGGGGGACGACGCGGTACGCGCCCTGATTGAGGGACGTACGCCGCTGTTTGAGTTTGTGATTCGCACTCAGTTGGCTGCGCACGACCTCGCCACCCCCGAAGGCCGCGTGAGTGCATTGCGCGCAGCCGCTCCAGTGGTGGCGCGCATCCGTGACAGTGCGCTACGGCCCGAATACGGGCGCCAGTTGGCTGGATGGTTGGGCATGGAGGTGGAGGCCGTACTTGCCGAAGTGACGCGCGCCCGGGGGACAGGGCGCTCGGCAGGTGTGTCGCGACCGTCTGGCACGCCTGCTGCCGGGCGCGGAACGGCGTCGGCGTCGCAACCGGCGGTGCAGACGGCGTCGGCGCACCGGTCGGCACGTCCCGACCCGGTGATGCGCGTTGAGGCCCTATCGCTGGGGGTGTTGTTGCAGGCGGCCGATGCTGTTCGCGCTGACGCCGCCGCGCTGGCGATCGCGGACGAACTCACCCCTGAGGCGTACACCTCACCCACGTACCAAACCGTATTCAGCGCAATTCAAGCGGCCGGATCGGTGCGGGCGGCGGGTCCCGACTGGGTGGCACACGTCATTGCTCAGGCGCCCGATGACCTAGCAGCAACTATCAACGCGCTCGCGGTGACGGCGCTGCCACACGACAAGGCTGAGACTTTGGGCGTGTACGTGCGCTCGGTGCTGGCCCGTGTGCTGGACGTTCACCTCATGCGCCATGTGGGCCAATTGCGCGGCCACATGCAGCGCGCGGGCGAGGGTACCGACGAGTATTGGCGCCTGCTAGGAATCATCACGGAAATCGAGACACGCAGGCGGACGCTGCGGGCCGACTAGCGCGCGGACGCTGCGGGCCGACTAGCGCGCGGACGCTGCGGGCCGACTAGCGCGCGGACGATTCGGGTGGCTCCCCCGACTGGACTCGAACCAGTAACCCTTCGATTAACAGTCGAATGCTCTGCCAATTGAGCTACGGGGGATCTGCAGGGACGGTATCCCTGCGGACCGATGAAACTGTACACGATGCTGGCAGTTGCCGGTGACGCCTCGAGGCGGCGCTAGCCTTTCTACCCAGGGGCCAGTAGCTCAGCCGGTTAGAGCAGCGGACTCATAATCCGTCGGTCGTGGGTTCAAGCCCCACCTGGCCCACCCATGTGATGTCTCACCGCGTTGTTCCCCGGTCGACGGCCGCAGTTCGGGGCCGGTGAGAAGTACGAAGAACGGTCAGTCCAGGATCTCGCCCCCTGGAGGTAGGCGCAATAGCACAGCAAATCTACGCTCCTTGTGGTCGGTGGATTCCTGAAGTAGCCCCGCCTTTCGGTTGCCTAGAGTGCCCTCAGCAGGTGAGGTAAACTCGACCCGCCGCACGAAGTGGGGGAAGGAGGACGGTGATGAAACGCACGGCAATTGACAGGGCCGTAGTGAAGCGCGCCGCCGTACGTTCCTCCCGTGAGTCGGCATCGCTGGAACGACGAATTGTGCCGGATAGCTATGTTCGATCTGAAAAGGTCAGGAGCTTCGTTATGGCACATAGTGCGCAGAAGTGACGCTTGGTCCGGGTTACGGCGAGACTCCACTCCCGTTCGATGAGTTTGACACTCTGACTCCAGGGGCTCGCGCGGCCCTCGAAGTACCAATCACGAAGGCAGCCGTATACGACATCGAACAGGCCATTGAAGCGACGCTGACAGAACAGCTCATCACCCAGGTTCTCGAGGGCTTACTCGGGATCGACGAACTACTCTCAGACCAGTTTTTGCGAGAACTGCACCAAAGAATGTACGCCGACATTTGGACATGGGCGGGGACGTACCGGAGTCATCTTTCCAATCTTGGAGTGGACCCTGCCTATACCTCGCTCGAGTTACGGACCTCCATCGACGCCATCCGATATCGATGGGAGCACACGCAAGACTGGACGGCACGAGAACTTGGTATTGCAGTACATGCTGAAGGTGTGCGGATACATCCCTTCGTCGATGGAAACGGTCGGAGCACGCGGCTCCATGCCGACCTAGTTTTCCTCGCTGTCCAGGAATCTGAGGACGTCGAAATGTACGACTGGTCAGTCGACAAGAAGGCTTACGTTGACCTACTCCGTGGGTATGACGTCAATCGTGATCCTAGGCCGCTCGCAGCCTTCATTCCGATCTATAAGCTCTAGTGCCGCGATCTCTCAACTATCCGCGTATCAGATCCGAGCACCCCAGCAATGACCGTCACTCCTTCGCGCGTGCCTCCCCTCTGCGCGCGTAGGTAGCGTAATGCCATGCGCCGTACGCTGGTGCTAGCCCCGAAGCCTCGAAATGACGCCTGCAAGTGCGGCAGCAACGCTCAAGGCAGGGGAGGGGCCGCCCGAGCCTGCGGCGCGCGCCGCCTGCGCATGAATCCAGGAGGCGGCAACGCCAGCGTCGGCGGCGGGAAGTCCAGCGGCCAGCAGCATTCCGGCGACGCCTGCCAGCACGTCACCCGTGCCGGCGGTAGCCAGCGATGCGGGTGCCTCGGGTAGCACAACCGGCTCGTGGTCGGGGGAAACCACCACGGTCTGTGAACCCTTCAACAGCACCGTTGCGTGGAGGAGGTCGGCCACGAGCTGAGCGTGGGTGAGACGGTCCGCGCTGATGTGTGCCACGGTGACCGCATGACCAAGCGCCGCGAGCACCTGCGCGAGTTCACGCGCATGTGGCGTCAGGAGCACCTGGGATGCGGCCAGCGGTCCAGGACTTTCGCGCTGGTGGGTGACGTAGAGGCCAAGGGCGCCGGCATCGACCACGAGTGGTGCGTTGGCGGCGAAGGTTGCCATGATTGCGGCGTCTTGGCCTGCATCGTGCGCCACACCCGGACCCACCACCCACGCCGACGCATGGGGGAGGTGGCGTGCGGCAGTTGCGGCGTCGTAGGCCACAACCTCGGGACGATGCTGGAGCACCAGATCCTGCGCCCGGCGTGGGCCCACGTAACGCACCATTCCAGCCCCGCTGTACAGCGCGGCTGAGGTGGTGAGGACGGCCGCACCGGGGTAGGTGGCAGAACCGGCGACCACGCCCACCACGCCGCGGGTGTACTTGTCGTCATCTGCGCTCGGGTGGGGCCATATGGACTCCACCCACCGGTTATCTGCGAGCTTCACATCCCTTAGCGTGGCACGACGCCGCTTCGCACGGCCAGGGAATGTAGGCCAGGCATGGAACAATGGCGGCCATGGCGATGCGAGATATTCGGGTAATAGGTGACCCGGTGCTGCGCACACCCTGCGAGCCGATCACCAGCGTTGACCAGACAGTGCGCACCCTCATCGAGGATTTGCTGGAGACGGTCGACCATGAGGGTCGCGCGGGAGTAGCGGCCAACCAGATTGGTGTGAGCCTGCGGGCGTTCTCGTGGAACATTGACGGCGACATCGGCTACATCATCAACCCTGAGATCGTCGAGAACGCCTCCGAGTTCCAGGAACTCGGAGATGAGGGCTGCCTGTCCGTGCCGGGGCTGTGGTACCCGTGTGAGCGCCCCTTGTACGCGAAGGCTGTAGGCACTGATCTTGACGGCAATGAGGTAGTGGTTGAGGGCGAGGACATTTGGGCTCGTCTCATCAATCACGAGGTTGATCACCTCGATGGCAAGCTCTACATCGATCGCCTCACCAAGCAGGCGCGCCGTGAGGCGATGCGCGAACTACGCGAGCAGATCGAATCCACCTAGTGTGCAACCGACACGGGGTGCCTGCTGGCGCTTTGGCCATCCGTGAGGCACCATAGACACACACCCGGAGTGTCAGATTCCTGGAACAGGTCGTTGGGGAAGACGTACCTGTCCTAAGGAGGAGTCATGGCCGCCATCACCCGAGGTGTCCTTTTTGTGCACTCAGCCACCCGTGCGATGTGTCCTCACATCGAATGGGCGGCGCAGTCTGTGCTTGGCTCGCGCGCGTCCTTCGACTGGACCGATCAACCTGCCAGCGCCAACTTGTTCCGCGCCGAGGTCGCTTGGCAGGGGCAGCAGGGCACGGGCGCACGGCTGGCCTCTGCACTGCGGGGCTGGGAGCACGTGCGCTACGAAGTCACCGAAGACCCATCCTTTGGGTGTGACGGGGCACGCTGGTCTCACACGCCATCCCTAGGAATCTTCCACGCCGTCACCGACGTCCACGGCAACATCGTGGTCCCGGAAGACCGTATTCGCGCCGTCCTGGAAGCCAGCGGCAATGCGGCAGACTTCCGCCGTGCCATGGATCTAGCACTCGGCACCGCCTGGGACGAGGAACTTGAACCCTTCCGGTACGCAGGCGCGGGTGCGCCCGTGCGGTGGCTCCACCGGGTGGGATAGCCGCGCCCCGTAGCGGGCTGTTAGGCGGTGGTGAACACCAGGGCCACGTTGTGACCCCCAAAGCCAAACGCGTTGTTGATGGCAGCCAGGTCGCCCGTGGCCGCCAGTGCACGCGGCGTGTCGCGTACCAAGTCCACATTGAGCTCAGGGTCGGGGTTGGACACGTTGATGGTGGGCGGAGCCACCCGGTCATGCAACGCCAGGATGGTGAATACCGACTCCAACGCACCCGCCCCACCCAGCAGGTGACCGGTCATGGACTTGGTGGCACTGAGCAGCACCTCCGAGGCGTGAGCACCCATCACGGAGCTAATGCCGCGGGCTTCAACCATGTCTCCAGCCGGAGTAGAGGTGGCGTGCGCGTTGATGTGGACAATGTCGCGCGCGGCCAAACCAGCACGCTCCAACGCAAGCCGCATCGCCCGCTGTTGGCCCGCTCCAGCCGGGTCCGGCGCGGCAATGTGGTGCGCGTCGGCCGTCATTCCCAGACCGGTCAAGCGGGCGTAGATACGTGCGCCACGGGCACGCGCATGCTCTTCGGACTCCAAAACCACCACTCCGGCGCCCTCGCCCAACACAAAGCCGTCACGTGCCGTGTCGTAGGGGCGAGACGCACCTGCAGGGTCGTCGTTGCGCTTGGATAGCGCCTGCATTGCCGCGAAGGCGGAAATCGGTAGCGGGTGGATCGCGGCTTCCGTGCCACCGGCGACCACCACGTCGGCACGGCCCGATTCGATCATGTCAAAGGCCATGCCAATGGCCTCGGCGCCCGAGGCGCAGGCGGAAACCGGCGCATGTGCACCAGCCTTCGCGCCAATCTCAAGCTCCACGTAAGCCGTGGGGGAGTTCGGCATCAGCATGGGCACGGTGAGGGGCAGCACGCGTTCAGCGCCCCGCTCCTTCACCGTGTCCCATGCCGTCAGCAAGGTCCACACCCCACCGATACCGCTGGACACAATCGAGCCAAGCCGCTCGGGGTCAACCTCAGGCGATCCCGCATCGGCCCAGGCCTCACGGGTGGCAATAATCGCGTACTGCGCGGACGGATCCATGCGCTTGATCTCGGGACGGCTGAGCACATCGGCGGGGTTAACCGCGATCTGCCCGGCGAACGTAACGGGCACGCCGTACCGCTCGCCCCAGTCGTTATCGAGGGTGCGCACTCCCGAACGTCCTGCGAGTGCCGCCTCCCACGTGGTGCGCACGTCCCCGCCTAGAGGGGTCGTAGCGCCGAGACCGGTGACGACAACTGCCATGGTGTTCCTCCGACAATCGGTGGTGGTGGTGGATGAAGGCCGCTCAGGCCAGGGTTAGGACTGTGCGCCCGTGATGTAGGACACGGCGTCACCGACGGTGACGAGGTTCTTGACCTCTTCGTCGGGGATGCGGACGTCGAACTTCTCTTCCGCAAGCGTGACGATCGTCATCATCGACAGCGAGTCGATGTCGAGGTCGTCGGTGAAGGACTTGTCGAGCTGCACGTCACCGGCATCGATACCGGTCTCTTCGGCAACGATCTCGGCGAGGCCAGCGAGGATGTCCTGCTCAGAAAGGGCCATCGGTTTCTCTCCTTGGGTTGGGGCAGTGCCGGGTGGCACTCGCTTGGTGTCGACGACTACTGACAGTAGCGCCGCACAGGGGTGAACTTATGGAAGAACAATCACTTGGGCGGCATAAACAAGCCCGGCCCCAAAGCCGATCTGGAGCGCGAGGTCGCCCGATGAGACGGCACCGTCACGGTACAGCCGTTCCGTTGCCAGTGGGATCGATGCCGCCGACGTGTTACCCGAGTCGGTGATGTCCGTAGCGACAACGACGCTGTCGGGTAAACCAATCTGCTTGACCATCTGCTCAATGATGCGGATGTTCGCCTGGTGGGGGATGAACGCCTTGATGTCCTCCGGCGTTAGGCCGGCCCGGTCAATCGCTTCGCGAGCAATCGGCGCCATCTTGAACGAGGCCCACTTGAACACGCTGGGACCTTCTTGGCGCAGCGTCGGGAACGGCAGGGAGGGGTCGTTCTTGAGCTCCAGCCACGTGTTGGATTCGGCCACCAGGTGCGCGCCCGAGCCGTCCGATCCAGCCACCGTGGGACCAATGCCAGGGAAGTCAGACGGACCCACCACCACGGCGCCTGCACCGTCTCCAAGCAGGAAGGAGATCGACCGGTCGGTGGGGTCGACAAAGTCGGACAGCTTCTCGGCGCCAATGACCAGCACATGCGTGGCGCTTCCCGAACGCACCATCGCGTCCGCTTGGCCGATGCCGTAGCAGTACCCGGCGCAGGCGGCACGAATGTCGTGTGCTGGCACGGTCAGGCCAAGCCGGTCGGCAATCACGGGAGCACCGGCTCCCGCCAGGTGGGGGTACGTGATCGTGGACAGCAACACGGCGTCAATGTCGGCCGGAGTCAAACCGGCGTTGGCGATGGCTTGACGAGCAGCGGCTTCAGCCAGGTCCAGCACACTGGTGTCTGCTCCGGCACGCACCCGGGTGACGATGCCGGTACGCGAACGGATCCACTCGTCGGACGAGTCGATGGGGCCAGCCACATCGGCATTGGTCACAAAGTTTTCGCCCCGGGCAACACCTAGACCCAAGATGCGCGAGTATTCAGCGCCTCGCGTGATCTGAATGGTGGGGCTCATGCGACGCTCCTTGCGAGGTCCCGCGCGGCCTCCAGGTCTTCAGGGGTCTTCAGGGCGACCGCGGGTACGCCCTTCATGGCACGTTTGGCCAGCCCGGTCAAGACGCCACCGGGAGCCAGTTCAATAATGCCTGTGACGCCACGGGCCAGCATGGTGTCCATGCACAGGTCCCACCGTACGGGACGGGCGATCTGGGCCACCAGTGAATCGACGGCGGTGTCGGCTGAACTGACGGGCTGGCCGTCAAAGTTGGACAGTAACGTCAGCGTCGGCTCGGTGCGGGCCACGGCTTGGGCAGCCTGAGCCAGGACGGGGACTGCGGGAGCCATGTACTGGGTGTGGAAGGCCCCGGCTACCTGCAACTCGATCACGCGGGCACGCTCGGGTGGCTCAGCAATGAGGGCAGCAATCGCGGCGGCCGATCCTGCTGCCACCACCTGGCCGCCACCGTTCATGTTGGCGGGCGTGAGACCGTGCGCGGACAGCGCAGCGGCAACCTGATCGCTATCACCGCCCAGTACCGCGGCCATAGAGGTTGCGCCGGCCTCAGCAGCGGCCTGAGCCATGGCGGTCCCACGCGTACGTACCAGTGCAACCGCATCGGCGGGGGTGAGCACGCCCGCAATCGCGGCCGCTGCGAATTCACCCACCGAGTGTCCGGCCACCACATCCGGCGTGATGCCCAGCGCCGCATAGGAGGCAAGCGAGGCGGCCACGAGCAGGGGTTGGGCAATGGCGGTGTCACGGATCGTGTCCGCATCGGCGGTTGTTCCCAGCGCGATGAGGTCCATTCCGGACACCTCGGAGAACTCTTCTAGCGCGGCGCGGGCCTGGGGCACATCGAGCCACGAGGAGAGCATCCCGGGTGCTTGGGCGCCCTGACCGGGGCTCACAACGGCAAGCATGACTACAAGCCTGCCTTACTTTCGCGCGTCCAGGCGCCAATTCGCGACACGGACTTGGATGGTCTGTTTTGTAGACACCCTACAAAAAGTCCCGGCCGGCATCCCGAAGGCGACCGAGGGAAAAGGCCATATCCAGCACATGAGCGTCGCGGGTCGACAGCACATCCCAGCCGGTCAGTTCCGCCACCTTCTTGAGGCGGTAGCGCACGGTATTAGCGTGAACAAACATCGTGCGGGCCGACAGCTCCAGTGAGCGCCCACACTCCAGGAACGTGGACACGGTCTCTTGTAGGGAACCTCCAGCACGCACGATCGGGTCGTACGCGATCGCGATGAGACGTTCCCGGGCGAGATGGTCGCCCACAAGAACACGTTCGGGCAGGAGGTCGTCGGCCATCACGGGCCGAGGCACCATCGCCCAGGCGGGAGCAGCAACTACACCAGCAAAGGCCGCACGTGTGGCCCGGGCTACTTCCACCAAGGTGACGGCGGCAGGGCCGGTGACCACGGGACCGGGGCCAAAGTGAGGCAGGACGGCACGGGCAACGTCGGCCAAGTCGGTATCAGTACGGGCAATAAAGACAAGGTCTTCTCCGTGGATGCCGACCATCGCGCGGGGCGCTTCCTTGCGTAGGGCGCGGCGCAGCTCTGCCGACTCTGTCTCACCCAGCGGTCCATGAGTGCGTCCCACCATGACCAAGGTGGGGCCCGGCTTCCACCCCAGGGCGGCAGCACGTGAAGGTAGGTCGTCGTCGACTTCGCCGCGCACCAGCGCGTCGACCACCAGTGCTTCGAGGCGGGCGTCCCAGGCGCCGCGGGATTCGGCGGCACGGGCGTAGATTTCGGCGGCACTGAAGGCAACTTCGCGTGAGTAACGCAGGATGGCCTCGCGTAGATGAGCTTCGCCACCGGCAGCGGCGAGTTCGTCGGTGTGTTCTTCGACCACCTTGACCACGGTGCGAACGATGCTCAACGTGTGTTGTAGCGAGATGGAACGAGTCAGGTCCGGGGGAGCCGCGGCGAACATTTCCATGGCGCCGCGGTATCCCGACGCGGGGTTCGCATACCAGGTGACAAAGGCGGTAATTCCTGCTTGCGCGACCGTGCCCACCCAGGACCGTTCTTGCGCTGGAAGCTCGCCAAACCACGAGTATTGGGAGTCAAGTTCTCGCAAGGCGGCGGTTGCCAAGCGTCCGGTGTTTGCTCGAAGTTTCCGGAGGGTCTCGTGGCGTACCTCCGCTGGTGCAACCATGACCGTCAGCATACGGTCCTTTTGTACTGAGGGCACAAGCCGGTGCCCCCCATTTGGGGGGCAGACAAACGCCGTATAGGGAACAAACCGGTCATATGGGGCGGCAGAACGTCCGGATTCTGTGGATTCTCCCCACTGATAACGGCCTAGATTTGGACGCATCCTGTGGAATCCTCAATACGTGTATGCGTATAAAAACGGGCGTGTCGCCCGGCACAAGGCCGGGCAACACGCCCGTCAAACACAGGAAGGAGCTGTACTACGCGTCGCCCCCCGCATTACCCGAGGTGCCCTTGGTGACGTCGTGCAGTTCGTAACGCTCAATCGCGGCGGCCGTTGTGCCCGCCGGAACTTCACCGCGGCGCTCCAACTGCTGAAGCACCCGCACCGCCGTGGACGGACCATCAATCTTGAAGAATCGCCGCGCCGCAGCACGAGTGTCCGAGAAGCCAAAGCCATCGGCACCCAACGTGGCGTAGTCACCGGGAATCCAGGCACGGACCTGGTCGGGCACCAGGTGGTCGTAGTCCGTCGTGGCCACAAACGGACCTTTAGCCCCCGCCAACTGGGAGGTGAGGAACGGCATCCGCGCCGGGCGCTGCGGGTACAGGAAAGCTTCCTCCTCGCAGGCCAGTGCCTCACGGCGCAGCTCCGACCACGAGGTCACCGACCACACGGCCGCATGGACATTCCAATGGGATGCCAAGAGCTCCTGAGCTTCCAGCGCCCACGGCACGGCCACGCCCGAGGCAAGAATCTGCGCCCGCGGCCCATCACCGGGGGTCTCCGCTGCAACACGGTAAATACCGCCCAGGATGCCTGCGACGTCCACGTTCTCCGGCTCGGCAGGCTGCGTGATTGGCTCGTTGTAGACCGTCAGGTAGTACATGACGTTCTTGTCACGTCCATCCTCGGGCCCATACATGCGCGCCAAGCCGTCCTTGATGATGTGACGGATCTCGTAGCCATATGCGGGGTCATACAGCACCATCGCCCGGTTCGTCCCCGCCAGCAGCGGCGAGTGGCCGTCCGCGTGTTGCAGGCCCTCGCCAGTCAGTGTCGTCCGTCCCGCGGTGGCTCCCACAATGAACCCACGCGTCAACTGGTCACCGGCAGCCCAGAACTGGTCGCCCGTACGCTGGAAGCCAAACATCGAATAGAAGATGTAGAACGGCACCAGCGGTTCGTTGTGAGTGGCGTAGGAGGTTCCCACCGCCTGGAATGCGGACGCAGAGCCGGCCTCGTTAATACCGGTGTGCATGATCTGGCCAGCCTCAGACTCCTTGTAGGAGAGCATCAGCTCGCGGTCCACCGGCAAGTAGTTCTGACCCTGCGTGTTGAAAATCTTCGCACTGGGGAAGATGGCGTCCAGACCAAAGGTGCGGGCCTCGTCGGGAATGATCGGCACAATCCGCTTACCGAACTCCGGATCCTTGATGAGGTCCTTGAGCAAACGCACCAGCGCCATCGTGGTGGCCACCTGCTGCTTGCCCGAGCCCTTAGCCAGCAATTCGTAGTGCTCGTCGGCAGGCAGGGGCAACGGAGCTGCCACCGAACGGCGTTCGGGCACAAACCCACCCAAAATCCGACGCCGCTCCAACATGTACTGGATTGCCGGGTCGTCCATACCGGGGTGGTAGTACGGCGGGTGATACGGGTCAGCGTCCAGCTGCTCATCCGTGAACGGGATGTCGAAGGTGTCACGCAGGACCTTCAGGTCCGCAGCCGCGAGCTTCTTCATCTGGTGCGTCGAGTTACGGGCCGCAAAGTTGGTGCCCAGACCGTAGCCCTTAATGGTCTTCGCCAAAATCACCGTGGGCTTGCCGTTGGACTCGGTAGTGGCCTTCAGGTAGGCGGCATACAGCTTGCGGTAGTCGTGACCACCGCGCTTGAGTGCCCAAATCTCGTCGTCGGTCATATCCGCCACGAGTTCCTTGGCGCGCGGGTCACCGCCAAAGAACTGGTCACGGATGAACGCGCCGGATTCGGCACGGAACGTCTGGAAGTCACCGTCGGGGACGGTATTCATCAAGTTCACCAGTGCGCCCTCGGTGTCGCGCTCCAGCAGTCGATCCCAGCCGCGACCCCACACCACCTTGATGACATTCCAGCCGGCACCGCGGAAGAACGCCTCGAGCTCCTGAATGATCTTGCCGTTACCGCGCACCGGGCCATCCAGACGCTGCAGGTTGCAGTTGATGACAAAGGTGAGATTGTCCAGGCGCTGGTGTGCCGCCAACTGCAGCATGCCGCGCGACTCCGGCTCATCCATCTCGCCGTCACCCAGGAACGCCCACACATGCTGCTGTGAGGTGTCCTTGATTCCGCGCAGGTGCAGGTAGCGGTTAGTCCACGCCTGATAGATCGCCGACGACGGACCCAGGCCCATCGACACCGTGGGGAACTCCCACAACTCGGGCATCAAACGCGGGTGCGGGTACGAGGACAGTCCACGACCCGGTCCCGACTTCTCCTGCCGGAACGAGTCCAGGTCCGCCTCAGACAGACGGCCTTCCACGTAGCCACGCGCATACACGCCGGGGGCCGCGTGGCCCTGGAAGTACACCTGGTCGCCGCCGCCGGGGTGGTCCTTGCCACGGAAGAAGTGGTTCAGACCCACCTCGTACAGCGTCGCAACCGACGCGTAGGAGGAAATGTGACCGCCGACGCCCTTGTCCGGGCTTTGCGCGCGCGTGACCATGACGGCTGCATTCCAGCGGATCCAGCCACGGTAGCGACGCTCGATCTCTTCATCGCCGGGGAAGTCGGGCTCTTCGTCGGCCGAGATGGTGTTGATATACGGGGTTGTCAGTCGCATGGGCACCATCAGGTGCTTGGCGGCGGCGTGGGACACCATCCGGTCCACGATGTACTCCGCGCGGGTCTCACCCCGGCTCTCAATGAGTCCGTCGAGCGACTCAAGCCACTCGTTGGTCTCGTCCGGGTCCTTATCGATCACGCCGTGCTGTGCCACAGGGGACCTTTCGTCAGGGCGCGGGGGTAACGCGCCGGTATCGGTGAGATGTCGTGGCGGTCAAGCCGCTAACCTGACCATTCTTGCCACATCCCAGACCAATGTCACGCCAGGGTCCCGGGTCTGGGACCCATATATGCGTGCGCGCGCGGCAGGAATTGAGTCCCGGTCCCGTTGCGACCGACGCCACCGGGCCCGTACTGTGTGACGAACGAGCACGTAGCGGCGTGCTCACGGACGAAAGGGGCACGCGAGCGTGGCCACCACAGAGGGCTCCCAGACTGTCGAGGCTACGGTTGTGGCACGACTGGCCTTGACCACCGGGATGGTCGTGCAGGAGTTCGGTTACGACGGCGACGTGAGTGAAGCGTTCCGCCGCGCGATTCAGACCGCCACCGGTGAGGATCTCGTAGACGAGGACTACGGCGACGTGACCGACGCGGCCATCGTGTGGTTCCGTGAGGACGACGACGATCTGGCCGACATGCTCGTCGACGTCCAGTCGCTCCTGGACTCGGGATATCAAGTCGTGTTGCTCACCCCCAAGGCGGGCCGTGCCGGACATGTCCCCCCCAGCGAAGTCGAGGAAGCATCGTCCCTGGCAGGCTTGCACGCCACCTCCACGTTTGTGGTGGACGCGAACTGGGCGGGCACCGTGCTGGTCGAGAAGGGCCGCTCCAAGTGACGCACCCCCTTGTGGGGATGACGGCTCCTGACTTCACATTGCGTGACCAGGACGGTCTGGCGCTGACGCTGTCCACGCTACGCGGCAGCGAGGTTCTGCTGGTGTTTGTCCCGTGGGCATTCTCACCGGTGTGTACCTACGAAATTGAGCAACTGCGCGATGCCGACGATCTCAACGCGGCCGACGCGCGCATCGTCATCGTTAACTGCGATTCATCGTTTGTGAATCAAGAATGGGCGTACCAAAACAAGTTCGATGGGACGCTGCTGAGCGACTTCTGGCCCCACGGCGAGGTATCGCGAGCCTATGGCGCGTTCGACGAGGAGACGGGGCGTTCACGTCGCGGCACCTTCCACATCACGGCCGAGGGCGTGGTGGACTGGGTGTTGATCAATCCCACCGGGGATGCACGTGACCTTTCCGAGTACCGCAAGGTGCTGGGACTGATCTAGTGCGTCACGGCACGACCGAAAGTACGCCACAATAGGGCGCGGGCCCTTAGCTCAGTTGGTTAGAGCACTGCGTTTACACCGCAGGTGTCGTCGGTTCGAGTCCGGCAGGGCCCACCAATGGTGACGTACCCGCGCATCTGACATCGGTTGATGGCGGTCCCAGGGCGGCGAGCAACTCACCTAGTCGGATCGTTGCCCTTGTGTCTTCGCTGTATTTGATGCCGTGTTGGTACGGGCTCGGTCTGGACTCGCGGTCAACGACCCCGCGCTTGTCGGTGGTGGTGGCTAGCCTGAAAAAGCAGTAACCCCGGAGACGTGCTCTCGCAGAGGCCTTCCGGGGTCTTCGTGAGTCACGTTACCACAGGAGGTGCGGCATTGACTGAGAGCCCACGGGATATGTCTCGCGTGGCTACTGCGCTCTCCGCCGAGCGGCTCGCACCGTACTTGCGGGTGACGAACGGCGAGCTCGCCGGGGCGATCCGACTATACGAGTGGAACCTTGCCGTCTCGGGCGCTTTCTATGAAGCCCTCGGCGTCTTGGAAGTCGTGCTCCGCAACGCGGTGTGCGAGCAACTCGTCGCACACCACGGCACGCAAGTAGGTCACTGGTACGACGACCCGCTCGGGGTATTCTCCGACCGAGCCGCCGATGACATCGCTGCGGCGCGGAAACGGGTGGCGAAGATGGGTCGCGGTGAGTCGCCGGGCCGCGTAATTGCCGAGTTGAACTTCGGCTTCTGGACGTTCCTGTTTGCCAGGCGTTACGAATCAACTCTCTGGACCAGTTACCTCCGCCATTCGTTCCCGAACCTCCAGCCGCAACGCCGGGATACTGCCTACCGGGCTCTGGCCGTACTACATACCCTCAGGAACCGGATCGCCCACCACGAGCCGATCCACACGCGGGCCCTGAGCGCCGACATGCTCGCCATCTACCGCGTGCTCGACTGGATTGACACTGATGTGCGCACCTGGGCTGCCAGCCTCTCACGCTTGCAGCAAATCATCGCCGCTCGGTAGCGCTGACTCCTCAGACTCAGGCCTGGTACGTCTCGGCCCAGACAGCGAGGTCTGTTGTTCGGATAAGGGAGGCAGGACCGGGCTCTCACGCGAGGGCGGACGGGACGATTGAGCGTGAGGTTGCGTTACCTGGCACCTGGCAACAGCACGGTTCGCGTCACATGGATCACCATCGCTACAAACGTGCCGGCCCACACCGCGAATGCGACCCATAGTGCCGCGCTGCCGATGTGCCCCACCAGGGGAAGTTCGTCGGCTTGGCCCAGGTAGATCCCCGCAACGGCGTACATGCCTAGCGGGAAGACGACGCTCCACAAGGTGGCCTCGTAGGTCAGCGGCACACGGTGGGTGCGGTGTCGCCACCATCCCGCCGCAATTAGTGGCGCGATCAGCCACGTTGCAAAGGCCCAAAACACCACGGACAGACCGCCAATGAGGCCTCGGGTTGCCGCGACCATGGGGGCATCGAGCATTTCCACAATGCGTGCTCCGGCAAGCACGGTGATCGCGCAGGCACCCATCGCCACCCAATACGGCGGGTTGAGGTCCTGCGGGCGCAGCTCGTACAGCATCATGCGCAACGAGACAAAGATTCCGGCCGCTCCATATAGGAACACGCCAACGGACCACGAGAAGACCGCGACCACCGCCAAACCGTTACGTGCGGAGGTGTAGATCGGCTCAATAGTCGCTGCGGCAACCGCAATGGATTGGCTGGCAACCACCCAAATGAACCAGGTGCCATTGGCGCGCGCCACTACGGGGCGGGCTTGAGTGCTCAGCACGGCAGTCCACGGCACCACGTACCCCAAAATGAGCCACGTCAGGCCGGCAACGCCCAGCATGACGGCCGTGACCGTGTAATGCCCATCCATGGCCAGGCGCACGCCCACCACGTTGGCCCCGGCAATGAAGGTGAGAAATCCGAAGGCGCGCCGGGCATCGGAGAAGTCATCGGCCACCGCGTCGGGAAAACGGATGATCCGCACCACCGTGAGCACCAGCAGCACGGCAAACGCGGTCAGCGCCACCAGCAGCAGGAGTGTGGACGGCGTGGTGAATCCACGCAGGTGCAGCCCCACCGAAATGATGCCGCTGCCCATCACCAGCGCAAAGTACCCGGGGGTAAGGCCCCGCACGGCCTGGGACATGCGCCCACCTAGCCCGGCGCCAGGGGGAGGGGTCAGTTGGTCTGCTGCATCGCGAGCCACTGTCGCATGCTAGCGACGCCGCCGACGCACGTGTCAATGGCTCGTGGTGGCGTGCGGTGGTGGCGTGCAGTCTGCATGGCGGGAGCGTTGTCCCGTCTAGACTTGGCACACCCGTTCACCGCTGTTCATTGACCAGGTGCAGCAGCACCGCACCACCACGAGGGAGCAATGACCACCATCGCCGACGCCGTGGCGTGGCTCGACGCGCGCTTCCCGCCTCGGTTGGCGGAGGACTGGGATACCCCCGGTCTAGCGGTAGGGGACCCGGCTCGTGACCTCACTCACGTGATGTTTGCGGTGGACCCAACCCGCGACGTGGCCCGTGAAGCGGTGGAGTGCGGTGCACAGTTGCTGGTCACTCATCACCCCCTGATGTTGCGCGGCGTGACGACGGTTGCCGCCACCAGCGCAGTCGGAGCGGTGGTCCACGCGCTGATCGAGGGTGGGTGTGCACTGTATGCCGCCCACACCAATGCCGATGCAGGCCGCGGTGGCACCAACGACGCACTCGCCCAAGCCTTCGGGATGAGCGTGATCGCCCCGTTGGTGGCCGATGGCGCCGACGCCGCGCTGGGTTCTGGACGCATCGGCACTGTCCGCGAGCAGACGCTCGCCGACTTCGCAGCAACAGTGGCTGCCGCTTTGCCGCCTACGGCCGGTGGTGTGGTCTTTGCCGGGGACGCCGACGCACCCGTATCACGTGTGGCTGTGGTGGGCGGATCCGGGGGATCGTTTTGGGACGCGGCCGTGGCTGCGAATGTGGACGTCTTTGTCACAGCAGACATGCGGCACCACCCGGCAACGGACGCACGCGAGTCAGCCCGCCTGCGTGGTGGAAGGCCATTCCTGGTGAACGTGTCGCATGCCGCATCCGAATCACTGTGGCTCAGCGCGACAGCTGACCAACTCGCAGCCGATCTGGGAATTTCTGCATCGGTGAGTTCCGTGAACACCGATCCATGGACCGGCCATGTGCCGTCCGGCCGATAGAGGAGACCCCCGTGGCCCAAGCCCCTGCCGCTGACCAAGCCAAGCTGCTTGCCGTCCAAGACCTTGACACCCGCATCCAGCAGGCCCGTCACCGCCTTGACACCCTGCCCGAGCGGGCCGAATGCGCCACCTTGAACGCACAGATTGAGCAGGTGGGCGCTGCCCGTATTGAGGCCGCCACGGCGGTCAGTGATGCGCGCCGCGAGGTAGCCAAGGCGGAAGACGACGTACAGACTGTGCGCGCTCGTGCGCAGCGCGACAACGCCCGGCTCCTGGACGCCGGAATGGCGCCCCGCGAGCTCCAGGGCCTGCAAAGCGAACTGGCGGTCCTGGCCAAGCGTCAAAGCGACCTCGAAGACGTGGAGCTGGAGGCGATGCAGCGTCTGGACGACGCCGAACACGCCCTGGCGACCGTCACCGAGCGGGCGGAGGCACTGCAGGTGCAGCTGGGTGAGGCGACGGCGCGGCTTGAGCATGAGGAGGCGGCCGTCAACACGGAACTTGCGATGTTGGCCAGTGACCGCGAAGGGGCCATTGACGGCATCGATGCCGCGCTTGTGGCTCTATACGAGAAGCTGCGCCTGCAGTATGGGGGAGTGGGGGCAGCCGCACTCAAACATGGCACCTGCGAGGGCTGCCACATGAGCCTCAACCCCGCAGACGTGGCGGCCCTTCAGGCACGCCCCGCCGATGACGTGGTGCGCTGTGAAGAGTGCGGCAGGATCCTGGTGCGGGGAGCCGCTTCCTGATGCTGGCCCCGCTGAACCTCGTGCTCGTGCGGCACGGCGTCACCGACATGACATTGACTCACGCGCTTTCCGGATCTGGTGTTCCCGGGCCGTCGTTGAATGCGGCCGGTCGGGTGCAGGCCGCCAAAGCCGCCGACGCCGTCTACGGGATTGGCCGTCGCTCCTGGGTTCACCTGGCACCAGTTAGCCGCGTCATTGCCTCGCCGATGGTGCGCACCCAGGAGACCGCTGCCGCCATCGGACGCCGAGTGGGAGCGAACATCCACACCGATGAGCGTGCCCGTGAAGTGCACTTTGGCACGTGGGAAGGATTGACTGGCGACGAGGTCGAACAACGCGAGGGTGATGCGATCGTCCGGTGGCGGGCCGGCGAGGGTGCGCCCGAGGGCGGAGAGTCCTTCACGGATGTCGCCCAGCGGATGGAGTCACTCGTCAGCGACCTTGCACGCGAACATGCCCAACTGGCGCTCGCAGGTGACACAACTGAGCGCACCTGGGTGTGTGTGAGTCACGCGGTAGCCATCAAATGCGCAGTGGGAGTGTCCCTGCGCATGGACGTGAGTGCCTGGGGATGCGTGTGGCCGCAACCGGCCTCCGTGACCATCCTGCAATTGCAGGTCAACGATGACGGCAGAATCGGCGAACGGCACCTGCTGTGTATGGGTGCACCCACGGATTAGCAAGGGAGATTCATGATGACAGCATCGGCGACACCCCTGGTGGTGTGGAGCGAGCCGCGCAGAGCCTCCCTTTTGCGAGTGCTGGGCCGTGCCGCATTGGGCGGTGTGTGGGTGTATGTGACTCGGGTGGTGGCGTGGGCCCCACTGCGGGCATTGTTGTTTGTGTTCGCGGCCATCGCCTTTGCGCATGCGCTCGTAGCGGTGGCGAACCTCGTGCGTAACCGAGGAGTGCTGCTGGCCTTAGGTGAGGACGGGGCGCTGGTGTGGCCGAGGTCCATCCAGGAAACGTTGCTGATGCGTTCAGCCGATGTGGTTCACGGTCCACGCATTGCGGTCAAGCTGGAAGCAGATCACCCTGGAATTTCGCGTGCGGATCCGCGGGTGTCGCTGATAGGCGACGCCGATCGGATTCCGTTCCTTCCGTTGCATGGAACCAGTGTGGATGACTTCATTGCGCGCATCCGTGTGGTGCTGGAGCCGCACGGATTCATCGTGACACGGCAGGTGGATGGCATGCGTACGGACGATGCCGAGGACGACGCCGCTAACTAACCCGCAATGGCCAACGTCAGTTGGTAGGAGTTTGCACGTAGATGTTCCAACGCCACGTCAGCCAGTGCGCCACCGATCAACTGTGCCGCAACGTCGGCCACATCGTTGGGGGTGTGCGGTACCTGATCGAGTGCGGTCAAGTGACCGGTCAGCACGCCGCGGGTGTGTTTGGCCATATGGCTGACGACGCTTCGCTGCCCCTGCCGATCTCTGACCACGCGAACCGACACCACGGGAGCCTGCGTGGGCGTAAAGACCGACAGGTAGGTGGCGGAGCGGCAATCGACAACAACTCCATCTGCGGCCAGGCGGTCCAACGAGGCGCCCAAACGGTCCTTCCAGAAGGATCCCAAGGCGCCCAGACGGGGAAGTTGCGTGGTCATGGACAGGCGGTAGGCGGGGATGAGGTCCGTGGGTGACAGCGCCCCCCAGAGCGCTGAGATGATCCGCACTCGCTGGGCGGCACGCGCCAGCATCGGCGCGCTCCACGTGGACATCCGCGCCGCGTCATACAGCACCCCGGTGTAGATGATTGCCGCACGAGCAGCCGGGTTGGTCCATAGCGTGGTGTTGCGCTCAACCTCGCCGCGCAAGGTGGGACCCACCCCCAGGGTTGCCATGGCACCGCGTGTACTACTGACGCGAACGAGTGCATCTCCAACCCGGCGTCGGCCGTCGGACAGCTCCGGGTGAGTCAGGTCCGCCAACGCCACCGGTGCTCCTGCCGCAGGCGACGTCTTGGTCTCAGACGGCGGCAGCAGAATCAACATGTCACCAGGGTAGTGATCCCTGATCATCGCGCGAATTCGGCCTGCACGGTACGCTGAGGGCGCGGATGAGGTGGCCAGGCGGTCGCGTTATCGGGAAATCGATACCGAGGAACGTCCGGGCTCCATAGGGCAGGGTGGTGGCTAACGGCCACCCACGGCGACGTGCGGGACAGTGCCACAGAAAGTAAACCGCCTCCGGCCTTGGCCGGCGGTAAGGGTGAAAGGGTGAGGTAAGAGCTCACCGCGCTGGTGGTGACATCAGCGGCACGGTAAACCCCACCCGGAGCAAGGCCAGACAGGATGCGTTTGAGGGTAGCCCGCCCGAGCATCCGGGTAGGCCGCTTGAGCCTTGGGGTAACCCAAGGCCTAGATGGATGGCCGCCCCTCGCTCTTCACAGTGCGAGCGACAGAACCCGGCGTATCGGCCACCTCATCCGCCTCACCATGCGCAGTACGTGATCCTGGACTGCGTGGCGCGGGAGCCTCGTACACGCACCTGCGCGGGTTAGCCTTCGCGGGTGACACCATCCTGGGGACCGGACGACAAGCCGCCATCGGTGCGCAGGCCCATGCCTCCATCCATTGCTCCGAACCGGCGGCGACCGGGCGCGCTCCCGCCACGTTCCCCGGCATCCGCTCGGCCCGACGTGGCGCCCGGTAGACCAGTGCGGGCGCCGCTAGCTGGTCGCGTGCCCGCTGCCACGGCCAACCCTGCTGCTGAGCCCCCTGTTGCTACACCCCCTGCCACGCCGCCCACGCGACGACGGCATCGGAGACGTTGGCTACGGGTCACCGTGGTGCTGGCGCTCGTGGTGGTGTGTGGTGTTGTCGCAACACTGTCGTGGGTCGATGGAAAGATTCAGCACGTCAGCGCACTCAGCGGTGCACCAGGAACACCGGGGGACACGTACCTGATCGTGGGTTCCGACGCACGTGACGGCTGGCGTGACGACGGCACCGTGGGCGCACGTACGGACACGATCATGCTGTTGCATCGGCCCGCACACGGGCCAGTGGCGCTCATCTCGCTACCGCGCGACTCGTATGTGAGCATCCCTGGCTATGGCCAGAACAAAATCAACGCTGCTTTCGCTTTTGGAGGCCCCCATCTGTTGGTGCAAACAGTCGAACAGCTCACCGGGCTGACCATCGACCGTTACGTCGAGGTGGGGTTCCTTGGGGTGGAAGGCATGGTGGATTCACTGGGCGGGGTGAGGCTGTGCTACGACGCTGACGTAGACGATCCCTACAGCGAGATGGTGTGGAGCGCCGGGTGCCACCAGGTTGACGGAAACCAGGCACTGGCGTTTTCCCGCATGCGTTATTCAGATCCGCTGGGAGACATTGGCCGTGTGCAGCGTCAGCAGCAGGTGGTCTCCGCCGTGGCCAAGGGAATCATGTCGCCGTCCACGCTGCTGAACCCGTGGAAGGCGCATCGGGTTGCCTCCGCCGGGCTGGATTCGTTACGTCTGAGCGACGGAACCCGGGCATGGGACTTGGTGTCCATTGCGCGCGCGTTTGACGCCGCCCGCGGGTCCGATGCAGTCACAGGGACGCCACCAATTGCCACGATCGACTACCGAGTGGACGGTGTTGGTTCGACTGTCCTTCTCGACCCCGATACGGCCCCCTCCTTTTGGGCTGCCATTGCCTCTGGTGCATACGCTCCGGGCACGGTGGTGGGAGGGTACTAGGCGTTGCCCACGTTGTTCTGGGAGATCGGCTTGGCGCCCCAGATGCGGTCCAGGTAATCCTGGATGGAGCGGTCCGAGCTGAAGAATCCTGACCGGGCCACGTTCAGTACCGCGCTACGGGACCAAGCGTCGGCATCCGCGTAGGCAACCTCGACGCGTTCCTGGGCTTCCAAGTACGCGCGGAAGTCTGCCAGCGCCATGAAGCGGTCGCGCTCTGTCCATGACGCAAACAGGGAGGCCACAACCCCGGAGGTGTCGCCGTCAGTGAAGTGCCCCGACGCGATCAAGTCCAAGGCAGCCTTCAAGTCGGCATCACCCTCGTAGAAGCTGCCCGGGTCATAGCCGTTGGCCTGGAGCGCGGCGGCTTCCGGTTCGGTCATTCCGAACAAGAAGAAGTTCTCGTCACCCACCAGCTTGCGGATTTCCACGTTGGCGCCGTCGTCGGTCCCAATTGTGAGAGCACCGTTGAGCGCAAACTTCATGTTCCCGGTGCCGGAGGCTTCCTTACCGGCCAACGAAATCTGCTCGGACAGGTCAGCGGCCGGGATCAGCACCTCCGCCAACGTGACGTTGTAGTTGGCAGGGAAGGCGACGCGAAGGCGGCCCTGAAGGGACGCGTCGGCATTGATGGTTCGCCCCACGGCGTTGATCAACGCGATAGTCTCCTTGGCACGCACGTATCCAGGGGCGGCCTTGGCACCAAACACAAACGTGCGTGGCGTGATTGAGTCCAGCGCGACGCGTCCCGAGTGAATGCCTTCGTACAACGACACGATGTGCAAAAGCTTCAGGGACTGACGCTTGTATTCGTGCAGACGCTTCACCATCGCGTCCACCATCGTGTCGGGCGAGATGTGAATGTCATCGCGTGCGGCCAGCACATTCGCGAAGCGTTCCTTGTTGGCGTGCTTGATGTCTCGGAAGCGGCGGCGGAATTCCGCGTCGTTAGCAAACGGCTCAAGGTTCTGGAGCTGGGCTAGGTCCGTAATCCAGCCATCGCCGATTGCCTCGGTGATCAGGCCAGACAGGCCCGGGTTCGCCAAACGCACAAAACGACGCGGCGTAATGCCGTTGGTGACGTTAGTGAACTTGTGCGGCCACATCTGGGCGAAGTCGTACAGCACTTTGTCGGCCAGCAACTGTGAGTGCAACTCGGCCACACCGTTGACCTTGAAGCCGGCCACCGTAGCCAGATGCGCCATACGGATTGACCGTACGGGTTGCTCGGCGATGATCGACATGCGGCGTAGGCGCAGTTCGTCGCCGGGGAAGCGGGACCGGACCTCATCCAAGAACTCGTCATTGATGCGGTAGATGATTTCCAGGTGGCGGGGCAGCAAGGTGCCCAGAAGGTCGGCCGACCACACCTCGAGGGCCTCGGGAAGCAACGTGTGGCAGGTGTAGGCGAACACCCGCTGGGTGACGCGCCAGGCATCGTCCCATGCCCAGCCACGCTCATCCACCAGAAGCCGCATCAACTCGGGAATGGCGATCACCGGGTGCGTGTCATTGAGCTGCCAGGTAATACGCTCGGGCAGCTTCTGCAACGGGTAGTCGCTAGGCAGGACGTTGTCGATAAAGTCGCGTAGCGATGCAGCCACAAAGAAGTACTGCTGCTGCAAACGCAGCTCCTTGCCCTGGGGCGTGGAGTCCTCGGGGTAGAGCACCTTGGAGATGTTCTCGGCAACCACCTGATTGCGCACGGACTCCTGGTACTCGCCGGCGTTAAACGTGTGCAGGTCAAACGCGCCAGCCGCGGTAGCGCTCCACAGGCGCAGCGTGTTGACGCGCCCGTTGCGGTAGCCGGGAACCATGTAGTTGTAGGGCACGGCCAGCACATGCCAGTCCGGGACCCACCGGCGGGCGCCGTCGGCGGATCCGGCAGGGGCAGCCTCGGTGTGGCCGCCAAAGTTGACGGGCACTGCGTTTTCAGGGTGCGCAATTTCCCACGGGCTGCCATAGCGCAGCCACTCGTCAGGCTGCTCATATTGCTGGCCGTTAACGAACGACTGGGTGAAGATCCCGTACTCGTAGCGGATGCCGTAACCAATGGACGGCACATTCATGGTCGCCAGCGAATCGATGAAGCAGGCCGCGAGCCGTCCCAGCCCGCCGTTGCCTAGACCGGGCTCGACCTCGGCCGCACGCAGGCGGTCCATGTCAATCCCAAGTTCGCGCATTGACTGCGCGGCAATCTCGTCCAGGTCTGTGGCCAGCAGTGCGTTCTCCAACTGGGGTCCAAGCAAAAACTCGGCCGACAGGTAGGCCACTGTCTTTGCCTGATCGCGGTGTTGGTTGCGCAGCGTTTCGAGCCAGCGTGTCATCAAGTAGTGGCGCACCGTGCGCGCCAACGCCAGGTACAGGTCATTGGTCGAGGCTCGATCCAGATCCACACCCTGAGAGAAATTGAGTTCTCGCAAGAACTCGCGGGTGAAGCTGGTCACGGTGTGTTCGCGGGCGGCGACAGGCGGGGGAGTCTGTGTCACAGGGACGAATGTAACCGCTTTCCTTCTGTTTGCTAAACCACGAAGGTCATGGGCGGCTCGCTAAGTAGGCGCTACCTTTCGCGATGAGGATATAACTGCTCCATCACGTCAGCGAAGTGTTCCACGACCACGTGGCGGCGCACCTTCATTGAAGCGGAGAACTCCGCCTCGGCTTCACTGAGGCCGCGCGGCAGAATCCGGAACCGACGGATCGCCTCCACACTCGATACGGCCTGATTGGCCTTCTTCACGAGCGCGTCAACGTGTGCCACGACGGCGGGGTGCTCGGACGCCTCATGCACGGACATCTTTGGCAGTGCGTGTTGTGCCAGCCAGGTGGGCAACATCTGCTCGTCCAAGGAGATGAGTGCCGCAATGTAGGCCCGGCCATCCCCGACCACGACCACCTCCTGGATGAGGGGATCGGGGCGAATAGCGTCCTCTAACGCTGCTGGCTGCACGTTCTTGCCCGCATCCAGCACGATGATTTCCTTTTTACGCCCGGTAATAGTGAGGAAGCCGTGAGCGTCCAACGATCCGAGGTCTCCGGTGGCGAACCAGCCATCGCGTAGCACGTCGGCCGTCAACTCAGGGGCGTGACGGTATCCGGCGAAAATGTTGGGGCCCTTGAGCAGTACCTCGCCGTCGGCGGCGATCCGTACGCTGCAGCCCGGTAGCGGTGGACCGACGCTGGACAGTTTGGCGCCCGTTTGGGGATTGCAGGTGGTGGGAGCAGACGATTCAGTTAGCCCATACCCCTGGAGCACCGCAATTCCCGCTCCGGTGTAGAACGCACCGAAGTCCACGGATAGGCGTGCGCCACCGCACACGATGAAGCGCATCTGCCCACCCATCGCCGCACGGATCTTGCCCAGTACCAGCACATCTGCTAGCCGATGCTGTAGCGCCAACAGGGGACCCAGATGGCGTCGACGCTCACGGGTGAACGCCACGCGCCGCGACACGGCCGCACCCCAGCGGAACAGACGCCGCTTGAAGCCGCGCCCCATGCGGGCGTCCACCGTGTTGTAGAAGGTCTCCAGCACCCGTGGCACGGCAATGATCCAATGCGGACGGAAACTGGCCAGATCGTTGGCGAGCGTGGCCGGTGACGGTGCAAAGCCAATGGTCATCCCGGACACCAAGGACAAGATCTCAAGGTGCCTGGCCAACACGTGCGCCAACGGCAAGAACAGCAGCAGGCGGCTTCCTGGGTGCGTGACCTCCTGCAGGCGCGGGTAGGCGGCCGCATTCATGGCATGTTCCACCAGGTTGCGGTGCGTCAGTTCCACGCCTTTGGGGTTGCCCGTGGTGCCGGAGGTGTACACGATGGAGGCGGTGTCATCAAGCTGGGCGTTGCTGGTGCGTTCCAGCAACTGCGCATCGGTGACATCCATGCCGTCCCGCGTCAACTGATCCACTGCGCTCGATTCACCATCGATTACCACCAGTGCGGGTAATCCCTTTGCGCCCTCTAGCGCCGCCGCCATACGGGGTGTTTCCACGATCAGTAGCGCCAGGTGTGCGTCGGTGGCAATCCATTCCACCTGCGTGCGTGACGAGCTGGGATAAATCGGCACCGTCAGCGCCCCTGCCATCATGATCGCCATGTCCAGCAGTGCCCACTCGTAGCGCGTGGATGCCATCAGTCCCACCGTGTCACCGCCTCGGATGCCTCGGGCAACGAGCCCCTTAGCGACGCAGCTGACACGTGAGGCAAACTCCGCCACCGTCAGGGCGGTCCAGCCCCCGGCACCGTCCTTGTGCTCGCAATAAATGCGGTCCGGGAACTCCTGCGCGCGGGAGCGCAATAGCGATGCAACGGTGTGTGGGGTGTCCAGCGTCACTAGGGCGGGTGCGCTGAATTCGCTCAGGGCCTCGTTGTCCACATGTGGCAGTGTAGGCAGGCGCTGGCAGTGCCGGAGGGCCGGTAGTCCTACCGGGCGGCGCGTGCTGCCTTCTTTGCGGCTTTCTTTGCGTCCACCTTCAGACGCTGCTCAATGCGGCGACGTTCGTGGGCGGCAGCGGCTGCCGCACCCACAATCCCGGCGCCGTTGAACAGTTCTGCCGGCACAATGGGCGTGCGCAGCGCCAGCTTGGGCAAAAATTCCGCGTGCTTGGTGGATACCCCGCCGCCCACAATGATGAGATCGGGCCACAACAGCCGTTCCACTTCCGAGAAGTACGCCTGCAGGTGCACGGCCCACTGATCCCAATCGAGTTGGTGGCGTTCGCGGGCAGAGTCGGCCGCGTACTCCTCGGCATCCAAACCGGCGATGGTGAGGTGGCCCAACTCCACGTTAGGAACTACCTCGCCATTGACGATGATCGCGGTGCCAATTCCCGTGCCGAGCGTGCACAAGAAGATCACCCCGTCCCGCCCGTGAGCAGCCCCGTACACGTATTCACCAAACCCGGCAGCGTCGGCGTCGTTAAGCGTGAAAACCTCCCGACCGACCCGCTCACGCACCACATCGTTGACGTTCACACCCACCCACGACTGATCCATGTTGGGGGCAAAGCGGACCACGCCGCCTTGGACGACGCCGGGAAACGTCACCCCGATGGGGACCTTGGGGGAGGGGGAGAAGTGATGGATCACCTCGGCAACGGCGTCACCGACGGCATCAGGGGTAGCCGGCTGCGGGGTGGGCAGTCGGAAACGATCCTTGGAGAAGACGCCAGTTTTGAGGTTCACCGGTGCGGCTTTGATGCCGCTACCGCCAATGTCGACCCCCAGCGCACGATGCTTGCTCATGGCGTGGTCAGTACCTCCGGCCCGGTGGCCGTGACCACGATGGTGTGCTCGAACTGCGCTACCCAGGAGCCGTCATTGGTGACAACGGTCCAGCCGTCGTCCCATTCGTGGTTTTCTTGGGATCCGGCAACCAGCATCGGCTCCACGGTGAAGACCATGCCCGGTTGGATGACGTCGGCGGCGAGCGGAGCGGCGTCGTAGTGGGGAATGATTAGCCCCGTATGGAAGGCCGGGCCCACGCCGTGGCCGGTGTAGTCCCGTACCGACTCGAAGCCAAACCGGGCCGCGTACTTCTCGATGACGCGGCCGATCACGTTCACTTCGCGCCCCACCTGGGCGGCTTTGATGCCACGCATCATGGCCTCGTGCGTCACGTCAACCAAATGCTGTGTGGCCTGCGTGCCCTCGCCGGCAATGAACGAGCCGCAGTTGTCGCCGTGGACCCCGTCCTTAAAGGCAGTGATGTCGACTTTGACCAGATCGCCGTCCTGAATCACGGTCGAGTCGGGGATGCCGTGGCAAATGACCTCGTTGATGGACGTGCACAGCGCCTTGGGGAACGGGGGGCGTCCCGCCGAGCCGGGGTAGCCAAGGGTCGAGGGATAGGCGCCATGATCGAGCAGGAACTCGTGGCCGATGCGGTCAAGTTCGTCAGTCGTCACGCCTGGGGCAACATGACGGCCCACCTCGGCGAGCGCCTGCGCAGCCAGGCGGGCACTGACGCGGATGCGCTCAATTGTCTCGGCGTCGTGCACATCCCCGCCTCGCCACCGCGCGGCGACCTTCTTGCCAACGTAGTCGGGACGGCCAATGGCGGAGGGAACGGACTGTACAGCGGACACCGAACCCTTCGTTATCCTCTCGCGTACCGGGCTCATAGTTGGCAGTCTAGGGGGCAGGAGGTACACGCCATGGAAGACGGCAACGGCAGGGTCGAGTTTTACTTCAACACCGCAACACAGATGGTGGAGAAGGGACGGCAGAGTTCCTGGGAACATCTCATGGGACCATACGCCAGTGCGGACGAGGCTGCACGGGCGTTGGAGACAGCGCAGGCGAGGTCACAAAACTGGGACGAGGATGAGTCCTGGAGTGACGACTAACTCCCCGTCGTGATGGGGGCGTGCTGCGTTACGCGTCAAAGGTGTGTTCAGGTGCCGGATAGGAGCCGGAACGTACCTCGGCCACGTAATCGGCGGCAGCCTCACGCATGGCCGTGGCAACCTGCCCAAAGGGCTTGGCAAAGCTAGGGCTCCACTCGGTCATGCCCAACGCGTCCAGCCACACCAGCACCTGACCGTCGGTGTGGGGACCCGCACCGATGCCGATGGTGGGGATATCGAGCGCTGCGGTGACCTCGGCGGCGGCGGAGCCAACCACCATCTCCAGCACCACCAAACACGCGCCCGCCTCCTGAAGTGCCAGCGCATCGTCCAGCAGCTGGGCGACGGCGGCCTCACCACGGCCCTGAATCCGCCGTCCCCCCAGCATGTTCTCGGACTGGGGGGTAAAGCCAAGGTGACCCACAAAGGGGATGCCGGCGTCGGTGAGGGCCTTGACCTGTGCCGCGATGCGTCGTCCGCCTTCAAATTTGATGGCGTGCGGCTGGGCGAGCTTCATCATCCGCACCGCCGAATCGACGGCCTGCTGGGGCGACGTCTCGTAGGTGCCAAAGGGAAGGTCGGCCACCACAAAGGCGCGCTGTGCGCCACGGGACACGGCCCGTGCGAAGGGGATCATCTCGTCCAGGGTGACCTGTGAGGTGTTGTCGTATCCGAGGATGTTGTCGGCAAGCGAATCGCCAACCAGGAGGATGTCCACTCCCGCCTCGTCAAAGATGCGCGCGGTAGGGAAGTCATACGCCGTCAACATGGTGATCTTCTCGCCGCGTGCCTTCATATCGCGGAAGTGGTGAATGCGTACCTTCTTGCGGTCGGTCATGGTCTCACTCTCTCACGCACGGGCCACAGCGGGAATGCTCATCGGGGCTCACGCCACCGGTTGGTGACCGGTAGACGCCGGTCGCGACCAAAGGCCAGCGCCGTCACCTTGGGCCCGAGCGGGTATTGGCGGCGTTTCCATTCCGCTGCGTCCACCAGACGCAGCACCGTGTCCACCACGGAGGGCTCGTAGCCGGCCGCAAGCAGCTCCTCCCGCCCGTGCGCATGTTCGATGTAGGCGTCGAGCACCTGGTCCAACAGGTCGTAGGGCGGCAGTGATTGTTGGTCCGTTTGGCCCGGACGCAATTCCGCGCTGGGGGCCTTGTCAATGGAGCTGACGGGAATGGGCTCCACCTGACCACGCGTGCGGGCCTGGGCATTGCGCCAGCGCGCCAACTGCCACACCCGGGTCTTGTCCAAGTCCTTCAGCGGCGCGTAGCCGCCAATGGATCCGGCGTCATAGATGGTGGCGTAGCCAGTGGCGAGCTCCGACTTGTTGCCCGGTGCGATGACCAGGTGTCCGTCCCGGTTGGAGATGGCCATGAGGATGACGCCGCGCAGTCGGGCTTGCAGGTTTTCTTCTGCAACGCCGCTGAGTTGTAGTTGGGATTGGAATGCGTCCACGAGCGCCCCGATCGGTTCCACCAGGTAGGTGCCGCCGATGCGTTGCATGAGATCGGCGGCATCGTCCTGCGAGTGTTGTGAGGAGTAGGCGGACGGCATGGCAACGCCGATCACGCTCTTGCCGCCGATCGCATCGGCCGCAATGGCTGCCGTGAGCGCAGAATCGATCCCGCCTGACACGCCCAGGGCGATGGTGTGGAAGCCGTTTTTTATGCAGTAATCCCGTAGGCCTGTGACGATGGCCTGATAGACCTGTTCGTCGTTGCTGGCAAAGGGCACCTGGGTGGTGGTCGGCGCGGTGGTGCCGCGTGCAGGCACGGTCCAGGTGAGCACGTCATCGGTGAATCCGGGGCTGTTTCCCAGCCAGGCGCCGTCGGCTCCGATGATGAACGAATGGCCGTCAAAGACCAGATCGTCCTGCCCGCCCCACAAGTTGACGTAAGCCACCGGAGCGCCCAGTTCCCGTGCCCGACGCTGCACCAGGTCAGTGCGCACGTGCCCCTTTCCTTCCTCAAACGGCGAGCCGTTGAGCACTACCAGTGCGTCCAGTGACAGCCCAGCGAGGCGAGCAACCGGCCCGCCGTCCTGCCAGATGTCTTCACAAATGGCCAGGCCAATCCGGGCGCCGTCCACCTCAAGCACGCATTCGTGCTGCCCTGCGGCGAAGATGCGTAACTCGTCAAAGACTCCGTAGGTGGGCAGGTGGTGTTTGCTGTAGCGGTCAATGATCTCGCCGCCACGCAGCACGGCGGCCTGGTTCAGGGGCGTTCCATCCGCCGTAGTCCCCAGCGTTCCCACCACAACGGTCAGGTCACCCAAACCGTCCGCAGCAATGGCCGCGGCCACGTCAGTCAGGGCTGCCTCACAGGAGCGCTGGAACGACGCGCGCACTGCCAGGTCCTCGATTGGGTAGCCCGGGAGTGTCATCTCAGGGAACACGACCACCCGGGCGCCGGCCTCGGCCGCACGGGCCGTGAACGAACGCACCAGCTGCGCGTTTCCCGCCAAATCTCCCACGCAGGGATTGACCTGAGCCAAGGCAATGGTGGGCAATGTCATGGGGCAAGCCTACGCACGTGCATTCGGGTCTTTGCCGTGCCGCAACACGACAGAAACATCCCTAAGGCAGGATGGGGACATGGACAAGCAGCAGGAGTATGTGCTCCGCAGTGTCGAGGAGCGCGACATCCGGTTCATCCGGTTGTGGTTTACCGATGTGCTGGGCATTCTCAAGTCGGTGGCTATTGCGCCTGCCGAGTTGGAGAACGCCTTCAGCGAGGGGATTGGCTTTGATGGCTCCGCCGTCGAAGGCCTCACGCGTGTGTCGGAATCGGACATGCTGGCTCGTCCCGATCCGACCACATACCAGGTGTTGCCGTGGCGTGGCGACCGGCTGGGGGCGGCACGAATGTTCTGCGACATTCACCTGCCCGACGGCGAACCCGCCATGTCAGACCCGCGTCAGGTGCTCAAGCGCACCCTGGATAAGGCCTCCGCGCTGGGATTCACCTTCTACACGCATCCCGAGATTGAGTTTTACCTGTTCAACCCGCTGGAGGAAGGCAAGCCACCGCGCCCGGTGGACCACGCCGGATACTTTGACAATGTGCCCCGTGGTACCGCGCACGAGTTCCGCCGTACCGCGATCACCACGCTGGAAGAGATGGGCATCTCGGTCGAGTTCTCGCACCACGAGGCCGGCCCGGGACAAAACGAGATCGACTTGCGCTACGCGGATGCATTGACCACGGCGGACAACATCATGACCTTCCGCACGGCGATCAAAGAGGTGGCGCTTGAACAGGGCGTGTTTGCGTCCTTCATGCCCAAACCTCTTGCCGATGCGCCCGGTTCAGGTATGCACACGCATATGAGCCTGTTTGAAGGCGACCGCAATGCCTTCTTTGACCCGAGTGCGCCCTTGCAGTTGTCCACCGTGGGCAGGCAGTTCATGGCAGGTCTGTTGCGTTACGCGCCTGAGATCACGGCGGTCACTAACCAGTACGTGAACTCGTATAAGCGCCTGTGGGGAGGCGCGGAGGCGCCCAGTTACGTGTGCTGGGGGTTGAACAACCGGTCGGCATTGGTGCGGATGCCCGCGCACAAACCGTCCAAGGGTCAGTCCACCCGCGTCGAGTACCGCGCCATGGACGCGGCGGCGAACCCGTACTTGGCGTTCTCGGTGATTTTGGCTGCAGGCCTCAAGGGAATTGAGGAGGGGCTCGTTCTTCCCGAAGGTGCTGAAGACGACGTGTGGGAACTCACCGCCGCGGAACGTAAGGCGATGGGCTACGAGCCGTTGCCGTCGTCCCTCGCGGAGGCGGTGGCCGCAATGGAAAGCTCCGAACTGGTCGCTGAGACGCTCGGAGAGAACGTCTTCGATTACTTCTTGCGTAACAAGCGCGAGGAGTGGAGCGGCTATCGCGCACAGGTGACGCAGTTCGAACTGGACCGTCACCTGGGCGTGCTGTAGTCCAATGCGGGCGCAGCGGTGGCGGCGCCGGTGAGTTCCCGTGAGCATTCTCCGCGCGCGGCCATGTTGCGCGCGGGGGTCGCTGACCCGCAACGGGCGCTGAGTCTAATTGCCCAGATTGAGGCGATCACGGGCACGCGCATTGACGACGTGCCACGGGCGCTGTCCTACGCCGCCGACCCCGACGGCGGATTGTTGGCGCTACTACGCATTGCCGAATCCGCAGCCAAGCAGGGCGTCCTGGATCAGGTCACGGCCCTAGCTGGCACCCGAGCAGGGGCAACCTTTGGCACATTGGTGGGTTGTTCGATCGCGCTGGGTGACTTTTTGACGCGCCACCCGCAGGTGGTGGCCGACGCGCCCACGTGGGGTGGGCCGCTTGAGCCCGACCCGGCGCGGGTGCGGGCTGAGTTGCTGCGCGCAGTAGGCGCTGATCCAGCCGCTGCGTGTCCGGTTGCCAGCCTCACGGGCGAAGACGGCGTGGATGCCTTGCGTTTTGCCTACCGACGTGCCGTCACTGCCATTGCCGCTACCGATCTGGCCTCGCGTCACCCGGTCACCATCGAACCCCAGGTCAGCGCGGCACTGGCCGATGCGGCTGCGGCGGCGCTCGAGGCCGGTTTGGCCATTGCCCGGGCCGAGCAGGCCGATCATGAGCAGGCGCGCCTGGCCATCATCGGCATGGGCAAGTGCGGGGCACGGGAATTGAACTATGTGTCCGATGTGGACGTGATTTATGTAGCCGAACCCGCCGACGGCGCCGACGAGGTTCACGCCTTAGCAGTGGCAACCCGGCTTGCGACCCGTGCCGCGGCGTGCTGCGCGGCTCCGTCGGGTGAACCCCCACTGTGGCAAGTGGATGCAAATTTGCGCCCGGAGGGCAAGGATGGCGTGCTGGTGCGCCGCGTTGAGGGGCATCGTGCGTATTACGAACGCTGGGCGCAATCGTGGGAGTTCCAAGCCTTGTTGAAGGCACGCCCGATTGCCGGGGACGCTCAGGTGGGCCAGGCCTACCTGGATGCAGTGTGGCCGTTCGTGTGGACCGCCGTGGAGCGTGACGGCTTTGTGCAGTCCGCACAGGCAATGCGTGCACGGGTGGAGAAGCACATTCCGGCGCGCGAAGCAGACCGTGAACTCAAGTTGGGCCCAGGGGGATTGCGGGATGTGGAGTTCACCATCCAGCTCCTGCAACTTGTTCATGGGCGACTCGATCCGTCGCTGCGAGTGCGCGGCACCCTGGAGGCGCTGGCGGCACTGCGCGACGGCGGTTACGTGGGGCGTGGGCAGGCAGCACGGCTGGACGGCGCGTACCGGCAGTTGCGGGTGTGGGAGCACCGCCTTCAACTACGTCGCATGTCGCGCACGCACCTGATGCCGCACAGTGAAGAAGGCAAACGGATTCTGGCGCGCGGTAGCGGCTTTGCCTCCAGCCAGGAGCTGATGGAGGCGTGGAATAGCATCCGCCGTGAGGTGCGGGCCATGCACTTGGAGATGTTCTATCGCCCCATTTTGGGTGAGGTGGCGCGCCTGAGCGCGGACGAGGTTTCCCTCGATGCGCAGGCCGCACGCGCCCGGCTGGGGGCGATTGGGTTTGCGGACCCCGAAGGCGCACAGCGGCACATCGCGGCGCTTACCCAGGGGCTGAAGCGCTCGGCTGCCATTCAACGCCAACTTCTGCCTGCGATGATTGGCTGGTTTGCCCAGTGCCCTGACCCCGACGCCGGGCTACTGGCATTCCGGCAACTATCCGAACAGTTGGCAGATACCCACTGGTTCCTGAAGCTGCTGCGCGATTCAGGAACCGCGGCGCAGCGTCTGGCCACCTTGTTGGCCACGTCAGGTTTTGTGACCCGTGCTTTGCTGTCGAGTGCGAATGACGTGACCTGGCTGGACAGTGACGAGGACTTGCGGCGAGTTCCGCGAGAACGCCTAGACGGCGAGATTGATGCGATCGTGGACCGAGCCGGCGACGAGGACTCCATCATCACCGCGCTACGGGGCATTCGCAGGCGCGAGGTGGCACGCACCGCCGCGGCCAACGTGTTAGCGATTCAAGATTCCGTAGCGGCGGCCGGGTCGGTCACGGATGCCGCCGACGCGTTGATGCGAGGTGCGCTGCGTCTTGCCATCGAGTCCGTGATGCACGAACGAGGCCTGGAGGCCCCGGCCGCGTTGCTGGCGGTGATTGCGATGGGCCGCTTTGGTGGCGCCGAAATGGGCTACACCTCCGACGCGGACGTGCAGTTTGTCTTTGAACCGTGCCCTGGCGGGCAGGATGCGGCTGGCTTTGCCCTGCAGGTGGCGGTCAAGGTGCGCGACCTGCTGCAACGCCCCAACGCGCAACCAGCATTGGCAGTCGACGCGGACCTCAGGCCAGAAGGCAAGAACGGACCGTTGGTGCGCTCCCTGGAATCCACCGTGGAGTATTACCGACGGTGGCTTGACCCGTGGGAGGCGCAGGCGCTGCTGAGGGCACGAGCCGTGGCCGGTGATGCGGACCTATGCAGCCGCTTTGAGCAGGCGATCGAGGCGGTGCGCTACCCGCCGGAACTACCCGAGGGGTCACTGCGCCAGATGCGCACGCTGAAGGCACGTATGGAAAACGAGCGGCTCCCGCGTGGTGTGGACCCGCGACGGCATCTCAAGCTCGGTCCCGGGGGGCTCTCGGACGTGGAGTGGACGGTCCAGACCGTTCAGTTACGTCAGGCCCACGAATACCCTGCGCTACGCACCACGCGCACATTGAACGCCATTGAGGCGGCCCAGCAGGGCGGCTTTATATCCCACGACGACGCGCACACTCTGGCTCAGGCGTGGCGGCTTGCCACCGATCTGCGCGGCGCAATTGCCCTACGTGCCCGGGCGGCCGATGGGGACGTGCTGCCGCGGGACGTTCGCGAGTTGGGTGTGCTCGCATCAATCCTGGGCACGGACGAATCTGGTCAGGAACTTGACCAACGGTATGCCCGCACCGCACGCCGGGCCCGTGCCGTCACGGAGCGGGTGTTCTTTGGCTGGGACTCCACGCCTTCAGACGCAAACACCGCCGGCTAGGCGCGTAGCCACACGGTGGTGTCAGCCGGGAGGGTGATGGCGTTGTCGCCGTGGCCAATCTCGCCGGAGGTGACCAGCACCTCGCGAGCGGGCACGGTCACGCCGGCACCGCTGAGGTTTGCCACCACTCGCACATCACCCACCTGGAAGTCCAGCACCCCACTGGCGGCCTCATTCCAGGTCAGAGTGGCCGAGCCCAAGTCATGCTCTCGGCGCAACCCAATCACCGTGCGGTACAGCGCCAAAGTCGAGGTGGGATCGCCCTCCTGGACAGACGCGGCATAGCGAGCCCAACTATCCGGTTGTGGCAACCACGATTCGCCCGTGGGGGAGAAGCCGTAGGCAGGTGTCGCGTTTTCCCAGGGAAGGGGAACGCGGCACCCGTCGCGTCCATACGTATCCGGCGGCGTACGCAACCAGGTGGGGTCTTGGCGGGCCTCATCGGGGATGTCCATTGCCTCGGGAAGCCCCAACTCTTCGCCCTGGTAAATGTATGCCGAGCCAGGCAGGGCCAGCATGAGCACCGTGGCGGCCCGCCCGCGGTGAAGGCCGAGATCCTCGTCGGGGTGTTCGGCGCTGGAAGGACCAATCCCTATCCCGTGAGGCACGGGCGTGCGCAGCGCCAGGCGTGTGGTGTGACGCACGGTGTCGTGATTGGACAGCACCCACGTGGAGGGTGCACCCACCGCGCTGAAGGCGCTGAGCGACTCGTCGATGGTGGCGCGCAAATCGCGGGCATCCCATGGGGCCATCAGGTAGGCGAAATTGAAGGCCTGGTGCAACTCGTCGGGACGCACCCACTGGGCCATCAGGTCCAACGTTGCTACCCAGGCCTCCGCCACCAAAATTCTCTCGCCAGGGTAGGTCTGGGCTACCGAACGCCAGCGGCGCCAGATTGCGTGTACCTCGTCGCGTGACCAGTACGGGTGGCCCGGCTGAGCCCATTCGCCACCGTGCCGTCCAGGTTCAACATCGACATCCGGAAGGTCAGGGTGTTTGGCCAGGCCATGTGCCACATCGATCCGAAAGCCGTCCACCCCACGGTCAAACCAGAATCGCAGGATCTCATCAAAGCGGTCCGCTACCCAGGGGTTCGCCCAGTTCAAATCGGGCTGAGTGGAGTCAAACAGGTGCAGGTACCACTGGCCGGGGGTGCCGTCAGCCTCGGTCACACGAGTCCAGGCCGGCCCGCCAAACATGGACAGCCAGTTGTTGGGCGGCTCAGCACCGTCTATACCGCGGCCTGCGCGGAAGATGTAACGGTCCCGCTCGGGCGAACCGGGCCCCGCCGCGAGGGCCTCCTGGAACCAGCGGTGATCGCTGGATGAATGGTTGGGGACGATGTCCACAATCACGCGTAGTCCGCGCGCGTGGGCGCCGGCGAGGAGCTCATCAAAGTCGCTCAAGGTGCCAAAGAGGGGATCGACATCGCAAAAGTCGGCGACGTCATAACCGCCATCGCGCTGCGGTGAGCGATAAAACGGCGACAGCCACACGGCATCGACGCCGAGCGTGTGGAGGTGATCCAGGTGCGCAGTGATGCCGCGCAGGTCTCCCACGCCATCGCCGGACGCATCGGCAAATGAGCGCGGGTACACCTGGTAGATGACCGCACGACGCCACCAGGATTCAGAAGTCGTGGTCGTGTCAGACATGGCCGTAGTTTATGCGCTTGCACACCACGGACGACCGGAACCACGCCCCAAAGTGTCTAGCGCTTGCATTGCGGCAACCGACGGGGCATTTAGCGTTCTGTCGGCACAGAAGTAGAACGACGCACGATGAGTTCAAAGGGGACGTCACGCGCTTGGACGGCTTGTGCGTCGTCCGAAAGCTCGTGCAACATCGCCTCTGCAGCGAGCCGACCCTGGCGCTCGGGGAACTGCGACACGGTGGTCAAACCGAAGAACTCTCCGAGCTCGTGCCCATCAATTCCAATGATCGACAGGTCCTCCGGAACGCGCTTACCCAAATCTCGAGCGGCCAGGATGGCACCGATCGCCATCTCATCGGATGCCGCAAAGACCGCCGTGGGAGCCACCCGTGGGTCACCCAGCAACTGCAATGTGGCGCGGTACCCACCGGCAATAGTGAAGTCGGCAACGCGCACCAGGAGCGGATCGGGTGCCACCCCGCGCGACGCTAGGGCAGCCTCGTATCCGTCTAGGCGCCTACGAGGCAGGTGGAAGTCGAGGTCGAGTTGGGGCTCGCCCCCAATGTGGGCAATATGGCGGTGCCCCAACGCCAACAGATGTTCCGTTGCCAACTGGGCCACCGCGGTGTCATCCAGACTGAGCGTGGTTGCGCCCGGTAACGGCCCGCCCACGCCCACCACCGGCTTGCCGATCTGGTGCAGGGTGTCGATTTCCGCGTCGGACAACTCCAAGGACACGGCAATGAGTCCGTCGACGCGGCGTCGGCGGAGGAATTCCTCGAAGAGTCGCTCGCGACGCGGATTGTGCGGGGCTGTAGAGGCCGATCCTGATGGCTCCAGGTGATACAAGGTGAGGTCGTATCCGGCGTCCGACAGCACCTCGTGCGCTCCCTTAAGAACAGAGGTGTAAAACCAGCTGGAGAGGAACGGCATCACCACCCCAACATTGCGGGTGCGACCGGAGGCCAACGAGGATGCCGCCGCGGAGACCACATAGCCGAGTTCCTTGGCTGCGGCCTCAACTTTTGCACGTGTGGCGGCAGATACGCTCGACTTGCCAGCCAGGGTGCGAGACACGGTCGCAGTCGATACGCCAGCCAACTTCGCGACCCGCTCGATGGTGCTCACCTCGGGACGTTATCACAGGCCCCCTCGCCAAAGGCGCAGGAATGCTGAGGTAAGGCTGGCCTTGCTTGCGCCGGGGCATTTTCGGCACAAGACTGTTGTTAATTTCCTGCGCTCCCTACGGGGAGAGACAACGCGAAGCGCCCACCGGGCATCGTTGTCACCAGGTCAACGTGGTCAACATCCGTACGGGTGAGGAGGTCAGCGTGAGCACAGACACCACGCGCGAGCGGGTGCTCAGCCTCATCGTGTCAGCCGGTCCCATCACGGCCGCAGCGCTTGCCGAGAGTCTTGGACTCACCCCAGCCGCCGTGCGCAGACACTTGGGAACGCTCGGCGACGATCACCTCATTGCCGAGCACGACGTCGTCACCTTGGTGGAACGCGGACGCGGACGCCCGGCCCGGTCCTATGTGGCCACCCGTGACGGCCAGCAAGCACTGCAATCCGCCTATGGAGACGTTGCCCGCTCGGCCATTGCTTTTATGCGTGAACGCGGCGGCCTCGATGAGTTCATTCAGGCGCAACAGCGCCAACTCGAACACGACCTGAGCGTGGCCGTCGACCCTGACGCCGCCCTCCCACAACGAGTCGAGGCACTGTCCGAAGCGCTCGCAGAGATGGGCTATGCCACCTCCGTTCGTCCCGGGCCAGGCGGATTCACCCTGCAACTATGTCAAGGGCACTGTCCCGTCCAAGAGGTTGCGCAAGCAGCCCCCGAATGGTGCGACGCCGAGGCGCGGGCATTTTCCCGTGTCCTGGACGTTCACGTTCAACGACTGTCCACGCTCGCCCGCGGGGCGCACGTGTGCACTACCACTATCCCGCTCACTCCCGCCATCAAGGAAGGATGAGAATGAGCACTCCCACTGAAACCCCCATGACCCAAGACGAGACCATCGCGTCGCTCGGCAACTACGACTACGGCTGGCGTGATTCCGATGCCGCCGGTGCCAGCGCGAAGCGTGGACTCAGCGAAGAGGTTGTGCGCAACATTTCAGCTCTCAAGAACGAGAGCGAATGGATGTTGAACTTCCGTCTCAAGGCATTGAGCTTGTTCGACAAGAAGCCGATGCCGCACTGGGGAAGTGACCTGTCGGAAATTGACTTCGACAACATCAAGTACTTTGTGCGCTCCACCGAGAAGCAGGCCGCTACCTGGGATGAGCTGCCCGAAGACATCAAGAACACCTACGACCGGCTCGGCATCCCCGAGGCGGAAAAGCAGCGCCTGGTTGCCGGTGTGGCCGCGCAGTACGAATCGGAAGTGGTCTACCACCAGATCCGTGAAGACCTCGAACAGCAGGGTGTGCTGTTCCTGGACACTGACACCGCCCTGCGCGAGCACCCGGAAATCTTCGAAGAGTACTTCGGCACCGTGATTCCCCCGGGCGACAACAAGTTCGCGGCCCTGAACTCGGCCGTGTGGTCAGGTGGCTCGTTCGTGTACGTGCCGCCGGGCGTGCACGTCGAGATCCCGTTGCAGGCGTACTTCCGCATCAACACGGAGAACATGGGGCAGTTTGAGCGCACCCTGATCATCGCCGACGAAGGCTCCTACGTTCACTACGTGGAGGGCTGTACGGCACCGATCTACAAGTCCGACTCACTGCACTCGGCCGTGGTGGAAATCATCGTCAAGAAGAACGCGCGGGTGCGGTACACCACCATCCAGAACTGGTCGAACAACGTGTACAACCTGGTCACTAAGCGGGCCGTCGCACACGAAGGCGCCACCATGGAATGGGTGGACGGCAACATCGGCTCCAAGGTGACCATGAAGTACCCGGCCATCTTCATGGTCGGTGAGCACGCACGCGGCGAGACCTTGTCGATCGCGTTCGCGGGCGAAGGCCAGCACCAGGACGCTGGAGCCAAGATGGTGCACGCAGCCGCCAACACGTCGTCGTCCATTGTGTCCAAGTCGGTCGCACGCGGCGGTGGCCGTACCTCCTACCGGGGCCTGGTACAGGTGCTCGAAGGCGCCAAGAACTCCAAGTCCAACGTGCTGTGCGACGCGTTGCTGGTGGACCAGATTTCCCGCTCCGACACCTACCCCTACGTGGACGTGCGTGAAGACGACGTCCACATGGGCCACGAGGCGACCGTGTCGCGCGTGAGTGAGGACCAGCTGTTCTACCTGATGTCACGCGGTATGGAAGAGACCGAGGCAATGGCCATGATCGTGCGCGGCTTTGTGGAGCCCATCGCGCGCGAGTTGCCCATGGAATACGCGCTCGAACTCAACCGCCTGATTGAACTGCAAATGGAAGGGAGCGTGGGGTGACCCTCACCACCGATCACTCGCGGGCGACCGCCGACGGCGCCCACAGTCACGGAGTTGTTGTCGACACCTCGCGCGCCGACCGTCCAACCTCGTTCGACCCGGAGGTCTTTGGACCCGTCACCGCCCGTCAAGAACAGTGGCGCTTTAGCGCCGTGCGCGAACTCAAGCCGCTGTTCGCGGCAGGCGGGGGAGGCCGGCTCGTTTATGACGTTCCCCAACTTCCCGCGGGCGTCACCTTTGGCGACATTGACGCCGACGCTGCCCGCACCCGATCCGTACGCGCGCCGGGAGACCGGGCCTCGGCCTTGGCGGTGCAAGGTTCGGCCGGAGCGATGGCGTTGACCATTGCCGCCGGGACCGTGGCCGAGCAGCCTATTCAAATTGGCATGACGGGTGAAGGTGGCGACGTACGCGGGCACCTTGTTGTCGAGGTGGGACGCAGCGCCGAGGCAACCGTGGTGCTGACTCGTACCGGCAGCGCCACCTACGGCGAGTTCATCTCGGTGGACCTTGCGGACAATGCCTCACTCAACTTGGTGCTGTTGCAACAGTGGGAGATGGACGCGGTCCATGCAGGCGAAGTCGTTGTACGTCTGGGACGCGACGCCCGACTGCGCGGCTCCGTGGTGACCTTGGGCGGCAAGGTGGTGCGGCTGAACACCTCGGCGGCCTTTGCCGGTGAGGGTGCGTCGATCGACCTGTTTGGGTTGTACTTCGCCGACTCAGGCCAGCACCTGGAGCACCAGTTGTTCGTCGATCACGCGGTGCCGCGATGCACGTCACGGGTGACATATAAGGGAGCACTCGCCGGAGCGTCGGCCCGTACCGTGTGGATTGGTGACGTGCTGATCCGGGCCGCGGCCGAAGGCACCGACACGTACGAACTGAACCGCAACCTGGTCCTCACCGATGGCGCCCGGGCGGACTCGGTGCCCAACCTCGAAATCGAAACAGGCGAGATCGAGGGAGCAGGCCACGCATCGGCTACCGGACGCTTTGATGACGAGCAAATGTTCTACCTGCGCTCGCGCGGCATCTCGGAAGACGACGCCCGCAAGTTGGTGGTGCGCGGCTTCTTTGCCGACGTCATCCGCGAGATTGGTGTGCCAGAGGTTGAAGACGGGCTGATGCGCGCCATTGACCAGGAGCTCGCCTACGTGGAGGAGGGGTGATGTCCGAACACTTCCAGTACGCATGTGACGTGGATGACCTTGAACCCGGCCATGCACGCCTTGCCGAGATGACGCTGGAGGACGGCAGCGAGACCCCGATCGCGGTGGTACGAACCGATGACGGCGACTTTTACGCCATTCATGACCTGTGCACCCACGGCGAGGTGTCCTTGTCGGAAGGCGATGTTGACGGATGCTTCATCGAATGCTGGGCCCATGGGTCTCGGTTCGATGTGCGCACCGGCGAGCCGGACCAGCTGCCCGCCATTTATCCCGTGAAAACCTACCCCGTCCGCATTGAGGACGGACGCGTCCTGGTGGACGCGGACAACCCCAAGACGTCCAACAAGGAGAACGCATGACCACCCTCGATATCCGCAACCTCCACGTCACCGTTGACACCCCCGAAGGTGTCAAGGAGATCCTCAAGGGCGTTGACCTGACTATTGGGTCGGGCGAGACGCACGCCATCATGGGCCCCAACGGGTCGGGCAAGTCCACGCTTGCCTACGCGTTGGCCGGTCACCCCAAGTACACCGTCACCGAGGGGGCCGTGACTCTCGATGGTGAGGATGTACTGGCCATGACGGTGGATCAGCGTGCCCGGGCCGGGCTGTTCCTGGCCATGCAATACCCCGTCGAGGTGCCGGGAGTGTCCGTGTCGAACTTCCTGCGCACTGCCAAGACGGCAGTCACCGGGGAGGCCCCCAAGCTGCGCACCTGGGTCAAGGACGTCAAGACGTCTATGGAGAACCTGCGCATGGACTCGTCCTTTGCCGAGCGCAACGTCAATGAAGGATTCTCTGGCGGTGAGAAGAAGCGCCACGAGATCTTGCAGTTAGAGTTGCTGGCCCCCAAGGTCGCGATCCTCGATGAGACCGACTCCGGCCTGGACGTGGACGCCCTGCGCATCGTGTCTGAGGGCGTCAACCGGGTCAAAGACAACACCGGCCTGGGCATCATGCTCATCACGCACTACACGCGGATTCTGCAGTACATCAAGCCCGACTTTGTGCACGTGTTTGTGCACGGGCGTATTGCCGAGGCCGGGGGCCCCGAACTGGCCGAGCGCCTTGAGGCCGAAGGCTATGACCGCTTCCTGGTAGGCGCGTAAGCGAGAACGCCCATGCTGACGCTTACCGACGTGGCACGCGACTTCCCGATCCTGAACCGCACGGTTCGGGACGGGAAGCCGCTCACGTACCTCGATTCTGCCGCCACGGCGCAGCGCCCCATTCAGGTGCTCGACGCGATGGCGCAGTTCGAGCGAGCCCACAATGGGGCGGTTGGCCGGGGCGCTCATCAGTTGGCCGAAGAAGCCACGGAGGCCTTTGAGCAGGCGCGGTCCAGCGTGGCCCGCCTGGTGGGGGCGCGAGATCCCCGCGAGATCGTATGGGTGGAGAACGCTACTGCCGCGATCAACCTTGTTGCCAGCGGCATAGGCAATGCCAGCCAAGGCATCGGCGGTGCGCAATCGGCGTCCCTTCGCCTGGGCGTCGGCGACACGATTGTGGTCACCCAGGCCGAGCACCACGCCAACCTGGTGCCGTGGCAGCAGTTGGCCGTGCGTACCGGGGCGACGCTGCGCTGGATCGAGGTGGACGCCGAAGGTCGGCTACGTATGGAGCAGTTGGACACGGTGATTGACGATTCGACCCGCGTGGTGGCGTTCACCCACGCGTCTAACGTCACGGGATTGATCACGGACGTTGCCGCCGTGGTGGCGCGTGCCCGCCAGGTCGGTGCGTTGACGGTGCTGGACGCCTGTCAGTCCGTGCCGCATTTGCCGGTGGATGTGGCCGCACTCGGAGTGGACTTCGCGGCGTTTTCAGGTCACAAGATGCTGGGCCCCACGGGGATCGGTGCTTTGTGGGGGCGCGGCGAGTTGCTGGATGTGTTGCCGCCATCGGTCTTTGGTGGGGGAGCCGTGCAGACCGTCACCATGGAGCAGACCACGTGGCATCCGGCCCCCACGCGGTTCGAAGCAGGTACTCAGCCCGTGGTCCAAGCGGTGGGAATGGGTGCGGCAGCGCAGTACCTGATGGACGTTGGTATGGACACTATTGCCGCCCACGAGCGGCGCATCGGCGCGATCCTGCGTGCCGGTGCGGCCGAGCTGGACGGGGTGCGGTTGCTCGGCCCAGTCGGCAGCAGCGACACCCACGAGGTACTGGGTTTGGCCGCGGTGGTGGTGGACGGCGTCCACGCCCATGACGTGGGCCAGGTATTGGACGATGCTGGAATTGCGGTGCGGGTGGGGCACCATTGTGCTCAGCCTCTACACCGCCACTTTGGGGTCGCCAGCTCCGCGCGCGCAAGTTCACACCTGTACACCACCGAGGAACAGGCGCACCTGTTCGTTGAAGTGTTAGGGACCGTGAGGAAGTTCTTTGGAGTGAGCGCATGAGTGACCTAGAACAGATGTATCAGCAGGTGATTCTCGATCACGCGCGTGCCCGTCACGGGGCGGGGCTGATCGAGTTGGAGGGGCCGGCCGTGGGGCAGTCGCACCAGGTCAACACCACCTGTGGTGATGAGATCACGTTGCGCGTGGCCCTGGACGGCGACACCATTAGCGCCATCCGATGGGAAGGGCAGGGGTGCTCAATCTCTCAGGCCAGCGCCTCGGTGCTGTCCGAGCTGATGGAAAATGCCAGCGTGGCCACGGCGGACCAGACCATTGAGGCGTTCAAGGCGCTCATGCACAACAAGGGTGTGGCGCTGGACGATGAACGTGACGACCTGTTGGACGATGCGACGGCCTTTGTGGGCGTCGGTAAGTATCCGGCGCGTATTAAGTGCGCGCTCTTGAGCTGGGTGGCATTGCGTGATGCAATCGCGCGTGCGACTGTGGGAACGGAAGGAGTGTGACGATGAGTAGCACCACCACACCGGCAAACGTGGCGGACGTCGAGGAGGCTCTACGCGACGTCATCGACCCGGAGCTGGGAATCAACGTGGTCGACCTGGGTCTGGTCTACGGTGTGCAGCTGGACGAGAACCAGCACGCCGTGATCGACATGACCTTGACCTCGGCCGCCTGCCCACTGACCGACGTGCTGGAGGACCAGGCTGCGCAGGCGCTGTCCGGCATCGTCGACGGGTTCCGCATCAACTGGGTGTGGATGCCGCCGTGGGGTCCGGACAAGATCACCGACGATGGGCGTGAGCAGTTGCGTGCGCTTGGCTTCAACGTCTAGGACGACGCTGGCTGGGGAACGGGGCTTCCTGCCTGTGTGCCTGGAGTCGCGATGTCAGGTCTGACCCATGTTGCTCTCATTCGAGGCATCAACGTGGGAGGCAAAAACCCGGTGCCGATGGCCCGTTTGCGTGAGGTCCTCGTAGCGCGTGGCTATGAGGACGTACGCACGTATATCCAGTCAGGCAACGTGTTGTTGCGCGCACTGGGATCAACGGAAGCTGACGTGACGGCTGTGGTTGAGGATGCGTTGCGCACAGACTTTGACGTCGAGACGGTTGTTGTCGCCGTGACGGCCGACGCTCTGCGCGCCGCTATCTCGCAGGTGCCACCCGGCTTCGGTGAGGCGCCGGGGGAGTACCTCGACGACGTCGTCTTTGTGCGGCCGCACGTCGATCCCACCGAGGTGTACCCGCTCGTCCGTTTACGCGAAGGCGTTGATCAATGCTGGGTGGGACCTGGCGTGCTCTACTTCCGTCGCCTTGAGGCACGCCGGACGGCAAGTTACCTCAGCAAGGTGATTGCGTTACCGGTCTACAAAGACATGACCATCCGCAATTGGCGGACCACCACCACCGTGGCGGGCATGCTCGATGGCTGATGGCTGATGGCTGATGGCTGATGGCTGATGACCGGCGTCGGCCAGATGTTCGTCACGTAAGTGCGAGTTCAGGCAAGCGAGTCCGGCAAGCAAGTCCGGCAAGCGAGTCCGGCAAGCGAGTCCGGCAAGCGAGTCCGGCAAGCAAGTCCGGCACACATCGCCCCAAGAAGCGCGCCTCATCCGTCACCTCAACGCTACGAACCTCTGATAATTGCGACACGCCGATAATTGGGGTCCTGAGAGCCCTTTGACCGGCGTGTCGCACGAATCAGAGGTTCGTACCGTCGAAGGGTTGAAAGGTCGAGGGGGTTAGGGCGGGGGCTGGCTAGCGCGATGTTCGTGAGCGCCGCGTGGAACGCGAGCGAGGCACGGCGGGAGCATCCGGTGCGGCCTCGTCGCCAATTCCGCGTGCATGCAGGGCGGCGCCTAGGTCCAACGCAAAGCCAACCGTGCGTGTAGCCGTCGGAATCATCAAGGCGCGGATGCTGCGGTTGACACCTCGGGCCCGTGCCGCCTCACGCGACTGACGCATGATGGTCGCCACTTCCGGGATTGCGCGCAACATGATGGAGAACATCAAGCCGGGAATCGCTGGCGGGACGATGCGACGAAACGGCCGTGCTCCGGCGGTCGCCAGATCCAGCATGTCGCCCATCGGGGTGGAACTCGTGACCGCGAGCGACAGCGCGAATAAGCCGATCAGGTCTGCTGCAATGTCAATTGCGGAGCTGTAGTCCCCGCGATACACCTGGTAAACCCCTGCTAGGGCCGCCACCACCACAATGAACGCCATACCTTTGAGGGTGGGCTTCCAGGCGGGCAACACGGAGATAAGCAGCATGATGGCCGCCAGCGCCATCCCGGCCGAGGTCACGGGATCAGAGAAGATCACCGCGACGATCGCCCAGACCGCCAGCAACAGGACCTTTGCCCACGCGGGCAGACGATGCAGTGGCGAGCCGCCCGGCCGGAAACTCCCCAGCACGTTCACGCCCGTTCACCCACCGACTTGCGGTACATGAGTTCGCGGTAGTGAGCAACCGCGTCAACGGGGTTGCCGTCAAAGACCACGGCGCCATCGTCGACCACGAGCGTGCGCTGGGCGCGAGCGGCGGACTCCAGGTCATGAGTGACCTCGATGAGTTGGACCGGTAGCGCATGCAGGAGCGCGCCAACATGCGCCTTCCAACGCAAGTCCAACAACGTTGTCGGCTCGTCGGCTACCACTACGGATGGGGTGGTGGACAGCACCCCCGCTAGCGCCAGCAACTGGCGCTGTCCACCCGACAGGGCGTTGACGGACACATTTGCTTTGCCCTGGAGGCCGATGTCGTCCAGGGCTTCCAGTGCTGCCGTGAGCCGTTCAGACTTGGAGTGAATGGTGCGCCGCAGCGACAGCATCACGTCCTCAATTGCGGTGGGCATGATCAGCTGTGACGAGGGATCCGTAAACAGGAAGCCGACGCGCCGACGCACGCGGGATCCGTGCTTGCGAGTGTCGAGTCCATCGACAAGAACCTGACCCTCAACGGGCAACGCGAGCCCGTTAATCAGGCGTGCCAGGGTTGACTTTCCCGAACCGTTGGCACCAATGATGCTGACCCGCTGCTCCTCCAGGGTGAGGGTGGTGGGCTGAAGGATCGGTACGCCGGTATCGGGCGCGACAACACATGCGGACCTGAACTCAATCATGGAGATAAGGCTATGCGAGTGCGGTGGGAGTGAGGTCCGCCTCCGCCGCGGCGGACTTCCCAACGGCGGCATCGTCACTTACAACGTCACCGGTGCCGGTGCGCCGCACCCGCGGCGAACCCAACAGGTTCGGGTAGGCACGGTGCACCGCGGCCGCAGCGGCCGCCGCCACAAACACCTTGATGATGTCGCCTACCAGGAACGGTGCAGCGAAGGCGGCGGTGTCCTGGAGCGAGGTTCCCATCTTCAGCATGAAGAAGCCCCACCCGATCAGGTTCAGCACCAGCAAGGAAGCCACCGCGCAGGCACCCACCACGCTGGACAAGGTCAACTGTGCACGTCGGTGCAAGCGCTGCACCAAGGCCCCCGCAACAAAGGCACACACCACAAAGCCCGCCAGGAACCCGCCGGTTGGTCCAGCCCACGGCGCAAACCCGGAGGTCCGGCCGGAGAAGATCGGCGCACCGGCCGTACCCACAATCAAATACACGGCCACAGCCGCCGCACCACGCCACGGGCCTAGAGCGGCACCGGCCAGCAGCACGGTCATGGTTTGCAAGGTGATGGGCACGCCCGAGACGAGTTCAGCGCCAGGCCACAGCGTTGATGCCGCAATGAGGCCGGCGAAGACCGCGATCAGCGCGGTGTTTGTGGGGGACAGTGCGTGTCGCAGGTCCATGAGACTCCCTGGGATAATGAGGTGGCCGCCACGATACTCGGACTCGAGCCCCCTCGCATTCATTCCCAGGTCCGACTGTGTGCCGTCACCACCATTGGAAGGACACCACTGTGATTGTCGCGCAACAACTCGAAGTGCGCATTGGCGCCCGCGTGCTGTTGCATCCGGTCTCTTTCACCGTGGGCAAGGGGGACCGGGTGGGGCTGGTGGGGCGTAACGGTGCAGGCAAGACCACCCTGACGCGGATTCTGGCGGGCGAAGGCCAGCCGTCCGGTGGGTCGGTGTCCCGTAAGGGTTCCATTGGATACTTGCCCCAGGATCCGCGTGCCGCGGATATGTCGATGCGGGCGCTGGACCGGGTGCTGGCGGCCCGTGACCTGGAGTCCGTGATCCGTAAGTTGCGTGAAGCTGAAGAGCAGATGGCCAGCCCGGACCCGCAGGTCGCGGCGCGCGCCATGGACCGCTACCCGAACTTGGAAGAGCGATTTCGCATGGCCGGTGGCTATGCCGCTGAGGCGGACGCGGCCCGGATCGCCGCAAACTTGGGCCTGGATGAGCGGGTGCTGAGCCAGCAACTGCACACGCTGTCGGGCGGCCAGCGCCGCCGCGTCGAATTGGCGCGCATTCTGTTTTCCGATGCTGAGACGTTGCTGCTGGATGAGCCGACCAACCACCTCGACGCGGATTCGATTGGCTGGCTGCGCAGCTTTTTGCAGTCCTACCCGGGCGGGCTGGTGGTGATCTCCCACGACGTCGACCTGGTGCGCTCGGTGGTCAGCAAGGTGTTCCACTTGGACGCGAACAGGGGTGAACTAGACCAGTACGCCATGGGGTGGGACCTGTACGTGCGTCAACGCGAAGACGACGAGAAGCGTCGTAAGCGCGAGCGTGACAATGCCGAGAAGAAGGCCGCCGCGCTACTGGAGCAGGCCAACAAGATGCGCGCCAAGGCCACCAAGGCAGTGGCCGCCCAGAACATGGCCAAGCGGGCTGAGCGGCTGCTTAGTTCTACCGAGGGGCAGCGTCAGGTGGACCGGGTAGCGAACTTGCGTTTCCCGACGCCTGCGCCATGTGGGAAGACGCCGCTGCGGGCCTCGGAGCTGTCCAAGTACTACGGCTCGCTTGAGGTGTTTACCGACGTCACCTTGGCCATTGACAAGGGCTCGCGTGTGGTGGTGCTGGGGCTCAACGGCGCGGGAAAGACCACGCTGTTGCGCCTGCTGTCTGGCGTGGAGAGCGCCGACACCGGGCAAGTAGAGCCCGGGCACGGCCTCAAGCTGGGCTATTACGCACAGGAACATGACTTCCTGGACCTGGACGCCACGGTGCTGGAGAACATGCGTCATGCCGCCCCGGACTTGGGGGACACGGACGTGCGCGGTGTGCTGGGTTCGTTCTTATTCATTGGGGACGACGTTGACAAGCCTGCACGGGTACTGTCCGGTGGGGAGAAGACTCGGCTTGCGTTGGCGACGCTGGTGGTCAGTCAGGCAAACGTGCTGCTGTTGGACGAGCCCACCAACAACCTGGACCCGGCCAGCCGTGAAGAGATTCTGCGGGCCTTGCGCACCTATGAGGGCGCCGTGGTGTTGGTGACGCACGACGAGGGGGCTGTGGAGGCGTTGGAACCGGACCGCGTGCTGCTTCTTCCCGACGCAGACGAGGACTTGTGGAACGACTCGTACCGCGAGCTGGTGTCGCTGGCGTAGCGAGGGCTGTGGCTAGAGGGCGTCTTCGACTTCCTCATCGCTGGGTCCGGTGTAACGGTCCCAGCGACGCCAGGTGCGCCGCGTTGGGGGGATGGATTCGCTGACGGGCGTGGCGCCGCTAGGTTCACCGTCTGCGGGTTCGGTGCTATCGGACTCGGTGCTGCCGGGTTCGATGTTGCCGGGTTCGGTACTGCCCGGTTCGGTACTGCCCGGTTCGGTGCTGCCCGGTTCGGCACGCCCATCGTCCTTAAGGAGGCCTTCACGTTCCAGGCGCGCATCGCGCCGTGTCAGTGCAATGGCGATCGGCGCGGCCGCGACGGCGAGCAGCCACCACTGCATGGCGTAACTGAGATGTGGCCCCAGTGACAGGCTCGGTTCGGGTACGGGAGCCAGGGCATCAAAGCACTCCTGAGGGCCACACACGCTGCGCGCCATCAGGTAGAGGGGCAGGATCGGACCGCCGGGGTCGGACATATCGGCGGGGGTGATACGCGTGCCGGGACGGTCGTTGCGCGGTTCCAGGTCTCGCACCACTCCGGTGACGGTCACCTGACCTGCGGGCAGGGTAGGCATGGTGGCCGATGCGCGCGGCAGCCACCCCAAATTGACCACCACAGCAGTGCCGTCGTTCACATGCAGCCAGGTCACGTATTGAATTGAGGCAACGGCGTCGATGCTGCGTCCACGTAGCTCGATTACGGCGGCAGAATCCAGCGTCCCGACGGCGGTGACGGTACGCCACTGGGCCTCACCGGCGTCGGCGTCGCTCACGGACACCACCTCGCGTACGTTCACCACGGCCGCATCCTCGGCCCGCTGCTGGGCGGCCACAGCGTCGGATTTGGTCGTGTAGCGCTCCCACTGCCAGCGTCCCGCCACCACGCCTAGCGCGAACACGGCCAGCACTGCCAGCGTGGTCACCGCCAGGCGCCACGGCCGGTAGGCGGCTCGCCGTAGGGGACGCCCGGGATTGCTCACCTCACGATCGTACGGGCGTGGCGCGTGATGCTCGCTACCCCCGGTATCGACTAGGTTGGGGCGCATGAGCCGACACGTGGTGGTGACTGGAGCAAATCGCGGCATTGGCCGGGCAATTGCGGAGGCGTTTGTAGCGGCCGGGGACACGGTGTCGACGGTGTATCGCGGCGGAGACTTACCCGACGGCGTCACCGGCGCCATTGCCGACATCACCGACACGGACGCAGTCAATGCCGCCTTTGATGAGCTTGAAGCAGCCCATGGCCGGGTGCGGGTGCTCATTGCCAATGCCGGGATCACCCGTGACGGTCTGCTCATGCGGATGAGCGACGCGGACTTTGAGGACGTCATCAATACCAACCTGACCGGAACCTTCCGTACCGTGCGCCGGGCGGTGACGTCGATGGTGCGTGAAAAGTACGGCCGGATCGTGCTGGTGGGCTCTGTGGTGGGTCTGCTGGGCAACCCCGGCCAGGTCAACTATTCGTCGTCCAAGTCTGCCCTGGTGGGTATGGCACGTTCGATTACCCGTGAGGTTGGCTCGCGTGGAATCACCGCTAACGTCATTGCCCCCGGATTCATCACCACCGATATGACCGCTCAGCTCGGTGATGACGTGGTGAAGCAATACGAGCAGTCCATTCCCGCAAAGCGCTTTGGCTCGACCGCTGAGGTGGCGGCGGCTGCGGTATATCTGGCGTCCGATGCGGCAGGCTACGTCTCAGGTGCTGTGGTGCCGGTAGACGGCGGCTTGGGCATGGGCCACTGAACGACCATCTCGAACGGAGAAATGATGGGAATCCTCGACGGCAAGAACATTCTGGTGACTGGGGTGCTGACGGAAGGCTCGATCGCCTTTGACGTGGCACGCCTGGCGCAAGAACAGGGAGCCACGGTAGTGCTGACCGGCGTGGGCCGCACCCTGAAGATCACCCAAACCATTGCCAAGCGTCTGCCGCACGAGCCGGCCGTGGTGGAGTTGGATGTGACTAACGCTGAGCACCTGGCAGGACTGGCCGACGCGGTACGTGAGCATGTGCCGCATCTGGATGGCGTGGTTCACTCCATTGGTTTTGCCCCGCAGTCGGTCATGGGAGGTAACTTCATGGCCGGGGAATGGGACGACGTTGCTACGGCTGTGCATATTTCGTCCTACTCCCTGAAGGCGCTGGCACAGGCTGCGGTGCCGTTGATGTCTCAGGGTGGGTCGATTGTGGGCCTGACGTTTGATGCCCGGTTCGCCTGGCCGGTGTACGACTGGATGGGGGTGGCGAAGGCTGCCTTTGAGTCCGTGAACCGTTACCTGGCCCGCGACCTGGGTGCCCAGGGGATCCGCTGCAATGTGGTGTCGGCGGGCCCGCTGAAGACCACGGCCGCCAAGCACATCCCTGGCTTTGACCAGATGGAGAGCCAGTGGTCCACGCGTGCCCCGCTGGGGTGGGATTCGGATGACACAGAGCCGGCGGCACGTGCCGTGGTGGCGTTGATGAGTGACTGGTTCCTTGCCACGACCGGCGAGATGGTTCACGTAGACGGCGGCGTTCACGCGATGGGTCAATAGCCATGCCTGCGCTCATCCTGGCGCGACACGCGAAGGCGGAGGCCCCGCGTGCTGAACTGGATGATCATTCACGTGCCCTCACCATTGAGGGCCGTGATGCGGCCGCACGTCTGGGCGAACTTTTGCGTCAGCGGGGGCTGATTCCCGATCTAGCCTTGGTGTCCACGGCCAATCGCACCGTGCAGACCTTCAAGCGTGCTTGCGCAAGCCTGGGCGAGGTGGCGGTTCGCTACGAAGATGACCTGTACGAATCTGCCCGCGAACGCTACATCAACGTCCTGAGTACGGCCGGGGAAGCTTCGACGCTGCTGGTGGTGGGGCATGAGCCCACGACATCGCATGTGGCTGCATTCTTGGCCGGGCCGGGTTCGGCCAAGGTGGCGCTCCAACGGATGGCGCATGGGATGCCCACGGCGGGGGCGGCCATCTTTGAGGTTGACGGCCCCTGGGATGCGCTTGATGCACGTAGCGCCCGCTTAGTGGATGTCATTGAGGGCCGGGTGCTCTAGCCATGAGTGAGGCGGACCTCGTTGAGCAGCTGTGGACGGCGCTCCTGGCGATGGGACGGCTGACGTGGGAGCAAGGGGTAGCCTCGCAGGCTGCGATTGATCGTGGCAGTGAGCGTTTGGCGTTGGCGATTGCGCGTGACGCGGTGGCTCATGCCGATTCTGACGGGCGCCTGGCCGCAACGGGGGATAGCGGACTGGTCAACGGTGGGTCACTGGGTGAAGCGGTTGCGTTGCTGGCGCGAAGTGGAGACACAGCCGCACACGATGCACTCGATAGGCAGCGATGGTGGTTCCTGCGGTGGTCGCCACGCGACGATGAAGGCGTGGTGTGGCACCTCGCGGGACGCTCTGAGGTGTGGGTGGACTCCATCTACATGGTGGTGCCGTTCTTGGTTCTGACGGGGGATATCGCTCCGGCCGATATGCAATACCGCATGCATCGTGAACATTTGTGGAATGAGTCCACTGGACTGTATTCGCACCGCGCCGACACCCTGTCCGGCCTGAAGACACGTCCCGAATTGTGGGCAAGTGGCAATGGCTGGGCGGCAGCCGGAATGGCTCGGGCCTTGCGCCTTGGCTCGGACGGCATCCCCACGCCACTACGCGAGCGTTGGCAACACGACACGCGCGCACTTCTGGACGCCATGAGCGCGTACGAAAATGCCGACGGGCGCTTCCACGACGTGCTGGACGACCCGCACCGCTTCACCTGCGGTACGGCCTCACTCATGGCCGCCTATGCGGCGGCAACGGGTGTTGCCGACGGATGGCTTGAGGACTCCTATGCGCTTAGGGCTCGACGCTGGCTCGATGCTGCGTTAGCGAACGTGGACGACTTCGGCGTAGTCCAAGGCGTGTGCGGCGCTCCCCACTTTGATCGAGCGGGTACCTCAGCCGAGGCACAAGCATTCGCGCTTATGGCGTTGACCGCTGTGGAGGCGTTGCCTACTGCCGTGCAGTAGCCATCAGCTCCCAGGCGCCCTCTAGGCTCGGCCCGTCCAGGACGATGCTCGCCGCCTCACGCACCACCGGCTTGGCACTAAAGGCAATCGACAGTCCGGCAATTTCCATCATGCCGAGGTCGTTGGCACCGTCGCCGATCGCTACCGTGTTGCGTAGTGGGATCCCTTCGGCCGCGGCGAAAGCTTTGAGAGCCACCGCCTTGGCATTGCGGTCAATAACGGGGCCGATCGTACGGCCGGTGAGCACGCCGTCGGCCACTTCCAGGCGATTCGCAACGTAATGGGTGACGTTCACGTGGGCGGCAATGTCGGTAAGGACCTCGTCAAAGCCGCCTGACACGAGCGCAACCACCCACCCGGCCTGCTGGGCGGCAGCAATCAGGTCCGCAGCCCCCGGGGTGAGTTCTACCTCAGCACTGACGTCAGCAAACACCGTGTCGGGCACGCCAGCGAGGGTGAGGACCCGTTGCGCCAGCGAGTCAGCAAAATCCAACTCGCCGCGCATGGCCCGCTCGGTAATGGCCTTCACCGCCGCCTCGGTGCCCGCGCGCCTGGCAATGAGCTCAATGACTTCCTGGCGAATGAGCGTCGAATCGACGTCCAGGACAAGCAGATGACGCGAACTCATGGAGCGACGACGGTTCCCTTCGCCACCACGGTCAACCCTGACTCCGTGACGGTGTAGCCACGGGCAAGGTCCGCTTCACGGTCAATGCCCACCCGCGCACCCTCCTGAACCACCACATGCTTGTCCAGGATTGCGCGGTGTACTTGGGCGTGACGGCCAATCTGGACCCCGTCCAGCAACACTGAATCGGACACCGTAGACCATGAGTGCAAGCGCACACCCGGTGACAGTACAGAGCCGGTCACGGTGGCCCCGGACACAATCACGCCGGGGGAGACGACCGAATCCGCAGCGTGACCCAGGCGGCCCTCCTCGGAGTGAATGAACTTGGCGGGCGGCTCCGTGATCAGCCCCTGATGGACCGGCCATTCGCTGTTGTACACGTTGAATACGGGGGTGACAGCAATCAGATCCATGTGTGCGTCGTAGTACGAATCAATCGTTCCCACGTCACGCCAGTAGTCCCGGTCACGATCGGTCGAGCCGGGAACGTCGTTGTCCAGGAAGTCGTAAAAGCCGCAGGTGCCCTTGTTGACAAAGTAGGGAACGATGTCGCCGCCCATGTCGTGCTTGGATGACTCGTTGTCAGCATCGGCGGCGAGCGCTTCCAGCAACGGCCCCACGCTAGCCACGTAGTTACCCATGGAAGCCAGCACCTCGTGAGGCGCGTCCGGTAGCCCCTGGGGGTTGGTGGGCTTTTCTAAGAACGCCCGCACGCGGTTGGGGCTGGTGGGGTCGACGTCGATTACACCAAATTGATCGGCCATCCCAATGGGCTGGCGGATGCCTGCCACCGTGAAGTCTGCACCTGAGGCAATGTGCGCCTCCACCATTTGCGAGAAGTCCATGCGGTAGACGTGGTCTGCCCCCACAATCACCACAATGTCGGGCCGCTCATCCTCAATGATGTTCACACACTGGTAAATCGCGTCGGCGCTACCCAAATACCAGTGCTTGCCACGACGCTGCTGCGCAGGCACCGGTGCCACATAGTTACCCAGTAGGGGAGACATACGCCATGTGCGCGCAATGTGACGGTCCAGGGAGTGCGACTTGTATTGGGTGAGCACCACGATGTGCAAGTAGTGCGAATTGACCAGATTACTTAGCGCGAAATCAACCAGGCGGTACGTGCCGCCAAAGGGGACAGCTGGCTTGGCGCGGGCAGCGGTCAAGGGCATGAGCCGCTTTCCCTCCCCTCCAGCGAGGATGATGGCGAGGACTTTGGGGGCGGACATGTCCCCAGCATAGGCGCGAGCGCCCGCGCGCGGCAGGGTTCACGCGCCAGATATAGCCACTACGGTGGTGGAATGCGCGTCGATATCCTCACCCGCGAGTATCCGCCCCACATTTACGGCGGTGCCGGAGTTCATGTTGCCGAGCTTGCCCGGGTGCTACGTTCCCGGCTGGACGTGAAGGTACGTGCCTTCGATGGCCCTCGCGATGAGCCCGGGGTGAGTGGGTACACCGCGCTGGGCGGAGGGGTGGGGGATGCGTCGCTGGATGTCCTGGCCCACAACCTGCCCATGGCGAGGGATGTGGCCGGAGCCAACCTGGTCCACTCTCATACCTGGTACGCCAACATGGCAGGCCACCTAGCCAAGACGTTGCACGGCATCCCGCATGTGATCAGTGCCCACTCGCTGGAGCCGTTGCGTCCCTGGAAGGCGGAACAACTTGGCGGTGGATATCGGGTCTCGAGTTGGATTGAGCGCACCGCCTACGAGGCGGCCGACGCGATTATTGCCGTGTCCGCGGGAATGCGCACCGACGTGCTGCGCTGCTACCCGCACATTGACCCTGCCCGGGTGCACGTGGTGCACAACGGCATTGATGTCACCACGTGGGCGGCGCCGCGCGATACCGAGCAGCGTGCTGCTGCCGACGCTGTGATCGCCCGCTTCGGCATTGACCGCAGCCGTCCCGCTGTGGTGTTTGTGGGCCGTATCACCCGGCAAAAGGGCCTGCCTTACCTGCTGCGTGCCGTTGAACAGTTGCCGCCTGACGTGCAGGTGGTGCTGTGTGCTGGCGCCCCCGACACTGCCGAGATTGCCCAGGAGGTTGCCACCGCGGTGGCACAGCTACAGACCCAGCGTGATGGGGTGGTGTGGATTGAGCAGATGCTGCCGCGCGCCGAACTGATCGCCGTACTGGACGCATGCACGGCCTTTGTGTGCCCGTCAATTTACGAACCATTGGGCATCGTCAACTTGGAAGCCATGGCGGTGGGTCTGCCAGTAGTGGGAACCGCCACGGGTGGCATCCCGGAAGTTATTGACGACTCCGTCACCGGATTCCTTGTTCCCATCGATCAGGCCGACGATGGCACGGGCACACCCACCGATCCCGACCGCTACGTTGCCGATCTGGCTCAGGCACTCACACGAATGGTGGCCGATCCGGAGGCGGCACGCCGCATGGGTGCGGCCGGGCTTGAGCGCGCTCGCGAGCACTTCTCGTGGGAGGCAATCGCCGATCGCACCATCGAGGTCTACCGCGCGGTTCTCGGTTAGGCTCAAGGCATCATGAGCGACGTACTGCGACTGAGTGAAGTTTCCCTGCGGCGCACCGATAACCAAGTGTTGTCGAATGTGTCCTGGGCAGTGGGCGCGAGCGACCGGTGGGTGATTTTGGGCCCCAACGGTGCAGGGAAGACCACGCTTATCTCGATGTGTGCGGCCCGCTTGCATCCCACCTCCGGTACGGTCACCGTGCTTGACCAGCGCATCGGTGAAACGGACACGCAGGAGCTGCGTATCCGGGTGGGCTTGGCCAGTGCCGCGCTCGCCGAGTTGATTCCCGCTGGGGAGACCGTGCGTGACCTGGTCCTCACGGGCGCCTACGGCGTGACGGGGCGGTGGCGTGAAGAGTACGAGCACCTGGACGAACGTCGTGCCGACGACCTCCTCGCGGCATTCGGTATGCAGGACTTTGCGCAGCGCACCTTTGGCACATTGAGCGAGGGTGAACGTAAGCGGGTACAGATTGCCCGTGCCTTGATGGCCGATCCGGAGTTGTTGCTTTTGGACGAGCCTGCCGCTGGATTGGACCTGGCCGGGCGTGAGGAGTTGCTTGCCGCGCTCACTGAGCTGGCCTCCGATAGGCGCTCGCCGGCAATGGTGCTGGTTACTCACCACGTTGAGGAGATTCCGGTGGGCTTCACCCACGTACTGCTGATGCGCGAGGGCACGGTGGTGGCGGCGGGCCCGCTGGAGACGACGCTGACGGAAGAGAACCTCGCGTCCACGTATGGCATCGCGGTACGTCTGCGCCACGATGACGGACGCTGGAGTGCGCGACAGATTCGTGCGGACCTGTAGGTGGCGCATTGAAGGTTCGGTGGTGACGATGCTGCCGGGCTGGGACGCCTGCTAGGTTCGCTGTGAAGGGAGAGACATGCATTCAATGTGGTGGTTCATTGCGGCAGCGGCGTTGGGGATTGCGGAGATTTTCACCCTGGACCTGACGTTGCTGATGCTGGCCGGGGGTGCCATTGCCGGTGGGATTGTGGTCCTGCTGGGCGGCAATGTGGTGCTCGCCTCCGTGGTAGCGATTGTGGTGTCGGCGGCGTTGCTGGGTGTGTTGCGCCCGTATTTGTTGCGTTCGCTGCGTGCTCGGGGGGCAAATCTGCCTGAGACCAATGTGGCGGCGCTGATCGGCGCCAAGGCGCACACGTTGGATACAGTGTCCGCCCGGTCGGGGCGGATCAAGCTGCGTGGTGAAGTATGGACCGCGCGGTGCGAGGAAGATGCCGCTGAGATTCCTGAGGGGGTTGACGTGGTAGTCCGCAGAATCGATGGTGCGACGGCAGTCGTCGCACTGGAAGAGGAGAAGTAGGGCTATGGATGAGGGCATTGGCGCCGGAGGCGTCCTGCTGATTATGGCCATCATCGTGGTGGCGATCTTTGTCATCTCGGTGCTGGCACGCTCGATCGTGGTGGTGAGGCAGACGCAGGCCTACCTGGTGGAGCGTCTGGGACGCTACGAGCGCACCATGGATCCTGGCCTGCACCTGCTATGGCCGTTCGTGGAGCGTGTGCGCGCCAAGGTTGACTTGCGTGAGCAGGTGTATTCCACGCCTCCGCAGTCAGTGATCACCTCCGACAACCTAGTGGTGGACATCGACTCGGTGATTTACTTCCAGGTCACGGAAGCTCGCGCTGCGGTATATGAGATCGCCAACTACTGGGTGGGTGTGGAGCAGTTGACCGCAACCACACTACGTAACATCGTTGGAACGATGGACCTGGAGCAGGCTCTGACCAGCCGTGACCAGATCAACGGTCACCTGCGCGGTGTGCTCGACGAAGCCACCGGCAAGTGGGGCATTCGTGTCAACCGCGTGGAAATTAAGGCCATTGAGCCGCCCATGTCCATCAAGGACTCGATGGAAAAGCAAATGCGTGCCGAGCGTGACCGCCGTGCCACGATTCTGACCGCTGAAGGTATCAAGCAGTCGGCCATTTTGACCGCTGAAGGTGATAAGCAGTCGAACATTCTCAAGGCTGAAGGTGAGGCGCAGGCCGCCATCCTTAAGGCCGAGGGTGAGGCACGAGCCATCTTGCAGGTGTTCGAAGCCATCCACGAAGGCGATGCCGACAGCAAGTTGCTCGCATACCAGTACCTGCAGATGCTGCCGCAGATTGCCCAGAACGAGTCGAACAAGGTGTGGTTTGTGCCCACCGAGTTCACCGGTGCACTCAAAGCCGTTGCGGCTGGCTTTGGCGAGGTCGACACTCCCGAGCCGTTGGGCCGGGCCACCGACACTGCCAACAAGCGCCGCTCGCGTCTGTCCAGTGCGCTGAGTGATCCGCGTGATGCGCTAGCCGAGGCGCGCCGTCAGGCCGAGGGCGTGGCTGCAGAGGCCGAAGGTGCCGGCACGGGTTCAGGTCAGGCCTTTGACCCGAACGTGGCCAAGGGCCAGCAGCCTCCTACGCCGTAAGAGCGCTCCTGACACGGGCCGGGTACCTTTGGGTGCCCGGCCCGTCGTCGTTTCCGGGTAAGGGGCGTGGGGGGGGCGTGCCGTGGTGGGGATGATGTTGGTCCGACGGTCGCAGGCAACAATGAACCCATGCCTGTCATCACTGTGACCGATGCGTCCGATGCGCGTCTGGCGGACTACCGTAACCTCACCGACGTGGCGCTACGCCGCGTCCTTGAACCGGCCGGGGGTTTGTATATGGCCGAAGGTGCCAAGGTGATCGTTCGCGCTGTGGCGGCAGGGCATCGGCCGCGTTCCGTACTGGTCGCGCAGCGTTGGCTGGATTCGGTGCGTTACGCCATTGATCCGGACGTATCGATTCTGGTGGCCAGTGACGAGATCATGCAGTCCGTCACGGGCTTCAACGTGCATCGGGGTGCGCTGGCGGCCATGCATCGGCCGGAGCTTCCTGCGATCGCTGACGTGTTGCGTGGGGCACGCATCGTGGCGGTACTGGAGGGAATTGTCGACCACACCAACGTGGGTGCAATCTTCCGTTCCGTTGCAGGAATGGGGGCCGATGCGGTACTCGTCAGCCCTACCTGTGCGGACCCGCTGTACCGCCGCAGTGTCAAGGTGTCGATGGGGACGGTGTTTCAGGTGCCGTGGACCCGTGCCGAGCCGTGGCCGGGGGTATTAGACCACCTGCGTGAGGCGGGATTTGTGGTTGCCGCGTTGGCGCTGAGTCCCGATGCCGTCGCACTGGATGATTTTGCCGCGCAACATCGCGGGCGGCGCATTGCTTTGGTCTTTGGTACGGAGGGTGACGGTCTGACCCGCGGCGCCGTAGCGCGTGCCGATGCGACCGTCACCATCCCCATGTATGGCGGCGTTGACTCGCTCAACGTGGCAGCGGCCTCAGCCGTGGCCATGTGGGCTGTGCGTTAGCTCACGCTCACTAGGTGAGTGGAGTTGTCGAAGGTGAAGGTGACGATTGAATCCTCGGTCAATTCCAGTGGAATGTTGGGACCGTCCTGAACGCCTGCAGCCCCGTAGTTGAGGGTCCACGCACGATCAATGGCGATCTTGTATTCGTAATTTCCGGCCGGAAGGTCAACCGTGATGGACCACAGCAGGGTGTCTGGGTTCAGCGTCATCTGGGCTTGATCACACCACGGGGCCCAGTCTTCGCCACATCCCATGACGGAGTTGACGGTACCCGGTAGCGAGACCTCATCTGGCTGCGCCTGGGCGCCCGACTTGCTGGAAACAATTCCGGACTCGACGCTGAGACCGTTTTGGGTAACCACGGCCCGGTACTGGATGTCCAACCCGGAGTCGATGCCGCTGAGGTCATCAGTCACGGAGTACACGGGCGCAGTGGCGTCAGTGCCGATGCTCTCCCAATCGCCGCCTTGCACCTGGCGCATGAATTCCACCGTGGTGTTGGGGCGGTAGGGCACCACCGTGGCAGAGATCACCGGCTGGTCGCCCAGCTGCTCACCAACCGCCGGTGACACCAGCGAAATTGAGGCACCGGGAACCGTGGTGGACACGCTCTCACTAGTGCGGTCGTGTCCCTTGCCGTCAGATGCGACCGCCGCATATTCAATGGGCGTTCCTGGTGGCAGGTCCGAGACGTCGTCAAAGACCCGGTACGGGGCGTTGTCGTCGGTGCCCAGGTAGACCCAGCCCTGACCCTCGGCACGAGCCCAGAAGCTCACCTCGGCGTACGAGGCGGCATCGACGTTGGCACTGACGAGCACACGGCCGGCGTCACCTTCGCTGACCGTGGGCTCATCCAGCGAAATCTGCGGCGCATCGGTACCGGGCAACACCTCGTCCGCACGGTAAACGACGGCTGTGTACGCCGGGACGGTCACGGAAATGTTGCCTGCGTCGTCCGCTGCAACCGTTGTTGCCGCATCGCCGTACACAAGCGTGAAGGACCCACCCCAGGTGGGAACGTCCGCGGTGATGGGCGATGCCGAGTTGTTGATGGCTGCGACGAACTCGCGACGCTCATCGCGGTCAAAGCGCGTGAAGGCGAACAGGTTGTCTTGTGCGTAGCGGGTGTACTGCGCACCGCTGGCCAGTGCGGGGTAGGTCTGGCGGAGCTGGTTGAGTGCAGAAATCTGCTGATACAGCGGGTGCGAGGTGTCGAATACGGGTGTGGCCAGGGTTGCAGAGGTGCCCAACAGGTCCTGGCTGGTGTATTCGGCGATGCTGGTGCCAAACATCACCTGGCGTGCGGCACGGTCGCCGCCGTCACCCGTCAACCCCTGCTCATCGCCGTAGTAGATGATCGGGTTTCCGCGCGTGAGGAACATCAGTGCATGTGCCACCTGGTCTTTGCCCAGGAGCTCGGCGTCGTCGGCGCGGGGGTTGTCCGCCTGGAGGAAGCCTCCAAAACGGCCCATGTCGTGGTTACCCAGGAAGGTAGGCAGCGAGTATGCCGACGAATCGGCGTCGGTGTACCAGTCGTCGTCGGCAAAGAAGTCGGCCAGGTTCGCGGCCGAGCCGGAACGGGATACGAAGGCACGTGCGGCGTCCTGGAACGGGAAGTCCAGCACCGCCTGCTGGCCGTCGATGGTGGTGAAGCGGCTGGTGAGGGAGCGGGAGGTGTCGTAGACCTCGCCAAACATAAAGAAGTCGTCCTTGCCGTGATCGTGTGCAAAGGCGAGCACGTCCGGGCCGAAGGACCGCCAGAACTCATCATTGACGTGCCGCATCGTGTCAATGCGGAAGCCATCCACGTCGAAGTCCTCAATCCAGGTCTGGTAGATCTTCGTCATGCCGTCCACTACACGCGGGTCTTCGGTGAACAGGTCATCCAAGCCCACAAAGTCGCCGTAGAGGGCGTCTTCCCCGGTAAAGGTGGTGTTGCCGCGGTTGTGGTACATGGTGACGTCATTGAGCCAGGCCGGGTTCTTGAGGTCCTTCTCGTCATCGGCGAGTACGGGCACGTAGGGGAACGACGTGGAGGCGTCCAGGGCGGGGAAGGTGTCCTGGCCTGCCAGGTCAGAGGCACTGAAAGCGGTTCCGTCGGCGCTGAGATACGGCGCCTCGTCGGTGCTCAGATACGGCATCCGGTCGCCACCGTCATAACCGATGACGTCGGCTGTGTGGTTGGTGATGATGTCAAAGTAGACCTTGAGCCCGCGGTCGTGCGCAGCAGTAATCAACTGATGCATTGCCTCGTTGCCGCCCAGATGTGGGTCGATGGCGGCGAAGTCGGTAATCCAGTAGCCGTGGTAGCCGGCGGAGCTGTCCTCAGGCTGGACGGCCTTGTTGGTGAAGGGGGGAGTGACCCAGATGGCAGTGACGCCGAGCCCCTGAATGTAGTCAAGTTTCTGCTCAATTCCGGTCAGGTCCCCTCCCTGGTAAAAGGCGGAATTGGTGGGGTCGTATCCGGATATCTGAGGATTGGTGCCTAGTCCGCCGTCGTTGTTGGTGGGGTCGGCGTCGTTGAAGCGGTCCGTCATCACAAAGTAGAAGGACTGGCCGGTGGTTCCGCTGGCGCGTACCGGGGCGACCGCGTGGGGGCGGACGGGGTTGTCGGTGCGGGCGTCAATGACAATGCCAACGGCCGCCAGTGCCACAACTCCCGCCGTCAGTAGTGCCGCAGTTTTACGCGTGATGGCCATGAAATCCTCCGCCGTCGCAGGTCAATGTACGCGCTTACATTTGCGTCGCGATACCTAGTGTGCCCTACTGCTCGCACCTGTTACAGCCCGATGTCATAATCGAACATATGTTCGACTGGTTGGAGGTGGACGTGGGCGAGATTGAGGCGCAGGAGGCCGACGCCGGTCGGGCGGGTGTGAGTCGGGTGCAGTTGGCACGGCTAGAGAAGGCGCGTGCCGCACTGGCTGCTGTTCAGGCGCGTGTGGGGGTTGGGCGTGAGCCGGGGCAGGCGCCGACGCTTCCGCTGGCTGATTATGTGGCGGACATCTTGCCGACGGGGCTGCGTCGCGGCCATGTGGTGGCTGTGGAGGGGTCGACGTCGTTGGTGCTGGCGTTGGTGGCGCAGGCCTCGCGGGAGGGGGCGTGGATGGCGATGGTGGGCATGCCGCGCATTGGGGTTGTGGCGGCGGCGCGGCGCGGCCTTGATCTGACGCGACTGGTGCTCATCCCCGATCCATCAGTGCAGGCGCCAGCTGTTGTGGGGGCCTGTGTTGACGGCATGGATGTGGTGGTGGTGGGGCCGCGATTGGCGCTATCGCCCGCGGATCGGCGACGGCTGGTCGCACACGCCAGGGAGCGCGGCAGCGTCATTGTCAGCGCCGGCCCGTGGGAGGGGGCGCATGTGTCGGTGGTGGTGGAAGGGTCTTACTGGGCCGGGCTGGGCGCGGGGGAGGGCAGGCTGCGCTCTCGTGAGGTGGAGGCAGTGGTGAGCCTTCGCTCTGGTGGGCCGGCGCGCAGGGTGCGCGTTGTCCTCGATGGAGCAGGGGCCGGAGGTGGGGAGGCTGGTAGCGGAGCCTTGAGTGGTGAGGAGGTGCACCGACTCGCGACTGTCGGACCCTCATGTCAGAATCGAACACATGTTCGAAAGACCTACTAGTGGCTGGCGGGGAGGTGCCCTGTGAGCGTCCCTGTTGTTGCCACAACGCGCCGTGCCGTGTTGTGGGTGCCGGATTGGCCGGTGGTGGCTGCCATGACTCAAGCGGGTCTGAGTGCGGAGCGCCCGGCAGCGGTGCTCCATGGGCGAGGTGTGGTGGCGGTGTCTGCCGCGGCGCGTGCGGCCGGGGTGCGCCGAGGGCAGCGGCGGCGGCTGGCTCAGCAGGCGTGCCCGGACATCGCTATCCTCCCGTATGACCAGGCCCGCGACGCCCGCTCCTTTGAGGCGGTCGCGGTGGCGGCTGAGCAGGTGGTCTCCGGCGTGGAGATTTCCCGTCCGGGGTTATTGATGATTCCGGCAGAAGGCGCAGCCCGCTTTCATGGGTCGGAGGAGGCCTTGGCCGGAGCGCTCGTCAGTGCCGTGGCTGACGACGCAGGGTGTGAGTCCAGTGTGGGGATGGCCGACGGTTTCTTAGCAGCCATTCTGGCTGCGCGCACGTCGTCCTTGATACCGCCGGGCGAGTCGGCGGACTATCTGGCGACCATGCCCGTCACGGTGCTGGCCCACGCGGCGATGGAGCGAGCTCAACGAGCACAGGTGGAAGACCTTGTCAGCGTGCTCATCAGGCTGGGCATTGACACGTTGGCGGCGTTGACGCACCTACCGGTTGGCGATGTGCTCGCCCGTTTTGGGGCGGTGGGGGTCTGGGCACAGCGCCTTGCCCGGGGTGAGGACGTCACGGCTCCGGTGTTGCGGCGCAGTGAGGACGACATTGCCGTCGAGTACGCATTCGACGAGCCGGTGCATCGTTCGGAACATCTCATCCCGGTGGTGCGACTGCTTGCCGAGCAACTTGATCAGGCGCTCCTGGCCGCCGGGATGCGTTGCGGCAAGGTCGCAATTACCGCACGCACACAGCGGGGAGACACCCTCGAACGGGTGTGGCGTACCGATGTGGGGGTGCGCTCGGGAGCCTTCGCTACCCACATGGCAGACCGGGTCCGCTGGCAGGTGGAGGGGTGGCTGAATGGGACAGCTGCGGGGCCCGAGCGCAGTGCACTGGTCTGGCTGGGAGTGCTGGCATGCGACGTGGTACCGCTGGGCTCCGAACACAGTTATTTGTGGGGCGGGATCAGCGGGGCAGACTCACGGGCACAACGCACCGTGGATCGAATTCAAGGTCTTATCGGGCCTGAGGGTGTGCTGGCTGTCCGTGAACAAGGTGGCCGGTCTCCACGCGAACGCGTGCTGGCCAGTCCCTGGGGTCAAGAACTTACTGAACAGCGGCGCCTCGCCCACCCATGGCCGGGCCGCATCCCTGATCCACCCCCGGCGACGGTCCTTGTCGCTCCTGCCCAGGCGCAGGTACTCGACGCCGGGGGTGCCCCCGTGGTGATTGATCGCCGTCTGGGGTTGAGCGCCCCGCCCACCTGGGTGCGGCTCGAAGCTGATCGAGCGGACCAGCAGGCATTGGCGGCACACCGGCATCCCGCGTCGGGGCATGTGGGGCGGGTGACGGGGACGGTATGGGATAGGCCGCGTCCGGTGGAGGCATGGGCGGGGCCATGGCCGATTGCGCAACGCTGGTGGAGTGAGCAGTCCTCTCGTCATGCTTACCTGCAGGTGACGTTGCGTGATGGACCAGCGGTGCTACTGGCCTTTACGGGCGGTTGCTGGATGCTCGACGGGGTGTACGACTAATGGACGTCATCGACTATGCCGAACTGCACGCGCACAGCTCCTTTAGCTTTCTTGACGGCGCCAGCCAGCCGGAAGAACTCGTAGCCGAGGCCGGTAGGTTGGGGCTGAGCGCCTTGGCGCTCACCGATCATGACGGGCTTTATGGTGCGGTGCGTTTTGCGCAGGCTGCCCGCAGCATTGGGCTTCCCACGGTGTTTGGGGCTGAACTCAGCCTGGCGGTGGAAGGTGAGCATGGACGTCCCGTCCTGGACGTGCCCACCCATGTGCCTGACCCGCGCTCTAGCCACGTGGTAGTGCTGGCTCGGGGACCTTCGGGCTATGCGCGGCTTAGCCATGCCATTGGGATGGCCCACCTCGCGGGAGGGGAGAAGGGGCGCCCCCACTACACGCTCGAATCCCTTGCCCAGGCCGGTGGCGGTGAGTTCTTGATATTGACCGGGTGCCGCAAAGGGCCCCTGCGGCGGGCGTTGGCAATGCCGGACGCTGCCCGCGGCTTTGCGGCGGCACGTGCGGAGCTCGACCGGCTGGTGGCACTGTTCGGCCGGGACAATGTCGCCGTTGAAATCACCGACACAGCAGATCCACACGATTCAGAGATTATCGATGCCTTAGCGAATGTGGCCTTCGATGCACGGGTGGCGCTGGTGGCCACCACGAACGCCCACTATGCGAGCCCCCGGGACGCCGATTTAGCGGGAGCGTTGGCGGCAATCCGTTCCCGCTCCAGCTTGGACGATATGGACGGGTGGCTTCCTGGCGGTCCCACCCAGCACCTGCGCAGCGCGGGGGAGATGATGTATCGGCATCGTCGTCATACGGGTGCCGTCACAACCGCTGCACGGCTGGCCGCCGAATGCGCCTTTGACCTGGCGGTCGTTGCCCCGCAACTACCGCCGTATCCGGTCCCGCCGGGCCATACCGAAGCAAGCTGGCTACGGGAGTTGACCTACCGGGGAGCACGCGAGCGCTACGGTCCACCCCACCAGGAGGCAGTCCCCGGGGCGTGGCGGCAGATCGAACACGAGCTTGCGGTGATTGAGGCGCTGAACTTCCCCGGATACTTCCTCATCGTTCACGACATCGTCTCGTTTTGTCGGCGTAGCGGCATCTTGAGCCAGGGTCGTGGCAGCGCAGCCAATTCAGCCGTCTGCTACGCACTAGGGGTGACGGCGGTAGATGCGGTCAGGCACGGGCTGCTGTTTGAACGCTTTCTGGCTGCCGAGCGCGACGGGCCTCCCGACATTGACGTTGACATTGAATCCGATCGCCGTGAGGAGGTTATTCAATACGTCTTCGCTCGATACGGCCGAATCAACGCTGCGATGGTGGCTAACGTCATCCAGTACCGACCCCGCTCCGCAGTGCGCGACGCGGCCAGGGCGCTGGGCTACGGGGCAGGACAACAGGATGCTTGGTCCAAGTCCATTGACAGATGGAGCGAACTGCGGGCCTCGTCGTCAGATGCAGATCAGGTCCCTGAGCCAGTATTAGACCTGGCAGAGCGGCTAATGCGTCTACCGCGGCACCTGGGCATTCACCCCGGCGGCATGGTGTTGTGCGACCGTCCCGTCATTGACGTATGCCCGGTGGAATGGGCACGCATGCCCGGGCGTACCGTGCTGCAGTGGGACAAGGACGACTGCGCCGATGCAGGACTGGTGAAGTTTGACCTGCTGGGGCTGGGAATGCTGTCCGCACTCAAATACGCCTTCGCCTCAGTGGAGCAGTTAGAGGGGCTTCAGGTGGGTCTGCATTCGATCGATCAGGAGGATGAGCGGGTCTACGACCTCCTGTGTGCGGCGGACACGGTGGGGGTGTTTCAAGTGGAGTCGCGGGCCCAAATGGCGACCTTGCCTCGACTGCGTCCGCGCACGTTCTACGACATCGTCATTGAAGTTGCCCTCATCCGGCCAGGGCCCATCCAAGGTGGCTCAGTCCACCCCTACATTGCTCGCGCCCGGGGCAGGGAGCCCGTCACCTACCTGCACCCGCTCCTGGAGAAGTCGCTGGGCAAGACCCTGGGGGTGCCGCTGTTCCAGGAACAACTCATGCAGATGGCCATGGACTGTGCAGGATTCGATGGCTCCCTGGCTGACCAGCTACGCCGTGCGATGGGATCCAAACGCAGCCCTGAACGGATGGAAGCGCTGCGGGCGCGCTTCATGGTGGGCGCCCATGAGCGGGGGATCTCGGCAGATGTGGCACAGCAAATCTTCGACAAACTCAAAGCCTTCGCCGATTTTGGCTTTCCTGAGTCGCATTCCTATTCCTTCGCCTACCTGGTGTACGCCTCCGCGTGGCTGAAGGTGCATCACCCGGCGGCGTTCTATGCCGGCCTGCTGGCAGCACAGCCGATGGGTTTCTACACCCCGCAGTCTCTTGCGGCCGATGCTCGTCGCCACGGTCAGGTGGTGCTGCGTCCCAGCGTGAATGACTCGGAGGCCTTGGCCCGCGTCGAACGCCTACACAGCGAATTCGCGCCACCGTCCGAGACCCGCCCCGATTTGGCCGCACTCGTGCAGGTAGACCGCACGCTTGCGGTACGCATGGGGCTGGCAGCGGTACGAGGCCTGGGCAAAGACGCCGCTCAAGCCATCGTTGATGCGCGAGCCCAGGGTCCCTTCACTTCGTTACAGGACATGGCCCGCCGGATACGGGTACGCCGGGATGGGTTTCGTCAGGCGCACCACAGTGCTTCAGCAGGCCCCGCAGGTGAGTCGGCGGGAAGCACACCTGAGGCGGGTGCCGCCTATGTTTCGGCCACACATGCGCTGACAGCCGCACAGTGGGAGGCCTTAGCCACGGCCGGTGCGCTCGAGTGCCTGGGAGTGAGCCGCCGTGAAGGACTATGGGCGGCAGGCCTGGTGGCCCGTGAAGGGCCGGACACCTTGCCCGACCTGATCCCCGGGGTGGCGGCACCAACGCTGCCGGGCATGAGCGCGATTGAGGAGGTCGCAGCCGATGTGTGGGCACATGGAGTGTCGGTGGAGCGCTATCCCACGGTCTTTGTGCGGGAAGGGCTGCAGCGCAGCGGCGTGCTGAGCGTCGCTGATGTTCTGGTGCATGAGGCACAACGGCGCGTGAGCGTGGCAGGGATCGTGACACACCGCCAGCGGCCCCCCACCGCAGGCGGCGTCACCTTCATCTCCCTAGAGGATGAGACCGGGCTAGTGAACATCATCTGCACGCAGGCAGTGTGGAAGCGTCACCAGGCAGTCGTGCGCCGGGCCCCAGCACTCGTGATTCGCGGCATGATCGAGCGCGCCGATGGTGCCACCAACCTCATCGCCGAACATTTCGCGCCCCTGAGCCTGAAGGTGCCCAGCCGTAGCCGAGACTTTCGGTAGCGGCGCATGGACCTCTCGGGCGCCGTCACCTGCAGCCCCAGGGAACGAGCGGCCTACACCAGGTGCACCGCCACAGTCACGCCGGCCACCACGATCGCTTCCATCGACATCAGCTTGACCAGGATGTTCAGGCCAGGGCCGGAGGTGTCCTTGAACGGGTCTCCCACGGTGTCGCCAATGACGGCAGCCTTGTGAGCCTCGGAGCCCTTGCCGCCCAAGTGACCCTCCTCGATGTACTTCTTCGCGTTATCCCACGCGCCACCAGCGTTTGCCATAAACATCGATAAGGAGAACCCTGCGGCTGCGGCACCCGCTAGGAGGCCAAGCACACCCGGAACGCCAAACACCAGCCCCATCAGCACCGGTGCGGCAATGGCCAGAATGGACGGCACCATCATTTCGCGCTGGGCGGCGCGGGTGGAGATGGACACACAGCGCGCATAGTCCGGATCCTGGGCGCCGGACATGATGCCAGGCATCTCACGGAACTGACGGCGCACCTCGTCCACCATTTGGCCGGCAGCGCGGCCCACTGCCTTCATGGTGATGCCGGAGAACACGAAGGCGAGCATCGCCCCCATGAACATGCCCACAATCACCTTCGGGTTAATCAGCACCACCTCAAAGCGCGCCATCATGTCCATCAATCCCAGGGCCTGTAGTTGATCCTGCGCGGTGGATACCAGCTCGGAGCCGTCCGGGAAGCGATACGAATTGCCCCGTTCCAGCACGTGCGAAATACCGATCTTGACTTCCTCCAAGTAGGACGCCAGTAGGGCAATACCGGTCAATGCTGCCGAACCAATCGCAAACCCCTTGCCGGTGGCGGCCGTGGTGTTACCCAACGAGTCCAAAGCGTCGGTACGTTCACGTACCTCGGGCGGCAAGCCCGACATCTCCGCGTTGCCGCCCGCGTTGTCGGCAATCGGCCCGTACGCGTCGGTGGCCAAGGTGATCCCCAGCGTCGACAGCATGCCCACTGCGGCAATGCCAATTCCATACAGCCCCATGCTCATGGTCGAGGTCGAGAACTCAAAGTGAGAGCCAAAGAAGTACGCCAAGGCGGTACCCACCACGACCGCCATGACCGGGATCGCGATCGACAACATCCCTTCGCCAACGCCGCCAATAATCACGGTGGCGGGTCCCGTCTTCGAGGCCCCCGCGATGCGCTTGGTGGGTGCGTAACCCTGCGAGGTGAAGTATTCGGCGGCCCGGCCAATGGTGATGCCCGTGAGCAACCCCACCAGCAACGCCAGCCACAGGCCCCACATGTTGTCCAGCCCCATGCCCCACATCACCAGGATTGACAAGGCGCCGATCATCACCGCGGCGCCGTTGATGCCGCGGGCCAACGATCCCAGTAGTTGCTTCTGGGTGGCCTTCTCTCCGGTGCGAACAAAGAACACCCCCACCACTGACAGCAAGGTGCCCAGCGCGCCAATGACCATGGGGGCGATGACGGCCTTGAGCTGCACGTCCGTGCCATGCGTGGCGTATGCGGCGGCGCCCAGCGCGGCAGAGGCGAGAATGACCCCCACGTAGGACTCGTACAAGTCCGCGCCCATACCGGCCACGTCTCCGACGTTGTCGCCCACGTTGTCGGCAATCGTCGCCGGGTTGCGTGGATCATCCTCGGGGATGCCTGCCTCAATCTTGCCCACCAAGTCCGCGCCAACGTCGGCCGCCTTGGTGAAGATGCCGCCGCCCACGCGCGCAAACAGTGACTGCACGGCGGCGCCCATTCCAAAGGTCAGCATCGTGGTGGTGATCACGACCACCTGATGTGAATCGTCGGTGCCGTAGAAGGCGGTGAGTACCCAGAACCAAATCGCAATATCGAGCAGCCCCAACCCCACCACTGTCAAGCCCATGACGGCGCCTGACCGGAAGGCAACCCGTAGGCCGTGGTTAAGCGAATGGCGTGCCGCGTTGGCGGTGCGCGCGGACGCGTACGTTGCGGTGCGCATCCCAATGAACCCGGCCAAGCCCGAGAAGAACCCTCCGGTGAGGAACGCGAACGGCACCCACGGGTTTTGCATATGGAACACGTAGGCCAGCACGCAGAACACGCCCGTGAGGCTGACCAGCACAATGCCCACCACCCGGTACTGCTGTTTGAGGTAGGCGACCGCGCCGGCACGCACGTGCGCGGCAATGCGTTCCATGGTCTGCGTGCCTTCTGACTCCTTCATCATGTGACGGAAGAAGCCGTATGCGGCACTGAGCGCCACCACGGAGGCGATGGGAACGAGCCAAAACCAAATGGGCATGACGGAGAACCTTTCGCTGGGCCTATTAGTGACCGAAGGTGGTTTGCGCGGAACGCCACCACGCGAGGTGTTCGCGTTCCAGGGCGTCACGGCTGGGCAGGGGGAACGCGGTAATGCCGTCGGCATCGGCCACAAAGAAGCCATTGCGGATCGTGCGGAACAGCACCTCGTCAGTCATCTGTCGTAGCACCGTCTTGGTGGCCTTGTCGGATCCGAAGGCAAGTTCGCGCAGACAGTCCCGCAAATGGCCGATGTTTGGGTAGGGCAAGTTGTCCACGTCGGGGTGTTCGGCGTTGTTCTTCAAATTGCCCAAGGTGAGCTCAGCGAAGGCAATGCGCGGCACGCTGACATGGTGCGAGCCGTCCGTAATGGATGCACCAAACTCGGCAGGATTCAGTCGCGACACGATGCGGGGGGTAACGGGGCAGAACTCCTGATACAGGTGGGCGCGGTTCTCGCCATCGGGCACAAACTGTGTGGGCTTGACGGTCAAGACGCGGCCGTCGTCGGTCGCCAAGTGAAGGGCAGTGAGTGCCTCGCGGGGCACCCGTTCCAGTACCCGGTAAATCGACAGGTAAATCGACAACTTGGGGCTGCCATCAGGGTGGGGTACACAGCGGGCATCAATCTCATCCAGGGGGAAGTCCGCACGGTCGAGGGCATCGCGGTCAACGGAGAAGAAGATGGCCTGCCCGCGTGAGCGCTTTGCCGACCCGATTGCGTAATACAGGCCAAAGTCATCCGGCGGCAACATGGAAGCGACGAGTGCCTCAGGAATGATCGACAGATACAGATAGGTGGCCATGGATGCCTCCAGTCAACGTTGACGATTCGTTGACGCTATCCACCGGTACCGGTGGGCCGTGGGGCCGTTAGTCCCGACACCGGGAGTTGGCGCAAGTTACCAGGGACGATGCTGGTTTGAGATAGGTCACACCGTAGCCGCACTCCTGATTGGTCCTGGAGGGGTGAGCCTGTTCACCTAGACGGCTATGCGCGGGCGCATGTGAGTGCGCTTGAGCCCAGCGCGCCATGCTAGAGTTGCCGTCGCACTTGAGCGCCTCCCCAAGGCGTTCGGGGCCGCTCGTCCGGGTGGCGGAATTGGCAGACGCGCTAGCTTGAGGTGCTAGTGCCCGTATAGGGCGTGGGGGTTCAAGTCCCCCCTCGGACACCATCGACTCGACACCCGCCTCCTGGTGCCCTGTGGGGGCATGTCCCCACGAGTGCCCAGGAGGTGTGATGGCATCGAAGGCGGCCACACAGCACCGCCTGGTGGGCAAGCCCAGCATGATCCAGCGCATGGAGGACGCCGCCGCGCGATTCGACACCACCCGTTCGCATCGGGTGACGTTGGCACTGATTTACCTTGCTATTTGTATTGCCGTCGTGGTGCCCACCGTGTTTGGTGGGGGCTCGCAGATGTCGCGCATTGATGAGCCAACCCACGCCGACTATGCCTACCGGGTCGCGCATGGCCAGATCCCGGCGCGAGGCGACCTGATCGCCCCTGAGATTCGTGCCGAGTGGGCATGCATGGGTCAGGAGCGATACTCGCTACCCCCGTGCGGCACTCCTGAGTGGGCATGGCGTTTCCCCTACAACGCTGACCAGTACAACTTCGCCCACCCGCCGGCGTATTACGCACTCGTGGGTGTCCCAGCTCGCATTGTCGAGGCGACCACGCCCCTGAGCTTTACCGATGCGGCCCGGCTAACGGGGGCGCCATGGCTTGCCGGTGGCATGTTCATGCTATTTGTGGCCCTCAGGCGCTGGCGAGTTGACCCCGCCATATCCATGGTGGCCCCGTTGATTGTGCTGACCTTCCCACGCGTGCTCCATGCCGCAACCACGGTCAATCCCGATGCGGTTGCCCCGCTCGCCGGAGCCCTGGCACTGTGGCTCGCGGCCCGCATCTTCCTGGAAGACAACCGTGATTGGGTGCTTCCTGCCGTCATGGTGGGTGCGGTCGGATTAACCAAAGTCATCACCACGATTCCATTTGTCGCGCTAGCGATTTTGGTTCTCGCGCGTGCGATACGGGATCAGGGCATCCGCAAACTGTCCTGGCGGCAGTGGTGGTCCCCGGCGGCATCGGCGCTTGCCATTGTGATTCCGTACCTGGCGTGGCAGGCGTTCCAAGCCTCACGGGGTGACGCCTCGTGGGAGAACCCGCTGGTGGGAATCAACACTCGCGACGTGTTGGGTCTGCCGGGTTCCGAATGGATAGAGACCCTGTTCATCGGCTTTAACTTGGCGTCTGACTATTACGTCCAGCCACCGCTGGACATCTCTGCGCTGGTGGCGTGGACCAGGCTGCTGAACGTGTTGGTCATTGGCGCGATGATGGCAACGGTGGTGGCCTTTGTGAAGGAGCCCGCCCGGCGCTCCGTGGGATGGCTGCTGGGCGTGGGAATGGTGCTGTATCCGTTGGCGGTGCAGGTACAGGCCTACTTCAACACATCCGTTCCGCAGTATTTCCCCAACCCCACGGGGCGCTACGGCATGGCATTGGTGCCGGGAGCAGTGGCCTGTTTGGTGATGGCCGCGGCGAAGGCCGGCTACCGGCGCATGGTGTACGTGATCGCGCTGTCCGGCCTGGTGGTCATCGCTATCACGGTAAGCGTGGGGATGCAACGCGCGGTGTCCTAGAGCCCGTCGATGTGCGCACGATGCGCGAGTAGCCTGTTGGCATGTCAGAGCCCTCCGTGGTCACCATTGCACAGGACTTGATTCGCATTGACACGTCCAATTACGGGGATGCCCCCGGACCGGGGGAGCGGGAAGCGGCGCACTACGTGGCGTCCTTCCTCAGCGACTTGGGGCTCGACCCAGTGCTGCGTGAATCGGAACCCGGCCGTACCAGCCTGACCGCACGGTGGCGGGGCCGGGATTCCTCACGCCCGCCGTTGGTGGTCCATGGGCATCTGGATGTGGTGCCTGCCTTCGCTGAGGACTGGACGGTAGACCCGTTTGCGGCGGTGATTCAGGACGGCATGATTTGGGGCCGTGGCGCCGTGGACATGAAGGGCGTCAACGCCATCTACCTGGAGGCGGTGCGCCGACTCATCACCACGGGACGCCAGCCGGCCCGGGACATCGTGCTGGCCTTCTTTGCCGACGAGGAACACGGCGGACTGCGCGGTGCCAAGTGGATGGCGAGTAATCATCGTGACGACTTCCACGGCGCTACCGAGGCAATTTCCGAAGTCGGCGGGTTCTCCATTCAGCTCGGTGAGCGTCGTGCGTATTTGATCCAAACGGGTGAGAAGGGAATCCAATGGCTACGGCTCATCGCGAGCGGCACCCAGGGTCACGGTTCGCTGGTTCATACGGATAACGCCGTGACGCACCTGGCCGGTGCGCTGTCGCGCATCGGTACCCACGAATGGCCACTGGATCTAAACCCCACGGTGGAACGGCTGTTAACGGAGGCTGCACGCCTGCTCGACATCGACTACGAGCCCACGCCCGAACGTATTGCGCACATTGTGGAGCAGTTTGGCCCCGTGGCACGCATGATCGAAGGAACCCTGCGCAACACCTCCAACCCGACCATGCTCAGCGCCGGATACAAGGTCAACGTGGTGCCGGACAGCGCCGAAGCCTACGTGGACACGCGTTACCTTCCCGGGCAGCAGGAGCAGGTCCTGCGGGAGGTGGAACGACTGGCTGGCACGCACGTGAAGGTGGAGCCCTACATTGAGGAGCAGGCGCTGGATTTGCCGTTCGACGCCCCGCTTGTGGACAAGATGGTGTCAGCACTGCGCACAAAGGATCCCGATGCGGCGGTACTGCCGTATTTGATGATGGGCGGCACCGATAACAAGCACTTGGCGTCCATTGGTATCGCCGGTTACGGGTTTGCGCCGCTACGGCTGCCTGCCGGGTTGGACTTTGGTTCGTTGTTCCATGGAATTGATGAGCGAGTACCCATCGACAGCCTCGAAGTCGGTACTGACGTGATGGAGCACTTCCTGACCGATTGCTGACCCCTCGTCACCGTCAGTGGCGTGTGCCAAACTTCACGGTGGTGCCCCTCACGTGGGGGGCATATCGCCCGATGGGAACGTTGAGGACACGCGGGGTACGGGAGGAAGGCTATGGCTGCCATTTCGCTGGCCGCGTTGGTCGTTGCCTTGCTGGCATCCCTGACTTTGCTGGTGTCGTTGGCGCGCCAGGGGCACCGGCAAGCCGTCGTTGGGCCGCTGCGCTTTGTGGTGGTGTGCGTGTGCTTGTGGATCACGGTCAACATCGTCGTGGCCGCTGCTGAGCCCGTACGTCCCGCCGCGCTTGCCGTGTGGGCACTTCCGCCTGCTGCAGCTGCATCTGCCGGTGCGGTTGCGGTGGCTGCTGCACTGGTCAGGCCGCGGTGGCGAATGTCGATCCGGACGTGGACTCTATTGTCGATCCACCCCACGGTGATGTTGCTGTTGGCGATTGTTCCGTCCTGGAGTGACCTGGTATTCCGGGATGGCGAACCGGGCGAACTCACGTACGGCCCGTTCCTATATGTGCACTCCGCCGCGGTGACCGTGTTCATCACCTGGGGCTTAGTGCAGGTTAGTCGGGCACGCCGACGCCTACCCACCATCACCGGGATGAGCGGCTCGTTTGTGGTACTGGGATGGGTGGCGCCGCTGGTGTGCGGGGTTGCCTCCGCCACCCGCGCGGTTCCCTCCGGCGTGGACTTAACCTCGGCCGGCATTGCGGTGTCGGCCATTGTGGTGTGGATAGGTGCCTTGCGGCCGGGGCTGCTGGAACTGCAACCCATCGCACGTGACTGGGTGTTCGACAACTTGAACGATGCCGTCTTTGTGGTGGGTGTGGACCGCTCAATCGTGGACTACAACGAACGTGCGAGCTCCATGATGGAGCGACGTGACGCCGGTTTTCGGACACGGCACATCGCCCTTGATGAGCTGTACCCCGAGTTTCGGGGTGTTCTTGATGAGGTCGGCACCGAGGGCGGCGAGGTTGACATCTCAACGGCCGATCACGAACTCATTGTCTGGGTGAGCGCCACCATGATTCAGCGGCATGCTGGCATGCCGCTGGGCATGTTGGTTCAGGTGCGCGACATGACGGAAACAGCGCTACGTCAGCGCGAAGCTGCCAGCATGCGGTTGGCATTGGAGGCAGAGGCCCGGGTCAACGCGGACCTGCGGATGGAGTTGTCCGAACAGGTCATGCGCGACCCGGCTACCGGCCTGCACAATCGCCGGTTCGTGGCGGCAAATGTCCCGGCCATGATGTTGCGGGCTGTGTCTGAAGGAACCCCCTTCAGCCTGGTGATGTTTGACATCGACCATTTCAAGCAGGTCAATGATGTCCACGGTCACACGGTAGGGGACCGCGTGATTGCCGCCGTTGCTGCCGCTTTGGAGGACAACGCGCCGCCAGCAGCTAGCGTCGTCCGCTTTGGTGGCGAGGAGTTTTTGGTAGTGCTTCCCGGCATGGGGCAGACGGAGGCTTTTGCTGCAGCGGAGGCGTTACGGGCAGCGTGTGCGGGAACGGTGGTGCCCACCCGTGATGGCGATATTGCGGTTCACCTCAGCGCGGGGGTTGCGACCGCGACCGCCGCGCATGAAACGTCAGATCATCTCATCGACGATGCCGACCGTGCTCTCTACCAGGCTAAACAGAATGGCCGCAATCGTACGGTGGCGTGGCAAGCCGACGAGGATGATCCCGCACATCACAGTGCGTCAGTGCGCTGAACTCGCATCGCGCGACGCCGCAGCCACACGCGCCGCGCACCGCCCTCATAACGCACGGAGCGGGCCAGTTCCCAGCGGCCATATTCGGCTTGTTCGCCCAGCAATTGGGTCGCTTCCGCCCGCGTGATGTCGCGGGGAATATCGATCACTCGCCACTGCATGTGGCTGGTCGATGCGGGCTCACCAAGGCGGGCCTTGACGATGTGGCCGGTGGCGATGTGTGTTGCGTCAGTCATCTTCACTCCCATCTAACCGTGTTGCCGGGGTAACGTCATACGCATGAGTACCGATGCCCGTGAGGCGCTGCGACACTTGACCGCTGCTTTGGAGGCACATTTGGAGGCGGTGGAATCCCGCCGTAGTGCAACGGACGCCGCCGTCGACGATGCGTTCGATGCGGTTGCCGAGGCGTTTGAGCGGTATGAGGAAGTCCTCGACGTTGACCATGGCGAGTCGTTGCCAATGGTGCTGGACGACGGCGACGACGACTCGGACGATGCGGACTCGCTAGACGACCATGCCGATGAGGATGAAGACGACATGGACGACGACCTCGAAGAGTTCGACCTGCGGTAGCTCATCGTTCCTCCGTGTCAGTCTCGGCCGTGAGGCGCTCGGTGCTCTATCTACGTTCTGGATAGCCCATCGGCGGCATTGTCACATCGTTCAACGCCTCGCGAATCGCAGTGGGCAAGTCAAGGTCCTCGGCGTCCAAGCTGACCTGCAGTTGTTCCGCCGTGCGTGCACCCACAATGGCCGAGGCAATGCCTGGCGCATCACGAACCCATGCCAAGGCCACCTCGTGCGGGCTACGGCCTAAGCCCTGTGAGGCCGTCACCAGGGCGGAGACAATGGCCGCTGCCTTGGGTGTCAGGTACGGCTCGACGAATCCGGCCAAATGGTCCGATGCGGCCCGCGAGTCCGCAGGGATGGTGTGGTGGTACTTGCCGGTGAGGACCCCGCGCCCCAGTGGTGACCAGGCCAGCACCCCCATTCCGAGCGCGTCCGCCGCAGGGAGAACCTCCCGCTCAATGCCACGCTCAAGCAGCGAATACTCCATTTGGACGGCGGCGAGCGCCGCCGCCGGGCGGGCCAGGGTCGCAGCGCGCGCCAGCGCCCAGCCCGGAAAGTTTGACACTCCGACTTGACGGGCACGGCCTGAGCTCAGCGCCACATCCAGGGCATGCATCGTCTCGTCCAGCGGGGTGACCGGGTCAAAGGTGTGTACCAGCCACAGATCCACGTGATCGGTACCCATGCGCGTCAGTGAGCGATCGAGCGAGTCCAGCAGGGCGCCCCGAGAGGCGTCAATGACGCCTCCGGTGGCGGAGCGCCGCACGCCCGCCTTGGTGCAGATTTGGATATCGCTGCGGGAAAACACGCCGTCGAGGAGTGCACCGATGACTTCTTCGGATCCGCCGTCACCGTAGGTGGAGGCGGTGTCAATCAAGGTCCCGCCGGCGTCAAGGAACTGGCCCCACATCAACGCTGCTTCATCCGCCGAGGTGTCACGCGACCAGGTCATGGTTCCCAGCGCGATACGTGACACCTCCATTCCTCGGGTGCCAAGCGTCCTGACCTGCATGCGAGCGAAACTACCCGCGCAGTGCGTGGCAGTGGTGGCGGCGCGCGGAAGGTAGCGTGTGCGTCATGACATGGTGGGAAGCCGTTGTACTGGGCCTGGTTCAAGGATTGACGGAGTTCTTGCCCGTGTCCTCCTCCGCGCATGTGCGTGTACTGGGCGCGTTACTTCCCCACGGAGCAGACCCAGGTGCCGCCTTTACTGCCGTGATCCAACTGGGTACCGAGGCCGCCGTTGTGGTGTATTTCTGGAAGGACATCACGCGCATCGTGCGCACGTGGGCACTGGCCGTGGCCGGGCATTTTGGGCGCACCTGGCGTGAACGTCTTGGTGCAACGCAGCCCGACGCCCGCCTGGGGTGGTGGGTGATTGTGGGCTCGGTGCCGATTGTGGTCATTGGGCTGGCCTTCCAGGACGCAATCGAATCCAGTCTGCGTCACCTGTACATCACCGCAGCCGTGCTGGCGGTGTTTGGTGTGGTGTTGGGATGGGTTGACCGTGCCCGTGGGCAGCGTAGGCAGTTGGGCGATCTTAAGGCGGCCGATGCGGTCATCTTGGGGCTTGCTCAAGCGGCAGCGGTGGTGCCGGGCGTGTCGCGTTCGGGCGGAACGATCACGGCGGGGCGTGCTCTCGGGCTGGCCCGGCCGGCGGCGGCCCGCTACTCGTTCTTGTTGGCCATCCCGGCGGTGGTGGGGTCCGCACTGTTTGAAGCCATCACGAATATTGGCGAGATCACCTCTGATACGGGGGTGGGCGTCACCGCCACGGTCGTTGCCACTGCTGTGGCCTTCGTGGTCGGCTTTGGCGTCATCGTGTGGTTCCTGCGCCTCGTCAGTCACCGGTCGTTCATGCCGTTCGTGGTGTATCGACTGGTGTTTGCGGCGCTCATTGTGGTGCTGGTGGCCACGGGCGCAGTGTCCGCAACAAGTTAGGCGCCAGCTCCGGCAGACCCCGGCCCGTCATCGCGCCGGCGTAAGAACCGTTCAAACTCCGCCGCGATTGCCTCACCGGATGCCTCCGGCAGGCTGGTCTCATCCATCAGCGACTCGAGGTGGCGCACATGCTGGCCGATCTCGTCGTCGTCCTGTGCCAGCTCGTCCGCACCGTGCTGCCAGGCTTGCGCATCCTCGGCCAATTCGCCGACGTCAATGGGGATGCCCACAAACCGCTCGAGCTGGGCCAACATCGCTACCGTTGCCTTGGGGCTGGGGGGATGGCCCACATAGTGGGGCACACCCACCCACATGGACAGCACCGTGATGCCGCGCTGGCGTGCCTCATGTCCGAGGACTCCCACAATGCCGGTGGGGCCCTCGTAATCGGACGGTTCGAGGTCGTAGCGGCGCCGGGCGGCCGGGTCGTCCGAGGTTACGAACGTGGGTAGCGGGCGCGTGTGGGGCACATCCACCAGTAGGGCGCCACAGGTAATCAAGGTGGTGACTTCCAAGTCCTCGGCAAAGTCAAGTAGTTCGGCGCAAAACTGACGCCACCGCATGGACGGCTCAATGCCGCGCACTAGTGAGATACGCCGGTCTGCATTCGACACGGCGGCACAGGTGGAAATGACGGTTCCCGGCCAGGCAATGACTGCCTCACCGCCCGGCAGCCGCGACACGGTGGGGCGACTGACTTGGAAGTCGTGATAGTCCTCGGGGTCCAGGGCGCCGTAATCCTGGGCATTCCAGATCCGCGCGAGGTGATCGACGGCGTGGGATGCGGCGTTGCCCGCGTCGTTCCAACCTTCGAAGGCCACGATCATGATGGATTCGCGTTCGGGCTCGGTGGGCACCGGCAACTGCTCACTCATTCGCCCAGCCTAGACTGCTGAGCCGTGAGTGAGTATGAGGCGCCAGCGGCAGTGTTGTGGGATATGGATGGCACTTTGATCGATTCCGAGCCGTACTGGATTGAGGCGGAGATGTCGCTTGCGCAGCGCTTCGGTGCCGTGTGGACCTACGACGACGCCCTCACCTTGGTGGGTAGCCCCTTGGATGTGTCGGCCCAGATTTTGCGTGAGCGGGGTATCGACCTTGCGGTGGAGCAGATTATTGCCACCTTGCTTGAGCGCGTGACGGCCCGTGCTCGTGACCATATGCCGTGGATGGATGATGCGCGCACTCTGCTTCATGCGGTGCACGCACAGGGGATACCGTGCGCGTTGGTGACGATGTCGCGCGGTGAGTTTGTGGAGGCGTTCTTGGACCAGGCGGGGGACGTGTTCTCCGTGGTGGTCACTGGCGACCAGGTGGCGCGTGGCAAGCCCCACCCGGAGGCCTACCTGCGTGCGGCTCAGCTGTTGGGGGTGGACGCACGCGAGTGTGTGGCCATCGAGGATTCGTCCGCGGGAGTGCGGAGCGCTCATGCCGCAGGAGCGCGCACCATCGCGGTGGTACGCCATGTGCAGGTTCCGCAGTTGGAGGGGATGGTGCAGGTGGCCAGCCTGGAAGGGGTGACCCCGGCCGATCTGGCCGCCTACGTGCACGGTGTGACGGCGCCGGCCCTCATGGCTCGCTGAAGGCCATTCACCCATCCGGGCAAGCCTGCAATCGCGCGCGAACGTGAGTGCGGCCCTGGAGTTAGTCCTCGGCCTTGTCCCGGGCCTGGGGGCGCACGCCGATGCTCGCCTCCACCGCGTCGTCGTCCAGTACGGGAGGGGTGCCGCCAAACTCGGGACAGTAATCCTGAAACGCGCACCAGGAGCACAGTTTGGTGGGCCGCGCCGGGAAGTCCCCGTCGCGGGCACACGATTCGATGTGTGCCCAGCGGCTCCGGATCTCTTCCTCAACGGAGGCGAGGTCGGCCTGGCTGGGCCGCAACTCCTTGACACCGCCATCGCGCAGGTACAGCAAGCGCATCAGGGCCGGGATGCGGCCACGAACCCGCTCAATGAGTAGCGCGTAAAAGCGCATTTGGAACTCGGCCTGCTCGCCATATCCCAGCCGGGGAGTGGCCCCCGACTTGTAGTCGATCACGCGGATCGCGCCGTCAAGGGCCACGTCCAGTCGATCAACAATTCCGCGTAGATGCGGGCCATCCTCCAACGCGACGTCAAAGCGTTCCTCACGGGCGGCGGGCTCCAGCCGGACGGGGTTCTCCAACACAAAGTAGGTACCCAGCCGGGCTCGCGCATCGTCAAAGAACTGGTGGCGCTTTGACGAATCGTCAACCAACTCCGCCAACTCGGGCCGCTGCGCCACCAGCTGATCCCAGGTGGGCGCCAGCAGGTCACGGCTTGCTTGGGGTGTGCGCTGCGGCGCGGGAAGATCGAACAGCTTCTCCAGGACCCCGTGCACCAGCGTTCCCAAGGTGGCGGCGCGGGACACTGGTTCGGGGAGGCGATCAATGGTGCGAAAGCGATACAGCAGGGGACATTGGGCAAAGTCGTTCGCACGGGAGGGGGACAGTCCAGGAGGTGCGGGCATGACGCCAGACTAGGTCAGACCTCAGACAGTGCGGCGAGCCGTTACCGTAAACCCATGGCACCACCACACACACGCGGCATCACGTTGGGCCACATGTTGGGTGCCCGCATCGTTGTCCAGCCGTCAACGCTGGTGATGCTGGCGGTGCTGTCCTTCCTGTTCGCCTCCGCAGGTGGTCAGACCACCAGCCGCACGCTCGCGATCGGCTTCATTTTGGCGGCCTCACTCATGGTGTCTGTCTTTTTGCATGAGCTCGCTCACGCCATTGCGGCGCGGGCACTACGGCGCCGAGTGAGCGAGATTGTGCTGACCTTGTGGGGCGGGCACACCTCCTTTGACAGCAAGGACCTCACGCCCGCAGTCAACGGCATCACCGCGCTGGCAGGACCAGTGATGAATCTGGTCATTGCGCTGGGGACACGGGGCGCGGTGATGGTGACCGAGGACGGATCCCTGACCGAACTGGTGATCTCCTACGTGGCCTGGGCAAACGTGTTCTTGGCCATTTTCAATCTGCTGCCCGGCATCCCCATGGACGGCGGACGGGTCCTGGAATCCATCGTGTGGGCCGCAACACGCAATCGCAATCGGGCCATGGTGGTCGCGGCGTGGGGCGGTCGTGTGGTGGCGGTGTTGGTGTGCGTTTACGTGGTGGGTGCGCCGCTGCTTCGCGGCGACCGCCCGGACGTGTATGACGCGATCGTGGCCATGGTGATGTTCTCAATTCTGTGGCCCTCTGCCTCCGCAGCGCTGCGTTTTGCTCGCCTGATGCAGCGCCGGGACACGTTCAGCATGTCGCGCGTGATGCAGCGGGCTATCGCGGTGCCGTATCAGGCCAGCGTGGCCGATGCCCTCGCTCAGGCACACGCCGCCGGAGTCGGTGGAGAAGCATCCGTGCGCACCGTGGTAGTTGTTGGCGCCGATGGAGTCCCTGCCGGACGGTTCGAGCTGGCTGCCACCGACGAGGTTCCCGCAAATTTACGGGCTGCAACGTCCGTTCAAGCCCTCACCGTGCCGCTGCCGCGTGGCGCGCATGTGGGCGCCCACGCGAGCACGGATGAACTTCTTGCTCAGGTGCGGCAGTGGTGGGGAAAAACGGACGTGCTCATTGCGATGAATGATGACGTGGTGGTGGGGGTGGTGCCGATCGCTGACGTCGCCGCCGCCTTCAGCTAGCGCCGTAGGCGGTACACATCCCTCATCACTCACGTCATGCATCGGGTGCGGTGAAGCGCTTTAGCAGTAAGTGTTTCTAAGAACTACCCTAACCAGCGACAATGATCCACGTCTGGCTATCTTGACCAGTGTAATCTGTAAAGTCGTAAAGACAAACATTCATTACATTGTCACCAGCGACCGTAGCAAGCTCGTAGCAAGGACGACCCGCCTCATCTACGTAAGCTGTTGAGGTTTTAATGGCGAGCGGGGCAAACAATGCACCGCCAGCAACTTGAAACATTTTAAAAAACGTGCCGTTCTCTTCATACCAGTCAAATAAAACGTCGAAGCGACTCGCGCTACCATCAAGCCAAGTTGAGGCGTATATCTTTTCAGCCCTGTTTCTATCCCACCTTGTAAAACCATCCCAGGCACCGCTATCTTTCAGAAAAGCAGCATAGAATGGCGCATCAACGTGCGTCATAGCTTCAACTGCTGTATCGCTGGCAGATGGCTCACCCGGCCACCATTCGTCGGTATGATTCCAATCTGACCAAGCATTCATAAACTTTTTACGTTTTTCCGTTGGCAACACCCAAGACTGGTACATAAGGCGCTCTTCAACAGAAAGTGTCTGAAACTCCTCAGATGTCATAGCCTCTATAGCGTCAAGCCTCGCCTGAACCTCGGGCGCTATAACAATTTCTGCTTCTGTCTCTGTCGGACTTGGCTCGGGGGTCTTGGTCTCGGTGGGGGTTGGCTTTGGTGTCGGTGTGGTTATTGGTGCCTCAGATGCGGTCACCGTTGGGCTTGGCGACTCTGCCTTGACGTCGCCATCGCTACAGCCAGCGAGCGCGCCAGCGGCTACGGCAAGACCAACACCGCCAACGATACCCTTCCGTAGAAGGCGCTTAGCTGCGCTTGCTTCTTCGCGGGGGGGGTGTCGGAATTGGCTTTACCGGCTGTTTCTAAGGCGTGACGATGTTCCATAATGAACTGGGTTCTCCTTGTGGGTTGATTCGACCACAACACGTGCCGATGGTATTGGCGAGCTGGAACGTGAGTCAACGTCCGGGCATGATCAACTATCCCCATCACTATCAGGGCAGGCGGCCCACACCGACGTGCTCATTGCGATGAATGATGACGTGGTGGTGGGGGTGGTGCCGATCGCTGACGTCGCCGCCGCCTTCAGCTAGCGCCGTAGACTGGCGGGCATGGTTTCCCCCGCGCCCACTGGCGCCGACGCGCGCCGCGGCCCCCTGCGGGCGGGCGACAAGGTGCAGTTGACGGACCCGAAAGGCCGCCACCACACCATCGTCCTCACTCCCGGCAAAACCTTCCACACCCATCGTGGACAGTTTCATCACGACGACCTCATCGGTGCACCCGAAGGCACCGTGGTGCGCAACACCGCCGGCGTTGATTACGTTGCTTTGCGGCCGTTGCTGAGCGACTTTGTGCTGTCGATGCCACGGGGCGCGGCAGTGGTCTACCCCAAGGACGCCGCACAAATTGTGGGGTACGCCGATTTGTATCCCGGGGCACGCGTCCTCGAAGCAGGCGTGGGTTCGGGCGCATTGACAATGTCGCTGCTACGGGCCGTGGGGGATGAGGGCTCGGTGATATCCATTGAGCGCCGCGAGGACTTTGCCGACATTGCCCGCGGCAACGTTGAGGCCTTCTTTGGCGCTACGCACCCGGCATGGACGCTGCGCGTGGGCGACTTTGATGAACGCTCACGTGAGCTGGAGCCAGCCAGTGTGGATCGCGTCATTTTGGACATGTTGGCACCGTGGGAAAACATCGACGCCGCCGCTCGCGTGCTCGCACCCGGGGGAGTGTTCTTGGCATACGTTGCCACCACCACGCAGCTGTCACGCCTGGCCGAAGACCTCAAAGACTGCGGCGACTTCACGGAGCCGACCGCCTGGGAGACGATGGTACGAACCTGGCATTTGGAAGGCCTGGCGGTACGTCCCGATCACCGCATGATTGGGCACACCGGCTTTCTCCTTTCGGCACGCCGCATGGCGCCGGGAGTGGCGGCACCGCTACGGCATCGTCGCCCCGCGAAGGGTTCCTACCCCACCGACGAGCAGTGGTCCGACGAAGACCTGGGCGTGCGTCCGGTCTCGGGCAAGAAGATTCGCAAGGTCAGGCGCGACGCAATTTCTCACGCCGTCGCCGCCGGAGAGGAATGACGATGGCGGACCCCGCCGACACCATCGCCGCGCTTGAACGGCGCAATCAGGAACTCACCCGACTGTTGGAACAGGCCCGCGACTCGTTGGGCGAAATGCGGGCAAAGCTCGCGGAAGCCTCCACGCCGCCGCAGTCCTTTGCGACGTTTGTGCAATGGGCGGGCGCCCACGCGGACGTGGTCTCCAACGGCCGCCGAATGCGCGTGGCCGTCATGCCCGGAATTGGCGCCACCCTCAAGCCCGGCGATGACGTCCTACTCAACGGGATGAGCGTGGTGGTTGACGTGGCACAGCCAGAACGGTCCGGTCAGGCCGCGATTGTGCGCGAGGTGCTGGACGACGAACGCCTGCTGGTGGTCTCGCGTGGTGAGGACGAACGGGTGGCTGTTCTCATTGGAGCCGATGCGTACCGGCGCGTTCACGAAGGCGACACCGTCATCATCGATCCGCGCACCGGATTTGCCTCCGAACGGGTGGAACGCAGCGGTGTCGAGGCCCTGCTGCTGGAAGAAGTCCCGGACGTGGACTTTGACGCCATTGGCGGCCTGCAGGGCCAAATTGAACGCATCCGCGACGCCATTGAACTGCCGATTCGTCACCCGGAACTCTATGTCGAGCACGCCTTGCAGCCGCCACGGGGACTGTTGCTGTACGGGCCGCCCGGATGTGGCAAGACGCTCATTGCCAAGGCCGTGGCACATTCGTTGGGCGAAGCCACCGGGTCCAACCGGTCGTACTTCCTGTCCGTCAAAGGCCCCGAGCTGCTCAACAAATACGTGGGCGAGACGGAACGCTACATTCGCACCATTTTTGAGAGGGCACGCGCCAACGCCCATACGGGCGCCCCGGTGGTGGTGTTCTTTGACGAGATGGACGCCCTGTTCCGCGCCCGTGGCTCCGGCGTGAGCTCGGACATGGAAACCACCATCGTGCCGCAGCTGCTGACCGAGCTGGACGGCGTGGAATCGCTGGCGAACGTGATCGTGATTGGCGCATCCAACCGTGAAGACATGATTGATCCGGCAATTCTGCGCCCCGGACGCCTGGACGTGAAGATCGAGGTGGCACGCCCGGATCAAGACGCCTCACGGGACATCCTCAGCAAGTACCTCACGGCCAGTTTGCCGCTGAGCGACGCGGAACTTGCCAGCCACGGCAGCGACCGGGCGGCAACCGTCGCGGCCATGATCGACACCACGGTGGCACGACTGTTCCGCAGCGACGATGCCGCCCAGTTCATGTCCGGTGCACTGCTGCGCAACGTGGTGGACCGGGCCAAGACACGCGCCATTAAGCACGTCATTAGTGGAGGTGAGCGCGGAATCTCCACGGCCCACCTGGAAGCCGCAGCTGACCAGGAACTTGCTGAAGCCCGTGCCGTGGCCGCCGCCCAGATTGGTGACTACTAATGCGGGTGGTGGGACTCGAAACCGAGTACGGCGTGACCGACCCGGCCGACCCGGCCGCGAACCCGATCTTGCTGTCGTCACTGCTGGTGGCGTCGTGCCGTACCTGGATTGGTGACTCGGCAGTGCGCTGGGACTACGGCGGCGAGGACCCCCTCATGGACCTGCGGGGGATGCGCCGCGACCGCCGCTACGCCACTGCCGATCTGCTGACCGATAGCCCCGAATACAGCGAGGCACACCGCGGCGTGACGCTACGGCGCCGGCGTGGATCGTGGGAAGACCCCGCCCACCTGAACGCGGTGCTGCCCAACGGCGCCCGGTTCTACGTTGACCACGCCCACCCCGAATATTCGGGCCCTGAAGTAACCAACGCGCACGATGCCGTGGTGTGGGACACCGCCGGCGACCGGGTGGCCGAGGCGGCCGCTAACGTGTTCCGTGCCGAGGGATCCATCGCGTTGTACAAAAACAACGTGGACGGCAAGGGCGCCTCCTATGGCACCCACGAAAACTACTTGGTGGCACGCTCCGTGCCGTTTGAGGACCTCGCACGCCGCCTGACAGCACACCTGGTAACACGGCAAATCGTGGTGGGCGCAGGCCGGGTAGGGATTGGTGCCTTTGGCGAACAGCCCGGGTTTCAAATCTCCCAGCGCGCCGACTACATCGAGGCCGAGGTGGGGCTCGAGACCACGCTGCGAAGGCCCATCGTCAATACCCGAGACGAACCGCATGCCGACAGACGTCGCTGGCGGCGCCTGCACATCATCCTGGGGGATGCGAACTGCTTTGAAGTGGCCACCTACCTCAAGATTGGGGCCACGTCACTGGTGCTGGCGGCCGTGGAAGCCGGGGACGAGCGCCTCGACGCGTTGATCCTCGCCGATCCTGTCGCGGCCGTGACAACCATCTCCCATGACCTCACGTTGCGCGAACGCATCGAACTGGCCTCCGGTGACAAGACAACCGCGTTGGACATTCAGCGCGCATTGCTGACTATTGCCCGCGACTACGTCACGGATGCGGACGATGCGCGGGTGGTGGAAAGGTGGGCCACCGTGCTGGACACGCTCGCACGGGACCCCTTTGCGGCATCCCGTGAGGTGGAGTGGGTTGCCAAACTGCGCCTGCTGGGGCGGATGCGTGAACGGTGGGGCAACATCGCCTGGGACGACGACCGTCTCCAGGCAGCGGATTTGCAGTGGGGTGAGCTCGGCACCGGCCTGGCAGCCAAACTCGCCGCCAGCGGCGCCGTCGAACGCATCACCACCGACAGCGAAGTCCTGGCAGCAATGCGGACTCCTCCGGCCGATACCCGTGCCTGGTTGCGCGGCCGCATGGTGGCCGCTCGGCCCGACGTGGTGGACGCCGCCAGCTGGTCCACCGTGGTGGTGGATCGAGGCGCCGATCATGGTCACCTGGAAGTGGTGTCCATGCCCGATCCGCTGACCACCTCGCAGCAGCTGCTGGACACCTTGCTGGCCGAGCCGCCCGCCGCGCCAACGCGCGACTAGGCTGTGGACATGCCTCAGACCACCTCCTCGTCATCCCCGTTTGAAGACGACGCCCCCGAACCGGACGTCCCCACCGGTGGTGCGGTCACCGCATCCACCGATGCGTTGGACGCACTCTTGGATGAGATTGACGACACCATTCAGCACAACGCCACACAGTTTGTGCGCTCCTTTGTGCAAAAGGGCGGTCAGTAGACACTCATGATGCTTGGTGACGTTCCCGCGCCCCTTGACGTACCCGCCCAGCGGCGCATCCTGGGGTTGGAGACCGAGTTTGGACTGCACTTTGATGGACAGTCGGCCCGCGCGGCAACCCCCGAGGAAGTCGCCGGCCACCTGTTCCACTCCGTGGTGCAGTGGGGACGCTCATCCAACGTCTTCCTCACCAACGGATCCCGCCTCTACATTGACGTGGGCGCGCACCCCGAATACGCCACCGCCGAATGCGACTCCATCACCCAACTGGTCGCCTATGACAAGGCAGGGGAGCGCATCGTCCACAACCTGGTCGCGGAAGGTGAGCAACGCCTGGCGGCGGCAGGACTGAACGGCACTATTTATCTGTACAAAAACAACACGGACTCTGCGGGCAACAGCTACGGCTGCCACGAGAACTACCTGGTACGACGCCGCGCGGACTTTAAGTCGTTCGCATCCGTGCTGCTGCCGTTCCTGGTGAGCAGACAGATTGTCACCGGGTCGGGATGTATTACGCGCACCCCGCAGGGCGCCCACTACAGCTTCTCGCCGCGAGCGGACCACATGTGGGAAGGGCTCAGCTCGGCTACCACGCGCTCGCGCCCCATGATCAACACCCGCGACGAGCCACACGCGCACGCCGACTTGTATCGGCGCATGCATGTGATTGTGGGGGACTCGACCATGGCCGAGCCGACCACGTTCCTCAAGGTAGGAGCCACGGACTTGCTCTTGCGCGTGATGGAAGCGCGTATTGCCCTTCCGGACTTGGTGCTGGCAAGTGAGATGCAGGCGATCCGCACCATTGCCCACGACGTCACGGGAAGTGCCACCGTGGAATTGGCCGACGGCCGCCACCTCACTGGCGCCGACCTGCAAGAAATCTGCCTGGAGGCGGTACGGGCCCAGGTGGGATCGGTTATTGAGCTCACGCCCGAGGTGGAATCAATCCTTGACCTGTGGGAGCGGGGCATCACCGCCGTGCGTACCCGCGAGTGGTCCACGGTGGAAACCGAATTGGAGTGGGCCATTAAGTGGCGCCTGCTGGAGCGCTACCGTGACCGGCTGGACTGTGCGCTGGACGATCCGCGGCTGGCTCGCCTGGAAATGGCGTTTCACGACATCTCACCCACCCGGGGCCTGTTCAACCGGCTACAGGCCGATGGGTTAGTGCGCCGTATCACGGACGACGCTGCCATCGAGGTGGCTACCCAGGTGGCACCGCCCACCACGCGAGCTGCGCTACGCGGCCAGTTTGTGCGGGAGGCGTTGGCCTCGGGACGGGACTACACCGTGGACTGGGTGCATTTGAAGATCTCCGGAAATGACCCCAAAACCATCCTGTTGAAGGACCCCTTCAGGAACGTCGACGAGCGCGTTGACGTTCTCATCGCGGCATTGAGCCAGTGATCGCGCTCCGTACACTGGATGCCGTGATCAAGGAGTTGGCATGAGGCGCGTGATGGCAGTGGTTGTTGCCTGCGCGGCCGTGTTGACGGGGTGTGCAGGCTCGTCAGAGCACGGCTCGAGTGCCTCCGGCGGTCCGGGTGACATTGCGGAGATTACCGTTGGACCGTCACAGACCTTGGCGCCCTCGGTTCAGTGGCCCGAGGGCGCAGTGTTCACCCGTTCTCAAAGTGAAGTGCTGTGGCAGGGCGAAGGCGCACCGCTTCTTGATGGTCAGCCGCTGTTGCTCGACATTTACGTGAAGTCGCTGGACAACGGTGACGTGCTGAAGAACA